>Ga0105048_10001025_pt1 | contig 44952 bp, 39 predicted proteins | sample MAT05_FD_78382 | JGI IMG/M metagenome (GOLD analysis project Ga0105048, IMG submission 78382) | Freshwater microbial communities from Lake Fryxell liftoff mats and glacier meltwater in Antarctica - MAT-05 | ecosystem: Environmental > Aquatic > Freshwater > Ice > Liftoff microbial mat | place...
ATCGAAAAGGCGGCCGACAGGTTGGACGAGGTGGTCGATTTCCCGATCCCCCCCTTGCCGTAAACCGAAAAGACCTTGGCCCCTTCGATCTTCACCGCCTGGTCCTGATGCACCTGCACCGACCCTTCGCCGTCCATCCCACGCAGGTTCGGAATCTCGTCTCTCGGGCTCATGCTGCTGCCCCTTTCATCTTTGTAAAAATATCCTCCGGGGTGCGGGGGGTGAGCCCCCCGCTTCCGAAGGATGTCAAAGGGTGCCCGCGCTTCATTCTGCCGCAATCCCTTCCAGCCGGTCTTCCAGCTCGTCCGCAGCTTTTTGCAAGGCAGCCAGCGTTTCCGCATCGGGCTGCCAGTAGTTCCGGTCGCTCGCCTCCAGCAGGCGCGTGGCCAGCCGGTTCGACGCCTCGGGGTTCAGCTCTGCCAGCCTGCGCCGCATCGCCTCGTCCAGCACGAATGTCTCCGACAGCCGCTGGTACACCCAAGGATCCACATGCCCGGTCGTCGCTGACCAGCCAAGCGTATTGGTCACCTGCGCCTCGATCTGCCGCACGCCTTCCGCGCCGTGGCGCAGCAGACCCTCGTAGAATTTCGGGTTCAGGCTGCGCGAGCGGGTTTCCAGCGCGATCTGGTCGCGCAATGTGCGTACCTGGCCTGTGCCTCGGGTTTGGTCGCCGATGTAGACTGGCGTATCCACCCCGCCACGCGCCCGTTTCACTGCCCGGGCGATTCCGCCGAGCGTGTCAAAGTAATGGTCGACCGAGGTTACCCCCAATTCCACCGACTCGAGGTTTTGGTAGGCAAGATCCACGTCCTTCAAGGCCGCTTTCATCAGCAGCACCTGCTGCACCGCCTTGCCGTTGCGACCATAGGCAAAGGATTTGCGCGCCTCGTAAGCATCAGCCAGTTCGTCCTCTTCCCCAAAGGCCGAAGAGCCGACGAGTGTATTCACGTTCGACCCGTAAGCCCCTTCAGCGTTTGAGAAAACCCGAAGTGCCGCGGTTTCGAGATCAACACCCATCTTCTCGGAATAAGCGAGGGAGTGGGCGCGGACGAAGTTTTGCGACAAAGGCTCATCCGCACTCGCAGCCTTCCATGCAGCCTCAGCCAGCATCCGCGTCTGTAGCGGCAAGAGGTCGCGGAAGATGCCAGAAAGCGTCATCACCACGTCGATCCGCGGGCGGCCAAGTTCCGAGAGAGGGATCAGATCTGCGCCGCAAAGGCGGCCGTAATGGTCAAAGCGCGGTTTCGCTCCCAACAAGGCCAGGGCCTGCGCGATCGGCCCGCCATCGGATTTGATGTTGTCGCTGCCCCAAAGCACCACCGCCACCGTACGCGGCAGCTTTTCGCTCGCATCCAGCAGACGTTGCGCTTGCGCCGCGCCGTCCTTCATGGCGAAAGCGGTCGGCATGCGGAAGGGATCGAAGGCGTGGATGTTGCGGCCCGTCGGCAGAATCTCGGGCGCGCGGATCAAGTCACCCCCTGGCACCGGGCTGATGAAACGGCCCGAAAGAGCGCGCATCAGCGCAGGGATTTCATGCTCTTCCTGCAGCAGCCGGTCAGCCTCTTCCCGGTTCGCCGTTGCAGGCATCAGTTCGATCATCGCTGCGCGGGCCTCGGGGCTCATCTTGCGGCCCACGATGTGGAAGCCATCCGTGATCAACGCGCCTTCGGTTTCCAGCAACTTGATCCACAGGTTTTCCAGGTTGGTCCCATCCAGATCGACAGCCTTGGCCTGCTCGACCACCAGCATTGCAAGATCGTCACGCTCCGGTGCATCCATCGGCAGGGAGCGCAGGCGGGTCAGCGTGTCCTTCACATCCGCGAGCCCCTTGTACAGGCCCGATTGAGCCAGGGGCGGGGTCAGGTGGGTGATTGTAATTGCACCCGACCGACGCTTGGCAAGGCTCGCCTCCGAAGGGTTGTTCGCGGCATAAAGATACACATTAGGCATCTCGCCGATCAGCCGGTCGGGCCAGTCACGCGCGCCCATGCCTGCCTGCTTGCCCGGCATGAACTCCAGGGCGCCATGCATGCCGAAATGCAGCACGACATCGGTCTTATAGGTGTTGCGCAGCCACAGATAGAAGGTCACGAACGCATGGGTCGGCGCAAAGCCACGTTCGAACAGCAGGCGCATCGGGTCGCCCTCATAACCGAAAGTCGGTTGCAGGCCGATGAACACATTCCCAAGGTCGCGCCCCAGCACAAAGACGTTGCGCCCGTCTGACTGGATACGGCCGGGGGCGGGGCCCCATACAGCCTCGATCGCCTTGATGGGCGGCGTGGTGCGCACAATGGTTGCGGCATCGACCATCGCCGCCACATTGGCGGGCTGGCCATAGGACTTTGCATTGCCGCCCAACACCGCCTCGCGCAGCTCTGCGACCGAGCCGGGCACATCGACCGTGTAACCATCAGCCTTCATGGCATTCAACGTATTGAAAAGGCTCTCGAATACCGAGAGATAGGCCGCTGTCCCGGCAGCCCCCGCATTGGGCGGAAAGCCGAACAGGACTACGGCCACCTTCTTTTCGGCATTCGATTTGCGCCGCAAACTGCACATCCGCAGCGTCTTTTCGGCCAATGAGGTGATCCGCTCATGGCAGGGTGCCATGGCGCGGCTGTCGGACGAGATCTGCTTGCACATGTGCGAGCAGCCCGTGCAGCCTTCGGCCCCGTGTCGCCCGGCAAAGAGTGTGGGCATTGCCGCTCCGTCAATCTCTGGCAGGGCGATCAGCATGGTTGTCTCAACCGGACCAAGGCCTTGCAGGTTTGCAGCCCACTGGCCGAGCGTCTGGAACTCCAGCGGATGCGCCGCGATGTAGGGCACGTCCAGCGCCTCCAGCGCCGCGACCGCTGCAGGGCTGTCATTATAGGCGGGGCCACCCACCAGGCTGAAGCCGGAGAGCGACACCATCGCGTCGATGCGGCCCTTGAAGAAAGCGTCAATCGCGGGGCGGCCGTCCAGGCCACCGGCGAAGGCCGGGATCACGGCGATGCCCTTGGCCTCGAAAGCGGCGATTACGGCGTCGTAATGCGCCGTGTCGGAGGCAAGGATGTAAGAGCGCAGCATCAAGAGGCCAACCGTGGCGCGCGTTTCTGCCGGGCGGGGCAGCAAAGTCGCATCGGTTGTAATCCGGTTTGGAAGCGACGGGTGATAAACGCCCACATCCGGGTAATCGATCGGCGCTGCGGCCTTGATGGCCTTCCACTTGCGATCCGGCGCATAGCGCGACACGAGATACCGGATCATCGCCTCGATATTGTCGTCCGACCCGCCAAGCCAATATTGCATCGAAAGGAACCAGGCCCGAAGATCCTGCGACTTGCCGGGCAAGAAGCGCAATATCTTCGGCAGCCGGCGCAGCATCGACATCTGCTTTTCGCCCGACGAGGCAGAGGGCCCCTTGGTTCCGCGCAGCTTCTTGAGCAAAGCCATCACGCCCGACGCGGGCTTTGACATGTCCAGATCGCCCATCCGTGTCAGCTTGACGATCTGCGGGTCGGCGATCACGCCGACAAACGCATCCAGGCCATCGCGTACCGCCTGCAGGTCGGGAAGGATCGCGGTGATATGCTCTTCTATGAACAACAAGTTCGCGACGATCACGTTCGCGGCCGCCACATCCGCCTTCGCCCGAGCCAGCGCCGCCGGATTCTCCGCCCATTCGGCCGCGGCATGGACCGAAACGACGATCCCCGGGAAATCCTTTTGCAGACGAGGGGCGATACGCTCCGCGGGTCCGGCTGCGTGCGCATCGAGCGTGATGATCACGAAGCGGTAGCCAGCCTGCGCTTCCCGCTCTACCAAAGCCGTCTGCTCATCTCGCATAATGTGCCTTTGCTTCATACAGCGTTTCCACCGAAATCGCATCCAAGCCCTTGTCGGAGGCGTATTTCTCGGTATTTCGCTTTGCCTTGCCACGCACGAAGAAGGGGATCTTCTTCAACTCACGCTCTGCTTCCGTCTGCCAGATGAGTTCGCCCGCTACGGTGTGCGCCACAGGCTCCTTGAGCCTAACCAAGCCCTCCTCACCGCCGGCTTTCAAGCCCTCAACCGCCGCTGCGGGCGCGGGAGTGGCCTTGGCTCCATGATGGCTCGCGCCGGCCGCGTCGTGGAATTCGAAATCCTCACGGAACATCGTGAGAAGATGCTCTTCGAGGCCCATAACCAACGGATGGATCCAGGTATCGAAAATGACATTCGCACCCTCGAACCCCATTTGCGGGCTGTAGCGCGCGGGGAAGTCCTGCACATGTACAGGGCTGGAGATCACGGCACAGGGGATACCCAGGCGCTTGCCGATATGGCGCTCCATCTGGGTTCCAAGGATCAGTTCCGGCTGCAGGCGGGCAATCTCGGCTTCGACTTCAAGGTAGTCGTCCGAGATCAGCGCCTCCAGCCCGCAGGCCTTGCCGGCCGCACGCATGGGGCGGGCAAACTCGCGGTTGTAGCAGCCCATCCCCACCACTTCGAAGCCGATTTCAGTCGCGGCGATCCGGGCGGCGGCCATCACATGGGTCGCATCGCCAAAGATGAAGACGCGCTTGCCGGTAAGATAGGTGCTGTCGACCGAAGCCGACCACCAGGGGAGCCTCAGCCCACGTTCATCCACTTTCGCAGAAACGCCTGTCAAGCCCGCGACCTCATGAATGAAATCGCGCGTGGCGCCCACGCCGATCGGCACCACCTTGGTATAGGACTGCCCGCAGACCCGCTCCAGATGCCGGGCCGCGCTTTCGCCGGTTTCGGGGTAGAGCAGGACGTTGAAATGCGCAGCACCCAGACGTTCGATGTCGGCGGGGCTGGCACCCATCGGCGCCGATACGTTCACGGCGATGCCCATTAGCGCCAGAAGCCGCGTCACCTCCTCGACATCATCGCGGTGGCGGAAGCCGAGGCCGGTTGCGCCCAGCAGATTGCAGCTGATCGCTTCGCTGCGCGCCATCGGACGGACGAGGGTGCGCACGATCTGCAGGAACGTCTCATCCGCGCCGAAGTTTTCCTTGCGCTGATAGCTCGGCAGGTCGAGCGCGATCACCGGGATCGGCAGGTCCAGTGCCTCGGCGAGGCCGCCGGGGTCATCCTGGATCAGCTCTGCCGTGCAGGAGGCGCCGACGATCATCGCCTGGGGTTTGAAGCGTTCATACGCGTCCCGCGCGGCGGATTTGAACAGGTTCGCGGTATCGGCTCCGAGGTCGCGGGCCTGGAAGGTAGTGTAGGTTACCGGTGGGCGGTGATTGCGCCGCTCGATCATGGTGAACAGCAGGTCGGCGTAGGTGTCGCCCTGCGGTGCGTGCAAAACGTAATGCAAGCCGGTCATCCCGGTTGCCACACGCATGGCGCCGACATGCGGCGGGCCTTCGTAGGTCCAGAGCGTAAGCTTCATGGCGTCATCCCTTCGACCTGGCCCCGGAGGGTTTCACACCCTCCGGACCTCCCGTGGGATATTTCTGAAGAGATGAAGCGGGGCCGGGTCATTCTGCGGCCTCCGCGGCGAGGAGGGCGCGGCGGCGGAGGGGGCGGCTGAAGAGGCCTGCGAGATCACCCGCCTGTTCGTAGAAATGCACCGGTGTGAAGACGAGCTCGATCGCCCATTTCGTGGCGAGCCCTTCGGCCTCGAGCGGGTTGGCAAGGCCGAGGCCGCAGATCGTGAGGTCGGGGCGCGCGGCGCGGACGCGGTCTAGCTGAAGGTCCACGTCCTGGCCTTCGGAGATCACCGGGCCTTCGGGCAGAAGGTCGAGGTCCGGACCCATCAGGGCCACATGCAGGAAAGGGGTACCAACTTCGAGCGGGGTCATGCCGCATTCACGGGCGAGAAAGCGGGCGAGCGGGATTTCGAGCTGGCTGTCGGGGAAGAAGAAGACCGATTTGCCGCCGAGCGTGGCGCGGTGGGCGGCGATGGCGCGCTGTGCGCGGGAGCGGGGGGCGGCCGTGACCGCTTCGAACCGGTCCTGTGGCACGGCGAATTCGGTGGCAATCGCCTGAAGCCAGGCGGTGGTGCCTTCTTCGCCAAAGGGGAAAGGCGCGGGCAAGTGGCGCGCGCCGCGGCGCTCCAGCGCCCCGTGGCAATCGCCGAGGAAGGGCTGCACCAGGGCAAAGACGGTATTTGACCCCACCGCGGGCATGTCGGAGCAGCGGCGGGCGGGCAGGGTGCGCACCGGACCGATGCCAAGCTCTGCCAAGAGCGACAGCATCTGATCTTCAACCACGTCGGGCAGAGCGCCGACGATCAGCAGTTCGCGCGCGCTCGTTTCGGGCAGCGAGGGGACCATCGCGGCAAGGCAGGCATCTTCGCCTTGGGTGAAGGTCGTCTCGATCCCCGAGCCGGAATAGTTGTAGACCCGCACATGCGGGGCGTGCTGGCCGTTCAACCGTTCGGCCGCGCGCGCCAGATCAAGCTTGATCACTTCGGAGGGGCAGGAGCCCACGAGGAACAGCTGCCGGATGTCGGTGCGCCGCGCGAGCAGCCGCGCCACCTCGCGGTCCAGTTCGGTATTGGCGTCGACGAGGCCCGCAAGATCCTTTTCCTCGAGAATCGCTGTGCCGAAGCGCGGTTCGGCAAAGATCATAACGCCCGCCGCCGACTGCAGGAGATGCGCGCAGGTGCGCGAGCCCACGACCAGAAAGAAGGCGTCCTGCATCTTGCGGTGCAGCCAAATGATTCCGGTCAGGCCGCAGAACACTTCGCGCTGGCCGCGCTGTTTCAGCACCGGCGTCTCGCGGCAACCGCGCGCAGGTGTGTCGAGGCTCATGTCGCCATCTCCTGATCGAGCCGGGCGAGGCGGAGCTTCCACAGGAATTGACCTGCGTTGATGACGTACGTCGCATAGGCGCAAAGCGCCAGGATCATCTGGTCGCGCGGGCTGAGCGCGCCGGTCCAGAGCGTCCAAAGATACAAGGAATGCAAGGCAATGACGGCGAAACTGAAGACGTCTTCCCAAAAGAAGGCGGGCGCAAAAAGGTACTGTCCGAAAACCTTCTTTTCCCAGATCGCACCGGTGACCATGATGAGGTAAAGCAGCGCTGTCTTGATCAGGATCGAAAGGGTTGCGGCCTCATATCCCGCGCCGGTCGCGAGGTAGCGCAGCACCAGAACAACCGAAACCGCAAAGGCCACGAACTGCACCGGCGCAAGCAGCCCCTGCACCAGCGTCCAGCGCGTCGCGTCACGGCGGGCGCGCTCCTCTGGGGTGTAGAGCCGTTTGCGGGCGGTGGCGGGACGGGCTGTGTGCATGGTCGTGCAGGTTTCCTTGGGCAGTGCCGATGACGTGAGCCTAGACTCGCGGAAGGAAGTGTCAATAAAAACTTACACACTTGCGACGGACAATTTTGTCGCGCCCTGTTTCTACGCACTCTGCTATTTCGAAATTAAGTGTACAATTTCATATGGTTACTGGAAGCCTTGCGGCAGTTGGGCGCGGACCATACGGGCGCGGGCCACCATCTGTCTATTTTCTTTGACATTCTCATCGTCCTCAAGGACAATGAGGAGTGATTTCCGAATGATGAGTCTTGAAGGAAGTCACGTCGACCGGGGGGGCGACCTAGGCTTGAGTGTGGCTGATGCGGAGATGATCGAATGAGCAGCGGCCCGAAGAATCGAAAGCACCTTCCCCTGCAGGATGCGCCGCTCAGGGTTTCCGGGTTGGCGATCAAAGTGGTAGCGAAGATGGTGGCCGGAACCGCGCCGAACGAGCGACGGTTGCGCGAGGTCGTTGTCGACAAGCTGCTAGCGGCTGTCCTGAGCGCGGACCCCTTGGCATTTGAGGCGATGAGGCCTGACCTGCGCCGGGCACGGATCACCGCCGCCATGCTGGCCGACACCTATATTCCTGAAGTGGCCCGCAAGCTGGGGCAAGGCTGGGAGGACGATTGCATGTCCTTTGTCGAAGTTTCTATCGGCACCGCGCGACTGCAAGCCATCCTGCGCGAGATCGGCGCATCCTGGTCGGCCGATGAGAGGGCGGAAGGCGGCATCACCACGGTGCTGGTCATCGTGCCTCAAGGTGAGCAGCACACCCTTGGCGCCATGGTGCTCATCAGTCAGCTTCGGCGTCGGGGCGTATCGGTCTGTCTGCGATTCGGACCGGGGATTGCCGAGATGCGAAGGCTGCTGGAAGGCCGCCTCTTCGATGGTGTGATGATCTCACTTTCCAATCTGGATAAAGTGCCCGAAGTCACCCGGCTCGTCCAGAACATCCGCGAGGCAGCGCCGCGGCCGCTTTTTGTGGCTTTGGGCGGCGTCGTCTTGCAAGAACCGAAGGATCTGCTGGCCCGTACCGGTGTTGACCTTGCGACAAACGATATTGATGCGGTTTTGAAATCGCTTCGCCCGCTTGCCGTGCCGTTGTCTCTATTTGAAACGGTGTAAATGCCGCTGCGTGATCCCGCCTTTGTCGTGCCAAAAAGAAGCGATTGACCCGTGACCACCGATGGACGCCATCTCTTGAGTGCAGGCAAATTGCCTTTGGTCGCTCCGGAAAAACTATCCGAGATTCTGGCCTCGGCGGCCGATCTTGCGCTTCTTGTTTCGCCAGAGCGGCGGGTAATGACGGTCTTGGTCAATTCGCAGCATCGGTCTTTCGGGCAGCTCACCGATTGGGAAGGTGCAACGCTGGCCAGTATTCTCGCCCCTGACAGCCTGCCGAAGTTCGAGGCGCGGGTGGCTGAATTGGGTAAGTCCGGGCGGACGCCGTCGGTCGAACTGAACCATTCCGACACTTCGAATTGGGCCTCTCCGTTACGCTACACGTTGCACCGGATCGGTGCGGATGACTCCATCCTGATGTTGGGGCGAGATCTGCGTGCCATTGCTGAAATGCAACAGCAGCTGGTGGCGGCGCAGCTTGCGCTGGAGCGGGACTACGAGGCGCAACGTGAGATCGACACGCGCTACCGGGTGCTGATGGAGGTCTGTCGTGACCCGATTTTCCTAGTGTCCATGGCCACCGGGCGCCTGACCGATATCAATCCGGCAGCGGCAGCTCTTCTCGGCGGGCTACGGGCGGAACTGATCGGCTCGGCCGTGGCGCAAGAATTTGAGGGGCGCCGCAGGGGCGAGTTTCTGGAAAGCATGTCGACGCTTGCCGTTTCAGAGAGCGTGGCGCCGATTGAGCTGGTCGCGCGCCGCTCGCAGATGAAGGTGCTGATCACGCCTACGGTCTTCCGGGCGGCGGGGGAGCGAATCTTGCTGTGCCAACTGGATCAGGCCAATGTGGTGCCTGCCGCGAATGACGATTTGGCAGAGAATCTGAACCGGCTCTACCACGAAGGCGTAGACGGGATCGTCTTTACCGATGCCGAGGGGCAAGTGCGTGCAGCAAACGAGGCGTTCCTGAACCTGACGGATTCGGCGAATTTCGCGGCAGTGCGGGGCAGGTCGCTGGGGGATTTCTTTGCGCGGGGCAGCGTGGACCTGCGGGTGATTTTAGAGAACGTGAAACGTACCGGGCATCTCAGGATGTATTCCACGCGGCTGACAACGGATTTTTCGGGGCAGATTGCGGTCGAGATCTCAGCCAGCTGGCTGAACGATCGTCCCGAGCCGGTGCTGGCGCTGGTCCTGCGCGATGCGAGTCGGGCGGAGCTGTTGCGCCGCCCCGGGTCGGGGACGCAGGAAGATGGGTCGCGCAGCGTGATGGAGCTGGTCGGCTCATCCAGCCTCAAGGACATTGTGGCCGAAACTACGGACGTGATCGAGAAAATGTGCATCGAGACCGCGCTGGAATTGACGCGCAACAACCGGGTGGCGGCGGCCGACATGCTCAGCCTTTCGCGCCAGTCGCTGTATGTGAAGTTGCGCAAATATGGTCTCCTGAACAAAGACGGGGATTGATCGCTTTCCTTGATGCCTGGGTGGCGCGAGTCGTGTCAGATTTATCTGACACAATGGGCATCACCTCTGGGTTGAAGCCGGGTTTCTTGTGATGATCTTGTTCCTTCGTCAGAACGATATTCAAGGCGACGAAGAGGTTTCCGGGAAGAGGATGCCCTGAAAGTGGCCGACCTCTCCCACAGCCCGAAGGCCACGTTCTGCAGTGGTCGTGAACAGATGCAAAATGTCTGGGGCGCGACCAGAACGTAAATTTCGATCTCGTCAGCGTCGCCCTGACGGCTGACTGGCTTGCTGTGCCGGGGGATTGCGGCGCGCGTGCCTGCCATTGAAATTTGCATACATGACTGGACCGGCGACGGATCGTGCCAGTGTTTGGTGAGGCAGTTGGTCTCCTTGGCCTTCCGGCCGGAGAACATCCCTCGATAGCGGGTCGGCGTCGCGGTTCCTAGCGCTGCGACTGGCCCGCTGCCGTGTCCGGGCGTCTGTTCCGTTGCGGGAAACGGCGCAGCTCCCTGACTGAGGAGCCGGATGTCCCGGCGCCGACGCCCCGCCTGCGCTTTTGTGCCATGCTCGCGCGGCCTCATGTCGCAAGTCGAAAAAGCCCTCTTGCCCGACTCGCAACTGTCATGTTTAGTTGACAGATGAGTGTCACCGAAAACATACACCCCCGCCGATGGCCACAGCCCCGCGCCATGCTGGAGCTGATCAAGCCGATCACCTGGTTTCCGCCGGTCTGGGCCTATTTGTGCGGCGCAGTGTCCTCCGGGGTTCCGATTATCGAGAACTGGGGACTGGTGCTTCTGGGCATGCTGCTGGCAGGCCCGATCGTGTGCGGGATGAGCCAGGCTGCCAATGATTGGTGCGACCGGTTTGTCGATGCGGTAAATGAACCGCAGCGTCCGATCCCCTCGGGCCGGATTCCCGGTCGTTGGGGCTTGTGGATTGCGCTGGCGATGACTGGAATCTCGCTCTGGGTCGGCTGGCAACTTGGCCCCTGGGGCTTTGGTGCGACGGTGGCAGGCGTGCTCGCCGCCTGGGCCTATTCGGCAGAGCCTGTGCGGATGAAACGCTCGGGCTGGTGGGGACCCGGGTTGGTCGGTCTTTCGTATGAGGGGCTGCCGTGGTTCACCGGGGCTGCCGTTCTGGCGGCAGGGGCGCCGTCCTTTTATGTTGTGACGTTGGCGGCACTTTATGCCTTTGGTGCGCACGGGATCATGACGCTGAACGATTTCAAGGCGCTGGAGGGTGATCGGCAGCATGGCGTCCGCTCCTTGCCTGTGGTTCTCGGACCGGAAGTTGCGGCCAAGATCGCCTGTACGGTGATGGCGCTGGCGCAGTTGCTGGTGATTGCGATGCTCTTGATCTGGGACAAGCCCTGGCATGCGATGGCCGTGAGCGCGGTTCTGATCGCGCAATTTGCGGCAATGCGGGTAATGCTGCGCGACCCCAAGGCCAAGGCGCCGTGGTACAACGGAACGGGTGTCGTGCTTTATGTCGCGGGGATGATGGTTTCCGCCTTTGCCATCAGGGGGATGTGATGCACATCGGCTGGCTGGGGATCGTGCGTCTTGGTCTGGTGCAGATGGCGCTTGGCGCGATCGTCGTGCTGACCACGGCGACGATGAACCGGGTCATGGTGGTGGAATTGGCGATGCCCGCCATATTGCCGGGGCTGTTGGTGTCGGTCTACTATTCCATGCAATTCCTGCGTCCGCAATTCGGCCATGGCGCTGATCAGGGCGGGCGACGGGTGCCGTGGATCGTCGGGGGCATTTTTACGCTGGCTGTGGGCGCCATTGGTGCGGCGCTGTCCTTGGGCCTGATGGGCGTCTCGCCCGGCTGGGGGATCGCCGCTGCGGTTTTGTCGTTCATGCTCATTGGGTTGGGCATCGGGGCGGGGGCCACGAACCTTCTGGCGCTGCTCGCGTCCAGGGTGGAACCCTCGCGTCAGGCGGCGGCGGGGTCCGCCGTCTGGATCATGATGATCGCAGGACTGGCCGTGACCGGTATCGCCGCGGGGCAGCTTTTGGATCCCTACACACCGATGCGCCTTGTGGCAGTGACGGCCGGAGTGTCGGCCGTATCGATCATCCTTACGCTGATCGGCATCTGGGGACAGGAGGGCGTGGCCACAAGGCCCACCCCAGCCCGCCGCGCTGAATTCATGACCGTCGCGCGTGAGATCATGGCCGAACCGCGCACCCGCGCCTTCACCCTCTTTGTCTTTGCTTCGATGCTTGCCTACAATCTGCAGGACCTCATTCTGGAGCCCTTTGCCGGCCATGTCTTCGGCATGACGGTCGGCGAAAGCACGGCGCTTGGCGGGCAGCACCATGCCGGGGCGCTGCTTGGCATGGTGATCGTGCTTTTTTCGGGAACGGCACTGGCGCGAAAGTTGCATGTGCCTCTCAGGGTCTGGATCGTGGGCGGTTGCCTCTTGTCCGGCGCTGCACTGATGGCGCTGGCGTTTGGCGCGCAGGCCGGGCCGGGCTGGCCCCTTGGCGCCAATGTCTTTGCCTTGGGCCTTGCCAACGGTGTCTTTGCCGTCGCAGCCATCGGCGCGATGATGGGCCTGGCGCGCGAAGGCACCGAGGCGCGTGAGGGCGCACGAATGGGTGTGTTTGGCGCGGCTCAGGCCATTGGCTTCGGTGTCGGCTCATTTGCCGGGACGGTCGCGTCGGATGCGATGCGCGCGTTGTCTGGCTCTGACGCCCTTGGCTATGGTTCCGTCTTTGCCGCTGAATCTCTGATCTTTCTCGTCGCCGCCGTGCTCGCCTTGCGCATCACGGCCCCTGCAGTACCGGGCTATTCCCGGGCTGCCGTCTCAATTGCCGGAGAATAAGCATGGATTTCGACGTTTTTGTTGTGGGTGGCGGTCCTTCGGGCTCTACGGCGGCCGATGACCTTGCGCGGGCAGGAAAGCGCGTCGCGCTTTTGGACCGTGACGGGCGGATCAAGCCCTGCGGCGGCGCAATCCCGCCGCGTGCAATCCTCGATTTTGCAATTCCGGATGACCAGATCGTGGCCAAGATCGGCACGGCGCGCATGATCTCCCCCACCGGGCGGTCGGTCGATATCCACATCGAAAATGGCTTTGTCGGCATGGTGGACCGCGAACATTTCGACGAATTCCTGCGCAAGCGCGCCGTGGCCTCGGGGGCCACGCGGCTGACGGGCACCTACTTGCGGATTGAGCGGGACGCTGATGGCACCCATGTGGTGTGGCGCGAAAAGGCGAGCGGCGAAGAGAGGCGCAGCCTCACGAAACTGGTGATCGGGGCCGATGGCGCGCGGTCTGGCGTGGCGCGCACCGAAGTGCCGGGAGGAGATACGATCCCCTACGTCATCGCTTATCACGAGATTCTCAAGGCGCCGCAGGGGCTTGAGGCGGCCAACGCCGCCTATGATCCGCAGCGCTGCGACGTGATCTATGACGGCCGCATCAGCCCTGATTTCTACGGCTGGGTCTTCCCGCATGGCGAACAGGTCAGCGTGGGGATGGGCACCGAGAAAGACGGGGTGGACCTGAAGGAGGCCACCGCCGCGCTGCGGGCGATGTCCGGCCTTGTGGGGTGCGAAACGATCCGCAAGGAAGGCGCGCCGATCCCGTTGAAACCGCTTGACCGCTGGGACAACGGCCGCGACGTGGTGCTGTCTGGGGATGCCGCCGGGGTGGTGGCTCCGTCCTCGGGCGAGGGGATTTACTATGCGATGGTCGGGGGCCGCGTGGCAGCTACTGCGGCACAGGCAGCGCTCGCCTCGGGGCGGGTGCGCGATCTGAAGCTGGCGCGAAAGCTTTTCATGAAAGACCACAAGACGGTCTTCAAGGTCTTGCGCAGCATGCAGGATGCTTATTACCGCAGTGACGAGCGGCGGGAGCGGTTCGTCAGCCTGTGCCACGACGTGGACGTGCAGAAGCTGACCTTCGAGGCCTATATGAACAAGAAACTGGTGGCCGCCCGACCGCTTGCTCATCTGAAGATCGGGGTCAAGAACCTCGCGCATCTTTTGCGCATCGTCTCGCCGGTGTGGACATGAATGTCGCAAGCGTCATCGTCGAAGAAAAGATACCGGCCTGGGTCAATGGTCGGTTGACACCGGTCGGCAAGCTCGAGGTGCACCAGCGTGGCTTGCGCCACAAGGCGGTGTCGGTGTTTGTCGTCGAAGGGCCAAGGGTTCTGATCCAGCGCCGGGCACTGTCGAAGTATCATACGCCGGGTCTGTGGGCGAATACCTGCTGTACGCATCCGCGATGGGACGAGGATCCCGCGTCCTGCTCGATCCGGCGTCTTCGCCAAGAACTGGGCATCACCGGCCTGTTCCCGGCCTTTGCTGACCGGGTGGAGTACCGCGCCGATGTGGGCGGGGGCTTGGTCGAGCATGAGCTGGTGGAGATTTTCGTGGCCGAGGCCGGTCCGGGGCTGACCGTGCGCCCGGTACCCGACGAAGTGTCAGAAGTGCGGTGGGTCGACCTTTACGATCTGTCCGCCGAGATCCTGCGCAGCCCCAAGAAGTTCACGCCCTGGCTGTGCATCTACATGAACGACCATATGTCGCGCATTTTTGGCAAGGGACTTGTGACGGGCTGCTGAAGATCGGCGATCGGGCGCCCGGTTTTGCAACCTGTAGCGGCTTTGCCGGTTGTGGACTGGATACTTGTGTCAGAATGAAATTGCTTGGTCGATGCCTTTGGGCCTGCGTGTTCAGCTGGCCGCCAGCGTCTGCCGGGTAAGCCATTCGAGGAGGGGCGCCGCTACTCGGGCTGCATCTTCTTCATGTGCGAGGTGGCCAAGGGATTTCAGCTGCACGACGGTCGCTGCGGGCATGCGGCCCGCGGCCTCGCGCGAAACGCGGGGGGGCACGACCTTGTCGCCTGCTGTCGTGATCAAAAGCGTGGGCGTGTGCTGCTGGGGCAGGCGGCCCGACAACCCTTCGAGCCGCCACTGCGCCATCATCCCGAGTGTGCCGTCGATGTGGCCCGCGTCGCGCACCAGCGCGAGGTATAGGGCGAGGCCTTCGGCGTCGAGGGTGGACCCGGTCGAGGCGATCAGCTTTTTGACCGTGGCCGCGTTGCCCCAGAGTCGGGAGACGAACGTTGGCACCAGCGGCGTGAGTGACAGAATCCGGGCGAGTAGCGGGAATAGCACGCCGGCCGCCCCCTCAAACGCGCCAAGCGCCGCGTTGATCCCCACAACAGCCGACACTGGCGCAAGTTCGGCCATGCGCAGGGCGACGGCGGCACCGGCGGAATGGCCGACGATCACGGCCGGGTGGATCTTCATCGTCGCGCAGAGGCGCCAGAGATCTTCGGCCATCTGGTCGACGCCAAGCCGTCCGCGGTTGCCTGCGCGCGAGAAACCCTGCCCGGGCAAGTCTGGGATAATGAGCCGCCCCTGCGTCGCCAGATGCGGGACCAGGGCACGAAAGCTGTGCCCCGAGCCGCCCGCGCCATGCAGCATGAGGATCGTGCGGCCATGGCCCGCGTCGATAACATACCAGTCATGCGGACGCGAGGGGATGAGGCGCGCCTTGGTGCGGTAGGGCCAATCCTCCGGCATGCGCGAGATGTCCATCCGCTATACCTCCAGTGCCGCGCCGAGGACGGCGGACAGGCGCTGTGCATTGGCGCGGGGCAAGGCGAGATAGGGCGCATCCATTCGGGCAGCCATCCGGCGCAGACCAGGTTGCGGGCGGGTGGCGGTGTCGATCACCAGTGCGGGCAGGCCGGTCGCCCGGATCACGCCGGCGTAGCGCAGGGCGTCGGCTTCGGCCTGCGGGCGGTCCACGCTGCCGTCGAGGGCAATGTTGCCGCGCCCATCGGTCAGGAGCGCGATGGTCGGGGTCATGCCGCGCGCACGGGCCTGCAACGCCACGGCCATCGCCAATTTCATGCCGGACGCAAGGGGCGTCCCCCCCCCGCCCGGCAGGCCCGCGAGGCGTCGCTTGGTCTGCACAAGGCTGCGGGTCGGCGGCAGGATCAACTCGGCATCCTTACCACGAAATGCCAGGAGCGCCACGTGGTCGCGCCGTGCATACGCCTGGGCGAGCAGCAGTTCGACCGCACCCTTCGCCTCGGCCAGACGCGCGAAGGCGGCGGAGCCGGAGGCATCGACGGCAAAGATCAACACCCGGTCCGAGGTTTCACGGAACCGTTTGGTCCGGATGTCGGACAGGCGGACGAGGAGTACCGCCTCGGGCCGGTTTGCAGCGGCGCGGCGCAAGGGTTGCCATGGCGCGGCGGTGCGCAGGGTTGCCACAATGTCGATCCGCGCGCCTGAGCCCAGTGTGCCGGGGCGAGAGGGCATCGGGCGGCCGCGGCGGTTACCGGATTTGGCGGCGCCGGTGCCGCTCGCGCCCTTGGCTGCGCGGGCGTTGCGGCCAGCCAGCAGGCGGGCGAGCAGATCATCGGGAAGGGCTGCACGGGCAGCTTCTACCAACAGCTCCTCGGGCAGGGCGTCTGAGAGCGGGGCGGGGTCCTGCGGTGCGTCGCTGCCCGGATCGGGGGGCGGGGGATCGGCCTCTGCTTCGGGCGGGGCAGGGGCCTCGGACAGGGGGGCGGCGCGGTGGGCATAGACAAGCTCGGCTGCGAGCTGCAGGTCGGCATCACCGACCTGATCGCGCCCGGCAAGGGCGGCAGCGGCGCGGGCGGCGGCGATGGCGAGGAGGGGCGCGCGCAGGCTGACAATGCCAAGCTCTGCCGCAGCACGGGTCAGGGCCGCTGCGGCCTCTGGCGGGACGGAGAGCGTCGCAAGCCGCGTACGGGCAAGGGCAATTGCAGCCGCATCCAGCGCGAGGGGTGCCGCTTTGGACCAGGGCTGATCTTCCAGCGTGAGGAAGAGTCCGAGACGGTCCGCCAGGGCGGAGGGCAAAGCCTCCTCCGGCTCTGCCGCCTCATCCAGCGCGATCAGACAGGGGCCGGGGCGGTCAAGGGCCAGCGCCAGCCGCGCGGCAAGGCCGGGCGGCGTACGCTCGGCCATGGCAAGGATCAGTGTCGCCGGGGCGCCGAGAATGCCCGCCACCCGGATGGGGCGGCCATGCGCGAGCGTGGCCGACAAATCAAGCCCGCCGAACAGCGCCTCATCTGCGATGGTGGGGTGCAGTCGGCGCAGAGGCAGGGGCAGGGCGGCCAGCGCGCCGGTCACCAGATCGCGCACGGGGCCCGCGCGGGCGCGCAGCCACAGCCCCTTTAAGCCCGAAGGATCTATGGCCAGCAACGTCATCGCGATGCGGACACGGCTCCAGGGTGTTTCGGCGTCATCGCTGGACATCGCTCAGGGCAAGACCTCCGCGACTGACCGGTCCACCCGCGCACCAGACCCCGCCTCGTCCAGAGGATCGCGGCGCAGGCGGTGCGACAGGGCCATGGCGGCAATGGCGCGCAAATGGGCGCGGCCCACGGCGGGCACGCCGTTAAATGCCGCGACAGCCCGGGCGGCCCGCAGCAGCGTCAACTCTCCGCGCAGGCCGTCAGAGCCAAGCGCGATGCACAAAGCGGCACAATCATGCAAAACGGTGTTGGGGGTGACCAGCTTTGGCAGCGCAGCCCGGGCGGTAAGGATTCTGGCCCTGAGCAGGGCATCTTCGAGCGTCCAGGTCGCCATGAAGCCGTCATAGGCGTTTTCATAAGCGTCGCGGCGGCGGATCACCTCGACCCGGGTGTCGATGTCGCGGGGGGACGTCACCTCGACTGACAGACCGAAGCGGTCGAGGAGTTGCGGTCGAAGTTCCCCCTCCTCGGGGTTGCCAGATCCGACCAGAACGAAACGCGCTGGATGACGGATCGACAGACCCTCGCGCTCGACGACATTCTCGCCGGATTGCGCGACGTCGAGCAGCAGGTCCACGATGTGATCTTCCAGCAGGTTCACTTCGTCGATGTAGAGGTAGCCACGGTTGGCACGGGCCAGAAGGCCGGGCTCGAAGGCCTTTTCCCCCCGCGTCAGCGCACGTTCGATGTCCAGCGCCCCGACGACGCGGTCTTCGGTCACGCCAAGCGGCAGGTCCACCACCGGGGTGGGGCGCGTGACGATGCGGGTAGAGGTGACATGCGCCCAGTCCGGGCATTGATCGGGGTGGGCCGAGTTGACGGGGCACCCCTCAACCGCCTCGATCGGCGGCAGAAGCGCCGCAAGCGCACGCACGGCGGTGGATTTTCCGGTGCCCCGGTCGCCAAACACCAGAACGCCGCCGATGCCGGGGTCGATGGCGGTGAGGATCATGGCAAGCTTCATCTCCTCCTGCCCCACGATGGCGGCGAAGGGGAAGGGTTGGCGTCCTGTTGTCGCAGGTACCACAGTGGCGGCGGGAACGGGGATCGGCTTGTTCATCTGGCTCCGGTCGGGGTGGTCATGGGTCATTCCGGGTCGCTCGGGGTCTTGCCGCTCAGGCTGCGTGCAGACTGGCAGGGGCGCGGGGCAGGGGCGGGGCCCCTTCCCACATCCCCTCATCCCCAAGGACGGTGAAACGGGCGTATAGCTCTTCGGCAAACCAGCCCTCCTCGCGGACGGCGCGGATCGCCTGGCCGTGCGGGCCGTCGCCACGGGCAAAGGCGGCCATTGCGGCGGCATCCGGCCAGATCGAGAAGGTCACCTGATGCAAGAGCGGCACTTCGCCGATGCCGATCTTGAACATCACGTTCGAATCCTGGCCGATAGCGGCGGATATGTCAGGCACCCGGCTCCAGAACCGCAGCGCGCGGCCGGGTTTCACCGTGGCGCGGGTAAGAGCTGCGAGCGGTGCGTCCGGCAGCGGGATGAGCGTCTCACCCGGCTCTGGAAGGAACGGGTTTACCCCCGCCCAGACGCCTCGTGCCGAGAGGGGGGAAAGGTAGATCGTGCACGCCTCGACCGCGCGCTCGCGCCAGCGGGCCCAGACCGGACTGTCGGCCACCGCGGCACGTGCGGTCTGCTCATCGGGCCATACCGCAACAATCGCCCAGACATCCCAGTTCGGTCGCGGGGTAAAGCCTTCACCCGTCCCTGACCCGCAGAGTTTCCAAAAGAGCGCGCGGCGTTCTTGCCGCAGTGACACCCGCGCAGCCGCCATCTGGCCCAAAACCCATAGTCGGGAAGCCATGCCGGAAAAGCGGAAAAGATTAAGCGTGGTCACAGGCACGAAGGCCCTCAATGGTGGGATGTGTCCAGTTGATCTTACACTTCTGCGACCCCAAGGGAAGGGTTAATGCTGCGACTTCGCGCCACAAACAGCGATATTGTAAATCTAAGTAGACACTCTATCATGATTCCCATGACCAGATCACATCCTACACCCTCGCTCACCTTTGCCGCCTCTGACCGCGAGGCCATCGTTATCGGCGCGGGCCTTGGCGGCCTCGCCTCGGCCATGCGACTCGGGGCCAAGGGCTACCGCGTCACCGTGATTGACCGGCTGGACCGGGCCGGGGGGCGTGGCTCCTCGATCACCCAGGGGGGGCACCGGTTCGATCTGGGGCCGACCATTGTCACCGTGCCGCAGGGCCTGCGTGACCTCTGGGCCGCCTGCGGGCGCGATTTCGATCAGGATGTGTTGCTGAAGCCGATGGAGCCGTACTACCAGATCCGTTGGGAGGACGGCTCTTCCTTCGCGCCCAGCTTTGATGAGGCGGCGACACGGGCCGAGGTTCAGCGTCTCTCGCCCGGGGACGTCAAGGGGTACGATCGGTTCCTGAAGGACAGCGAGGCCCGCTATGCCTTTGGCTACGAAGACCTTGGCCGCCGGTCGATGCACCAGCTGTGGGAGCTGATCAAGGTTTTGCCACGCTTTGCCATGCTGCGCGCAGACCGGTCGGTCCATGCCCATGCTGCGGGCCGGGTCCGCGATCCGCGCCTGCGCTTTGCGCTGTCGTTCCATCCGCTGTTCATCGGCGGCGATCCCTTCAACGTAACCTCGATGTATATCCTCGTCAGTCACCTCGAAAAAGCCTTTGGCGTGCACTACGCGATGGGCGGGGTGCAGGCGATCGCCGATGCCATGGTCCGCGTGATCGAGGCGCAGGGCGGCGAGGTTTTGCACAACACCGAGGTGGACGAGGTCGTCGTCGAGGCCGGCCGCGCCGCAGGAGTGCGGCTCGCAGGCGGCGAAACCCTCCGTGCCGCAGTTGTGGTATCAAACGCCGACCCGGGGCATACCTACAACCACCTCTTGCGCAACCGCCCCCGCCGCCGCTGGACGGGGCCGCGCCTGGCGCGTACGCGCTGGTCAATGGGGCTTTTCGTGTGGTACTTCGGCACCGCAGGCACCAAAGGTATGTGGCCGGACGTTGGACACCATACCATCGCCGTCGGACCCCGCTACCGCGACCACATCAAGGACATCTTCATCCGCGGGCATCTTGCCGAAGATATGAGCCTCTATGTTCACCGCCCCTCGGTTACTGACCCCTCGGTCGCGCCCGAAGGCTGCGACACCTTCTATGCCCTCAGCCCCGTGCCGCATCTTGGCCACGGCGACACTGACTGGACGATCGAGGCCGAACCCTACCGCCAGAAGATGGCCCGCATGCTGGAGGAACGGGTGATCCCCGGGTTTCAGAACCATCTGACCGAGAGCCTGATCTTCACCCCCGAAACCTTCCGGGACCGCTATCTCTCGCCCTATGGCGCCGGGTTCTCGATCGAGCCGCGCATCCTGCAATCGGCCTGGTTCCGCCCCCATAACGTGTCTGAAGAACTCCCCGGCCTCTACCTCGCCGGGGCGGGCACTCACCCGGGCGCAGGCGTGCCCGGCGTGATCTCGACGGCGGAGGTGCTGGCAACCCTTGTCCCCGACGCCCCCGGTCGCACGGCCGAGAGGAGCTATCCATCACCAGCCCTCGACTTGAAAGTGGCCGCCGAATGACCGCTTCCCCCATCGCTTCTGCCGATCTTGAGGCCTGCCGGGCCGCAATCCGCACCGGCAGCCTTTCTTTTCACTCCGCCTCGCGGCTCTTGCCCGCCCGGGTGCGCGACCCGGCGCTTGCCCTCTATGCCTTTTGCCGCCTTGCCGATGACGCGGTGGACGAAGGCCAGGACAAGACCGGTGCGGTCCTGACCTTGCGTGACCGGCTGGACCGCGTCTATCTCGGGCGCCCGGTCAACTCCGCTGCCGACAGGGCCTTTGCCGCAGTGGTTGAGGCGTTCGAGATGCCCCGCGCTCTGCCCGATGCCCTGCTGGAAGGCATGGCCTGGGATGCCGTCGGACGGCGCTATGACACCCTTTCCGGTGTGCTCGACTATTCCGCCCGGGTGGCGGCGGCGGTCGGCGCCATGATGTGCGTGCTGATGCGTGTGCGCGACGGCGACGCGCTGGCGCGGGCTTGCGACCTCGGCCTCGCCATGCAGTTGACCAACATCGCCCGCGACGTGGGCGAGGATGCCCGTGCAGGCCGCCTTTACCTGCCGCTCGACGAGCTTCGTCGCGAAGGGGTGGAGCCCGAGGCCTTTCTTAGCGCTCCCGCTCCCCAGCCCGGTGTCACCCGCGTGACCCGCCGACTTGTCGCCGAAGCGCGCCGCCTCTATTTCCGGTCTGAATCGGGTATCGCCGCGCTTCCCTTGGACTGCCGCCCCGGGATTTTCGCCGCCCGTCACATCTACGCCGGGATCGGCGATCAGATCCTGCGCGCCTCGGGCGATTCGGTCACCCGCCGCGCCCGCACTTCGGGGCCGCAGAAACTTGGCTGGCTGGGGCTGTCGCTTCTTCGCAGCAGCATCACGACTGTGATGCCGCGCGATCCCGTGCTGCACGCCCCCGCCGCGCCCGAAGTAGCCTTCCTTGTCCGCGCCGCCGCGCGCAGCGCCCTGCCGAAAGGCCGCAGCGAATCCCTGCTCGCCGTCCTTGCGCAACTCGAGTCGCGCAACCGCGGCATCTCGGCATGACAGCTCGGTTTCGCCCCATTCATGCTGGGGCAAGTATCCAGCCGGGGGTGTAGGGGATGTGACCCCCCCCCACACCTCCGCCACTATCGCGCGCTACGCGGTTTTCTTTTCTGACTGACTGCACTACCTCTAAGGCACCGGAGCACAGGAATCGGTCATGGATTACCTTGTCTTCGCGACCTACCTGGCGGCGTGCAGCGGCGCTGCGGCGACAGGAGCGGTATTTTCGCCGGGTCCCTGGTATCGTGCGCTCAAGAAACCGGTCTGGACGCCGAAGGACTGGATGTTTCCCGTCGTGTGGACCACGCTCTACTTCCTGATGGCCGGCGCTGCGATGATCGCGTCCCAGGAGGAGGGTTCGCGCCTTGCCCTCGCACTCTGGGCGTTGCAGATCACACTCAACACGCTGTGGACGCCGATCTTTTTCGGCCTGCGCCGAATTCGGGCGGGGATGCTGGTGATGACATTTCTTTGGCTGGCAGTTGCGGCCACGACAGTCAGTCTGGCGACGCTTTCTACTACCGCGGGGCTGTTGTTTCTGCCATACCTTCTGTGGGTCACCATCGCAGGCGCGTTGAACTTCTGGGTCATGCTCAACAACCCGGATACGGGCTACGACGGCGCCGTCTCCGGCGCCTGATCCTGGGCCATCAAGCTCACTTGAATATCCAGTCGCGCCTGCGCGGCACCCGCAGGGCCAGCATCGGCTTCAGCAACGGCTGGCGGAAGCGTCGCAAATCCAAAGCCTCATGCACACCGCGGGTCACTTCGCCGTCGATCTTGGTCTCGACCAGGGATCGGCTGTAGAAAGGCGCGTCGAGCATTCCCAGCACCTGGCGTGGGCGCACGCCCGCGTCCGCCCGCGTCTCGCGCCGCACCGCCCACAGCGACCGGCGGAAAGGCGTGAGCGGCGGACCCGCAACCTCGCGCGCCTCACCTTGCGCATCCACCTCCACGCCCAGGGCAAGGGTGGAGCCATCGGCCCGAGTCGCGTCGTAGAAACACAGCGTCCGGTCCCGCAGCGGATACCGCCCCCAAGTCCAGAAGCGGAAATCGGCCTCCAGCGCGGCAGTCCCGAAATTCGCGTCGAAATAACCGTGCCCCGTCCATTCGTGCCCCTGGCTCAGCGCAACCTCGATCCGGCAGGAGGGCGCGAAGGGCCGCCACAGGTGCCGCCCTTCTGGGGTCAACGCCACTTCCACCTCCGTCATTGCCTGCGGCGTCAACGTGATCGTCCCACGCACCGGCGTGACCATTGGCAAAGCCCCGATCTCGTCCACTGTGATCACCAGCTGATGCCCCGTCCAGTGCATCGAGGATGGCCCCACTTGCAGCCGGTCGCGCGACTGGCGCAGGGCAGGGCGGCCGCGGTCGGTCATGGTGAAGCGCCCGCCCGGGCCATAGGTCGCCACATTGATGCAGCAATGATCCTGCGGGTCGCGCCGCCCTGACCACTTGTACCAGGGCGAGAACACCGACCCGATGAAGCCGATCACCGAGACGGCGCGCCGTCCGTCCTCCGAGACGCCGTCGACGTACCACCAGGCATAGCCATCTGGCGCCACGTCGACCGAGAAGTCGGGCCGTTCAGTATCGCCTCTGCCGCGTGCCTGCCGGAGAGCGCTGCCATCGGCACTCCCGCTCCCGGATGCGCTCCGCCCCCCGCGAGGTAGAGCCCCGGCAGGGCTGTCTGCGCGCCCGGTCGCCGGAAAGCTGCAAAGCTCCCCTCGGGACTGCGCCCGTAAATCGCCCCCTGCGAGCCCGGAAATTGTTGCGCCAGCATCGAAGGGGTAATCAGCGAATGGGCTTCTGGCGCCGGGCTGAAGGTCAGGCCAAAGCTTTGAAGCCTCTCGAAAGTTCGACTGTGACATGCGCGATAATCCTGCGGAAGCGCCGGTTGGCCGGGGCTTGCGTTGATGATGATCTCGAATCGTTCGTAACCCGGGTCGGCGACACCGTCGGGCTGTGGCACCCCACGCGCCCGATCCTCGGCACAAACGTAAAGCGTGGGTTCCAGCGGCATCTGGCCCCGAGCGATCGGCCCGAATTCGGCCTTTGGATTGGCCGTGAAGAACACGTTGTGGTGGATCAGATCCGGCGCAACTGCCCCTGCGACCCGCGCCCCGAAGGCCCAGACCCAGGCGGAAAGGCTGCGCGGTTGCGTGGCCAAGGGCGCCACGCTTTTCTGCGCGGCTTCGCCCAAAAAACCTGCCACCAGCGCGGCGGGGTCACCGTTGAACACGCAAGCGTCGCAGGGCAAGGTGGCCCCACCCGCGATCTGCACCCCCGTTACGCGCCCTTGCTGGGTGACGATCCGCTGTGCCGCCGTCGCATAGCGCAGCTCGACCCCCAGCCGGTCGGCCAGAGCCGCGAGCGCCAGTGCAAGGCGGTGCATGCCGCCCTCGACTGCCCAGACACCTGCCGCCTCTGCCCGCCAGATCAGCGCCAGAACCCCCGGGGACTGCCCGGGCTTGCCCCCCACATAGGTCGCATAGCGCGCAAAGAGCTGCACCAGTCGCGGGTCGTCGAAATGCCGGGTCAGCAGCCGCTGCAGGGACATCCCGGGCATGAGCGCGGGCCATGCACCGGGCGCACGCAGAGCAGCCGCCACGACGTGGCCGAGGGTCGGCCTCGCGGCTTGCATGACCGGGGCTTCAAACGCCGCGTAAAGCTCGGCCGACATCCGGTCGAAACGCGCAAAGGCCTGGCCCGCGCGCATGCCTGCAAAGTCAGAGATTGCTGCGATGTTCGCCTCTGCGTTCGTTGTCAGGTCCAGACGCGAGCCATCGGGCCACCAGTGCCGCGCCAGCACCAGCTGGGGAATGAGGGTCACGTGATCCTCCAGCCGCTCGCCCGCGAGCGCGAAGAGGTCATCAAAAACCCGGCGGAGCGTCAGGACCGTCGGCCCGGCATCCACAGGCCCCGCGATCGAGGCTATGGTTCGCGCCTTGCCCCCCGGGACCCCCGCGGCTTCGATCAACGTGACGCGCTGCCCGGCCGCAGCCAAACGGATAGCGGTCGCAAGCCCCCCCATCCCCGCGCCGATCACAACGACTTTGGTGCGCTGTCCCTCGTGCTCGCGTCCTCTTTCGTGCTGCTGTTCCATGGAGCGAGGATACGGCCCGTGGTTGATCTGTCCAGTTGAAATTACAGGAATGTGTAACTTTATATTTACACCTGCGCCCCGGCTGTGCAATCGTTGCTCAACGGTGGCTGCAATTGGGGCGTGACGTGGATATTTCGGCTCGGACAGACGCGGCAGTCATGATGGCCATCCGGCAGGCGCAAGGCCGCCCGGGGGCGGCGCCGGGGCGGTTGGCCGCAGCTTTGGAATATGGCGTGACGCCGGGCGGCGCGCGCATTCGCCCCACCGTCCTTTTGTCGGTCGCCAAGGCCTGCGGGGATGACCGCCCTGCGTTGGCGGATGCCGCTGCGGCCGCGCTGGAACTGATCCACTGCGCGAGCCTCATCCACGACGATCTGCCTTGCTTTGACGATGCCGATGTCCGGCGCGGCAAGCCTTCTGTGCACCGCGCCTTCAGCGAGCCGCTGGCGGTGCTGACGGGGGACAGCCTGATTGTGCTGGCCTTCGAGATTCTTGCCAAAGCCGCAGGGGATGCACCCGGGCGGGCGCTGCAACTGGTGACGACCTTGGCACAGCGAACGGGCATGCCGATGGGCATCTGTGCGGGACAGGGCTGGGAGAGCGAATCGCAGGTCAACCTGCAAGCCTACCACCGCGCCAAAACCGGCGCACTTTTCATTGCGGCAACCCGGATGGGCGCCATCTCTGCCGGGCAGGAGCCCGACGCCTGGGAAGACCTCGGTGCGCGAATCGGCGAGGCGTTCCAGGTTGCAGACGACCTCAAGGACGCGTTGCAAACATCCGAAGAAATGGGAAAACCCGCAGGCCAGGATGCAATGCACGGCCGCCCTTCGGCGGTGGCCGAAATGGGCGTCGCAGGGGCCGCGCGCTATCTGCGCGACATTCTTGGTGGCGCCATCGCCTCGATCCCGTCTTGCCCGGGCGAGGCGAAGCTCGCGGGTCTTGTGCGCGCCTATGCCGAGAAACTTGTGCCGGTGGATCTGTCGCATCGTTCGGCCGTTCGGGTCGCCGGCGGATCCACGGGGGCATCATGACGGACCTTCCGCTCTGCTCCGCCAATCTGGGCGAGGGCAGGCCGCGGCGCCCGGGGCTTGCCACGCGACTGGCACTTTCCCCAATATTTCACAAGATTTGCTCCAGAATTCCCGGCCTCAGCCACATCGCGCGGGCCGAAGGGCAGGCGCTGTTCGACACTGTTTCAGGCTTTGTCCATTCGCAGGCCCTGCTTGCGCTGGTGGAGTTGCGCATTCTGCACCGGCTGGCAGAGGGGCCCGCGAGCCTCGCCTCGATTACCCGACTTGCCGACCTTGAGCCCGAGCGCGCGGTGATTCTTCTGCAGGCGGGGGCGGCGCTGAAACTGCTGCGGCGTCGCGGGGACCTGTGGCATCTGACGGTCCGTGGCGGCGCGTTCCTCACAGTTCCGGGGCTCGAGTCGATGGTGCGCCATCATCCGGTTCTGTACCGCGACCTTGCCGATCCTGTCGCCTTTTTCCGCGGCGAGACGCAGCCGGAGCTGGCCAGCTTCTGGCCCTATGTCTTTGGTGCGGGCGGGGCGGCGGACCCCGGGCTCGCACAACGCTATTCCCGGCTGATGGCCGACAGCCAGACGCTCGTGGCCGAAGATACCCTGCGCCTCGTGGATCTGTCCCGCGTGCGGCACCTGATGGATGTGGGCGGCGGCACCGGGGCGTTTCTTGCGGCAGTGGGTGCGGCTCACTCCGGCCCCGCGCTTACCCTCTTCGACTTGCCCGCCGTCGTGGCAGGGGCCGAGGCGCGCTTTGTTGAACAAGGGCTGACATCGCGCCTGTCCATCCATGCGGGCAGTTTCCGGGACGATCCGCTGCCGCGCGGCGCCGATGCGATCAGCCTCGTGCGCGTGCTATACGACCATTCCGACACGACCGTCGCGACCCTGCTGCGCGCGGTCCGTGAGGCGCTGCCGCCCGGTGGACGCGTCGTGATTTCCGAGCCTATGTCGGGTGGGGCGCGGCCCGACCGCGCGACGGACGTGTACTTCGCCGTCTACACACTGGCCATGCAAACCGGGCGGACCCGCTCCGGCACCGAGATTGCAGCGCTGCTCCAGCAGGCCGGCTTCGGCGCGATCCGTCAGCGGCCCGGGTTCCGGCGCTTTGTGACGTCCTGCGTCGAGGCCGTGAAACCTTTCTGACTCTGTCGTGTAGAAAACTGTCCAATTTGATTGACAGTTTCGAATGTAAGCTTAGAGTTACAACATGAGGCGAAACCGGCGCGTGAGTCCTGAAAGGACGCAAACCGGACCGGCCTTGAAGGGGAGTTGAAGTGCGCACCACAGCCGTCATCTTGCAAGGGCCAAGGGACCTCGGGCTCGACATGCTCGGTCTCATCCCGCCCGGATCAGAGGATCTGGTGGTGGAAGTCGCCTACTCCGGGATCTCCACCGGCACGGAAAAACTGTTCTGGTCCGGCACGATGCCGCCCTTTCCTGGCATGGGCTATCCTCTGGTTCCGGGCTACGAGGCCGCGGGTCAGGTGGTCGAGGCCGGCGCAGACAGCGGGTTTCGCGTGGGCGAAACGGTGTTTGTTCCTGGGGCCAATTGTTTTGCGGGTAATGTGAAGGGCCTCTTCGGCGGCGCCTCGCGGCATCTCGTGACCAAAGCGTCGCGGGTGGCCCGGCTCGATGCCGCTATGGGGCCGACTGGCGCACTTCTAGCGCTGGCTGCGACCGCGCGGCACGCTTTGGCAGGCTTCAACACGGCGTTGCCCGATCTGATCGTGGGGCATGGCACGCTTGGTCGACTGCTGGCACGGTTGACGGTTGCCGCAGGCGCACCCGCGCCGACGGTCTGGGAAATTAATGCAGAGCGCCGGTCTGGTGCGAGCGGGTATCCCTGCATCGCGCCCGAGGATGACCCCCGCCGCGACTATCGCGCAATCTATGATGCCTCGGGTGCCAAGGGGATGTTGGATCAGTTGATCCAGCGCATCGCCAAGGGTGGCGAGATCGTGCTTGCGGGCTTCTACACCGAACCTGTCGCCTTCGCCTTCCCGCCCGCCTTCATGCGGGAAGCCCGCATTCGCATCGCCTCCGAATGGACGCCCGAAGACCTGACCGCCACCCGGTCGTTGATCGAAACCGGCGCCTTGTCGCTGGACGGGCTGATCACTCACACCCGCCCCGCAGACGACGCGGCAGCAGCCTATGAGACGGCGTTTTCTGACAGCGCCTGCCTGAAGATGATTCTTGACTGGAAGGGCCACGCATGACTCTCGACATCCCAAACCTTAAGGACTTCGACGCGCGTCTGCGTGCAGAGGCGCACGAGGAGCTGACGCTGGAGGTTCCGCAGTCCGCGCCCACGAAAAAGACGCAGATCATTGCGATCTACGGCAAGGGCGGCATCGGCAAGAGCTTCACGCTCGCCAACCTCAGCCACATGATGGCCGAAATGGGCAAGCGCGTGCTGCTGATCGGCTGCGATCCGAAATCCGATACGACGAGCCTCCTGTTCGGCGGCAAGGCCTGCCCGACGATCATCGAAACCTCTACCCGCAAGAAACTGGCGGGCGAAGAGGTCAAGATCGGCGACGTCTGCTTCAAGCGGGGCGGCGTCTTCGCGATGGAGTTGGGCGGGCCGGAAGTGGGCCGTGGCTGCGGCGGGCGCGGGATCATCCACGGGTTCGAGCTGCTTGAAAAGCTCGGCTTCCACGACTGGGATTTCGACTATGTCCTGCTCGACTTTCTCGGCGACGTGGTCTGCGGCGGGTTCGGGCTGCCGATCGCGCGGGACATGGCGCAGAAGGTGATCCTGGTCGCCTCCAACGACCTGCAGAGCCTTTATGTTGCCAACAACGTCTGCTCCGCGGTGGAGTATTTCCGCAAACTCGGTGGGAATGTCGGCATTGCGGGGCTGGTGATCAACAAGGACGACGGCACGGGCGAGGCTGCGGCCTTCGCGGCTTCAGTGAAGATCCCGGTGCTGGCGGCCATTCCGCAAGACGATGACCTGCGCAAGAAATCCGCCAATTATCATATCGTTGGCAGCTACGAAAGCCAGTGGGGGCCGTTGTTTGCGAGCCTTGCTGACGCGGTGGCGATTGCCCCCCCCGTGCGGCCCGCACCCCTGACGCAGGACGGTTTGCTCGCCCTGTTCTCAGCCGAGGCCACAGGAGCGGATTTCGTGCTGACCCCGGCGACCGACCAGGACATGCGCGGCAAGAACCTGATGGTCCAGAAATCCCTCGAAGTGGTGTATGACAATGTTTGATCTCGACACGCTTGCCCGCATCGAAGCTGAACTCGTCCGCCTGCAGACCCGCAAGGGGGCGAAATGACTGAAGTCGCCTACGACGCGGCAGGGTCCACCCCCGTGACCGAGGGGCGCCAACTGCCCACAAGTGACGCGGATGCAGCCTTCGCCGGTGAAGGGGAGACCCAGGTCGACGGAATGGGCTGCCATGCTGGGGCTGCCACGATGGAAGCTGCGGCGCGGGCCGCAGGGAATTCGGACCTGCTGGACCAGTTCGCCGCCGACTACCCGCAAGGGCCGCATGACAAGCCGCAGTCGATGTGCCCGGCCTTCGGGTCGTTGCGGGTGGGGTTGCGGATGCGCAGGGTGGCGACGGTCCTTTCGGGCTCTGCCTGCTGCGTTTACGGTCTGACCTTCGTCAGCCACTTCTATGGCGCACGCCGGTCGGTGGGCTATGTGCCCTTCAACTCGGAATCGCTGGTGACCGGCAAGCTCTTTGAAGATATCCGCGATGCGGTGCACGAATTGGCCGACCCGGACCGCTATGACGCGGTGGTGGTGACGAACCTCTGTGTGCCGACCGCCTCGGGTGTGCCGCTGAAGCTTTTGCCAAATGAAATCAACGGCGTTCGGATCGTTGGGATCGATGTTCCCGGCTTTGGCGTACCGACTCACGCCGAGGCAAAGGACGTGCTCGCAGGCGCCATGCTGAAATACGCCCGAGCCGAGATCGAGGCAGGCCCCGTGGCCGCCCCGGCACAGGGCCGCTCGGACCGCCCGGCCGTGGCTCTGCTGGGTGAGATGTTCCCGGCCGACCCGATGATGATCGGTGCGATGCTGGCGCCGATGGGGCTGGCCGCAGGGCCGGTTGTGCCGTGCCGCGAGTGGCGTGAGCTGTATGCGGCGCTTGATTGCGGTGTGGTGGCGGCCATTCACCCCTTCTACACGGCGGCAATCCGCGAATTTCAGGCCGCGGGACGTCCGATTGTCGGGTCCGCGCCGGTTGGGCTTGACGGGACGATGGACTGGCTGGTCGCGATCGGCGGGGCTTATGGCGTGGGCGGCGACCGGATTGCCGCGGCACAGAACGCGATGGCCCCGGCCATTCGCGGGGCGCTCGCCGCGAACCCGATCAAGGGACGGATCACGCTTTCGGGCTATGAGGGCAGCGAGCTTCTGGTGGCGCGACTGTTGATCGAAAGTGGCGCGGAGGTGCTATATGTCGGGACCGCCTGCGCCCGCAACACCTGGTCTGAACCCGACCGCGCCTGGCTGGAGGCAAAGGGCGTGGCCGTGCAGTACCGCGCGAGCCTTGCCGACGATTGCGCCGCGATGGAATGTTTCCGCCCAGACCTCGCCATCGGCACGACGCCGGTAGTGCAGAAGGGAAAAGAGCTAGGAATTCCATCGCTTTACTTCACGAACCTCATCTCTGCCCGCCCGCTGATGGGCCCGGCCGGCGCAGGTTCCCTCGCCACAGTGGTCAACGCCGCCATCGGCAACAAGGCACGGATGGACGGGATGCGCGACTTCTTCGAAGGCGTAGGCAAAGGCGATACGGCAGGCATCTGGGAAGGTACACCGAATCTTCGCCCCGATTTCCGCGCCGTCCATCAGAAAAAGCTCGACAAGGCCGCGAAAGCCGCCAAGGCCGAGGAAATGATCTGATGCTGATTCAGGATCATGACCGGGCCGGCGGCTATTGGGGGGCGATCTATGCCTTCTGCGCCGTGAAGGGACTGCAGGTGGTGATCGACGGCCCGGTGGGTTGCGAAAACCTGCCTGTCACGTCTGTGCTGCATTACACCGACGGTTTGCCGCCGCATGAGCTGCCCATCGTGGTGACCGGCCTTGGCGAAGAAGAACTGGGCCGCGAGGGCACGGAAGGCGCGATGCGCAGGGCTTGGAAGACGCTGGACCCGGCGTTGCCTGCAGTGGTCGTGACCGGCTCCATCGCCGAGATGATCGGCGGCGGGGTTACCCCGATGGGGACCAACATCCAGCGCTTCCTGCCCCGCACCATCGATGAGGATCAGTGGCAGTGCGCTGACCGCGCGATGACCTGGATTTTTACCGAGTTCGGGATGACCAAAGGGCGCATGCCGCCCGAGACGAAACGGGATGAGGGTCAAAAGCCGCGCGTAAACATCCTCGGTCCGATGTATGGCACCTTCAACATGGCCTCGGACCTGCATGAGATCCGCCGCCTGGTCGAAGGCATCGGCGCTGACGTCAACATGGTGATGCCGCTTGGCGCCCATCTGGCCGAGATGCGCAATCTGGTGAATGCCGACGTGAACGTGGTGATGTACCGCGAATTCGGCCGGGGTCTTGCGCAGGTGCTGGGCAAGCCCTACCTGCAGGCGCCGATTGGCCTCGAGTCGACCACGAAGTTCCTGCGCAAGCTGGGAGAGCTTCTGAGACTGGACCCCGAGCCCTTTATCGCGCGCGAAAAGCATTCGACGTTGAAGCCCTTGTGGGATCTGTGGCGGTCAGTCACGCAAGATTTCTTTGGCACGGCAAGTTTCGGGATCGTGGCGAACGAAACCTATGCGCGCGGCATCCGCAACTATCTGGAAACCGACCTCGGGCTGCCTTGCGCCTTTGCCGTGGCGCGGACGGCCGGCACCAAGACCAACAACGAGACAGTGCGCGCAATGCTGCGCCAGCATCGCCCCTTGGTGGTCATGGGGTCGATCAACGAGAAGATGTATCTGGCCGAATTGAAGAGCGGTCACGGGCCCGCGCCCAGCTTTATCGCCGCGTCCTTCCCGGGCGCTGCGATCCGGCGGCACACCGGCACCCCCTTCATGGGTTACGGCGGCGCAGTCTGGATTCTGCAGGAAGTGTGCAACGGCCTGTTTGAGGCGCTGTTCCACATCCTGCCTCTGGGCACCGACATGGACAGCGCGGCAGCGACGCCAACGACGTTGCGCCGCGACTTCCCTTGGGACATGGACGCGCAGGCCGCACTTGACAGGATCGTGTCCGAACATCCGATCCTGACGCGGATCTCTGCCGCACGGACACTCAGGGATGCAGCCGAGAAATCGGCACTGGACCAGGGCGCCGAGCGCGTCGTGGTGGAATTCGTCGAGGCTCTCAGGGGCGGCGGCGCAATAACAAGCAAGGGAGGGACGACATGAGCGACCACACAGCCGGCGATCATGGCGAAAGCCACGGCCAGCGCACGCCGCATGCCGAGTTCTACGTCTATTTCGCCATCATCTTCGTGCTCGCGATACCTTTCGCGATGGCGATCTGGGTGATGGAGCTGGTGCGTGAGCGTCGTTTGCCGGTGCACGGGCCGCTGGCCCGCGCCTGGCGCGAGGCGGGTACCGTGACGCCCGCGATCTTTCGCGCCTGACGCCCAAAGAATACCCGCCCCCTCGCTGAGGGGCGCCGGGCAGGGTTCCGGGTCCGCAAGGGTCTGGCATCCACAACAGGTCTGGCGCCCCGGCCCTGAACACCCATTTCGCCTCCTGCCGCCTGCGGCAGGGGGGGAAATTCGGAAGGGCATTCCGCCCGACCGTGAACCCGGCCGCAGGGAATGCGGCGTCAGTCTGCCCATCCGGAGGATATCATGGCTGACAAATCCGACCTGAGTTTCACAGGTCTTACCGACGAGCAGGCGCAGGAACTGCACTCCGTCTATCTGAGCGGCATGTGGCTCTTCGTGGCCGTGGCTGTCGTCGCTCATTTCGCAGTGTTCTTGTGGCGCCCTTGGTTCTGAGGAGGAACGAACGATGCAAAAGTTCTACAAAATCTGGCTGATCTTCGATCCTCGTCGTGTCTTTGTGGCACAGGGCGTTTTCCTGTTCCTCCTGGCTGCGATGATCCACCTCGTGCTGCTTAGCACGCCTGACTACAACTGGTTCGATCTGGCCGCGGAAGGTCGCGCGCCGGTAGCTGCCACGGAATAGTCCGGACTGCCCCTTTCTGGGGGGTTCGTCGCGGGCGGGTGCCAACTGGCTCCGCCCGCGGCCATAGCAGAACAATTTAGGGACGGCCCCGATGATCCGGACAATCCGGACGCCAAAGGGTCGCCTGACCAAGCGGAGAGAGAAGCATGGCACTGCTCAGCTTCGAGCGAAAATATCGCGTGCCGGGTGGCACGCTGGTTGGCGGGAACCTGTTCGACTTCTGGGTCGGCCCTTTCTACGTCGGCTTCTTTGGCGTCACGACATTCTTTTTCGCGGCACTCGGAACCATCCTGATCTTTTACGGTGCGACGCTTCAGGGCACCTGGAACCCTTGGCTCATCTCTATCAATCCACCGCCGATCGAGATGGGCATGGCCTGGGCACCGATCCGCGAAGGCGGTCTTTGGCAGATCATCACGATCTGTGCCATTGGCTCTTTCGTCAGTTGGGCCCTGCGTGAAGTGGAGATCTGCCGCAAGCTGGGCATAGGCTATCACGTGCCCTTTGCTTTTGGCGTGGCAATCTTTGCCTATCTGACACTTGTGGTGATCCGCCCCACGCTGATGGGGGCTTGGGGCTATGCCTTTCCCTACGGCATCTGGTCGCACCTCGATTGGGTGTCGAACACCGGCTACACTTACGGAAACTTCCACTACAACCCGGCGCACATGATTGCGGTTACCTTCTTTTTCACCACAGCATTGGCCCTTGCACTGCACGGCGCTTTGATCCTGTCGGCGGCCAACCCCGAAAAGGGCCAGGAGATGCGTACGCCCGAACATGAGGACACGTTCTTTCGTGACCTGATCGGCTATTCGGTCGGCACGTTGGGCATCCACCGCGTGGGGTTGCTTCTGGCGCTGAATGCCGGGTTCTGGAGCGCGGTCTGCATCGGCATCTCGGGCACGATCTGGTTCGACCAGTGGGTCGTGTGGTGGGATTGGTGGCTGCAGCTGCCGTGGTGGGCCGATATCGCAGGAGGCGTAAATGGCTGAGTATCAGAACATCTTCACCCAAGTGCAGGTTTCCGGCGCGCCGGAGTTGGGGATGGTCGAGCGGGTGGACATGGCCAACCGCAGCAAGGGGGCAAGCTTCTCTACGCTGGCGGGCTGGTTCGGAAACGCGCAGCTGGGGCCGATATACCTCGGGACCATGGGCGTCATCTCCCTGGCGGCAGGCGCTACATGGTTCTTCATGATCGGGGCCTGGTACTGGCATCAGGCAGGTTTCAATCCGGCGGTATTCTTGCGCGATCTGTTCTGGTTTTCTCTGGATCCGCCGGCGCCGGAATATGGACTGTCGTTCCCGCCGCTGGCAGAGGGAGGCTACTTCCTGATCGCCTCCTTCTTTTTCCTGATCGCGATCCTGTCCTGGTTGGTGCGTACGTATCTGCGGGCTGAAGCGCTCGGCATGGGCAAACATGTAAGCTACGCATTCGCCTCTGCAATCTGGCTGGTCCTTGTCCTTGGCCTGTTCCGGCCGATCTTGATGGGCAGCTGGTCCGAGGCGGTGCCCTACGGAATATTCAGCCACCTCGACTGGACCAACAACTTCTCGCTGACCTACGGAAATCTGTTCTACAATCCGTTCCATGCGCTTTCGATTGTCTTCCTTTATGGCTCGGCGCTGTTGTTTGCGATGCATGGCGCCACCATCCTTGCTGTCAGCCGCTTTGGCGGTGACCGGGAACTGGAGCAGATCGTGGACCGCGGGACCGCCTCTGAACGCGCTGCCTTGTTCTGGCGCTGGACGATGGGGTTCAACGCGACGATGGAGGGTATCCACCGTTGGGCCTGGTGGTTCGCGGTTCTGGTGACGCTTACCGGCGGCATCGGGATCCTGCTGACCGGGACCGTCGTGGACAACTGGTATGTCTGGGCGCAAGAACACGGCTATGCGCCGCTCTGAGGGGGATGATCATGTCGGATGACTACTTCACCACTACACGGACCCAGCAACTGAATGTATGGGTGGCCGCGCAAATGCTGAAGGGCGCGGGTTGGGCCGCCGCTGTGCTGATCGGCACTGCGCTGACCATCTGGGCAATCTACGGTATCGGGCTTTTGCTGCCCGAGGCCAGCCGCGAGACGCCATCGCCCTATGGGGCGGTGGACGTGCCTGCTGTGACCCAGGTCGCCTGAAACACGGCGGGGCGACCATGATCGGGCGCCCCGCTGCATACCGCCCGGGCCGTGCCGATGCCCGATGCCTGGAATTTAGGATCCGGTTCCCTTCCTGTCTGCGCCAGGACCCTGGCGCGGTGTGGACACTCGCTGCACGGCACCCCTTTTCACAGCAGGTCAGCCATGAGCCATACCCCCTTTCTTGATCGCGTGGCCTCCCCCGCTGACATGCGGGGCCTGAGTGACGCCGAACTGGGACTTCTGGCTGACGAGTTGCGCCGCGAGGTAATCGAAGTTGTGGCGCAGACCGGCGGTCATCTCGGCTCCAGCCTCGGGGTGGTCGAATTGACCGTGGCGATCCATGCCGTGTTCCACACACCGATGGACAAGCTGATCTGGGACGTGGGTCACCAATGCTATCCCCACAAGATACTGACCGGCCGTCGCGAGCGCATGTTGACGCTGCGGCAGGAAGGCGGGCTGTCGGGCTTTACCAAACGGTCCGAAAGCGATTACGACCCGTTCGGTGCGGCGCATTCCTCGACCTCGATCTCGGCAGCGCTCGGTTTTGCCGTGGGGCGCGAGATGGGGATGCCGGTGGGCGACACCATTGCGGTGATCGGGGACGGTGCGATCACCGCGGGCATGGCCTATGAGGCGATGAACCACGCAGGCCACCTGAAAGAGCGGATGTTCGTCATCCTCAACGACAATGACATGTCCATCGCCCCCCCGGTGGGCGCCATGAGCAGCTATCTCAACACCATTGCGCAGAAGGGACCCCTGGCCGCCCTGAAGGCGGTGGCCGAGGGGCTGGAGGCGGCGCTGCCGGGCCATATTCGCGACGGCGCGCGGCGGGCGCGCAGTCTGGTGACCGGTCTTTCGGGCGGCGGTACGCTGTTCGAGGAATTCGGGTTCTCCTACATCGGTCCGATTGACGGGCATGACATGCCGCACTTGCTGGCCACCTTGCGCGCAGCCAAGACCCGGGCGACTGGGCCGGTGCTGATCCATTGCGTGACAGTGAAGGGCAAAGGCTATGCCCCGGCCGAGCGGGCGGATGACAAGTACCACGGCGTGGCCAAGTTCAATCCCGCGACGGGCGAGCAGGTGAAGTCGAAGTCGAACGCCCCCAGCTACACCACGGTCTTTGGGGAGACACTGACCGCCGAGGCCGCGCGCGATCCAAGGGTGGTGGCGATCACAGCCGCAATGCCGGGTGGCACCGGGCTCGACATCCTGCAGCGGCGCTATCCGAAACGTGTCTTTGATGTGGGGATTGCCGAACAGCATGGCGTAACCTTTGCCGCGGGACTTGCGGCGGCCGGTATGCGGCCGTTTTGCGCAATCTATTCCAGCTTCCTGCAGCGCGGCTATGACCAGATCGTGCATGACGTGGCGCTGCAGAAGCTGCCCGTGCGCTTTGCCATAGACCGGGCGGGGCTGGTGGGACAGGACGGGGCCACCCATGCCGGGGCGTTCGACATTGCCTTCCTCGCCAACCTGCCCGGGTTCACCGTGATGGCCGCAGGGGATGAGGCGGACCTTGTCCACATGATCGCCACCGCTGTCGCACATGACGAAGGCCCCATCGCCTTTCGCTATCCGCGCGGCGAGGGTGTGGGGGTGGAACTGCCCGCGCGCGGCCAGCCCTTGACCATCGGCCGGGGCCGGGTGCTGCGCGAGGGCTCGGATCTCGCCATCCTGTCCTTTGGCGCGCATCTGGCCGAGGCTCTGCGCGCCGCAGAGCGGCTTGAGGCCGAAGGGATATCCGTCACTGTGGCCGATGCGCGTTTTGCCAAGCCGCTGGATACAGCGCTGATTGATCAGCTGATCCAGCACCATGCAGCACTGATCACCCTCGAACAGGGGGCCACAGGCGGCTTTGGTGCCCAGGTCTTGCACCACCTCGCGCAGTCCGGCGGGCTGGAGCGGGGGCGCGCCATCCGCTGCATGACGCTGCCCGACCGGTTCATCGACCAGGCAAGCCCGGCCGCGATGTACGCCGACGCGGGCATGCGGGCCGAGGATATCGTGGCCACAGCAAGAAGTCTGGTTCAATCGGGGCAGGGCGCCCCGCTGCGCAAGCCCCGGCTGGTGTGACACCGGTCTGAATTCCTTGCCCGTTGGGCGCGCGGCAGCGTTGCACCCTCGGATCATTCCGGTGCTTGGCCCGGAGTTATTTTTGCAAAGAAGAAGTTGGCAATGGTCGCCAGGGTCAGCGGGCAGGCCTGGCTGCGTCGCCGTTTGGCCACGGAGCCGAAGAAACCATAGCCGCAAAGGACATGGTCCCTTTGCGCGGTTGCCCTCTGCGCAGGCTTGTGGCATCTGTCTTTGAGATCAGATCCAGACCGAAGAGTTCAGTCATGCCCGATTTCTCTGCCCGCCGCGTGATCATGGTCGACACACAGGTCCGCCCCTCGGACGTGACGAAATTTCCCATCATCGAGGCAATGCTTGCTGTGCCGCGCGAGGTTTATTTGCCTCGGGCGCTCCAGGAGGCGGCCTACATGGGCGAAAATCTGGGTATTGCGCCGGGGCGGGTGATGCTGGATGCGCGCACGCTGTCGAAACTGCTGGATGCACTAAACATCCAGCCTACGGATATCGTGCTCGATCTGGGGGGTGGCTACGGCTACTCGGCAGCCGTGATTGCGCGGCTGTGTGGGACCGTCGTCGCGGTGGAAGAGGATGAAGCACTGGCCGCCGAGGCGCAAAAGACGCTGTCGGTCGAAGGCGTGGACAATGCGGCGGTGATCGGTGCGCCCCTTGCGGCCGGGTCGGCCAAGCATGGGCCCTATGACGTGATCATCGTGCAAGGTGGCGTGGAAATGGTGCCGGATGTGGTGCTGGCGCAACTGCGCGATGGCGGGCGAATTGGTGCGGTTTTCATGGAAAGCGCCCTTGGCGTCGCCCGTGTTGGGCATAAGTCTGGTGGACTCGTTACGTGGCGCTATGCGTTCAACGCCGCTGCGCCGGTTCTGGAAGGATTTCGCATCGCCCGAAGCTTTGCGCTTTAGGCGACGCAGCAAAGATGACATTAATCAGTCCGGGCGTGTTTGGCCCGGACGGCAACCGGGGCGGACAACATGCGTGGTTTTGCTAGGACAATAACCGTCGGGGTCGCCATTGCGCTTTTTGCGTCGGTCGTTCAGGCGGAAACTCTGGCCGATGCGCTTGTAACGGCCTATCGCGCGTCGAACCTGCTGGAGCAGAACCAGGCGACACTCCGTGCGGCGGACGAGGATGTGGCACGCGCAGTCTCGAACTTGCGCCCTGTTGTAAGTTACGCCCTCAACTCCACTTATTCCAAGGGCACCCGCCTGGACACAGGACGCGCGACAAACGAACAGCTTGCCACCAGCTTGGGCATCAGCCTTGATCTCACGATCTTCAACGGCGGCCGCAACCGGCTTGGGATCGAGATTGCCCGGGAGTCGGTGCTGGCGACGCGGGCCTCTCTGGTGCAGGTCGAACAGCAGGTTTTGTTCGACGCAGTGGATTCTTATGTCGACGTGCTGTTGCGTCAGGAAATCCTGTTGATCCGCAACTCCAACGTCCGGCTGATCATGCAGGAACTCCGCGCCGCCAATGACCGCTTCGAGGTGGGAGAGATCACCCGCACGGATGTGGCGATTGCCGAGTCGCGGCTTGCGGGCGCACGGGCTAGCCTTGCCTCCGCAGAGGGTGACCTTCTGGTCGCGCGCGAAAACTACAAACTTGCTGTCGGCAATTACCCCGGCAATCTGCGCCCGCTTCCTCCGTCACCATCAATTGGCCGCTCGCTGGAGGAGGCGCGGGACGTGGCGATGCGGACGCATCCCTCAATTCGTCAGGGGCAGCATCTGGTTGCGCTGACTGTGTTGCAGGTCAAATCCGCGAAGGGCGCTTTCAAGCCGACGGTCACTCTTGGCGCAGATATCGCAGCATCGGATACGGACGTCACGGGGTCTAGGCGGGCAAACGAACAGTTGAACAGCAGTGTGCAACTGACGATGCGGCAGACGCTGTATGGCGGAGGCGGACTGTCGGCGAACTATCGCAGAACCTTGGCAAGTCAGGAAGCGCAGCGTGCAGGACTGCACCAGACCATGCTGTCGGTGGACCGCAACCTTGGGGTGGCGTGGTCCGGCCTTGTGGTTTCGCTGGCTTCCATCAAAGCCAGCGAAGTGCAGATTGTGGCCGCACAGACTGCCTTTGATGGTGTGCGTGAGGAGGCAGCTTTGGGTGCGCGCACCTCGCTCGACGTGCTGGACACAGAGCAGGACCTTCTGGATGCACGGATCCTCCGTCTGCAGGCCGAGGCGTCGCGCTATGTCGCCGTCTACCAGATTCTTGGCGCGATGGGGCTCTTGACGGCAGATCACCTGAAGCTCGGCGTGCCACAATACGACCCGGAGGCATACTACAATGCGGTGAAATCTGCGCCTGCAACATCTTCGCAGGGTAAGGCTCTGGACCGAATTCTCAAGACCATTGGCAACTGAGTGACGGTTCAGAATTCGTTAAATATGATGTCGGCGATTTGTTGAGTTCCTGTGCAGGGCGACATATGGTTGCCAAAAGAACACTAGACGCAGTGTATCGAGCAGGTGCCGATGTCTGATCCGATGAGCAGTCACGAAATCGAAGATGTCTTGTCCTCTATCCGCAGGCTGGTATCGGAGGATCTGCGACCAGGCGCGGTCCGCGTTCGCATTCCCGTCGAAGACAACCCCGATCGCGCCGAGGCTCGCCTCATACTGACGCCTGCTCTTCGGGTGATCCATAAAGCGGCGGCCGAAGCTGCCACGCGCCCTGCGGGCCAGGTCGTTGACGACACGGGATGGGACTTCGAAGCTTTGCTCCCCGACTCGCTTGCAACGGCGAAGCCTGCACCTCAGCCCGTTGCGGAAGACAGCCGGAATGACCGGCTGCGCGCTGCGGCAACCATGGCTTTCCCGCGGGCCTCTGCCAGTCGGCCAGATGTCTTTCAATCTCGTCGCAGCGAGGTCGAGCGGGTTGAAGAGGAGGAAGACGAGCCCCTGTTTGAAGACGCTGCGGTATTGCCTGCTGACCCGGTGCTGGTGGCAGTGTCATCAGTGCCTGATGTCATGATCTGGGAGGATGAAGCGTTTGACGAGGCCACGCTTCAGTCCCGCAGGAACGATCTTTTGTTGGACCCCGACCCAGATACACCGGAGGGGTTGTCCATGAATGCGGTTGCCTTGGAAGCTGCTGACGTGCCTTTTCCCTTGTCGGGCGTGATCATTGAACCCGAGTCGTCCGCTCCGATGTGGAGCGACATGACCGAAACGGACGCCTCATGGAGCCGGAGCTTGCCGGCATGGGAAGACCCTGCACCCGCTATGACGGATGTGACGGGGTTCGTGCGCACCGAGCTGAAGGAAAACCCGTTGGCCCGCGCCTGGGCCGACCGGCTGGATGAGACGATGCTCGCCGAACTTGAGTCCGAGTTCCGCGATACATTTGACATCGAAGCGCAGTCAGTCGCCGAGGACCTGTCGCTGACAGAGGTTGATCTGCCGGTGACGGATCGGGTCTTCTCTGAGGATCAGGGTTTGCAAAACCGGAACGAAACTACCAACGCGGCACCGCTCCCCGACATCGAAGCACAGGTGGCGCAGGAGCTTGGACAGATAGACGAGGACCTCCTGCGTGAGCTGGTCCGCGAGGTTTTGCGCGAAGAACTGGCTGGCGCACTGGGTGAGCGGATCACCCGCAATGTGCGCAAGCTAGTGAGAATGGAAATTAACCGTGCGCTTTCAGCAGGCGAGTTCCAGTAAGTGAGCCTGACGTTTCCGCGCCCGCGTTCTTGAAAATATAAATGAAAAATGCGCCGTAACCGGCGCATTTTTTCTGTATTTCTTGTCGCTCCGCTTACGCAGCTTCGGCATGCTCCAGCTCTGCGGCATGACGACGTTCGGACTCTTCGCGCGACAGGGCGACAGATGTGCGAACACCCTTGGACACGAAATCCATAAGCCCTTTCACAACACGTTCGTTCGGATCGATCCCGGCGCACGACAAGACCTCGCGCCCGTCACGGCTGCGGGCCCACCGGGCTATCTGGTCGGGGCCATTACCGTATTTCTTGTCGTCAGCAATCGCATCGTCAAGCGCAGCCAGCACAACAGCGGCAAAGAGCTTGCGGGCACGTTGCCCTTGCTCGTGGTTGAATGCGGTTCCATCAACGAAATCTGCCATCTCGTCGTCCTTTTCTTGATTTTAATTCTCAGGCGCAGGCAATATGGCAATTTTGCGACGATTCGGTCTAACCGGTTTTACATATCCGCCATGCGTTGGGTGCATGGCTGGTGCCTGGAACACTTCATCTAGTCTGCTTGCCGCGTGGCTGCCACCACTATATAGGGGCAACCAGATGAATCATCAACCTTTATGTAAGGTTTTCCTATTGTGGCGAAAATAAACGGCAACGAAATCAAGCCGGGCTTTGTGCTTGAGCATGACGGCGGGCTCTGGGCGGCGGTCAAGGTCAACCACGTGAAGCCCGGCAAGGGCGGAGCCTTTGCACAGGTGGAGCTGAAAAACCTGCGCGACGGACGCAAGCTGAACGAGCGCTTCCGCTCGGAAGACAAGGTCGAGCGGGTGGAACTGGAGAACAAGGACCAGCAGTTCCTTTATGAAACTGATGGTCGTCTGGTGTTCATGGATGCTGAAACCTATGAGCAGACCGAGATCGACGCCGACCTGCTGGGGGACCGCCGGCCGTTCCTTCAGGATGGCATGAACGCGACGGTGCAATACTACGGCGAAGAGCCGCTCAATGTGACGATTCCGCAGAAAGTCACCTGCAAGGTGGTCGAGACCGAGCCGGTGCAGAATGGTCAGTCGGCGAGCAAATCCTACAAGCCCGCCACACTCGACAATGGCGTGCGCATCATGGTGCCGCCTTTCATCAACGCAGATGAGATGATCGTCGTGCACACCGAGCTTCTGGAATACAGCGAACGGGCGTAAGCCTCAGATAAGGAACAGGCGTGCACTGCCCGCCGTCATCCCTTCTGTCCGGTCAAAGCGCAGGTGGGCAATGGCCCGCCCGCCCGCCTGGGTGAAAAGAGTGCCGGCTTCGCGCTCTTGCGACAGGATCACCGTGCCCGCGGGGGCGCTTCCCTCTATGCGCAGGGCGATAAGACCTTTGCGCAGCTCGGTCTTGTGTTTCATCCGGGCAGTGACCTCCTGCCCGACATAGCAACCCTTGCGGAAATCCACGCCATGCAACCTTTCGAACCCCGCTTCGAGAAGGTAGGTGTCATCAGGGATCAGCTCGACCCCGCTTTCGGGGATTGCATGGGCCACACGCAGGGCGTCCCAGTCGATGCCGGGGGACGCGCCGGGCGCATCGGTCCAGGCCCGCCAGCCGAGGCTTTCGTGCCGTGGATCGGGCAGGGCGCCGACGGGGGCGGTGCCGAGTCCACGCTGAACATGCAGCGTGACGGGCGCAAAGCTGACAGCTGCGCGCATTCGGTACAACGTAAGGCGCCGGAGCGTCGGCTCGGCCAGTGACGTTGCAATGTCGATCAGATAGTGCCCCTCAAGGTCGCCCGGACGGTGGACCACAAAGAAATCAGCGAGATATTTGCCTTGCGGTGTCAGCAACGCGGCCCAAACGATCCCGGGCCCACGACCGAGCGGGAGGACGTCGTTCGACACCAGCCCCTGCAGGAAGGTCAGGGTGTCGCCGCCCGTCACGGACCAGATCGTGCGGTCAGTGGCGGCTTCGCCGAAGGGGAAAGGCGTTCTCATCCCCCATATGTGGCGCCTTGATCACGGAACTGCAAGTCGTGGAGGCGCGCGTAAAGACCACCTCTGGCAAGCAGCACCTCATGCGGGCCTTCCTCAACAACGCGGCCCAAGTCGATCACCACGATCTTGTCGGCATCGCGCACCGTGGCCAGACGGTGGGCGATGACCAGCCGCGTCCGCCCTTTGCCTGCACGGGCAAGCGCCGCTGCCACCAGCGCCTCTGACTCTGCATCGAGCGCGCTTGTCGCCTCGTCCAGCAGCAGCACAGGCGCGCCGCGAAGCAGCGCCCGGGCAATCGCGATCCGCTGGCGCTGCCCACCTGACAGCGACGAGCCACGGGGGCCTGCCGGAGTGTCAAGTCCTTGCGGGAAGGCTTCGACAAAGCCGCGGGCCTGAGCCGCCTCCAGCGCCGCGAGCACTGCAGCGTCACTGGCAGGACGGCCGAGCCGGAGGTTTTCGCGAAGCGATTCATCAAACATCGCGGCATCCTGAGTAACAGTGGCGAAGAGATTGCGCTGTTCGGCAAGGGAGAGGTCGGTCAGGCGCTGCCCGTTCGCTGTGATTTCACCCGACGCAGGGTCCAAAAGCCCGGTCAGCAAGTGAAAGACTGTGGTCTTTCCTGCGCCCGAGGGGCCAACGAGCGCGGTCATCTGCCCTGCCTCGGCGGTGAAGGTCAGGCCACGCAGCACCGGCGTCTCGCCATGCGAAAAATGCACGTCCCGGAAAGCAAGTGCAGGTGCCATCCCATCGCGCAGGGACTGCGGCAATGCCAGGCCTGTCTCGGGCCGGGCCGCAGCGGGGGTCAGTGCCAGCAGCTGCGTGATGCGATCGAGGCTCGCCGCCGCCGACTGCCACAGGCCCGCCATTTCTCCCAACCGGCGGATCGGCTGGAATGTCAGTGTCATGGCGGAAAAGAAGGCCATGAATTCACCCGTTGTGCGGCTGCCGTCCGCTACCTCGCGTCCGCCGAGCAGGAGCACCCCAAAGAATCCTATCCCCGTGATCACATCCACCAGCGACGGCATCGTTGCCCGTCCGGCCGCAGAGCGTACCTCGGCCCGCCGAATCCGGTCGAGGATGCTGCGGAAGCGTTGAGCCTGATACGCCTCCATCCCGTTGAGCTTGACCGACTGGATGCCGTGGAAGATCTCGTCCAGGCGCGTGGTGCGCAGGCCCGCTTCGGTACGAAGAACCATAGCTTTGCGCCGCAGATAGCGTTGCAGCATCAGCGACGGGATCACCAGCAGCGGCACCCCGATCAGCGCGGCCAGCGTCCAGTCCGCATCGATCGAAATGGCCACCGCCAACAGGCTGATCAGGGCCACCACATCCCGCCCGATGCCGGAAATCAGCGCGATCCAGATGCCTTGCACGGCGATGCTGTCGCCTTGCACCCTCTCGATCAGCGCACCAGGGGAGGTTGCCTGAAAGAAAGCTCCGTCCAGCCGCAGCACATGCGCCAGAAGATCCGCCTGCATCCGGTTCGAGACAGTTTGCGAGATACCCGCGAGCAGGGTCTTGGAGGCAAGGGAAGCGACCGCGCGCAGGACGAACAGGCCAAGGATTGCAAGGCCGACAGTGTAGAGCGCGCCCTGCCCCCCGGGCGAGAAAACCTCATCGAACAACGGCTCGAGCAGCCACGACAACGCACCAAGCGTAGAGCCTTCGACAATCATGATGCCAAGCGCTGCGATCAGCCGCGCCTTTACCGAAGAGAGATAGCTGCGCCAGAACCAGCCCAGAAGCACCGAGGATCGTCCGTTGACCGGCGCTTCGGAACTGTCGGTTCCGCCATTTCGGGCGGCGGGCGGCGTGGTGGGCATCACGGGAGGGCATATCCTGGGTTGCAGTCCTCGGCACAAGCGGGTGCAGGCGGGCCGGGGCTTTGTTGCGTCTAGCCCAAAGCGGCCAGCACTGGCAAGGCAAGCGCCCGCGCAAGCGTTCAGATTGGGCGCTGCTCGCCCCCCCCCACATCGAATTGAGGGAGCAGCGCTTCGGGCCAAAAGGGACGGCCCGACCTTTGCCTTCGCGCCCGCCTGCCATTGACCCCGCCGATGCCTGGGCGTAGCCAGAGCCGTCCTTTTGCGGAGACCGAGATGACCCTTGCCAACGGC
>Ga0105048_10001029_pt1 | contig 44852 bp, 50 predicted proteins | sample MAT05_FD_78382 | JGI IMG/M metagenome (GOLD analysis project Ga0105048, IMG submission 78382) | Freshwater microbial communities from Lake Fryxell liftoff mats and glacier meltwater in Antarctica - MAT-05 | ecosystem: Environmental > Aquatic > Freshwater > Ice > Liftoff microbial mat | place...
GTCGTCGCCAAAAATGCGCTCGTCATTGTCGCCAATGCGGATCAGCTGCGTGCTCGGTGCAATCAACACGCCGCCCGGCGACACTTTATCGAGCGCCAGCACAAATTCTTCCGGCCCCTCGATCAGCAAGTCATCCAAAATCGGCACCAAAATGGTCTTGGTCCCAACATCGTTGGCCAGCCAACTGACCGTTGCACTGACCGGCGTGTAGTCCTGACCCGGCGTGGCGCTGATGGCTGAAGTGAAATACGTCACGCTGATCGGGTTGACGCCCGTGCGCACAAGCGTAGCCACATAGGCGCCAACGCCTTCTTCAGTGCGCGCGCCGCAAATCGATAAGCGGACCGATTCGGCATCGTCGTTGACGATCATGATATCGGCCAAGCCTGTCCCGACAACGGCTGCATTCACTGGGCTGACCAGACGCACGCGGAAGGTCTCATCAGGCTCGGCCACGGTGTCACCGACGATGCGTACGATGGCGAATTTGAGCGTCTCAGTCGCTGAAAAACTTAGCGTTGCGCTGGCCGCTTCAAAGTCGCTGGGCGTGGTGGCGGAACCCGCTTCAGTGCTGAACTGAACGGTTGAGCCGACTTGCGAGTTGCCTGTTCGACGCACGCTGATCAACGCGTTGCTAAAGCCGGAATTACCTTCGATCACGCTTAACGAATCGATGGAAATTTGCGGGGCGGCATCGTCGTTTTGAATCGTTCCCACATTGGGCCCGGTGGCCAAGTAGTTCGCGCCGACCACATTGCTGATCGTCAACGTGAAAGTCTCATCGATTTCAAAAATCGCATCGCCGTTAATTTGCACGGGGATATTGAAGGTCAAGGTGTTGGGCGGAATAGTGATGAGTTGCCCGGTCACGCTTACGTAATCGCTGCCAGCGGTGGCGGTGACGGCGGCGGTGGTCACGTTAAAGGTAACCGGATTCACCGACAGCCCCGAGAGCGTTGCAACAAAGTTCATCGCGGATGTGCCGCTATTACCTTCGGCGCGTGCAGCATTTGCCACGCTTAACGTGGGTTGCGGCGGCAAGCCGTAAATGACCGCCGTCGGCGTTGCAAAATCCAGCACGTACGCTGCAAACGCGCTGCTGCCGAGCGTTGCGGTACCGGTGCGGGTTAGCCCGCTTAGCAAGGTAAACGTTTGACCCGGGGCTGGCGTGGTAAATCCATTGATCTGTTGGGTGTTGATCACTGTGCCAGCGCCCAAAATCACGCTGCCGGTCGCTTGCAGTTGGTCAAACTCCGTGGTGACCAACCCGCCGCCGAGATCAAACGACGATCGACCAGCTATGGTTTGCGTGTAGTTGCCCACAATCCGCAACGAGCCGGGCGCGCCGCTGCCACCGGGCAGGAAATTCGCGCCGTTATTGACTACCGGCCCTTCCAGAAAGCTGGTCGTAGAGGACGCACCGGCTAGCTCGCCTGCGTTGAAAGTCAACGACAGCCCGCCGCCATTGCCAAGCGTGCCGCCCATCAATGTAGTCCGTGCCGGCGTATCACTTTGGGTAAAGTTGGCGATCTGCAGCTTGCCGCCTATAAGTCCCAATGCGCCGCGCTGTTGAAAAATTACCGTGCTATTGATCAGCGCGTCGCCAAGTCCAAGTTTGTGCAGCACGCCGCGATTGATGAAGTTGGGCTGCGTACCAGTGCAAGTTGGGCAACGCATCGTCAAAGTGGCCACTAAGCTTTCGTGGATGATCTGCATCGAGCCACCGGCCAATATCTCAATATTGGCCGCTGGCAATAAGTGGATGTCTAAATCCGACCACGTTAACGACCCCGCAATTTCAAGCGGCCGCTCGAGTGAACGGAAGCCATTGAAACCGGGCAGCAAGTTAGCCACCGCGCTGGCGCCAATAATGAGCTTCGGCGCGCCAGATGTGGATGTCGCTGTGCCGTCGTACCAATCCAGGCGATTGCTGATCAACACCTCAGCCGTGCCGGTAATTTCGCCCGGCACCGCGCCCTCAGGCGGTCGCCCGTTGCGTATTGGAACAAGTCCCAATTCGAGTGACTTGATAAGCGCGCCGCCAGCGCGATTGAAGGCAACGCGTGAGTTCACCGGAATCGCCACCAAGCTCGTATCAAGGAGGCCCTGAACCACGGTGGAGAACCCTAAGAACTGAAGCACACCGAGGCCGTCTATAAGCCCCGCAGTGGCTAGCGTACGCGGGCTGCCGCTGCTTCCGTAACGCAACTTTGCGCCGTTTCCGACGCTAAATCGCCCGCTATCGGTGCCCCCGCCGATGATCAGCACCTCGCCATCGCTAATGGTGAATTGGCCCGCATTTGAGAACGGCACGCCGATGAAAAGCTCTGTGCCCGAATTAAAGTTAATTTGCCCGAGCGCAGCATTGTTAAACGCAGCTACCGAGGCAAACGTTTCGGTGTTGATCCGCGCGAAATCAGGTCCCGGCATATCAAAATTCATGATCCCGACGGCAATGGCCGAGCCGTTGACAATCGTGCTCGTCGTCGCCATCAGCGTAAAGCCATCGCCGGTGACATTGATCGTGCCCAAGTTGTTCAGCGTGAGGTTTTGCAGCACGCGCGCCTGGGCAAAAGTGTTAGCGCTAAAGTTGCACACTGCACCGGCAGCCACATTGAAACGTCCAATTCGATTGCCGCCTGCCTGCCGCCCGCTTTGCCATTCGCAGGTGTTGGTGACCGTGATGTCGCCGTCATTCACGATGCTGGTGCCGCGCTGTTCGTAGCCGCGCACGCTGATGGTCGCTGGCACCAAAGCGTTTACCGTGCCGGAGTTGATGATTACTGAATCTGAAGGCCCGGGCGTGTTGAGCGGCACGCCGGAGCCGCCAGCACAATTCAGCCAGTTGCTAGCCACGTTCCAGCTGCCGATACTGCCATTCCAGGTGCATGTCACCGCGCCCACTGCATCGTCATTTGTGATCGTTCCGGTCGCAATGCTGGGCGCACCGAGGGTTGCGTTGGTCGGCGTACCGATATTCAAGGTGAACCGTTCGTTTGCTTCAAAATCAGTATCACCATTGATCAATACCGGTACGATGACGGCTGTCGCGCCCGCCAGAATGGTGTAGGACTGGCCAATTGCAGTGAAATCACTTGGTGACATGGCGTCAATGGGCGCACTAGAAACCGGAATGCTGACGTCTAAGCCACTGACTACGCTTAAGTTAATGGTAAACGACAGCGCCGTGGTGCCGACATTCCCTTCGTTTATCACGTAGGGACCGGCTGCAAATGCAACGCTAGGCTGCGCGTCGTTGTCGGTGATTGTCACCGTGCTGGCGTTCGGCGAACCTAACGTCAAGCCGACGGGTGAACCAATTTGGAATTGAAAATCTTCCGCATCCTCATCGAGGGCATCGTCGATGATACTGACCACGACCGTTTGCGTCGTCGCGCCGGTCGGTGTGAAAGTGAGAACGCCGCTGGTTGAAATGTAGTCCGACGGCGAGCTCGCACTGCCCATCGCCGTTGCGTAATTAATCGTCGCCGACGCGCCCGGATTGGCGCTAACGGTCACATCAAACGAGGCTGTTCCGGCGCCTTCGCTTAAGTTTAATAGCGCAGGGCTGACGGTTACGGTTGGCATGCCGCGTGCGCGCAACACCGCCTGGGTAGATTCTTGGAAAAAATCGTGCGTGGCCGAAAGCTGGTTGGTGCCCACGCCCATAAAGCCGCTGCGGCTCGCGTAGCTCAGCATCTGGAAAGTTTGAAACGCCGGGGTGAAGGCCGCATCTTTGAACAAATTGACGGTGCCCGCGAGCTGCACCGCGCCGGTTCCTGGACTGGCCAATACGCGCAGTCGATCGTGGCTCACGCCGGGGACGGCGCCACCGATATCCAGACCCATCGAGGCGCCGATGCCCTGGCGGTACTCCCCTTGAATACGCACATCGCCATACGTGCCCGTCCCACCGATCAGGAATGTGCCACCGGTGTTGTTGACAATACCGGCCATATTTGAAGCGTCACGCGCCTCCAAGATGCCGCCTTGAAGCTCAAAGCTCGAAAATTGCAAAGTGGTGCCCGAGACCAGCTCAGTTAGGGCCGGTGCGCCTACTTGCGTCAGCGGGTTAGCACTGAAATCGACCGATCCGCCGCGCACTTCAAAGCGACCAGCATTAGTGACCGCCGTGCCGGAAATAAGCTGAGCGTAGCTGCCCAATTTTCGCCAAGTGGCGCCCGATGCGTTATTGAAAGACGAGCTGCCCGAACCGACGATGTTGACTGAATCGTTAAAGTCCAGCGCGCCTCGGTTCAAAATCAGGGCGTTTCCCAAGAGTTGTATCGATCCGGTTCCGCCAAATTGCATCGTGCCCAAATTTTCCAAGCTCAGGCTTTGCAGGCTGCGCGTGCCAGCATTGGCGCCAATAACGGCGTTCGCGGAGGCGGCGATCATCAACTTCGCAAGGTTGGTACCGTTCAATTGCCCTACCGTCCAGGTCAAGGAGCTCAACACCTGCAGCGAGTCGTCACCGAATTGCACGGTGCCCCCCTGCAAGGTCAACACTTGAACCGGTCGCAAGCCAGCTAGCGTCACCTGTCCTGCCGAGATCAGCGCTGAGTCGCTAACTCCGGGCGTGCCAAGCGGCAGACCCGCGCCACCGCCGCAGCTGATCCAGCGCGATGGATCGCTCCACAGCCCACTACTGCCGTCCCACGTGCAGCTCGCGCCATCATCGTTGATGATCAAGCCGGTCGCGTCATCTGCGCTGCCACCCGGTTTCACCACGTTTACTGGGTTACTCATGCGCAGCAAGAAATTCTCGTGATTCTCCTGGGTTAAATCGCCATTGATGAGCACCGTCACAGCGCGGTTGGTCTGGCCCGGATTAAACGTGAACGTTTGCGTGCTTAGGCCTACAAAGTCTTTTCCGTCGCTAGCGCTACCGGCGATGCTTTGCACATCCACACTCAGCGCGCGACCGGACGGCGCGCTCAAGGCCAGCTCAAAACCCATCGCCGTGCTGCCCACGTTGCCTTCCGGCAGCGAGCGGTTAACGGTCCAGCCGATAAGGGGCAGCGGATCATCATCGGTGATCGTCACCGTGGATGGATTGCCGGCCCCAATCAGTAAAGGCGCGGTAGGATTGAACAAATTGACCCGAAAAACTTCGTTATTCTCGTTGAGTGCATCGTTAATGATCGTTACCGTGAAACTATCGGTTGTGGTCAGATTGCTGAAATTAAAAGTGCCGCTGGCGGCGACGAAATCTGCCGGTGAAGTGGCGGTACCGTTTTGCGTTTGATATTGCACCGAGACCGGTCCAGCGGGAGCGGGCGTCACAGTCGCGGTAATCGTCGCAGTGCCAGCGAACTCGTCAACGGTCACGTTGGCGACGGTGACAGTCGGACTGCCAAAGGGTCCGTTCAAGTTGACGGCTAAGGTGCTGTAGCTGATCGAAGTGCCTGCAAATGCATTGTTGACCATCGCAAACATCGAGCCAAAAGTACTTTCAAACACCATTAATGGGTAGGTGCTGGCGGGCGGCGGGTTGTAGCCGGCGGGATTCAACAGCCTTAGCGTGCCATCAAGATTGACCACACCAACCACCGTTAGCCGATCAGCGTTGACGCCCGGATTTGTGCCGTTGAATTCCATCACCAAGCTCGCAGGTGGGAGCTGGTTGTAAGTTCCTTGAATGCGCAAATCCGCGTAGCCGCCGCTTCCGCCAGGCCGAATCTCAGCCCCAAGGTTCTGCACACTGCCGTCGATGGTTTGCACACCCGGCGCGCTAAGCAGTACTCCGTCCACTAAGACGATGGACTCGTTAGAGTTAAGCGTCCCCCCGTTGATTTGCGTCGTGCCGAATTGGACATAGCCATCAATACGCGCGATACCAGCCAGAAATTCAGCGACGCCGTAGTTTAAAAAAGGCGCCGAAATCACCGTGAAGGTTGATCCTCCCAACTTCCTAAAGCGGTTTTGATTGGTCACAGCGCCAAAACCGGCGATTTCAAACGGGAGCGATCCATCGACATCAAGCTGCCCGCTAGGCCTTATTTCCACGGCGCTATCAGGTGCAATGAATAAGATTCCCTGCACAGCGAGCACATTGCCAAAAACTTCCAAATCACGACCGAATAAGTGCATCGTCGCGCTGGGTGAATCAAGTTCGGCGCTGGCGCCGGCCGACAGAACTAACTTGCTATTTCTTGGACCGCGTAAGTCACCGCCCGCCCATCGAAAGTTGGCGCTCACGGTCAGCTGACTGGCACCATCAATCACGCCCTCTTGCAACAGCAGACTTTTAACGACGGTAGCCTGATTGATAAATGCTGCCCCGCCGGTATTGCCGATGATGGCGCCATCAAGCGGACCCGGCGTCCCAGTCACATTGCCGCCTCCCAGAGCGCATCCGCCCCAGGCGCTTGGATTGTCCCAACTATCGTCACCTGAACTGATCCACGTACACGGCGATCCACCGTCATCGTTTTCAATAAAACCTTGCTCTGACGCAATGCCAATGGCCGGCCCGCTGGAATTACTGAGCTGTCCGACAAAGTTCTCAAGCGGCTCTTGAGTGGTGTCACCATTCACCAAAACATCGACGAATTTGAAGGTTTCGTTGGCATTGAAACTGACCGTTAAACCTGTCACTGACAAGTAGTCGCCAGGCGCGATAGCGCTCCCGTTAAGCGTGTCGAAGCGCACCGATGAAGCACTGACAAGGGGAGGCAAGAGACTCACGCCAAAGCGCAGGGCGCGGGTACCGCTGTCGCCTTCTCGAACGCTTGCTGAGGAGATTGCAAAGGTTGGCGTCGAACGCGCCAAGTAAACCTTGTTGCCAGTAATCACTACTTGTGAGCCGATCACGGAATTGTTGGTTATGCCGAATGTGCCAATCCTAGAACCAGCAGTCAGCAATAGTTGACCATCGGCGGGTGCCACGTAGCCGCCATTTTGAATGACTCTGATCGTCCCAGCTAACTCGGCGCGAAAATCCACGGTCAACTCACGGCCCAATACCGCAGTAGGGCTGCGTCCGTCGCCCGCAACTGCACCCATGAACGCAAAGTCAAGCGTCGCGTCCGGCAGCATGCGGAAATTGCCACTTACACGCAGACCACGCGGGGACAAAATGCTGTCCTCAACAACGAAATCACCCAAGATACGTGCATCCGCTGCGCCGACTAGGCCCGCTTGTCTAATCCCAAAACCACCCGGTGCGCGCACCAAGCCCCGCTGCAGCAAAACGACCGTCCCGCCAAGAACGGTAAAGGGATCATTCGCTAGCAAAGTTGATCCAGTACCAATACGGATTTCGCCGTCATTATCAATCCCGTCAATTCCGAACCCCATCTGCAACTCAGCGCCAGCGCTGATGCTCAGAAGGCTCGCCGCGCCGAAGTTCACAAATGCCGCGTTGCCAATTTGCGAAGAAGTGAGCCGGCGCGATCCAATGCCGGTGAGCAAGGTACTGCCGTGATTGGCAATTTGTGCAACCAGGCCCACCAAGCTGATGTCGTTTGCATTCCAACGCAGCGTGCCGAAATTACGTAATACAACGCTGTTGAAGGTCAGTGGCGAGCCGCCTTCAATGAAAGAGTTGGCAGCTGGGACCAGCTCAACGGTTCCAAGCCCCGGACTGATGAAAGTGCCGCCGGACAGTGTTGCGCTTGAGTTAACCGTCAGCGAGAGCTGGTCATTAATGCTGATAACCCCGCCGCTGACAATGAGCTGCGCTACCGTTGCGCTGCTGGAAAGCGTCACGTTGCCGCTGCTGATGCGCGCGATGTCGGCGGGACCGGGAACGCTTTGGCAACTCCAATTGCTGGGATTGGCAAAGGCGCCTTTAAAGCTGACAAACGTGCAATCAAGCGCCAAAACCGGTGCGCTGAGCGCGAGCGCAGCGACAAGTGCTACGCTGCGAAGTGGAACCATCCGCAAACCATTTCGCATGGTCATCCCCCAATCAAAAGTTGTCGACTACCAGTGCACCAATGCCGACGCGCCTTGGCGTCGGGTTGCCCTATGCACAAAGCGCACACCCGGTGCGCTCTGGCATCAAAACTCGAATCGAGCGCCCAAATTGATCGTGTTGCGTTCCGTTCGATCAAGTCCAAACAGCGTTCGATACGTCAAATAAGCCTGCCGCCCCTGCGCGCCAACCCAGACCAAGCCGAGGCCCATTGACGCGTAGTCACGATCCGGAGCGTCGCCGCGCAGAAAGAAAATCTCATCCGGTCGCGCACCGATCAACCGCGCCTCCACGGTCATGCCATCGTTCTTGAACTCGTGATGCACGTTGAAATCAAACTGCGGTGTGATCACCCCGCGTGAGGTGGAGATCGGGCGTGAAGCGGACACCCCGCCGGTGAAGGTCAGCGAATCCACGGTCTGATCGACAAACGATAAATTGAAGCGGTCTGCACCCGACTCAGTGAAACCATCGATATTAGTGCGCATGTATTTTAAGGACACGTTGGGTGTGACGTTCAATCGTTTGACCTGGAAATGCCGCCCGCTGGCGAAAGCCATGGTGAACTGGGTGGCGTCGGTGTCGGCGACTGCGAAGCGATTTTCAGCGAGCGAGCCTAAGCGAATCAAAATCGGGCGCGTTTGTTCGAAATTAGCACTGCCCAAGCTCACGCGGGAATCGACGTAGCCGGTATCGCTGTAGTAGTACGACGCATAGCCGGTAAACGTCAGAGCCGTAGTGTCGAGTACGCCACCGCCGCCGTATTCCGATGAAAACTTGCTCGAACCAATCGCGCCGCCGCCGGCGAGTTTGTCGGAAAAGCGGTAGTCAACGCCGACGGTAATGGCGTGGGTGTTGAAGTCAAAACCGGTCTCGGAAGCCGATGCGTCGCGGGAGCCGCGCTGGATCACGCCGTTGACGAACAATCCCCACGGGCTAACCAACCCCTCGGTGCCACCTTCAGCATCATCGGCAGCCGAGGCGACCAAACCGGCAAGCATGCCCACAGGGATCACTTCATTGCCGGAAATAAAGGTAAGGTTGGACGCGCTGAACCCGCCACCGCCGCCGCGCAGTTCGGACATGCGTGCATTCACGTTCTCAAACTGCGCGATGCCAATTTCATTAATGGCGCGCGCTTGGACCAACACTTCTTCTGGAGCGATCGCGCGCAGCGTGTCCTCAATGCCGGTTCGATCACCACGGCGCGCCGCGTCGGCGAGCGCATCACACACGTCGCGCAGCGTGAAGTCCGGGCGCGCGCAGCCAGCCGCAATCGGCGCGAGCGCGCGTTGCGCAATCGGGTTGGTGACCAACGGGCCGAGTAGGGTTCCGAGATCGCCGCCGATGGCACCTGCCTGGACAATCACCTGGGCGTTCGCTTGATTATTTCCCAACGCGCTATCGGTGGTGGCTGCCGACAGCGATGCCGCGACCGTAAACGTACCAGCGATTGCTGAAGCGGTCGCGTTGACAACCACCGACGCGCTGACGTTCAGCGGCAGTGTGCCCAACGTGCAAACGACCACCGGCCCGCCAGAGCATTGAAAGGTGCCGCTCGAACTGCCTGCCGTAAAGCCTGCCGGGAGAGTCAGGCTTAAGCGCAATGCCGTGGCCGTCGCAGGGCCAGCGTTGGTTACCGTGGCATTGAATGCAAGATTTGCGCTTGCTGCAACAGTCGAGGTGGCTGGGCTTAAAGTCAGGCCAAGATCAGCGATTGTGGGCGTTACAACCGTGCTTTCGAGGCGCAGAGTGGCGACCGCTGAGTTATTTCCTGGGTTGCTATCGGGCACGCTAGTAGCAGCGATAAATGTCGCGTTGACCGTTCGCGGCAACCCGGTCAATGTGCTGCCGACATTAATGGGAATTGAAAACAGAGCGCTGCCGAGTGGGGCGATTGCGGTGCTGGCAACACAGTTCAGCACTTGTCCTGTGATCGAGCAGCCGCTGGGCGCGGAGCTTGCAAGCAAATCGCTTGGCAGCGAGCCCGAAATACTGGCGCCAGCTGGAACGCTGCCGCCGCCGAGATTTTGCATCGTTAGGTTCAACGCAAGGCGATCACCCGCTTGCGCGCTCGCGACGGAGAATTGTGCGCTCGCAGCAAGATCGGCCAGTGGCAGCACCACATCGCTGACCACTGTCACGCTCGCTTGGGCAGAGTTATTGGTTTGAACGGGCTCGTTTTCTTGCGCACTGACGCGAATTGAATTGGTACGTGGACCCAGCGCTGCGGCCGCATCAACCAACACTGTGATCGTGACGGCGCTGCTGGCGCCTCCGGCAAGCGCCACAGAATAGCTGCAGGTCACCACCGTTGCGCCTGCGCAGGTCCAATTTGCGCCGCTGGCTGACTCAAAAGTAAAGCCATCGGGCAAGGTATCTACGATGCGCACGTTGCTCGCTGAATCAGCCCCTTGTGCGTTACTCACGCCTAAATTGAAGCTCATCCGCTGGGCGCGACGCACCTCACTAACCGATGCCGTCTTAGTCGCTGCCAAATCAATCGAGCTGGGCAGCACTGCCGCAATACTGGCGTTCGCTGTTGCCACCACGCCGTAATCGCCGACCACCAGTTGGGCTGTGTTATTAATCGTGCCAAAGCTGAGTGCGCGCATGCGAATTAACACGCTTGCAACACCACCTGCACTGAGAGGACCGGAAATTGCGCAGCTCAGAACGCCGCTGCCAGAACAGACAAATCCACCGGTGGTTGAGGTGCCGACTAATGACGCGTTGTTTGGCAAGGAGTCGTTGACCACTACACGTTGCGCTGGGCGCGAGTCGCTGTTACGCACCGTCAAGGTGAATGCGAATTCCTGCCCGACCACCACACTGCTCGCGCTGACAGTTTTTGTGATTTGCACATTCGGCGCGCTGCCGAAAATTGAGATCGCACGGGTGACCGTGTTATTGGCTAGATTGCTATCGATACAGCTACAGTTGCGCGCTTCAACTTGAAAATTCCCGCTACCGCCGCTGCTCGCGCGCCCGGAAAAGTTAATGGTTCGGCTGGTGCCGCTGGCTAGGTTAGCGCTGCTCAAACACGTAAAGGTGCCGCTACCGCCGCTGCAGGCATAGCCGCCGCCACTCACGGTAACATTGCTGAAAAACGACGGAATAGTTACGCGCACTTCGTGGCTCGCGGCTTCGCCCGGCCCGATGTTTTGGATCGTTGCGGTGCCGCTGACCATATCGCCAAGTTCCGCGCTTGAAGGCACGCTCATTGAAACGCCTAGATCGGCATTCGGCGCGCCGACCACGGTTGTGTCGACGCTCGAGCCGTTGTTGCCTGGATTGTCATCTGGCGCTTGGCTGGTCGCGAACGCTGTTGTTGTGTAAACGCCGCCAACGGTTGGGGTTCGCGCAAGGATGGTCACCGGTGCAGACGGGGTGCCCGTGGCGAGCGTGCCCGAGAGCAGACAGTTCACCTGATTGCTGCCACCGTTGAAAGAGCATTGCCAACCAGCACCGGTGGCGCTCTGGAAAACAAAGCGGTTACCGAGAGTGCCGTTGGGCAACCCGACCTGGAGTGAGACATTGCTCGCCGTAGCAGGCCCGCCGTTGCTGGCACGCGCAATCAGCGACACATTGCTGCCAGCGCTGACTGATGTGGGTGAGCTTTGCACGCTAGAGCTCAAGTCGGCCCCTGATTGAGCAAAACCATGCATTGAAAGCAAGCTTAAGCACAGCAGTGCTGCGAATCTTGCGCCTTGGAACTTCATATTCATTGTGCTTTTCACACTTCCTCCGCGGCGCTGACGGACGAGGGCGCGCCGGTTCTCGAGCGCACTGTAACGCTCAAACAAAATTCACGGCAAGTTTATCTCGCCACGCTGTGTTCACGGTTGCGCTATTTATACGCTTTAGGGGACAGATTTGGCCACCTGATCGAAGCGCTTTAGCAGCTCCAACAATCCGTACATCTGATCGAGTGGCCACGCGTTAGGCCCATCCGAGAGTGCATTTGCCGGGTCTGGATGGGTTTCCATAAACAGTCCTGCTACTCCGACTGCCACCGCAGCGCGCGCCAACACCGGCACAAACTCGCGCTGTCCGCCCGATGAAGCGCCCTGCCCGCCTGGCAATTGCACCGAATGGGTGGCATCAAACACCACCGGGCAACCGGTGTCGGCGAGCACCGCCAGCGCGCGCATATCGGAGACTAAATTGTTATAGCCAAACGACACGCCGCGCTCGCACACCATGATTTGCTCGTTGCCGACCGCGCGCGCTTTAGCCACCACATGCTGCATATCCCACGGCGCTAAAAACTGGCCTTTCTTGATGTTGACCGGCTTCAGCGTGCGCGCCACGGCTTGGATGAAATTGGTCTGGCGGCACAGCATCGCGGGCGTTTGCAAGACATCGACCACCGACGCTACTTCGTCAAATGGCGAATCCTCGTGGACATCGGTCAATACCGGCACGCCAATTTGGCGCTGCACTTCGCCCAAAATACGCAAGCCTTCTTCGATTCCAGGGCCGCGATAGCTGCTGACTGACGAGCGATTTGCCTTGTCGTAGCTTGATTTGAAAATAAAAGGAATTTCGAGCGCGCGGGTCATCTCTTTGAGTTGCCCGGCGACGTCCAGCTGAAGCCCCTCGCTTTCAACCACGCACGGCCCGGCGATCAGGAAAAACGGTCGGGTTTGTCCGACTTCAAAGCCACATAGATTCATAGCCGCAGATTATCATCCCCCGCCGATCCGTTTGAAGACACAGCATGCCGACACGATTTGAACTTGCCAATGCGCTGCGCGCGCTATCGATAGACGCAGTGGAAGCCGCCAAATCCGGCCATCCGGGCATGCCGATGGGTATGGCGGACATAGCCCAAGTGCTGTGGCAGGACTTTCTCAAACACAACCCCAATAATCCGCACTGGGCGGACCGCGATCGCTTTTTGCTGAGCAATGGGCACGGCTCGATGCTGCACTACGCGCTACTGCATCTATCCGGCTACGCGCTGCCGCTTGATGAGTTAAAGCACTTTCGCCAGCTGCATTCAAAAACGGCCGGCCACCCCGAGCGACACGAAACGCCTGGCGTGGAAACCACCACCGGGCCGCTCGGACAGGGGCTTGCGAATGCGGTGGGCTTTGCATTAGCCGAGCAGCTGCTGGCCGCGCGCTTTAATCGCCCGGATCATCCGATCGTTGATCATTTCACCTACTGCTTTGTCGGCGACGGCTGCTTGATGGAAGGCATCAGCCACGAAGTGTGCTCGCTCGCGGGCACCTTAAAGCTAGGCAAACTGATCGTTTTGTACGATGACAACGGCATTTCAATCGATGGCCCCGTCAAAAGCTGGTTTACCGATGACACACCAAAGCGCTTTGAAGCCTATGGTTGGCACGTGTTAGCCAACGTCAACGGACATCTGCCAGACGCAATCCATGCGGCGATCTCAAGCGCCCGAGCTCACACTGCACAGCCGACGCTAATCTGCCTGAAAACCGTCATCGGTTTTGGCTCACCTAACAAGGCTGGCAAAGAATCCTCTCACGGCGCACCGCTGGGTGCGGCGGAAGCTGCAAATGCCCGCAAGCAGTTGAACTGGCCATATGGACCTTTCGAGATTCCGCCAGATATTCGCGAGCAGTGGAATGCCGCAACAAACGGCGCGCAAGCTGAAGCCGCATGGAACGAGCGCTTTGCTCAGTACGAGCAAGCTTATCCAGAGCTGGCGACCGAATTTAAGCGGCGCATGAGCGCCGAGCTGCCTGCAAGCTTCTTCGAGGCGAGCAAGGCGCTGCTTACAACGCTTGATCAAAAGGGCGAGTCGCTCGCCAGCCGTCGCGCGTCGCAAATCGCCATTGAGGCGCTGCAGCCGCATTTGCCGGAATTGATCGGCGGCTCCGCCGATTTAACCCATTCGAATCTGACCCTCACCCGATCAATGACCGAGTTAAGCGTCGATCCGGCCAATGGCAATTACTTGAGCTACGGCGTGCGCGAATTCGGCATGACCGCTATTGCCAACGGTTTGGCTCTGCACGGTGGCTTTATTCCCTACACCGGCACCTTTTTGGTGTTTTCCGATTACGCACGCAATGCGGTGCGCATGAGTGCATTGATTCCCGCTCACAACATCCACGTCTACACCCACGATTCGATCGGCTTGGGCGAAGACGGCCCGACCCATCAGCCGGTGGAGCATCTAGCCTCCTTGCGCTACATCCCGAATCACGACGTGTGGCGTCCCGCCGATACGGTTGAATCGGCAGTGGCGTGGATAACCGCACTGAAACGCCAAAACGGGCCGTCGTCGCTGGTTTTTTCAAGGCAGGTGCTGAAACACCAGTTCCGCACGCCCGAGACTATCGGGCAGATTGCACGCGGCGGCTATGTGCTGCTGGAACCCGCTAGCAAGGTTTTTAAGGTGCTGTTGCTCGGCACCGGCTCGGAACTCGAGCTGGCGCGCGAAGCGGCAATTATCCTGCGCGATCAACACGGCATCGAAGCGCGCGTGGTTTCATTGCCATGCACCAATTTATTTGATCGCCAGCCGCTTGAATACCGTGAAAGCGTGCTCCCCAACTGGTGTCGCGCACGGGTCGCGGTGGAAGCGGGCGTCACCGACTTTTGGCGCAAGTACGTTGGACTCGATGGGCACGTGGTTGGACTAGACCGTTTTGGTGCCTCAGCGCCGGCCGAGAAGCTCTACGCGTATTTCAATATCACCGTGGATGCGGTAGTTGCAGCCGCCCTAAAGCTTGAGAAAGCGTGAACAGTGCCCCACATCGCGCGCACGCTCTCGGAGAATCGTTCATGACCCCAACCGCCCACGTGTTTGATGCAACCGTTGCATCCTTCGAACTCGAAGTACTGCAGAAATCGCTGACCACCCCTGTTCTCGTTGATTTTTGGGCACCTTGGTGCGGACCCTGCCAAAGCTTGGGCCCGATCCTTGAGCGCGTGGTCAACGACTATGCGGGCAGCGTGCTGCTGGCTAAAGTCGATACCGATAAAGAGCCGCAGCTTGCTCAAGCCTTTGGCATTCGCTCACTGCCGACGGTGATGATGTTTAAGGACGGCCAGCCGGTTGACGGCTTTATGGGCTTGAAGAAAGAGTCAGAAATTCGCGCACTGATCGAACGCCACGCGGGTCCCGCGCCTGCATTGGAGGCGGAGCCCAACGTAGAGCTGGTTGACCCAAACGAGCGACTCGAAGCGCTGCAGCTTAAAATTTCCGCTGAGCCCGAGAAGCACGAGCTAAAACAAGAGCTCGCGCAGCTGTTGGTTCGTTTTCAGCAAGCCGACGAGGCCGACGCGGTGCTTGATGCGCTACCTGAGAAGTTTCGCGAGGAAAAGGCCACGCTGCGCCTGCGCCAGCAAATCGCTTTGTTGCGCTCGGTCAATGACTCGCCCTCTGAGCCAGAACTACTCGCACAGTTAAACCAGAATCCAGATGATCACCGCGCCCGGCATCAGCTAGCGACGCTGTTATTGCTTGCGGGAGCTGAGGAAAATGCGCTCGATTTGTACCTAGAGCTACTCAAGCGCGATCGGAATTTTGACGAAGGCTTAGCACGCCGCAGCTTAATCGCCGCATTCGATTTGATCGAAGACCCAGAGCTAGTCGCAACCTATCGGCGGCGCATGGCGAGTTTGCTGAATTAACTCGATCGCTCCGCAAATAGCCGGTAAACCCATACCCGCACACCGGCTGGCGTGCGCAGCTCAATCGCGTCGCCTGAGCCCATTGGCGAGAAAAATTGCCCCACATCGCGCCAGCTATGCTGTAAATCGCGCGCCGCGGCGCGGATCGGCGCTAATGCCGAAACGCGCACGCTAAAACCCAAAGCGCTGGCCGCTGGAGAAATCATTCCTAGGTTAGGTGAACTTGAACCCAATGATCGCAGTTCGATGCACCCAAATGGATCGGCTGGGCGACCGAAAAGTTGAGCGTCCCGTGTAGATTCGATGCCGCATCCAGCGTCGCTTTTAATCGGCGAAAAACCCAACACCCTGGCCAAAAAGTGAGCTTCTGCGCTTCGTTCCGCAACTGGGTAGCTCAGCTTAAAATGAGCTGCGCTAACGCATGGCTCAAGCGGATGCCGGGGCGGGTCAAATCCATCGAGCGGCTCAAAACCGTCAACCCACTGCACCAGCAAAATCCGCGCGTGTGCCACTTGGAAACCAAGCAGTGCCGTAAATGCGATCTGCGTGGGTGAAACATTCAAAAAATTGCCTAAACAGGCGCCGTCACGGGCTAGTTTTATCGGCTGCATGCCCCACTGCGCCGCGCATGCATGGATTGCGCTGGGCAAATCACGCACGCCCACTAGCCACTCGCTGAAAACGCTTGCAGGAAGCAAGTGGGTCACCAACAAAAAAGCCCGAGCGTGGCTCGGGCTTGGGTCAACGCCATTGGCGTAATAGGCGGCGTGGTGTGCTATTCGCCGAAGGTAAAACTGCGCGCAACCGAGAACACAAAGCGTTGATCGGCCAGATCTTGCGTCGCAATAAACGTCGGCGCCACTTCACTGCCGTTGGTGTCGTGATACATCAGTGCAAAATCAAAACCCTGCCACGAACGCTTTACGCCCAGTTTAAAGTCGGTGTAAGCCTGATCGTTGTTGTTATTGCCCTGTGTGAATTGGTCAAACGATTGACGGCCAACGCCTGCGACCAAGCCAAATTCATTCGGCAACGGGATGTCGAGACCTGCCGAAAGATAAGTCCCGGTGTCTTCGCTACCGTAGAACTCGTTTGAGAAATCAAAGCCCAACGTGAACCAACCAACGGTGCCGCCGAGATGGAACTCGGTATAGTCTTTGATCACGCTGTCGCTGGATGGATAAATGTATTGCATCACCCACGCCATGACCGAAAACTTCTCGTTAACGGCGTAATCGAAACCGAGGGTTAAATTGACTTCAACGCCGTCGTCTTCAACGAGCTGCCGGCCGCCCTGATCAAGCAGGAATGTAACGTTTGAGCCCCATGCGGATGCAAAGAAACCGCTTTCGTGCTCATAGGTTACCGAGGGTTGGAAGGCGAAGCCTTCGTTGGTTTGCGAGGTGCCGCGAAACACATAATCGCTGGTCAAAGTAGCACCAGCGCTAACGCCAGCAAACGCCGACGATGACAGGGCGGCGAGCAGCGCCAGCCCCAATGCAGATTTCAAAACACGGTTGTGCATCATGACTGACCTCAGCTCAGTGGAAGTAACTTTAAGAAGATATGCTAAGCATATGTTTCACAAAGAGTAACGCGACACTTTGACAAACACAAGCTAAGCCCGATTGAGCATAGCCACTGCGACTAGCTTATCGGCACGAGCGCTTTCTGGTAGCGGTCTTTCAAGATACGCACGCGTTCAACGTACACAACCGTTTCGGCATACGGTGGAATCCCCGACCAGCGCATGACCGCGCCGTGTCCAGCGTTGTAGCCCGCGGTAACCAAGCGCGCATCGTTGTTAAAGGTATCAAGCAAAAAACGTAAGTACGCGGTGCCGCCAAAGATGTTGTCACGCGCACTGAATGGATTAATCACCCCATAGCGCTCCTGCGTCGCGGGCATCAGTTGCATCAGCCCTTGCGCACCCGATGAGGAGATCGCAAACCGATCAAACGCGGATTCAGCATGAATGACCGCGCGAATCAGCGCTTCATCCACGCCATACGATTTCGCTGCTTCTTTTATTTCTGCATCGTATTGATCAAGTTTGAGCGGGATATTGCCGAAATTGACCGCCGAGACCGGCGCGCAGGCAAAGCAATATGGCATGACGTTTTGTTGGCGCACGCCCGCCGGAATCGCTTTGCGCACGTTGGTGTAATTGGTCACGCCGTTTTTGTCGACGAATTTGACGATTTGCGCGTGCGCGGCATTGGCCGCCAACAGCGCAAGCACCAGAATAAAAATTCGAGAGAGTCGATTGAGCGCCAACATCGCTGAAGTGTAGTACCTGAATGCGAGCGCGGCTACGGGGGCGGCGCGAAATCGCACGGCTGCGGATCAAATCCGCGCGGGCTGAAACCCAGTTCCCGCGCAGCAGGCCCCAAATCTGCGCACTGGTCGACATTTAGGCGCTCTATCTGACCGCGATCCAACGCTTTGGTCCATGCCATAAGCCGCGAAAAAATTGCGTCCGGCACAGTCTGCAGCCACACCGGCCCTGGCACAGTGCGCAACACCCGCTCGGTCATCTCGCGATAGGTGAGGGAATGCGCCCCGCCGAGTTCGAGCACGCCTTGCACGCGCCGATCGAGCGCAGCGATGGCTGCATGCGCCAAATCACTTGCATGCACGGGTTGGCGCAGGCCGTTTGCTGAAGCTGGCAATAGAATTAAACGCGCGCGTTGCGCTACGCCGCGCAAACGCGACAGATTGCGGTCGCGGCCGCAGCCGTAAATCATCGTCGGTCGCAAGATCGCCACGCTTAAGCCCAAGCGCTTGGCGGTCGAAAAAACCGCACCCTCCATCGTTTGCAAGGCGAGCGCTTGCGCGCGCTCATCGGGCTGTGCGCTGCCTGCTTTTGCCGTCGCGCTCATCGAGCTGAACGCCACCACCTGCTTCAAACCAAGCGGCGCGTGCAGCTCAAGCAAACGCGGCAACGCGTCCAAAGGGCCTGCGGAAATCAATGCGTCCACCGGTTCGGCACCCGCATATTGGTAGACGTCCGCGTGGATCCAATTGATCGGGTGGGCTTTGATCGGCGCACGGCGCACCCAAGCGCTCAACCGATCACCGCGTTGCAACAGCCGTGGCAGCAGGAAATCGCCGATTTGGCTATTGGCACCAATAATCAGCACCTTCATCGGTTGCGATTCCCGACCATCCACCACCACGGCAGCAGTGCAAGAACGCGCGCATGCGCCAACATGGGAACCCAGCGCGCACCAAACTGACGCTTGCAGTGGCGCGCAAAGAAACGCCGCATGCTGCGCGCTTTTGCCCATTCAACCGCCGCTTTAGAGGCACCCGCGGTGCCTTTGGCATGCGCGATCTTAACGCCAGTAAACAGCACCACGTCGCGGCCCGTTTGACGGATTCGCGCCATCAAATCGAGGTCCTCAAAATGCAAAAAATAGGCGTCATCAAAGCCGTCAAGCGCCTTAAAAGTGCTGCGTTTGAGCAACATAAAAGCACCATTGACCGCCTCAACCAGCGCAATTTTGCTAGCGGTTGGCGCACTTTCCACGCCGCCTAGCAGTTCGAATCGAACCTGCCAGCGCGTAAGTCCCAACTGGCTCATCAGCAGCCGCCATGGCGTCGGCATGCGCCGCCAGGTGCCGTTCTGCTGGCTGCCGTCGAGGTTACAAACCAGCGCCCCGGCCAAGCCTAAATTGGGCTGCGCTTGCGCTAACTCAAGAGAGCGCCTGAGTACACCGTTAGGCAACACGCAATCCGGATTCAACGCTAGCAGCCAGTCGCCTTGCGCGCTGGCTGCGGCAAGATTCATGGCTGCCGCAAAGCCTAAGTTGCGCGGCGACTGTATGAGCGTCATGTGCGTGAGCTCGGCCCTCGCTTTGTGCAAGCTTGAGTCACACGATGCGTTGTCCACGACGATCACTTCGAGCGCTGCGTCACTTTGGAGCAGCACCGAGCGTAAACAGGCCGCTAGGTGTGGCCCTGAGTTGTAGTTAACGATCAGCACCGACAACAGCGGCGCAGACACTATCTGCGCTTGCCCATGTAATTGCGCCAACGCGCCTCCACTAGGGTTAGCTCAAACTGCTTGAGGCGATGGCTCGCATCCTCATAGGCCTCGGTCAAACTTGCTAACTCGGCCTTTAATTCACCAATGCGCTGTGCGGCGTAAATGCCGTTGCGAATTTCTGCCTGATAATGCGCGTACACCGACTCGGTACTGTCGGCAAACCAGCTCGTCGGCAGCACGGCCGGCAGCACCGCAGTTTGCGCCCCGGCAATCACCAGGTGATAAATCGGCTGCTCGCTGGGGTGCTGAACACGGCCCAATTCCGCACCGTGGCTGCGCTCAATGACCTGCGTTGAATCACCGACCAGCGGCCAAATCGCCGATTGAAACAAGAGCCTTTGCCCAAACCATTGAACGACCGAAAACTGCGCTTTTAGCAAATCCGCCAGTTCCAAACGGTTTAACTCGCGCACATGAAATTCGTTTGCCTCACCACCCAGCTGGTTGTAGGCGTCGCGATCGGGCGAAGATAAAACCAGGATACCGTTGGGTTTCAACACGCGCCGAAATTCGGCAAGCATCTCGGCTTGCTCGGCCAAATGCTCAATCGTTTCAAAGGAGACGATCACATCGAACGTCGCGCGCTCGAAGGGCAGCTGCGTGACGCTTGCCTGCTGGAACTTCAAGTTAATTGGCGCACCGTAGCGAGCTTGCGCATGGGCAATGCTCCGCCCGTCAATGTCCACGCCCACCACGCTTTGGGCGGCACTTGCTAGCAACGCGCTGCCGTAGCCCTCGCCACAGGCGCAGTCTAGGACATGTTTGTCAGCCACCAGCGCGCGCGCAAAGGCGTAGCGATGCAAGTGCTCGTAGTGAATTTCGCGAACGCTTTCTGGGGTAAAGCGCTCGCCGGTGAACGGCAGCACGGAGACTTGGGTCATGGATGCCCTTGGGCGCTTAAGGAAGACGCGAGATTAGCAGTCGCTAACGGGGATCAGATGCGCCAAGCGCTGCTGAAGTTCCGCGCGTAGCGCAGCCATGGGATCAAGCGCGATGAATTCTGCAATTAGCCTGGCATATCCCGGGTAGCGCGCAAGCAGGCGCTGATAGTTTTCACCGTTGGGCCGCAGGCCAAGCGGCAAAAACGAGGCGCCTCCCTGGTGCACAACGTAAGTCGAATCGCACAGCACATGCTTCCAGCCGTGCCCGCTCAGGCGCATACAAAAATCGTTTTCCTCACCGTAGCCACGACCGAACGTGGCGGCGTCGAAAAACCCAACTTGATCCAGCGCAGCGCGCTTGATCAACATGCAAAACCCCACAGCCGTGGGTAACGAGGGATACGCTCGCGGCGCGTGGGCCAGCAACAAACGCGCCCATTGACGCAAATCTTCGGGCTCTGGGTTGGCCTTAAGCCAAGTGGGGAACGAGCAGATTTCTGCATTGTTGGACCACGGCGTGACGGTTGCGATACGCGCGTCAGACGCAGCGCAAACGCGCATCTGATCGAGCCAACCGGGCGCTGGCACGGTGTCGGAATTCAACAGCACCACGTCGTGGCGGCTCATCGCAAAGGCTACGTTGACCGTCCCGACAAAACCAAGATTGCATTCGTTGTGCACCACGATCGCACTGGGCAGGATAGCTAATGCCCCGCTTAAATCCTCAGTTGAGGCATCGTTGATCAACACAATGCGCGCATCTTGCGGCGGATCAGCTTGCAGCGCGCGCAAACAGCGCTTGAGCGCCTCGAGCGCGTTGAAAATCGGCACCACCACATCAATCATGGCTTGAGCCAGCGATGTGCCAGGTGGACGATACCGAACTCGCGCGACTCACCACGAATGACGACCGTCTTGGCGACCGTATCAAACACCCGCAGCCCTTCAGGATCCATCGCGTGGGCGCGAAAATGATAGGTGCCGGGCAGCAGCGCTAAGTCGCTCAATTCCAGCAGATAGGCGAACGATTCCTCACTCAGACGCGCAGGCTCAATGGATTCCATCTTTGAAGTGGTGCCGTAAACCGCCGTGCCATCCGCGCGCAGCACGCCAAACGCGACATTGGGCTGGCGTCGATCCGGCGCTCGCAGCTCCACTCGTAAGGTGAGCGTTGCATTGCGCGGATACGCTAGGTGTTCGTTGCCATCGTCGTTGATGGTGAACTGGGTCACCTCGTAGCCAAGCGGATCAAGCGCAAGCGGCAAACTCAGGTCAGCAGATTTTTGCTCGTGGTAGGCCAGATACGCTTGGGTCACATCGAACACGTCGCCCATTTGCTGGATACGCCCGGCTTTGATCCAGCACGCGCGCTTACACAGGTGTTGTATGTGATACATGCTGTGCGACACAAGCAACAGCGTGCCGCCTTGCGCTAGAAAATCCTCAATCCAGCGCACGCATTTTTTCTGAAACGTCTCATCGCCAACGGCCAGTACCTCATCGGTAATCAGCACATCCGGACGCGTGGCGGCAATGACCGCAAAGCCCAAGCGCACCACCATGCCCGACGAGTAATGCTTGATCGGTTCATCAATGTAATCGCCGATGTCGGCAAACGCGATAATTTCGGGGGCCTTGGCGGCAATTTCCTTGCTCGACAGGCCCATCAATGCGGCCGCGAGCTTGATGTTCTCGCGACCGCTGATATCCGGGTGAAAGCCCGCGCCAAGCTCAAGCAGCGCGCCGACGCGACCGTCAACTTTGACCGTGCCGCGCGTCGGCGAAAGCACACCGGTGATGACCTTTAATAGCGTAGATTTTCCAGCGCCGTTTTCGCCGATCAACCCTAATGACACGCCACGTTCCAACGAAAAGGTAATGTCGCTGAGGACATCAACCGCTGCGAGCTGCCGCCGACCCAGCAGCAGAGAGATCAGCGCACGCATGCGATCCGCGCGCCGATGCACCTTCGGGTACTGCTTGGTTACTTCTTTGAGCTCGATCAACGCGCTCATAGAAAATCTTCAAAGTGGCGATTCAAGCGTGAATGCACCGACGCGCCAAGCGCCAGCGACAGCGTAGCTGCGCAAATAATCAGCAGACTTGCGCTTAAGTCGGGACCCACACCTCTAAGTAACCCTTCGCGAATGCCGTGAATCACCAGAGCAATCGGATTGACATCGGCCAACCAAGACATACCAGACGGCAGGCTGCGCTTGGCATAAACGATAGGCGTTAAAAAAAACAGCAGCGTCAGCACTGGGCTTAACGCGTGCTGTAGGTCGCGGATAAATACGTTCAATGCCGCAAACAAGAGGCACAGCCCCAGCAGGAACACATACAGCGCCCCCATTAACCACAGCGCATGCAGCAATCCGATCAAATGCAGCCCGGTGCCGGTTGCAATCAAGAGGATCAGGGCGATTGCGAATCCCAACAGGTGGATTAGAAAGCTCGCGCTGGCCGCAGTGGCGACCAGTACCCACGAAGGCAATGCGATTTTGCCAATCAGACCTGAGTTTTCGACAATTGCCGACGTGGCGCGATTCAGCGATTCGGAAAACGCCAGCCAGGGCCACAGACCCAGCGCCAAAAATGCTGCAAACGAAACGCCCTCATGCTGCGGCTTACCGTCACCTAGGATGGTGCCAAACACCCACGCATAAACCGCTAGCAAGCTCGCCGGATAGACCACCGCCCACGCAAAGCCGCTAAAGCTGCCGAGATAGCGCGACTTGAGATCGCGCCCAATCAGCTGCATGAAAAGTTCTTGCAGCTGCCGGGGAGAAAGAATCATAGGTGCGGCGCGCGCACGCTAAGGATTGAAGCGCGCTTTTACCTTTTGGCTGACCAGCTGCATGTCCGCTCGACCGGCCAACACCGTTTTGAGCTCGGCCATCAAGCGGCCCATGTCTTTCACTGACTTCGCGCCCAAAGCATCAGCCGTTTGCGCGATCAACTGGTCAACGGCCGCAGGGTCGAGTGCTTCAGGGAGATAGTCCTTCAGCACGGTGATTTCGAACTGTTCTTGATCTATCAGGTCTTGACGCTTGGCGACTTCAAACTGCGCAATCGACTCGCGTCGCTGCTTGACCATTTTCTCAAGCACGCTGAGCGTTTGCACATCATCCAGCACGATGCGTTCATCGACTTCGCGCTGCTTAATCGCAGCTAGCGCAAGGCGAATAACGCCCAACCGAGGCGCGTCTTTGGCGCGCATCGCGGCTTTCATGTCTTCAGTGATGCGCTCGCGCAACATCGATTAGTACATTCGCTTGCGTTTGGTCACGTCGCGCGAGATGCGCTTCAAGTTGCGTTTTACCGCGGCAGCAGCCTTGCGTTTACGCTCTTGCGTGGGCTTCTCGTAAAACTCGCGCTTGCGGGTTTCAGCTAAGATCCCAGCCTTCTCACAGGCTCTTTTGAAACGGCGAAGAGCGTATTCGAAAGCTTCGTTATCACGCAATTTAACTGAAGGCATTGCTACTCCAAATGACCAAACGATGGGTGCTAAAAAGGGGCGCGGATTGTACCTGTATGGTCTTGACAATAGCAAAGCAATTGAAATCGTGATCGTGCTTGGAATTGAGACGTCTTGTGATGAAACCGGCGTTGCGCTGTATCACCGCGAGCGCGGGCTGCTCGCCCACCGATTATTCAGTCAAGTTGAAATGCACGCGCAATATGGCGGGGTTGTGCCTGAACTCGCCTCGCGCGATCACGTCGAAAAACTGCTGCCGCTCATTCGAGAAGTGCTAGAGGACGCGAAACTTTCACTCGCGCAAATTGATGCTGTGGCCTACACCGCTGGCCCCGGACTCATCGGCGCGCTGCTGGTTGGCGCATGCACTGGTGCTGCACTCGCGTTTGCGCTGGATAAACCCGCTGTGCCAGTGCACCACCTAGTCGGGCATCTGCTCTCGCCCATGTTGGCGAATCCTGAACTCAAAGCGCCGTTTTTAACGCTGTTGGTCTCCGGCGGTCACACGATGCTGATTGACGCCAGCGCGCTCGATCAGTTTGAAATCATTGGCGACACGCTTGATGATGCAGCAGGCGAGGCGTTTGATAAAACCGCCAAAGTTCTAGGCCTGGCCTATCCCGGCGGGGCCAAATTAGCCGCTTTGGCCACCTCAGGCAAACCGCTACCCCGCCCTTTTCCGCGCCCCATGGTTGACCGTCCTGGGCTGGATTTCAGCTTCTCCGGCTTAAAAACCTTTGCGCTCAACACCTTCCAGCAATCAGACCAATCCGATCAGGCGCGCGCAGACATCGCCAGAGCCTTCGAGGAGGCGGTCGTCGACACCTTACGCATCAAAGTTGAACGCGCGTTGGCGCAAACAGGGCGCCGCACGCTGGTCATCGCCGGCGGCGTTGGCGCAAATCAACGCTTGCGAGAACGGATCGGGGAGCTCGCAAAAAAGACCGGCATCCACGTTTATTTTCCACCGCTTGAGTTCTGCACCGACAATGGCGCGATGATTGCACTTGCAGGCGCGCTCCAGTTTGACTCGGGTCGCGGGGACATAGGCTGGCAAATTGAAGTTCGACCGCGTTGGTCGTTAGAGGAATCAAACCTGAGGGGTTCAGCTGCATGAGTCAAACCTATATCCGACTTCCAACGTTAACGCTTGACCTGCTGGTGGGGGTCTATCCTGTCGAACGCTTGCAAACGCAGCGTATCGCGCTCGACCTGAAACTCAAGCTGGCGCTGTGCCCAGCCTCACGCACCGACGATCTTTGTGACACGCTCGACTATGACCACGTCATCGAACGCGTGCGCGCCCTTACGGCGCTCGAGCGTCCGAAATTACTCGAACATTTTGCAGGGCGCCTCGCTGACGATTTACTGCTGCGTTTCTCAGTTCTTGAGGCTATCGAAATCAAACTCGGCAAACAGCTGAACGGCGATCCGCCGGTGTACGTAGAAGTGATTCATGAGCGCTCGAGAGGGGACAGTGATTAAGCCTGAACACCACCTTTTATTACTCGGCAGCAACCACGACGCTGCGAACGCGTTGGCTGCCGGGCTGTTTGCATTACGCAGCGCGCTGACCATTCGCAGGCGCTCGAGCGTGTATCGAACCAAAGCAGTTGGCTTGAGTGTCGCGAGCCACTATCTCAATCTCGCAGTGGCGGTGGAATGTGACGATCTCGATGCCTTGAAAAAGCTTTGCAAGGACATTGAGCAGGCTGCTGGCCGAACGCCCGATGCCTCGGCACTCGGCAGCATTTCTTTGGATATCGATCTAGTCATGTCGATGGATCTCGCCGATGTCCGCCAGCCGCTCATCGTGCACAAGCCCAAGATGCTCGCGTTGGACTATTGCTTCGCCCCCTGCGCTGAGATAGCACTGGAGTATCTGCTTCAATTGGAGGGTATTCCAGCGCCTTCTCGACGCCTCGAAATCCTCAGCGAAACCGAGCGATTTGCGCTATCGCGCCTGCTGTAAGTCCGCAGCAACACATTGTCCTGAGTTCGACCGCGATAGGTGATGTCAGCTAGACTTTCGAGTCTTGTTTGTCGCGTTGTGGGGCGCGATGCAACCGCAACTGTCATGCGCTGCCGAGCAGCGCACTGGGGATTTTTTACGCCATGAAGAAAGGCCACTTGTACTTCGTCGCACTGCTGTGCGCGCTGCTTGGTTTAGGCGTTTTTTACTACAAGTGGAAGGTTCTTAAGTTTCCGGTAAAGCCTGTAGAAACCGTTGAAGTTTGGACCATCGAGGCACACGTTTCTTTTCGAGCCAAGGCAGGCGGCAACAAGGTGCGTCTGAATATCCCGAGCGACCCGCCGGGCTATGCGATTTTGTCTGAAGACTACGTGTCGCGGAATTGGGGCAAGTCTGAGGACAAAGACCCAAATGGCTCGAGGGCTGTGGAATGGACCCGGCGGCGCGCGCAAGGTGAGCAAAGCCTCTACTACCGCACCACCGTATTTCAGGACGATCACGAGCCCGCGCGCGAAGCACCACCGAACTTCGCCAAGCCACCAGAGCTCGAAGAACCTTACGCAACCGCGATGAAAGGGCTGCTGGATCAAGTGCGCGAGCAGTCCGCTGACATCGGCACGTTTAGCTCGCAGCTGATGATGCGTCTTAATGATCCGAGCCCGGTTGAGGAAGCGGCGCTGTTCATCAAGGACATTGACGGGCCCTACAAAAAGGCCCATTTGGCAGTTAAGTTGCTCGCTGGCGCTGGTATTTCTGCTCGAGTGGTGCACGCAGTTGAACTCAAATCCGGCATGCACGACGCAGTTATGACGCCGTGGCTGCAAGTCCACAACGGCGAGCGCTGGCTGACCTTCAATTTGAACTCCACATCCGAAGGCATGCCACCCAATCTCTTTATTTGGTCAACTGCGCCCGGCGCATTGCTGGATATTGGCGAGAACAGCAATGCGGTCATTGGCTTCACCGTAGCGCGCAATACAGCGGACGCGATGGCGGTGTTGCAGGACCGCCGCGACGTATTGAAATCGCCATTGGTCAAGTATTCGCTGCTCTCGCTGCCACTCGAAAAGCGCAACGTTTACCAGTTCCTGTTGTTGATCCCGATCGGCGCTTTTGTCATGCTGATTTTGCGCAACATTATCGGCATCAAGACATTTGGTACGTTCATGCCAGTGTTGATTGCGCTGGCTTTCCGTGAAACGCAGCTGGTTGCTGGCATCGCGCTGTTCATCTTGATTGTGGGATTTGGCCTGCTCGTGCGGTTTTACATGGAACGGCTCAAGCTCTTGTTGGTGCCGCGCCTCACCGCCGTGCTGACCTTGGTGGTGTTTTTGATGTGTATGACCTCCATCATCAGCCACCAGCTTGATATTGAAGTAGGCCTTTCGGTGGGACTGTTTCCGATGGTGATCATGGCGATGACCATCGAGCGGATGTGTATTGCGTGGGATGAACGAGGCCCAGGCTCGGCCATTCGCGACGCCGCCGGATCGCTCGCTGTGGCTGCGTTGGCACATTCGGTAATGACTTGGGGCCCGCTTGAGCATTTAATCCTGACATTCCCGGAGCTACTGCTGGTCTTGTTTGCAGCAACCCTCTTGCTCGGCCGCTACGCAGGTTACCGTCTCACTGAGCTTGGTCGATTCAAAGCCCTCGCCCGGGAACGCGCGGCGGTAAAGGCTACGGCTCAGGCTCAGGCTCAAGCGCAGCCCCAGGACGGGCCTTAACATGTGGCCGTGGGAGATTGCTAAACACCTGCGTGAGATTGGCTTGGTTGGAATCAATCAGCGCAACGCTGACTACGTGCTGCGCTACAACCAGCGGCGCTTTTACCCGCGCGTCGACGACAAATTGATCACCAAACAGCTCGCAATCGAAGCAGGCATGCCGGTGCCGGAGCTGTTCGCGGTGATCAGCATGGAACACGACATTGAGCCGGTGCACGAGCTGCTCAAGGATCGCGAGCAGTTTGTATGCAAACCATCACGCGGCTCGGGCGGCGATGGTATCGTCGTGGTAACCGGGCGTCGGGGCGATCGTTATCGCAAAGCCTCGGGCCAGATGATGAGTCGCGATGAGCTAAGCCATCATTTGTCAAACACGCTCTCGGGGCTGTATTCGCTTGGCGGACAGCCCGACAAAGTGTTAATCGAATACTGCGTGCAGTTCGATCCACTTTTCGAAAATGTGTCCTTTCGCGGCGTGCCGGATATTCGAATTATTGCTTTCCTAGGCTATCCAGTCATGGCGATGATTCGGCTGCCCACGATGAAATCAGACGGCAAAGCCAATTTGCACCAAGGCGCAATCGGTGTCGGAATCGACATCCCGACGGGAATTACCAGACGCGGTGTCTGGGGCAACGAGCCCGTGCACGAACACCCCGACACCAACAACACCATCGTCGGATTGCAGATCCCAAACTGGGACGATTTGCTAATGATCGCGTCAAATTGCTACGAGCTCTCGAGCCTCGGCTATGTCGGCGTGGATATCGTGCTAGATCGCGACTTGGGTCCGCTGATTCTTGAACTCAACGCCCGCCCAGGTTTGAACATTCAAATTGCCAATGGCAACGGACTCGAACATCGCCTGGCAAAAATCGAGGCATTGTCTGTCCCTTCAAAAGATCCGCGAGAGCGAATCGAGTTTTCCAAAGCGAATTTTCCAACCTTATGAGTGGCATCAAGATCGCACTGTGCATGGCGCCGGACCGGGACACGGCCGATGATATTGGCACGCATTTGGTTGAAGAAGGAATCGCCGCATGCGTGAACTTGATTCCCGGCGTGACCAGCATCTACCGCTGGGAGGGTGCAACTGAGGAATCCACCGAAGTATTGGTGCTGATAAAACTCGCGGCAGACCAAGTTGCGGCCGCGCAAGCGTGGATCGCCGCGCAGCATCCCTATGATGTGCCCGAGTTCATTGTGCTCGACGTGGAAAGTGGGCTTACGGCCTACCTTGAGTGGGTACGCCGAAGAGAGATACGCGTCTAAGGCGAGATTGTTTGCCGCGCGCAAGCTAGGCGCGCCACTTTGGAGGCGCATCTTTTCGGCGACAGGGCGCTAAAGTACGCCGCGTTTGCGCACGATAAGCATCGCCAATTCCAAAGCTTGCTCGTAGTTCAATCGAGGGTCGACCTGCGATTGATAGCAGCGCACCAAATCCTCTTCTTTGAGCTCGCGAGCCCCGCCCAAGCACTCAGTGACGTTCTCACCGGTCAACTCCAAATGCACCCCGCCGAGGCGCGTGCCGACGTCGCGGTGTAAATCAAAAGCCTGCTCGAGTTCGGAGCGGATATTCTCAAATCGGCGCGTCTTGTAGCCGTTCGAGGTCGATTCGGTATTGCCGTGCATCGGATCACAAATCCACAGGACGCGCGCTTCAGCGCGATCGACCGCCTCCAGCAAACGCGGCAAATGATCGCCAATCTGTGACGCACCCATGCGATGGATAAGCGTTAGCCGACCTGCCTCGTTGTGCGGATTGAGCAGTTTAATCGTCGCGATTAAATCAGCAGGCGTCACAGTCGGCCCGACTTTCAGCCCCATCGGATTGCGCAAACCACGGGCATACTCGATGTGAGCACTATCACCGGCAGCCGTGCGCATGCCGACCCAGGGGAAATGGGTACCAAGGTTGAACCAACCCCACTGGCGCGGGACTTGGCGAGTGCAAGCCTCTTCATAAGGAAGATGCAGGGCTTCATGAGAAGTGAAAAAATCGACCCTCGAGAATTCACCAATCGGTCCGCCCGCCAGCGTCTCCATAAAGCGCACAGAATCACCGATCGACTCGACCATCTTGCGGTATTCACCCTTGAGCGGCGAATGCTGAACCCAATCGAGGTCCCAGTATTCCGGATGATGTAAGTCGGCAAAGCCCCCATCAATCAGCGCACGTACGAAATTCATCGTGAGTGCCGAGCGCATATGCGCGTCGACCAGGCGCCGAGGATCGGGTCGACGGTCGGCTAGCGTGAACTCTGGTCCGTTGATGATATCGCCGCGATAGGATGGCAGCGTCACACCATCACGGGTTTCCGTATCCGCAGATCGCGGCTTCGCATATTGACCCGCAAACCGACCAATGCGCACGACCGGAAGCTTGAGTCCATGGACTAATACCAAGCTCATTTGCAGCAAAATTTTGAGGCGATTGGCGACAGTGACCGAATTGCAATCCAAGAAACTCTCGGCGCAATCGCCGCCTTGCAGCACAAAGCACTTGCCCTCCGCGGCGAGTGCTAAATCCTGGCGCAACTTCAAGACTTCCCAAGATGTAACCAGTGGCGGCAGCAACGCTACTTCAGCAAGCGCGCGTTGCAGCGCTTCTGGGTCATCATAGGTAGCCATCTGTTGGGCACGACGATCTCTCCAAGATTGCGGTGTCCAGTTGCTGGCTTCTTTGACGCTGTGCAAATTCATATCGAATGACTCAAAGTGTTGCCGACTCTAGCCTGAGGCACGCGCCAAGCATTCCAAAGCGCGACACAGCCCAGTCCTATAAACCACAGCAAAGTCCACTCGGGCATGCTCAGCCAGGCGAATTCCCAATCGACCTTCGCGCATTCCCCGCTACCAACGAGGGTGCGCCGAATGACATCAGCGATCGGAAAGAGCTCAAGCATATAGTCCAAGCCCATTCCGCTGCACGATGGCACTTGATCCGCCGGAAGATGCTGCAGCCAAACGTGCCGTCCAGCGATCCCCGCTCCTAAAGCAGCCGATAGAAACAACGCTACCCCGTAAACACGCTGTCCCACACGCCGAGGGTTATGCACGAAGGCAACTAGAGCAATCACACCGAAAAGCGCAAACGCTAAGCGCTGAAACACGCACAGCGGACAAGGATCGAGATTCAAAACGTACTGCGCGTAGAGGGCATACGCCCACAGCAAGACCACAACTAACACAAAAGCAAAGTTGATTATCCGCGGCGATAGCACCTTCATTCTTATCTCCTAGGAGCACGCTAGATTGCGGCAAATCGCCGTCATAAACAGGGACCAGAGCGGAACGGACGCGTTCAATTCTTAAACGCCAAAAACGACAAAGCCCCTCGCGGGGCTTGTATCTCGCCAATCCCTAGCGACGAATCCTTACGCAGCGTCGACCGCAACCGCTTCCGTCTGCGGACGATCCACCAACTCGACGTAGGCCATCGGGGCGGCATCACCCGCTCGAAAGCCGCACTTCAAAATACGCAGGTAACCGCCAGGACGTGCCTTGTAACGAGGCCCGAGCTCAACGAAGAGTTTGCCAACAGCTTCTTTGTCGCGCAGACGGGAGAAAGCCAAGCGACGCTGGGAGACTCCGTCTTCCTTTGCCGCAGTGATCAACGGCTCCGCCACGCGTCGCAGCTCCTTCGCTTTGGGAAGCGTGGTTTTAATCAGTTCATGCTTAAACAACGAAACCGCCATGTTCCGAAACATCGCTTCGCGATGCGAACTTGTACGGTTCAATTTCCGCCCAGATTTCATGTGGCGCATAAAAAACTCCGAAAAACTTAAAACTAAGACGAACGCTACGGCTAACCGACGGCGCGTGAGGGATGTTGAAGACCAGCTGGCGGCCAGTTATCCAAGCGAACACCCAAGGACAAACTATGCTGCGCGAGAACATCTTTGATCTCGGTCAACGATTTTTTGCCCAAATTTGGGGTTTTCAACAACTCAACCTCAGTGCGTTGGATCAAGTCACCGATGTAATAAATACTCTCTGCTTTCAGGCAATTAGCCGACCGCACTGTCAGTTCAAGCTCATCAATTGGTCGAAGCAGGAATGGGTCCACACCGCCGCGAGCGGCAGATTGCTCAGGCACTTGCGTTACTTCCAGCTTGCCAAACACCGAGAGCTGGTCCTGAAGAATGCGCGCTGCTTCGCGAACTGCTTCTTCTGGATCCACCGCGCCGTTGGTCTCAACGTCAAGAATCAACTTATCAAGGTCTGTGCGCTGTTCAACGCGCGCGCTCTCGACAGAATAAGCAACGCGCTTCACCGGACAAAATGACGCGTCGAGCGCCAGGCGCCCGATTGGCTTTGATTCTTCTGGATTGAACCGCGCAGACGCTGGTTGATAACCTACGCCACGCGCGATTCTGAGACGCATCGAGATGCTGCCTTCGCGGGTCAATGTGCAAATCAAATGATCCGGATTCAACACTTCGATGTTGTGATCCGTCTTGATGTCGCCAGCCCGAACGGCGCCAGCACCCTTCTTGCTCAACGTAAGCACCGTTTCAGTACCCGAATGCATGCGCAAGGCGACATCCTTCAGGTTCAGCAAGATCTCAATAACATCTTCCTGGAGACCCTCAACCGTCGTGTACTCATGCAACACGCCATCGATTTCTGCTTCGATGATCGCCGCGCCAGGAATAGACGACAACAGCACCCGCCGCAAGGCGTTCCCTAAGGTGTGCCCAAACCCACGCTCAAGCGGCTCAAGGACAACTCGCGCACGATGCTGCGAGATTGCCTCATGTCCGACGCTCTTCGGCTTCAATAAACTGATGGCCAACGCCATGAAAAACCTCGACTACTTGGAGTAAAGCTCGACAATCAAGCTTTCATTGATGTCTTGCGCAAGATCCGAACGCTCCGGCAATGCCTTCAACGTCCCGACCATCTTCTTGCCGTCAACATCACACCAAGATGCAACACGATCTTGATCTTGCGACTGCGTAAGCGACTCTTGGATCCGAAGCTGCGCCCGAGCCCGTTCAGCAACCGACACAACATCGCCCGCCTTAACCTGGAACGAGGCGACATTGAGCGACTTGCCATTCACTTCGATCGCTCGATGACTCACCAATTGACGAGCCTGTGCGCGCGTCAACGCGAAACCCATTCGGTAAACGACGTTATCTAAGCGGGCTTCAAGCGAACGCAGCAGATTCTCGCCCGTAGCGCCCTTGGCCTGCGCCGCACGCTGGTAGTAGGAGCGGAACTGACGCTCAAGCAAGCCATAGATGCGCTTAACTTTCTGCTTTTCGCGCAACTGAACGGCATAGTCCGACAAGCGACCTTTCTTCGCGGCACCGTGCTGACCGGGCTTTTGCTCAAGCTTGCACTTGGAATCTAACGCCCTACCGGCGCTCTTCAAAAATAAGTCTGTTCCCTCGCGGCGAGCAAGCTTACAGGTTGGGCCGATGTATCGAGCCATTTTCTATACTCTCCTATTTGCCTAAACGCGGCGCTTTTTGGGCGGCCGACAGCCGTTATGCGGGATTGGCGTCACATCCACAATGTTGGTGACTTTGTAACCGATCGAATTGAGCGAGCGAACCGCAGACTCGCGGCCTGGACCTGGGCCCTTGATACGAACCTCAAGATTCTTCAAGCCGTATTCGAGTGCGGCTCGCCCCGCCTTCTCGGCAGCGACCTGCGCGGCGAAAGGCGTACTCTTGCGTGAACCACGAAACCCAGCACCGCCGGACGTAGCCCATGACAGGGCGTTGCCTTGGCGATCTGAAATCGTAATGATCGTGTTATTGAAAGACGCTTGTACGTGCGCAATTCCATCGACCACAACCTTGCGAATCTTCTTGCGAACCTTGGCCTGCTGGCCTGCTGCTTTGCTCATAGTGCCTAACTCAATGTAATTCTTGAATAACTAGCGCTTGATTGCGCGACGCGGACCCTTACGGGTGCGGGCATTCGTGCGCGTACGCTGGCCCCGCATCGGCAAGCCTTTTCGATGACGAACGCCGCGGTAGCAGCCTAAATCCATCAATCGTTTGATACTAATCGCTACCTCACGCCGTAAATCACCTTCTACGGTGAGCTTAGCGACCGTAGCGCGAAGCCGGTCCACTTCTACTTCACTAAGGCTGCGAACTTTAGTAGACGGATCCACCTTCGCGGTAACACATATCTGCTTAGAGCGGGTACGGCCTACGCCGTAAATACTCTGCAGAGCGATCCAAGCATGTTTCTGAACGGGCAGGTTAACGCCAGCAATACGGGCCATAAAAACTCCGGAACGCGACTACGACGCCGCGCAAGAACTCGACAGTGTAACAGTTAATTTTCAGTAAACAACATGCAAGCGAACCAAGCCTTGCCTATCGTGTGAGTCCCGAGCGACCATAGGACTTTAGGTTTGCCTTCTTCAGAAGGCTATCGTATTGATGAGACATCAAATGGGCCTGTACCTGCGCCATGAAATCCATCACTACGACAACAACGATTAGCAACGAGGTCCCGCCAAGGTAGAACGGCGCCCCGAGGTTAAAGTGGATAAAGTCAGGCAAAAGGCAAACAGCAACTAGATAGATCGACCCGACGGCAGTTAAGCGCGTGATCACTCCGTCGATATAGTCACCAGTCTGCTTTCCGGGCCTAATACCTGGTATCAAAGCCCCCGATTTCTTCAAATTGTCCGCGGTCTCTTGTGAGTTGAACACAAGAGCCGTGTAGAAAAAGGCAAACATCACGATCAGAGCGCCAAAGGTCAGTGCGTAAACCGGTTGGCCCGGGCTAAGCAAAGTTTGCAGATTCTGCAGCCACCGAAGCTCTGGAACGCTCGCGAACCACCCTGCCAAACTAGCGGGAAATAGAATAATTGACGATGCAAAAATCGCCGGTATCACACCCGACATGTTCAGCTTGAGCGGCAGGTGAGTTGACTGATTCTGGTAAGCAACCCGCCCCTGGCGTCGGGCGTAATTCACAGTAATCCTGCGCTGACCACGCTCAACGAAAACAACGAATGCGACGATTGCTGCCGCGAGGACTAAAAGCCCGACAACCGCAATTGGGTTTAACGTGCCATCGTTAGCCATTCCGATCGTCTGCGCCACCGCCGCAGGCAAACCCGCAACAATGCCGGCAAAAATGATCATTGAAATGCCGTTACCAATGCCCCGTTCGGTCACCTGCTCACCCAACCACATCAAAAACAAGGTGCCAGCGGTCAACGACACGACAGAGGAGAAGATAAAGGTAGGACCAGGGGAAATAACGGCCGAGCTATCGATCCCAGCAGAGGTTTGCTGCAATGCAACCGAGACGCCGATTGCTTGAAGGACTGCCAAGCCTACCGTTCCATAGCGGGTGAATTGAGTCAGCTTGCGGCGCCCAGACTCCCCCTCTTTACGCAACGAGATCCACGCCGGATAAACTTGGCTGAGGAGTTGCACAATGATAGACGCCGAAATATACGGCATTACGCCTAGCGCAAATACAGAGTAGCGCATAAGCGCACCACCCGAAAACATATTGAACATATCAAGAATAGTGCCGCGACCCTGCTCCATCAACGCGACGAGTGCCTCTGGGTTGATACCGGGCACAGGGATGAAGGTCCCGAGACGAAACACCACTAGTGCACCGACAAGAAACCAAAGGCGCGAGCGAAGCTCCTTGAGCTTCCCTCCACCCAGTAGACCGCTGACGCCTAAAGCGCTAGTCGCCACTCGCCTACTCCGCCTTTCCGCCCGCAGCGAGAATGGCCGCTTTTGCGCCCTTCGTCGCCGACACGCCAACTAGAACTACCGCACGAGTGATCTCGCCCTTTGCGACAACCTTAGCCACCAGAACATCAGCGCTCACAAGCCGCGCATCGCGCAAGACCTGCAAGGTAATCTCAGTAGCGCTGATACGATTGAGATCGTATAAATAGACTTCGCCGCGCGAGGCCTTAATCTTTGACCGAAAGCCGACCTTGGGCAAACGACGTTGGATAGGCATCTGACCGCCTTCGAACCCAACTTTATGATAGCCACCGGCGCGCGCATGCTGGCCCTTATGACCGCGGCCGCAGGTTTTGCCGAGTCCCGAGCCGATACCGCGTCCTACACGGCGCTTTGCGGTTGTACTACCCACTGCGGGTTGAATCGTATTCATTTTCATATCTAAATCTCGAGCAGGCGGAGGCTAGCCAGCCTCTACCTTCAACAGGTAGGAGAGCTGATTTATCAGGCCGAGCACCGGGGCACTTTCGGTGAGCACAGAGCTTTGATTCATTCGATGCAGACCTAGCGCTTTCGCCGACAGACGATGACGCGCAGAGCGACCCGCAAGACTCTTAATGAGGGTCACCTTCACACGTTTCTGGTCAGTCATTTCCAAGCACCTCATCAATGGTCTTGCCGCGCTTCGCCGCGACTAGGTCGGGGGATGAAATCTTCTCAAGCCCGCGCAGTGTCGCGCGCACTAAATTGATCGGATTGCGCGAACCGAATGCCTTGGCCAAAACGTTTTGAACCCCGACCACCTCGAACACCGCCCTCATCGCGCCGCCAGCGATGACACCCGTACCGTCGGAAGCAGGCTGCATGTAGACCTTCGCTGCGCCATGATTCGCGGTTGTTGCGTGCCAAAGAGTGCCTTGATTCAGGCTCACGGTAACCATGGCCTTGCGGGCACGCTCCATTGCCTTGGCAATGGCGGCCGGAACCTCGCGTGCCTTACCGTAACCGATACCAACGCGGCCGGAACCATCGCCCACGACCGTCAATGCGGTAAAACTAAAGATCCGGCCGCCCTTGACGACCTTCGCCACTCGGTTGACCGCGACCAGCTTTTCCAACATGCCGTCGCTATTTTCGTTATCTACGCTTGCCATTTTTCGATTTCTCTTAGGTCTCTACTGAGACGGTCACGTGCAGAACCACATGCACTTTCTAAAATTCCAAGCCCGCTTCGCGAGCAGCATCGGCAAGAGCCTTGATACGACCGTGATAGCGAAATCCAGAGCGATCGAAAGCCACGCGGGTGACGCCAGCGGCCCTAGCACGCTCAGCAACGGCGCGACCAACCGCTTGGGCTGCAGCAATATTCTTGGTCCCTTTAAGTGCGGAGGCCAGTTCCTTCTGGACTGTCGAAGCTGCAGCCAATACAGAATCCCCACTTGAGGCGATAACTTGCGCATAGATGTGCTGGTCGCTTCGATGTACAGAGAGGCGGGGCACATCTGAAAGAGCGATCCGCTTTCTAGTAGCGGTCGCACGGCGGAGGCGAGCAATGTTTTTATCCACAATAATTCCCCTGACAGCGGAGGCCTAAGCCTTCTTCGCCTCTTTCATGACAATCTTCTCGCCTGCATAGCGGACGCCCTTACCTTTGTACGGTTCAGGTGGTCGATATGCGCGAATCTTTGCTGCAACTTGCCCGACAGCCTGCTTGTCGGCGCCCTTGATCCAAATCTCAATCTGCGTAGGCACCTCGATCGTCACACCAGCCGGAGGGACAAACACTACCGGATGCGAAAAACCGAGAGTCAGATTCAAATCTTTACCGGTGAGGCTTGCGCGATAGCCAACCCCAACCAGCTCCAGCTTGCGCTGGTAGCCTACCGACACGCCCTGGGCCATGTTCCCAAGGAGTGCACGCAGTGTTCCGGCGCGAGCGCTAGAAGCGCCAACTGCCTGAACCAGACTCACATCCTGCCCGCTGACTTCCAGGGAGACACCGTGAGGAATCGAAGTACTAAGGGTGCCTTTGGGGCCGCTTACCGAGACCAGGTCTCCTGTGGAACTTATTTGAACGCCTGCTGGGAGCACAAGCGGTTTTTTTGCTACTCGAGACATTTAATAAACTCCTCTACGCGACGATGGCAACAATTTCGCCACCCTGACCGGCGGCGCGAGCGTGGCGATCAGTCATCAAGCCTTTCGGCGTCGACACAATCACCGTCCCAAGACCACCCATCACTTTTGGTAATGCGTCCTTCCCTCGGTACTGCCTCAAGCCTGGCCGGCTAATGCGCTCGATACGCTCGATGACTGCCTTGCCTTGAAAATACTTAAGAGTCACATTGAGTGTCAGCTTTGCACCTTCGGCGACAACTGCAAACTCACCGATGTATCCTTCGTCTTTTAGCAACTGCGCAATGCGCACTTTCTGCTTTGACGAAGGCATTGCAACCGAAACCTTGCTAGTGGCTTGGGCGTTGCGGATACGCGTAAACATATCCGCGATTGGATCAGTCATGCTCATGATCTATCTCACTCAAAATTTAACGGCAGCCGAATATCGGCTCGTATTAAACCAACCAGCTTTACCAGCTGGCCTTTCGCAACCCAGGAACGTCACCGCGCATGGTTGCCTCACGCAACTTGATGCGTCCAAGTCCAAATTTGCTGTAAACCCCACGCGAACGGCCAGTCTCACGACAGCGGTTGCGCAAGCGACACGGGCTAGCATCACGCGGAAGCTTTTGAAAAGCGAGCTGCGCCGCTTCCCTTTCTTCAGCGCTCAACTTTAAATTGACAATGGCTTTTTTCAACTCTGCACGCCTCACAGCATACTTGGCCACCACCTTAGCGCGCTTAACCTCGCGCAGAATCATCGATAATTTTGCCATATCAAATAACGCTCGTGCTCAATTGCGGAACGGAAAACTAAAGGCTTCTAAGAGCGCCTTTGCTTCAGCGTCAGTCTTCGCGGTCGTAGTAATTGCGATATCCATACCGCGCACAGCGTCAACCTCATCGAAATTAATCTCTGGGAAGATGATCTGCTCTTTCACCCCCATATTGTAGTTACCGCGGCCATCAAAGGCGCGACCACTGACACCACGGAAATCTCGCACGCGGGGAAGCGCAATGGACACCAGGCGATCAAGAAACTCAAACATCCGATCGCGACGCAAGGTGACCTTGCAGCCAATCGGGTAACCATCGCGGATCTTAAAACTAGCAACGGATTTACGCGCCTTAGTAAGCACCGCCTTCTGACCGGTAATACTTCCCAGCTCGGCAAGCGCGGAATCAAGAACCTTCTTATTACCTACCGCCTCGCCAACACCCATATTAATGGTGATCTTGCTGACCCGCGGAACCTGCATAATGTTCCCGTAGCTGAACCGTTCCATTAGCTTAGGCACGACTTCCGTGCGATACAAATCTTTAAAGCGAGCCATCTTGATTACCTATGCGTCGACGACTTCGCCGGTCGAGCGAAACACTCGAACCTTGCGACCGTCTTCTAATGATTTAAAACTGACCTTAGAACCCTTACCAGTGGCAGGATTCAACAACATCACATTTGAGCTGTGCAAAGCAGCCTCCCGCTCCATAAGCCCGCCGGGCGTACCCTTTTGCGGGTTAGGCTTGGTTGCGCGCTTCACCATATTGATATTTTCGACAACCAAACGAGAGTCGCCGACAAACCGCAGTACCGCCCCTGTCTGCCCTTTACTGGCGCCAGAGATGACTACTACTTGATCACCTTTTCGTATCCGGTTCATTTTAACCTCTAAAGCACTTCAGGTGCCAGCGACACAATCTTCATAAACTTCTCAGTACGCAACTCTCGGGTGACTGGACCGAAAATACGCGTTCCGATCGGCTCTTCTTTATTATTCAAAAGCACCGCAGCATTGCCGTCAAAGCGAATCAACGAACCATCCGCCCTACGCACACCCTTGCGCGTACGAACAACAACCGCACTATACACCTCGCCCTTCTTGACCTTTCCGCGGGGAATGGCGTCGCGAATCGAGACCTTAATAACATCGCCGATATGGGCGTATCGACGTTTTGAACCACCCAACACTTTAATACACATCACTTCACGTGCGCCGGAATTATCGGCGACACTCAAAATAGACTGCATTTGAATCATGACAACACTCCGCAGGGCGCAGGCGCCCAGTTACGCCTAAACCGCTTGACCAACAATCTCAACTACACGCCAATTCTTGGTCTTAGACAGCGGCCGAGATTCAACGATACGCACTAAATCGCCTTCTTTACAAGCATTCTCTTCATCGTGCGCATGCACTTTTGTCGAACGAGTGACAAATTTCCCGTATAGAGGATGTTTCACCCTACGCTCAATCAACACCGTGACGGTCTTGGCCATCTTACTGCTGACGACCCGACCTTCCTTCAATGCTTTGGTGCGTTCTGCCTGAATGCTCATACCGCAACCTCTGCTGCTTTTTGCGCCAATACTGTTTTGACCCGCGCAACCGCGCGCTTAGCCACTCTGAACTGATGCGTCTGGGTCATCTGACCCTGACCACGCTGCATACGCAGTTTAAACTGCTCACGCTTGATCTCGAGCAGATGGCTTGCTAACTCAGCTGGCGATTTGGCTTGTAGTTCTGAGATCTTCATTACATCAGTGTCCGAGCGACAAAAGTAGTTTGGATTGACAATTTTGCTGCCGCTAATCGAAACGCTTCACGTGCAGTCTCTTCGCTTACGCCTTCCATCTCGTACAACATCCGACCAGGCTGAATAAGAGCGACCCAATATTCCACGTTGCCCTTGCCGTTGCCCATTCGAACCTCAATCGGCTTCTTGGTGATTGGCTTATCTGGGAAGACTCGTATCCAAAGCTTTCCGCCCCGCTTAACGAAGCGCGAAATCGCCCGGCGTGCGGCCTCAATCTGCCGCGCAGTAATCTGACCGCGGGTTGTCGCCTTTAACCCAAACTCGCCGAAGCTGACCTTCGCTGCACGTTGCGCGCTGCCAGTATTTCGACCCTTTTGGACTTTTCTAAACTTGGTTCTTTTTGGTTGAAGCATGACCGCAGACTCCTAACTACTTGCCACCAGCGCGCTCGGACTTGGCGGCCGGCTGCTGCTCTTGAGACTGGGCGTGAAGATCAAAGATCTCGCCTTTATAAATCCAAACCTTAACGCCGATGATCCCGTACGTGGTTAATGCCTCAGCAAAACCATAATCAACGTCAGCGCGCAGCGTATGAAGCGGGACTCGCCCTTCCCTATACCACTCAGTTCGCGCGATCTCAGCGCCATTCAGGCGACCAGCGACGTTGACCTTAATTCCAAGCGCACCAAGCCTCATCGCATTCTGCACAGAGCGCTTCATTGCTCGCCGAAACATGATCCGACGCTCAAGCTGGTCTGCAATACTGCGCGCGACGAGTACCGCGTCCAGCTCCGGCTTGCGCACTTCCGTGACGTTTACGTGCGTGGGCACACCCATCAAATCGCTGATTTCCTTCTTCAGCTTTTCGATGTCCTCACCCTTCTTGCCAATGACCACCCCGGGCCGAGCAGAAAAAATCGTGACTCGCGCATTCTTGGCTGGACGTTCAATCTGAATGCGACTGATCCCGGCCTCTTTCAGTTTGTCGCTTTGATTGATGTATTTCCTTACAGCAATATCGGCGTTTAAGTAGTTCGCATAGTCCTTGGATGTCGCGTACCACTTAGCCGTCCAATCTTTGGAGATACCCAAGCGAATGCCGGTTGGATTAACTTTATGTCCCATGATCGTGTCGCCCTTATTTCCGACCGTCGCCAACAACGACGGTGATGTGTGATGTGCGCTTTAGAATTCGAGCCCCACGTCCTTTAGCACGCGGCTGCATGCGCTTCATGACCGGGCCCTCGTCCACGAAAATCTGACTCACTTTAAGGGCATCAACGTCGGCACCTGCGTTGTTCTCCGCATTGGCAACCGCCGATAGCAGAACCTTACGAACAAGACCGGCAGCGCGCTTCGTTGAAAATTGCAGCAGCGACTCAGCCGTACCTACTTTCATGCCTCGAATCTGATCCGCGACGAGGCGAGCCTTCATCGGCGAAATGCGAACACCAAATAATTTAGCAGCGACTTGCATAATAAATACCCCTACTTCCCGCCGGCTTTCTTGTCGCCAGAATGACCCCTAAAGGTCCTCGTTAGCGCGAACTCGCCGAGCTTGTGCCCAACCATATTTTCATTTACCAACACCGGAACGTGGAGCTTGCCGTTGTGGACTGCAATCGTGAAACCGACCATATCGGGACTCACCATCGAACGGCGAGACCAAGTCTTGATGGGCTTCTTTGATGAGGTCTTACGAGCAGCTTCAATCTTCTTGCTTAAATGCAAGTCAATAAAAGGGCCTTTCTTAATTGAACGTGGCATGGCGCTGAATACCTATTATTTCGTGCGACGACGCACAATCAGAGACTGGGTGCGCTTATTCTTTCTTGTCTTGTAGCCCTTCGTCGGGACACCCCACGGAGTAACCGGGTGACGCCCGCCGGACGTGCGACCCTCGCCACCGCCGTGCGGATGATCGACTGGATTCATAGCAACGCCGCGAACTGTTGGACGAATACCGCGCCAACGCTTTGCACCCGCCTTGCCAAGCTGACGAAGGTTGTGTTCGGAGTTACTTACTTCTCCGACAGTCGCACGACAATCCGCAGGCACCTTGCGCATCTCACCAGATCGCAGCCGTAACGTCGCGTAACCCTGCTCGCGCGCTACAAGCTGGACACCAGTACCAGCACTACGTGCAAGCTGCGCGCCCTTGCCAGGCTTCATTTCTACGCAATGCACCAAGGAACCGACAGGCACATTGAGCAAAGGAAGGCTGTTGCCAGGCTTGATTGGCACGTTACGACCAGAAACGATGTCCGCACCTGCCAGAACACCTTTTGGAGCAATGATATAGCGTCGCTCGCCGTCAGCGTAGAGCACAAGCGCAATGTGCGCCGACCGATTCGGATCGTACTCCAACCTCTCGACTTTCGCCGGAATATTGTCCTTATCTCGTTTGAAATCGATGATTCGGTAATTATGCTTGTGGCCGCCGCCTTGATGGCGAGTGGTAATACGACCAAAATGATTGCGCCCGCCCGACTTTCCTTGACTTTCAACTAAAGGCGCATACGGATCGCCCTTGTGAAGGTTGGGTGCAACCACTTTCACCATGCCGCGACGGCCAGGAGAAGTGGGGTTCATGATTAGGACAGCCATTACAAACTCCTTATGCCGAGGCGCTTAAGTCAATTGACGAATCGGCCGCTAAACGGACGTAAGCCTTGCGCAAATCGCTGCGCACGCCTTGCCGAAATCGGAATGTCTTGCGCTTGCCATGGATGTTAACCATTTGCACACCAATAACTTTGACACTAAAGAGATGCTCAACCGCGGCCTTTACGTCCTGCTTGGTCGCGGTACTGGCTACTTCGAACACGTATTGGTTCTGTTCCTGCATTCGCGACGCCTTCTCAGAGACGTGCGGCGCGCGCAACGTGTCTAAAACTCTTTCATTACTCATGCGAGCCACTCCTGCACGCGGTTAACCGCACTTACGGTCATCACTACCATATTTGCTGATACTAAGGACGCTGGATCCATCGCCGCTACATCGACAATTCCGACGTTCGGCACGTTACGCGCAGACAGATATAGGTTAGGACCAATATCCTCAGAAACTAAAAGCGTACGACCTGAGGCTATCTTCTTGATCTCCTCAACAAAAAGACGAGTCTTTGGTTCCGCGATCTCAAACTTCTCGACTATGGTCAACCGATTCTGGCGAAGCAATTCCGACAAAATTGCTTGAATTGCCGCTCGGTACATCTTTCGATTTACCTTTTGCTCGAAACTACGCGGCCTTGCGGCAAACGCCCGACCACCGCCGACAAAGATTGGCGCCTTATAGTCGCCATGTCGAGCGCCACCGCCTTTCTGTTTCTTGAACTTCTTGGTAGTTCCGATAACTTCCGAACGGGTTTTCTGGGCCTTAGTACCTTGACGCGCACCGGCCAAAAAGGCGGTTACTACCTGATGGACTAGCGGCTCGGAGTAAGGGCGCGCGAAAATCGCGTCGTTCAACTCAATCGCCTGTCCAGAATCTTTTAATGAAATTTGCATGACGTGATCCTATTTCTTCGCTGCCGGCCGAATAACAACCGTGCCACCTGGAGCTCCCGGCACCGCGCCGCGAACCAAGACGAGGTTGCGCTCAACGTCAACCTTCACAACCGACAGGTTCACCGCGGTCACTAGCTCGTCACCCATATGACCTGACATTTTCTTACCCGGAAAAACACGACCCGGGGTCTGGCGCTGCCCGATTGATCCCGGCGCGCGATGCGAGAGCGAGTTACCGTGTGTTGCGTCACCCATCGTAAAGTTATAGCGCTTAATCGTTCCCTGAAAACCCTTACCTTTACTTGTTCCCTGCACGTCTACTGCTTGCCCAGGGCTAAACAAGTCGACTTTGACTTCTTGCCCAACAGCGAATGTTCCAACCTGCTCGTCTGAGAGGCGGAACTCGGTCAAACCGAGGCCAGGCTCTTGATTCGCCTTTCTAAAATGTCCAGCAGCAGCCTTTCCGATAAGCGACGCACGCTTGCGGCCGTGAGTGACTTGAATTGCCGAGTAGCCATCTACGCCATCGGCACGCTTAACCTGAGTAATTCTATTCGGCGCCGCTTCAATGACGGTCACCGGAATACTGACACCCTCGGGCGTAAAAACCCTCGTCATGCCGCGCTTTAAACCTACCAACCCGAGTCGCATTTTCATTGACCTCTAATACAACTTGATCTGAACGTCAACGCCAGCAGCTAGATCTAGCTTCATAAGCGCGTCGACCGTCTTATCGTTCGGATCAATAATGTCCATTAAACGCTTGTGCGTGCGCAGCTCGTACTGGTCTCGGGCATCCTTGTCGGCATGCGGAGAAACGAGAATGGTGTGACGTTCGATTTTTGTAGGGAGCGGAATTGGGCCGCGGATCTGAGCGCCAGTGCGCTTGGCTGTTTCCACAATCTCGCTGGCCGATCGATCAATTAAACGATGATCAAACGCTTTGAGACGAATACGAATACGTTGTTGGGCCACCAAGGCACCTCGCTTAACGTGTTAAAGAGCACGGTGATGACTCCAGAGGGCCACCGCCGAATTACGAAGTATAGCTGACTGAAATTCTTAAGTCAGCAGATATTTAACTTTATTTCAAAATCTTTGACACCACGCCGGCACCAACCGTTCGGCCACCTTCGCGAATTGCGAAGCGCAGGCCTTCTTCCATTGCGATCGGCGCGATCAACGCGATGCTCATGCGAATGTTGTCACCCGGCATCACCATTTCAACACCCTCAGGCAATTCGCATGCGCCCGTGACATCGGTCGTTCTGAAGTAAAACTGCGGGCGATAGCCTTTGAAGAATGGCGTATGACGGCCGCCTTCATCCTTGCTCAGCACGTA
>Ga0105048_10001030_pt1 | contig 44835 bp, 38 predicted proteins | sample MAT05_FD_78382 | JGI IMG/M metagenome (GOLD analysis project Ga0105048, IMG submission 78382) | Freshwater microbial communities from Lake Fryxell liftoff mats and glacier meltwater in Antarctica - MAT-05 | ecosystem: Environmental > Aquatic > Freshwater > Ice > Liftoff microbial mat | place...
CGCGGGGCGACGGAGCCGCGGGAGAGCGGCAGTGTCGCGTGTCACGTTTCCGCGGCTGTTCCGTTCGCGTCGACGCGGTTCGGCCGCTGGTCAGTGCCGCGATCCGCTGCCACGCGGTCGCCGATTGTCACGCCATGCTCGGGTCTGGGCAATCCCGATTGACTTGGTCGGCTTTCCGGTACATCGTAAGGAATCGCTAGTTGATAGCCATTCTCATCTGATGCAAGAGCCTCGTTCCGTGACCTGCCCACTTCAACGCCCCTGCCTCGCGACGTGCCGGATGGCCGCGCGATGCGCCCTCGTCGCTGCGGCGCTGTCCAGCGCCGGAGCCGACGGGGTACGCGCCCAGCGCGCTGACGACGCTGACTCCACCCGCCGCGCCGCGCCGGCGCAGCCCCAGCGGCTGGTGAAGGTCACCGTCGCCGACGCCCTCCGCCGCGCCTACACCGTCGCCCGCAGCAGCAGCGCCACCCGCACCGATGCCCTCCTCCGCGACGTGCCGCAGTCGGTCACCACCATCAGCCGGGCGCTCATCGCCGACCAGGCCATGCAGGGGATGGCCGAGGTGGTGCGGTACGTGCCGGGCATCACGATGGCGCAGGGGGAGGGGCACCGGGATGCGCCCGTCATCCGCGGGCAGGCCAGCACCGCCGACTTCTTCATCGACGGCATCCGCGACGACGCGCAGTACTACCGCGACGTCTACAACGTCGAACGGGTGGAGGCGCTCAAGGGTCCGAACGCAATGGTCTTCGGACGCGGGGGTGGGGGCGGGGTGATCAACCGCGTCACCAAGGATGCGCAGTGGCTGCCGAGCCGAGCGCTGCGAATCACCAGCGGCAGCTTCGACCAGCGACGCGTCGCCGTCGATCTCGGACAGGGCGTTGGCAAAACGCTCGCCGTGCGGCTGAACGGGCTGTATGAAAATGGTGCCACCTTCCGCCAGCAGTCCGGTGCGGAGCGCGTAGGCATCAACCCCACCGCCTCGCTCATGCTCGGCGGCACGCTGGTGCGGCTCGGGTACGAGTTGTACCGTGATCACCGCGTCGTGGATCGTGGCGTGCCGTCGCATCTCGGCGCGCCGGCACCGACGCCGATCGAGACCTTCTTCGGCGACCCCGCCGCCAGCCGATCGCGGCTCGACGCACACGCCATCTCCGCCACGGTCGACCGGCAGCTCTGGGGGGGCAGCGCGAGCATCGGCGCACTCCAGCTCCGCAACCGCACCCGCTTCACGAGCTACGACAAGTTCTACGGCAACGTCTTCCCCGGCGCCGTCGATGCGACGCTGAGCACTGTCGCGCTGACAGGATACGACAACGCGACCGACCGCCGGAACCTGTTCACCCAGACCGATCTCACCACCGTCGTCACGCACGCCGGCCTTCGCCAGACACTCCTCGTCGGCGCAGAACTGGGCATGCAGCACACCGACAACGTCCGTAAAACCGCCTACTTCGGTGCCGCCGGCAGCACCGCCACCACGGTCCGCGTTCCGTTCGGACAGCCGCGCGCCATCAGCGCCGTCAGCTTCCGTCCGAGCGCCACCGACGCCGACGCCCGCACCCGATTCGCCACGCAGGCCGTGTACGCACAGAACCAGGTGGAGGTCGGGTCGCACGTTCAGGCCGTGCTCGGCATCCGCCTCGACCGCCTGAGGTTGGACTACACGAACGACCGCAACGGCCAACAGCTGTCGCGCACCGATGTCCTCGCGTCACCGCGCGCGGGGCTCGTGCTCAAGCCGATCGCGCCAGTCTCCGTCTACGGCAGCGTCGGTGTGTCGTACCTGCCGGGCAGCGGCGACCAGTTCGGCGCGCTCACGGCCACCTCGCAGTCGCTCGAGCCGGAGCAGTTCACCACCCGCGAAGTCGGCGTGAAGTGGGATGTACGACCGGAGCTTGCGTTCAGCGCTGCGGCGTATCGCCTGGACCGCACCAACACCACCGCCCCCGACCCCGACAATCCCGCCATCGTCGTGCAGACGGGCGCCCAGCGCACCACCGGCTGGGAGGCTGGCATCACGGGCTCCATCTCGTCACGGTGGCAGGTGGCCGGCGGCTACACCAACCAGATCGCGCGCATCGTGTCGCGCACCAGCCAGGCCGCCGCCGGGGCACGCGTCCCGCTGGTACCCCGCCACACGCTGTCGCTCTGGAACCGCCTGCAGCCCGTCCCGCGGCTCGGCACCGCCATCGGGATCGTGCATCAGGCCAGCATGTTCGCCGCCATCGACAACGCCGTCACCCTCCCCACCTTCACCCGCCTCGACGGCGCGCTGTTTCTCACGCTCACGTCGTCAGTACGCGCGCAGCTCAACGTCGAGAATCTCCTCGACCGCCGCTACTACGCGACCGCGCACAGCAACAACAACATCATGCCCGGATCGTCGCGCATGATCCGGGTCGGGTTCGACGTCGGGCGGTGAGAGCCGGAGCCCTCCGTCAAACCAGTCGTGGCGACCGCTTCACGCACCCCGACGACTGCCATCACGCCGCCGGATTGCGGCTGACTGCGCCGCGGCGCGGTTGCGTGACCGGGAGTGCTTCCGCTGCGCTGGGTTCGTCGCCCACCGTCGGACCGGGACACTGCGTCGTGCGCAATGCTAGCTTGCTGCTTTGCGCGCGCGCGGCGCGCTCAGTAATCACCACCTGTGCCCCCGATGCCAGATGGGCCTCGACTCCGATTGCATCCGCTTCATCGCCACGGCCACGCGCGGCGGCAATGCGCTTGGCGACACGCTGACGGTCGGCCGGCAGGAGGTGTCCGATGGGGCGCGAATCGCCCGCGCTCACGGAATCGCGGAGCCGACCGACGACTCGCGACGGTTTGCCGAGTGGACGTTGCGAGGCATCGGGGCCACCCGTGTCGGATCGCTGGATGCCTCGGACTACGAGGGGGCAGCGCTGGTGCATGACCTCAATCAGCCGCTCCCCGAGGCGCACCACGAACAGTACGACACCGTCATCGACGGCGGCACGCTCGAGCATGTCTTCGATGTCCGGCAGGCACTCGGCACCCTGATGCAGCTGGTGCGCGTCGGCGGCAGCGTGTACCTGTTCACACCGGCGAACAACCAGATGGGTCACGGCTTCTACCAGTTCTCGCCGGAGCTGTTCTTCCGCGCCTTCGGGCCACAGAACGGGTTCGAAGTGCGCCGCATGGTGCTGCAGCCGATGGTGCTGTTCCGGCGATCGTACGAGGTTGCCGATCCCGCCACCGTCGGCGAGCGCGTGGCGCTGATCAATCGTGCACCGGTGCGCCTGTTCGTGCATGCCGTCCGCACGCAGCGTGCGCCGGTGTTTGCGGAGGCACCGCAGCAGTCTGATTACTCTGCGGCGTGGGAGCGCGGGACACGCCGGACGAGTGCGCGCGAGAGCCTTCCCCGGCTGATCTACCACTCGATCGTCGCGACACTGCCGCCGCGCGCCCGTGATGCCATCTACGGGGCGTACTTCGCCACCACGAAGTACACGCTGCGGAACCGCCGCTTTTTCACCCCGACGACCCTGTAGCGCGTCCGCGGGTCAGCGCTGCCGCAGTGCCAGGCGGGTGGCCCACGGCCCGGCGGCACACAGCGCCAGCACCGCCAGGTTGCCCGGCACCGCACGCCAGCCGCGCGCCGAGTACAGCGCCGCCGTGAACCCACCGCCCCAGTCACCGGCGATGCTGCGATAGAAGGCGATGCGGCCCTGCAGCCCCCAGAAGAACGCGGGAGCGCGTCGCTGCAGCAGCGTGCCGAACCGCCTCGACGTCTCCTCGAAGCAGCGCACCAGTTCCGGTGCCCGATGGCGGCGACTCTCGAACGACGTCACGCGATCCTCGCCCTCCGTCTCGTAGTACTGGTACGGCTCCGGCGACTTGAACAGATCCGACTCGAGCGCGATCGGGAACCAGAAGCAGGCCGCGCACTCGTTGCGCGTGCCCAGCTCCGCGAACGGGTGCTTGCGCGCGAGCGTCGTGCGCACGACGGAGAAGTGCTCGCCGGCGTAGCGCCCTTCCACCACGTGCACGCCAGGCACCACCCCGCGGATGTCATCCTTCACCGTGAGCGCACCATTCGAGTCGCGGCAGTTGCCCCAGAAGATGCCGACGGAGCCGGGCAGCGCGGCGACTTCGGTCATCAGCTTCGGCAGCGTGTCGGGGAGCAACGCGTTGTCGGAATCGAGCAGCACGATCCACGCACCGGATGCCGCACGGATCCCGGCGTTGCGCGCCGCCGCGACGCCACGGTTCTCCGGCTGGCGCAGGTAGCGCACACGCGGATCCGCCGTGTACGCCTCCATCACCTGTGGGGTGGCGTCGGTGCTGCCGTCATCCACCACGATGATCTCCACGGCGCCACCATCCGCCAACGGCTGCGTCAGCACGCTCGTGATCGCGCGCGCGAGCAGCAGGGCGCGGTTCCAGGTCGGGATCAGGAACGTGAGGACCACGTCGCTCATGGCAGCGGCGCCGGGTGAGACGTGTCTGCCGCGCGCACGAGCGGAACGACGCCCGCATCCTGCTCCGCCCAGTAGCGCCGCGCCACCATGCGGATGTCGAACGAATTCACGGCGCGCGCCCGAGCCCGCGCGGCCATCACCTCGCGGGCGGCCGGCGACTGCTGCAGCAGGGTCGCCCATCCCGCCGCCAGTCCTGCCGCATCCCCGATCGGTACCACCACGCCATCGTCCGCGACGATCTCGCGGCTGTCACCAACATCGGTGGCCACGCACGGCACGCCGCACGCCAGCGCTTCGCCGAGCACGTTCGGGAAGCCCTCGCCGTACGCCGACGTGAGCGTCGCGACATCGAACGCGGCGGTCAGCCGCGGCACGTCCTGTCGCGGGCCGAGCAGGTGGACCCGCGGGCGCAGGTGGTCGGGGATGATGGCCGCCAGCGTGGGATTGTCCGGCGTCGCACCGCGCCCTGCGATCACCAGCCGTGTCGCCGTGTCGCGGTCGGCCAGGATCGTGAACGCGCGCAGCAGCGTGGGGAAATCCTTCTGCGGATCGACGCGCGCGATGCAGCCGATGAGCGGTGCGTCGGCCGGTACGCCGAGTTCCTCCCGCACCGAGGTGCGCGCGGCGCCATCCGGCACGAAGCGCGCGAGGTCGAATCCGTTCGGGATGACCACGATGCGACTCGAACGATACCCCAGCCGGCGGTGCAGGCGCGCCGCCACCGACGCACAGCTGATCACACGCTGCGGGATCACCCACGACAGCAGCGCGCAGGCACGGATCACCAGTCGGGTGCCGAGCGGGGAGGGGCGTGGCATGAAGCTGGCACGGATGCTCCAGAGCCGGCGCGCGCGCGGCACGGCCACCAGCGCGGCAAGCCCACCCAGCAGGTCGGCGTGGTACATCCAGCACTGCACCACATCGGGGCGCAGCGTGCGCAAATGACGCACCAGCGCCAGGCTGCCCCGCACACCGCGCGACGGCAGGTCGAGCACGAACACCGGCACTCCGGCTGCCTCGATGCGCGGCACCAGCGGCCCCGCCCGATCGAGGCAGATCACCCCCACGGTGCGCCGCACCCCCGCCGCCGACTCGGCCTCGAGCAGCTTGGCGAGCATCGTTTCGGCCCCGCCGACGCCTAATCCGGTGATGATGTGCACCACGCGCCGGCTGCCGGTGTGCGCTGCCGTCACGAGCGGGCCGCGCTCCCTTTGCTCGATGGCGTCTCAGCCGCGCGGAGCGGCACCACGCCGCCCTCACGGCCAATCGCCGGCGTCAGCACCACCCGGAGCACCACCACCAGCATGGCGATGACGGCACCCAGCACCAGTCCGAACGCCACCCGCAACACCAGAAAGCGTGACACCGGCTTCGGCGGCTGGACGGGCTGCTCGATCACGCTGATGGACGGCGTGTCGCGAACCTCGTCGAGCCGCGCCTTGTAGAATGCCTGCTCGAGCGCGCTGTAGACCGACTGCCGGAGCGACACCTCGCGTGAGAGCCGCTCGAACTCGGTCGACAACGACGGCGAGCCGGAGTAGTTCTTGTTATTGCGCGAGAAGTCCTCGAGCGACTGCTCCGTGGCCCGCACCTCACGCCGCGCGATGGCGCGCTGCTCATCGGCGAATCGACGCTCGGAACCCGCCCGCGTGCGGCGGATGGCGCCAAAGTAGGTGTCCGTGAGCTGCAGCAATGACCGGTTGATCCAGAGTGAGACACGCGGATCGCGCGTCTTCACGGTCACGCCGACGATGCCGCTTTCGCGATTCAGGTCCACCGTCATCGCCTTCAGCAGCTTGTCCACCGTGGCCTCGCGGCGCATGTCACCGGTGAGGCCACGTTCCACCATGAGGGCATCACCCAGGTTCCGGGTGAGCGTGTCCACGAGCGGAAACGGCTGGGCGACCAGCGCCCGCATCAGCCCCCGGCTTCGCACCAGCACCGAGTAGAAGAGCGGCGTACCGCCGTCGCCACCCTGCGGGAGCTGGACACCGAGCTGCTGCGTGAGCGCCGAGAGCCCGCCGGGCAGCGCGCCGCCACTCTGGAACGAGGTGAACGCGCTCCGCGACTCCCACATGCGCGACCCCATGAGGCCCGTCGCGCCCAGTCCCGCGGCGGTCACGGTCGCCGCAGCGAGGATCTGTACGCGGTAGCGCCGCAGCAGCGCAATCAGGTCAATCGGGCTGAACATTGAGTGAGATCGAGGGAACGAAACCGGCGCTGCTCGGCGCCGATGGCACGGCACGGGATGACGCCACGGGACCGCGCACGCTCACGAGTGTCGCCAGCCACCACCACCAGACGAAGAACGTCCAGAATGGAGCTCCGAGCAACAGGAAGAGTACATCCAGAGCCGCCGTGAGCCGGCCGCCCTGCCGAGCCGCAAGGGCGATGCCCAGCATGAACAGCACCAGCCCCACCACCCCGACGGCGGCGATCATGAACCCCACCCCGCTGGAGCCGAGAGACACGTAGCTGTAGCCGATCCCACCGCCGAAGAGCATCGACACGACGCCGAACTCGTCGTTCGAGCCGATCAGGCCGCCGAACCGCGCCGCTGTCGAGTTGTCGGAGCCGATGTTGGTCAGGCGTGCAACGATCAGGGAGTAAATGGCCGAGTCGCGAGGCACGAGCGCGGCTGCCACGACGCCGGCCGCCGCCGCCGCACCACTGACCAGCGTCCCGAGCACGGGGCGGGCGCGCACCAGGATGTACGCCACGGCCACCACGCCGAGCAGCGAGAGCGACAGCAGCATCGACGCCAGCCCCGCCACACACACCCGGTCCAGCCGGCCCAGCAACCGGAAGCGCAGCAACACCAGCATCGTCATGCACACCGAGAAGAGGCTCGGCTCCAGGAACAGGCCGGCCGGACGGAAGAAGGCACCCACGAGTCGCGGATCACCGCCCACCACGGCGTGGAAGTTCAGGATCGACCCGGTCAGCCGGTACCACGTGAACTGCGCCACCAGCGCCGCGGCATGGAGCAGGATCAGAAGGCGCGTGAACTGCTCGATGGCCGTCGGCTGCGCCGGCCGGATGCAGGTGAGGATGAAGACCGTCAGCCCGAGCACCACACCCGTGACCGGCTTCCAGCTCGCCTGAACGTCCTGCAGGAGCGACAGCGACAGCGCCCACGTCATCACGCCCAGCACCAGCACGGCACCGATGCGCCGCCACGGCGACCAGCGCGTCGACCGCCTGGTGTCGCTCAGGCGCGAGACACCGAGCGTGCCGGCGCCAAGCAGGTCGAACGGCCGGATGCCGGCGGAGTACGGACCGATGTAGAAGTCGAACAGGCTGAAGCAGCCCGCGATCACCAGGTCCACGGACGAAGCATGCGGGCGCGTCCGTTCGCGGCTCACGCGCGTCGCCGGCGGAGGAATTGCACGCCAAGCGCGCGCTCCTGAACGGCAAGCAGCGCCGCCACGCCGATCGCGGCGGCGAGCAACGCCACGCCCCGCTGCGAAACCGCTGCCGTGGACTGGGAGCGGAGCACCACCATCAGCACCGTCGCTGGCACCGCTGACGTCAGCGCCGGCCACAGACAGCGCTCGAGCAGCGCCGACGGGCGCAGTTGCAGCACGGTACCCTCCAGCTTGCGATAGGCCAGCAGCAGAACCAGCAGCTGCGCGACCAGCGCGGCAACCATGGGCGCTGTCGGTCCGAGCCGGTGCACCAGCGTGACCACCAGCACCACTCGAAGGCCCAGCTCCCAGAGAATCAGCCGGGTGGCGCCGGCGGTGGACCCACTGAAGTACGCGAGCAGCCCCGCATTCCTGTTGATGATGCCGGCGGCGAGCACGATGCCGGCACCCGCGAAGTACCAGTGCGGTGGAAGCTCGACCTTGCCCCGCGACCACCACTGCACCACGTCACGCCCGAACACCGCGAACCCGACGCCGGACACCGCGGCGACGCGCCAGATCACCCGTGAGGCCGTGAGGAACGTCTGCTGCAGCGGCCCACGATCGGGCGCGACGGCCATCGCCGTGTAGTACGGCCCGAGCGTCTCGCTGGCCCGGACGATCAGCAGGATGGCGGCCTCCGGCAGCCGCTGCAGAAAGGTCAGCACGACCACCGCCGTCGGCCCGCCGAACAGGCTCAGAATCAGCACGTCGCTGTACTGCAGCAGACTGAAGGCGATCGAATACCAGGCAAAGCCGCCGAGCGATGTCGGCATGTCATCAAGGACCCGTGGCGTGTCGGCGGCGACCCTCGGCCATGCGGTGCGCCGCACCGTCAGGTGCGCGGCGGCCGCCGTGATCATCGCCGCCGCCGCATACCCGAGAAACATCGCGGCCACGCCGCCGCCCGACAGAATGCCGAGCAATCCGAGCGCGAGGATCAGCACCTGCAGCATCGCGCGATAGAAGGCCACTCGCCCCTGTTCGAGGCGCGCCGTGAGCAGCGCGAGGTCAGCCTGGTGCACGTTGATTGCCAGCATGTAGGCACCGGCACCGTGGACTGCGATGCGCATGTCGCTCGCCCCTGATGCAGGAAGCTCCTTCCACCAGAGACTGCCGACGCCAGCGCTCCACAGCCCGAAAACGACCCAGCCGACGAGACCGTACAGCGCCATTCCACGTGCGAACCGCCGGTAGAGCGCTGCCAGCATCGATTCACTGCCGGCAGCCGCTGCGCGCGTGAGGAGGACCGTTCCGCCAGCACTCAACCAGCCGATGGCCGTACCGGCGAAGTTCACGGCGCTCCAGAGCAGCACGAAGAATCCTGCACCCGTCGCCCCCAGCCGCGTCAGCAGGAGTGGCAGCAGCACGAGTTGCGACACCATAGCCACTGCCAGCGCCGCATAGTTACCGGCGAGCGCGCCGCGCGCGCCAGGCAAGTGTTTCACGTCGCGTCGCGCACTACAGGCCGCGGCGAGCCGCATGAACCCTGACGGGACGTCCATCTGCGCAGGGTGACGAACGGCATCAGGTGCAGGGGCGAGGGTGAGTGCGGCACGACGATCGCTTGCAGACGCCGCTAACTTAATTCATGTGTGGAATCGCAGGGTTTCTCGTCCCACGCGCGGACACCAGCACGGAACGGCTGACGTCGCAGTCGCGGGCGATGGCCTTCGCGATCAGCCGGCGCGGTCCTGATGGCGCTGGCGAGTGGGTCGACGACGCGGCAGGGATCGCGCTCGCGCATCGCCGGCTCGCCATCATCGACGTCAGCCCAGCCGGTGCGCAACCGATGCACTCGCGCTCCGGCCGCTGGGTGATCGTCTTCAACGGCGAGATCTACAACTTCGAGCAGCTGCGTCGCGAGATCGACCGTGACGCGCCGGAGCCGTGGCGCGGCCACTCCGACACCGAAGTCATGTTGGCCACGATCGAGCGCCTCGGCGTGGTCGAGGCATGCCGACGGTTCGAGGGCATGTTCGCGTTCGCGGCGTGGGATCGCCAGGAGCGCACACTGTGGCTGGCACGCGATCGCGTTGGTGAGAAGCCGCTGTATTTCGGCTGGCATCGCCACCAGTTCGTGTTCGCGTCCGAATTGAAGGCACTCCGGGCGCTCGATGGGTCGCAGCACCGGGTCGATCCGGCGGCCGCGACCTCCATGCTGCGCTTCGGCTATGTCCCTGCGCCGAGCAGCATCCTGGTCGGGATCGCGAAGCTCATGCCGGGCTGCGTCGTCCGGCTGGACCCGCGCGCCGCGCAAGCACGTACCATGCCTGCGCCCGAGCCGTACTGGACCTTGGCCGAGACGGTGGCGCGCGCGGCGGCAGACCCGTTCGTCGGTAGCGACGCCGAGGCGATCGACGCGCTCGAGGCGCTGCTGCGCGACGCGGTCGGACGACAGATGGTCTCCGATGTGCCGCTCGGGGCCTTCCTGTCCGGCGGGATCGACTCCAGCACGATCGTCGCACTGATGCAGGCGCAGTCTGCACAGCCCGTCCGTACCTTCGCGATCGGCTTCAGCGAGCCGGCATATGACGAGGCGCCACATGCCCGGCGCGTGGCCGCGCATCTCGGCACGGAGCACACCGAAGTGTACGCGACACCGGACGATGCGCTCAACGTCATCCCACGCCTGCCCCGACTGTACGACGAACCCTTTGCCGATGCATCGCAGCTGCCGACCGTGCTGGTCGCCGAACTGGCACGCCGCAGCGTGACCGTCGCGCTCTCGGGTGACGCCGGCGATGAATTGTTCGGCGGCTATCAGCGGTACTTCATCGGGCACCGACTCTGGAAAGGCATGGCACGGGTGCCGCAGCCCGTGCGTCGCGCCGCCGCAGGGGTGCTGCGGGCGGTATCGCCGGCGACCTGGGACCGGATGCTGGCCCCCCTGCACCCGGTGCTGCCACCGGCGCTGCGTCGGCGCGATCTCGGCATGAAGCTCGTCAAGGTCGCCGGCGTGCTGGACGCGGCGTCCTTCGAGCACTTCTATCGTACCCTCGTGTCAGCCGAACTGACGCCCGAGCGGTTTACGCATGTGCCGGAAGCCGCGTCGATTCTCCAGCAGCAGGAGCGCTGGCCCGGCGGACTCACGGGCATCACGTGGATGATGGCGCTCGATTTTCTCTCGTACCTGCCGGACGACATCCTCGTCAAGGTGGATCGTGCGGGGATGGGATGCAGTCTGGAAACGCGCGTGCCGTTCCTCGACCCGCGGGTGATCGATTTCGCCTGGCGCCTGCCACTGCACATGCGTGTGCGCGGCGACGTGGGAAAGTGGCTCCTGCGCCGGGTGCTCGAGCGGCACGTTCCGCGTTCGCTCACCGACCGGCCGAAACAGGGCTTTGGCGTTCCGATCGAACGGTGGCTTCGCGGACCGCTGGCGGCCTGGGCATCGGAACTGCTCGACCCGGCGCAGGTCCGGCGACGCGGCGTCCTCGATCCGACGGTGATCGGCCAGGAATGGGCGCTCCATCTCTCCGGCACCGCGGACCGGCATCTCGTCCTCTGGCCTGCGTTGATGCTCGAGGCCTGGCTGGAGGACGCAGGGCTCAGCTGCTGACACCGCCACCGTGCGCTATGACGCCCGATCGGTGCCGGCGCCGTACCGAAGGGCGAGCCATACGAGCGGCACGGATGCGACGATCAGGCCGGTCAGCCCATCCACACGACCCAGCTGCACGGCGAGGGCAAGCGGCAGCAACCAGCCCACGTTGATCGCTGCCACGGCCAGTGACACCTGCCGATGCCCGCGGTGGTCGTGCGCCGCGTGCTGATAGGCATGCGTGCGGTGCGCCTCGTGCGGCTTCTTGCCCCGCTGCACGCGCCGGATCAGCGTCATGGTCGCGTCGGTGGTGAAGACGGCGAGCAGGATCAACCAGCTCCACAACGATTGCGGCGTGATCCGCGCGGCGTCGATCGCCATCACACCCAGCATCAAGCCGAGAAACCCGCTGCCCGCATCGCCCATGAAGATGCGGGCCGGAGGGAAGTTCCAGAGCAGGAAGCCGAGCGAGGCAGATCCCAGCAACGCGGGCACGACCCACGCGGCGTCGGATCGATGCTGGAGCAGTGCGATCGCCAGCCCGCCGGCACAGGTCGTGACGGCTTCGATCGCGGCAACTCCATCGATGCCGTCCATGAAGTTGTAGAGGTTCAGCATCCAGATCAGCCCGACCACCGCCAATGCATGCCCCGCACTGCCGAGGTCGACCTGTCGACCGAAGAGCAGTAGCGGCGGAAGCCCGCCAAGCCACGCCACGGCCCATGTCGCTGCCAGCACATGCACGAGCAGGCGAGGACCGGCCGGGAGCCCCCGGGCGTCATCGAGGAAACCGACCGCCGCCACGAGCAGTCCACTGCCGACGAGCGCCACGACCAGTCTCGCATCGACGGCGTCTCCAGCCCACAATGCCAGTATACCGCCCAGAAACGCCACCACGATGGCGACGCCACCGCCTCGCGGCGTCGCGACGACGTGCGAGCTGCGCGCGTTCGGCACGTCCATGAGGTTCCGGGCAAGCGCGTATCGTCGGATCAGATGCGTCCCGATGACCGATACGGCGAACGCGCCCGTCAGCACCAGCAGCATCGTCATCATGCGCCGGCCGCCGGTGCGACGAGTGTGACGAGTGCGACGAGTGTGACGAGTGTGACGAGTGATGCGACGGTGCGGCGCAGTGCCTCGTCCACCGAAATCACCGGCGCCCAGCCGAGGCGACGGCGCGTGTCGGCGATGTCGACTTGCAGCGTGCCGAGCAACCGGTCAGCCAGCGCCCCTCTCCCGACGAGCCGCGCCGCAGTGTGAAGCACCGACGTCGGCAGGGAAACGAGACGTGCGCTGCGCCCCATGGCACGGGCGCTGCGGCGCAGCAGGTCGGCCGTCGAGAGATCCTCGCCATCGCTCACGAGAAACGTCCGGTCTGCGGCAGCAGGGTGTGTGACGGAGCAGCGAATGAGATCCGTGAGGTTCTCGAGCGCCACGAGACTTCGTCGGTTCGCTGCGCGCGCGAGGGGCAGCGGCACCCCGCGCTGGACCCATCGCAGCATCGTCCGGAAGTTCGCCTTCACTCCCGGGCCGTACACGAGCACAGGGCGGATGATGACCACCTCCAGCCCCGAGCGCACTGCAAAGGTGCGCAGCGCATCCTCGGCCTCCGCCTTGGAGATGCCGTACGGGTCGCGCGGTGCTGGAACGTCATCCCAGCGAAACGGTCGGCCCGGTTGTGTGGCTTCACCGTTGACCTTGATGGTGCTCAGGAACACGAAGCGTCGCGCGCCGGCGTCGGCGGCCTGCTGCGCCAGCGCCAGGGTGCCGTCGAGATTGACGGCACGGTACAGGGCCAGCGGATCGCTCGCCGTCTCCTGCATGGCATGAACACGCGCAGCCGCGTGCACGACCACGTCACAGTCGCGGAGCGCCGCCCTCCAGTCGGTCGCGGCTCCGAGATCGCCGACCTGCACGGTGTCGGCGCCGTGCGGACCATCGGTGGGCACGCGGCGGACCGCCGCACGAACGCTCAGGCTCTCGACACGTTCGAGCTGCGCGACGAGCGCCCGTCCGACGAACCCGCTCGCACCTGTGACCAGGATCTTCATGAAGGCTGATCGAGTGCGCGGTAGATGTCGAGGTGCGCGCGGATCACCGACTCGATTGCAAATTCCCGTTCGGCCAGCCGGCGCCCGGCTTCCCCCATCCGACGACACGCGTCAGGATCGCGAATGAGGGCATGGATCGCCCCGGCCAGAGCCGTCGCGTTCCGTGGCGGCACCAGCATCCCGGTGACGTCGGCGTCGATGGCATCGCGACATCCCGGCACGTCGGTCGTCACCACTGCGCGACCGCACGCCGCGGCCTCGAGCAGCACCTTCGGCAGTCCCTCGCGGTACGACGGCAACACCACGATGTCGCTGTCTGCAAAGAGCCGTGCGACATCGTGCTGGAACCCGAGCAGATCCAGCGTGCCTTCAGCGCGCCACGCCTCCACCGTCTCGGTCGAGATGCTGGCGGGATTTCCCGAATCCACGTCCCCGGCAAGACGAAACTGCGCCTCCACCCCGGCCGCGCGCAGCGTACGGGCCGCATCCCGGTACTCGCGCACGCCCTTGTCCGTGAGCAGCCGGCTGGCCATGACGACGACCGGACGTTCGCCGCCGACGCGCGGCACGGCTGGATAGCGGCTCAGGTCGACGCCTGACCCGCGAATCAGCACGGCACGCGCCGGGGCCAAGCCGATCATGCGCAGCAGCTGCTCGCGGTCATCGGGATTCTGGAAGATGATCGTCACGTTCCGGTGGCCGAGGGCGAGTCGGTAGAGGAGGGCGATCATCGCGCGTCCCAGTCTCGCCCGCGCGCCGCGGGTGACGAACACGAATCCAAGCCCCGACACGGCACCGACCATCGCGGGCACGCCGGTCAGCCGCGCAATCAGGCCACCGTAGAGCACCGGCTTGATCGTGACACAGTGGACGATGTGCGGTCGCACACGCCGAAAGAGCCGCCACAGGCTCGCGATCGTGCCAAGTTCGGCGAACAGGTTCGTTCCGCTGCGCGAGAGCGGCACCGGGTGGTGTGTCAACCCGGCAGCAACGATCGCGGCGACGCCGCTGCCGGGCGCCGTGGCGACGTGCACGTCGTACCCGGCGGCGCGGGCCGCGAGTGCCACCGGCAGGCGATGCGAGACGAAGAAGGCTGCGTCGTTCACCAGCAGGAGCAGGCAGCGCGAACGCACCGGCGAACGTGTCACCACGTCAGTGACGCAGGCGCGACTGGAGACTCACCCTCGGCCACGGACCGCGTGTGTCAGCGAGCGGCGCACCGTGCCAGGCAGCAGCTCCAGCACCGCAGTGCGCAGCTTTCCGCCATACCAGCGGGCCATCTCGGTGCGCGTCATGATTCCACGACGGGTGAAGTCACAGCCGATGTTCATCTCGCCAAAGTGCGCGGCCTCGTTCCGGAACCACTTGCCGCGTTCGACCACGTGATGTCCATAGGTCATGACCGGCCGGTGCACGGCGTAAAACCCGTCCGCCATGGTGGCGCTGCGCGGCGAACCATCGATCTCGAACTGCCAGATCGACTCGTCGTCGCGCATCAGGGCAATGAGCGTGTCGCGACGCCAGATCGCGGCCTGCGTGCTCAGCCGGTAGGGCGAGCCGGGAAGGACGCTGCCGATGTTCGGCTGGCCGGGGACGGGGACATCCGGCGCGGGCCGCGGGACGAGGCGCACCATGTGTCCATCCACCTGCTGGATGAACGCCAGGCAGGAAAGCACGTCCGCCGTCTGCACGGGACTCCGGAGGAAGAAATCCTCGAGGATCATCAGGACGTACGGCGTCTGGATGGCGCGGAGCTGCTCGCGCACGCGATTGGTCCAGTTGCGGCCATGATCGGCGGTGATGGTGACGACCCGCGAGTCGTCGTACACCGCATCATTGCTGCCCAGGCAGACATCGAACGGGCAATCGGGCCAGTTCGCGAAGAACTGGGTGAAGAAGGGGCGCCACAGATCGGAATACGCATCACAACTTGGCGCCAGCACCGTGCACAGCGCGGCTGGCGCCATGCGCGCCTCCGGCTCCGCCCCGCGATCATGAGGCGCACGCGCCGCCGTCACGCGTGGCCATCCAGCCGCTCATGCCACGCCGCCACGATCTCCTCGAAGACCTGGCCCAGCGGGACCGTGATGTCCCACGAGGGATAGTGCGTCCGCATCTTGCCGAGGTCGGAGATGTAGCACATGTGATCGCCCTGCCGCGCCGTGTCGAGATATTCATGGCGCATCGCCTTCCCCGTGAGGGCCGCAACGGCGCTGAACGCCTCGAGGATCGAGACCGAGTTCGCACGACCACCACCAATGTTGTAGACCTCACCGGAGCGCGGAGCCTGTGCGAACGCGTCGATGAATCGGGCGACGTCCAGCGCATGGATGTTGTCGCGGACCTGCTTCCCCTTGTACCCGAAGATCCTGTAGACGCGTTCCTCGAGGTTGGTCTTCACGAGGTAGCTCAGGAAGCCGTGCAGCTCCACACCGGAGTGATTCGGGCCAGTGAGGCAGCCGCCGCGGAGGCAGCAGGTCTTCATACCGAAATAGCGGCCGTACTCCTGCACCATCACGTCCGCAGCGACCTTGGAGGCACCGAACAGCGAATGCTTCGACTGGTCGATGCGGAACGTCTCCGGGATACCGGCAGCGTAGGCGGGATCGGCGTACTCCCAGCGCGTCTCCTGCTCCACGAGCGCGATCTCGTTCGGTGCGTCGCCATACACCTTGTTGGTCGACATGTGCACGAACACGGCGTGGGGCGCATGGAGGCGTGTCGCTTCCAGCAGGTTCACCGTGCCGACGGCATTCGTGTCGAAATCGTCGAATGGCCGCGACGCGGCGAGGTCGTGACTTGGCTGCGCCGCCGTGTGCACGAGCAGGTCCGGTGCCAGCATCGCGACTGCCGTCAGCACCTGCTGGCGGTCACGGATGTCGACCTCCATGTGCCTGAAACCCTGATGGCGGTCCAGCAGCCGCTGCTGGTTCCAGCGGGTGTCGCCCGATGCGCCGAAGAAGTCCGCGCGCATGTTGTTGTCGAATCCGACCACCTCGTGTCCGCGCTGCGCGAAATACCCCACGACCTCACTGCCGATCAAGCCGCTCGATCCGGTGATCAGGACCTTCATCGTGCCGACGCCGCGTGTGACGCCCCGTGCGCCGCGGTGGGGACCAGGCGAATGATGTCTTCCTTCACCGTCATCTCGTAATCGGGGCGGACCTCATTCACGAAGGTTCGCAGTGCTTCGAGCGTGGGATAGCTGTCGGCACCGACGAACAATCGCGCGTCATCGACCAGAATCACATGACCCCGGATCGCGTGATTGAAGATCAGCGTCAGCTCCTCCATGATCGGCGTGTCCAGTGCGGCACGCGCGGTCGGCCCGCCCGAATAGTGGGCATCGAGCCAGAACAGGCACGGACCGCGCTGATCCGCCAGGACGCCCGGCAGCACGGTCGCGCTGTCGCCCTGATGCAGGTGCACGTTGGAAACACCCGCAAACCGGCGTGTGGCCTGGGCATGCAGCGGCTGGCTCAGCTCGATCGAATGCACGGTCCTGAACGAGCGGCGCATCCGCTCGACCATGTCGCCCATGAACGTGCCGGTCTCCACCAGCGTCTGGGTCCCGTACCTGCTCGCAAACTCCGTGAGGATCCGCCGCTTGGTCCCATGCGGCGGAGACACCATGGGCACCCCGACGTCGTACAGCAGCTGCTTCAATGACGTTTCGAGATCACGCCGCAGAGACCGGATATCCATTGAACGATCGTCAGTGGTAAGAGGCAGGAAAATCGGCGCGGCCGGACCGAAAGATCCGTGTTGGCCTGCCGTGAGGAACGTCGAAGCGGAGCGCGCCGCATTACCCATGCCGCTCAGTTCCTGATGAAGCAAAACATCCCACAAGCATACTCATCACTGGCGTAGTCCGACGGGGCCACATCGTGGCGATACTCTCGCCCGTCGCTCACCGCCGAGAACTGATGCAGCGTCAGGCCCGCGTCGCTGAACCAGCGCACGATGGTCTGGGGATCGTGCACACGATGCGCATTGAAGAAGACCTGCGGTCGACCCACCGGCAGCCCGAAGTAGAGCTTGCCGCCACTGGAGACGACACGCGCCAGCTCGCCAATCGCCTTCTGCGTGCCGAGGGGATCGAGCGGGTCACCGTATCGGCCGAGCCCGATGTGCTCGGCCACATGCAGGCAGGACAGCGACGGCACACTCCGGTCGGCGAAGGGCATGGCGAGGATGCTCCCCTGACGTGACTCGAGATTCTCGAAGCGCATCGACAGCGGACGGATATCGATCGTGACCGTGCGCACGACGGCCGAGAGGCAGGTCACCCAGTTGATCTGGGCGCCCACGTCCACGTGCTCCGCGACCCCGCTCCGCACGATGTGCCGGAACGCCCATTCTCCGAGACAGACGTAATGTGCGTCGAACTCGGTGGTCGGCGTATCCTGCCCGAGGATCGGGTAGATCCTGAATTGCCCAGAAGGCTCGGCACCCGCCGCGCGACGGTAGCGGACGAGATCACCCACATACCCCGGCAGCGAACGACACGCCCTGACCATGCGGACCGGGTCCACGAACGGACTGACGATGTTGCGTAAGGTGCGCAGAGACCGCTGCATCAAACCCTGACCGGCATAAACATAAGAATGGAATATGGCGACCCCCGGGGCGTTGTGCGACACCGGGCGGCCGCTTGCCAACTCGACGGAGCGACACGACCGGCTCGACCAGCCGGAGGACGATGGCGCCGGCCTGCCCTCCGCCTCCAGGAAACCGATGATTCTTGACACGCCGATCGCAAGCTGGACTCCGCCCCGACCGGGCGACAACCCCTACCCGTGGGTCAGATCACGACCTAGAACCCGGCCCAGCCGAGCCGGGCGTACAGGTTGGTACGCGAGCCGCCGAACTGCCATACCCCTGCCCACGCCACGCCCGCCTCGGCGTTGAAAACCTGCCGGCCACGGGCGTGAGTCGCACCGGCGCTCAGATCCAGAACCCAGTCGTGCGAGTTCGGGATTTCGTACCCGGGCGGCCGGTAGAGCCCCTCGGGATCGACCGGGCGCAGCGACCGAGTCCGCCAGCGCTGGACCATCAGACGGCGCGATCCGTCCGGCGTGAATCGCTCGAAGGCCACGCGCGACCCCGCAATGGCCCCCACTCCGACGGGCGCGCCGAGCAGCTGCCCGCGCTGCGTGTGCCCCTGCCGCAGTGGCAGGTGCGCGTACAACGAGCCCTGCGACCGTGCCTGCGCAATCGGCGAGACATCACCATTGAAGTATTCGAGTGTCACCAGCGACAGCTTCGACCCCGACCGCTCGACGACGGCGCGCAATGAACCGAACAGAGCACCGTTGTTCTCGGGCTCCTGCGCCAGGTCGCGCCAGTCGTAATTGTGATCCTCACGCAGCACTTCGAACGACGCCTCCACGCCTCGGCCCGGCAGTGTCCACCGCGCGAAGAACGACGCGAGCTGATTGTCGATCATGTTCCCGCTGTCGCCGGGGCTGTTGGCATCGGACCGTGAGGTCTTGAAAATCCCGTCAATCGGCTTCGACCAGGCATTCCACCGCGTGGCCGGGACGGTGAAGGGCGTGTGATAGAAGCGGCTTGCACCCAGCTCGAGGCCGGGCAGGACAGCGGGCATGAGACTGACGGTCACCCCTGATCCCACGCGCCGCGTGCCGATCTGGTCATCGGTGACGTACGTCTCACTCCCCTCCACGGGCGACCACTTCGTTTGTTCCAGCACACCGAGCAGATATCGCGCCGTGATCCGGCCGAGCAGCGGTACCTTGAGCCCGCGGCCAGCCGTACCCAGAAAGACATGCGAAAAGCCCCCTGCGTTGGGTCCGAAGATGGCGGGAAACGTCTCACCCGCTCCCCAACCGAGGCTGGCACTGCTGATCCCCGCCACCGCCGGACCGAACCGGACGCGGACGCTGCTCTCGCCGGGGTCCAACCGGGCATACGGCGCATGACCCATCCGCTGCGGCCGGTCCACCGCAGTCGGAAACTGGCTGTCCCGATAGGGCGAGTTGCCCGAAATGGGAATCAGGTCGAACGGCGCGTTCTGCGCCACGAACGCCACCGGTGCCAGCACGGCGGTGACGGGCCCCCAGTGGAAGGTTCCGGCGATACCCGCGGCCGTGGTGAAGCCGCGACCCTGCCACATCGCCCCGTCGTTCGCGCCCCACGCGAATGCGCTGTTCCCGGACACCATCAGCGACGCGCCCGCTGCCGCACGCTTGCCCAGCTCGGCGGCCATCCGCGTACGCCAGGGATGCGCGCGGCTGGCGGTGTCGCGAAGGAATTCGCGCAGTTCGTCCGCCCCGAACGGCCGGCCGGCCCACGGCAACGGCGCCACCACGCCGGCGATGGACAGCGTGCGCAGGTAGCGCTCCACATCGCTCCCCACCACGGCACCCATCGAAGCCCCGGCCGGTCCGGTGCCCGACTGCCACTGCGCCGACAGACACGGGGCAGCCGCTGGAAGCAGCAGCAGAAGCGTCGGCACCACCCATCGTTTGAAACGCGGCATGGATGAAATGTAAGGGTACCGGATCAGCGCGATGGAATGTGCACATCGCTGCCGGTGTCTTCGCCGATCGTCCCATGGCGGCCCTCGCCGCGCCGCACGCATGAGCACGCGGCGGCACCGCTTGGTCAGCGCCCGCCGCGCCGCGCCACGTCCGCTTCCGCCGCCAGATAGCCGAATGATGCCCACTGGGATGTCCCGCCCACGATGCGGTCGAGCAGTGCATCGGCCTGCGCCGTGCGCCCGTGCACGAGGTGCCAGTTCGCGACACCGAACGCGGTCGTGATGTTCTCCAGCGAGCCGTCGCTGCCGAAGCTGCCGAGTGCCGCCGCTTCGGTCAGCTCGCCCTTGTAGAGCAACAGCAGCCGGTGGTAGGCGCCGTTCTCGATCACGTCCATGCTGGCGGTGATCGGTGCCAGCACCGCCTCCGCCTCACGGTCGCGCCCGAGCCGTCGCAGCGTCATCCAGAGCCAGTGGCTCGTGGCGACGGTCATGTCGGCGTTGCCACGCGACGCGGCGAAATCTGCACGGTAGATGGGCAGCGCCTTCGCGAACTCGCCCTTCAGGAAGTAGGCGAGTCCGAGGTGGTAGCGGATGTTGCCCTGCAACGTGCTGGTGGGAATGTTGCGCGCGTTCGGTTGTCCGTCAGGCTCCACCTGATCCGGCTGGCCTCGCGTCAACTCGTACGCCGTCGAAAAATCGGCGATCGCGCTGTCGAGCTGCCGGGTCGTGAGGTACCGGTGTCCGCGATGACGATACATGCGCGCGTCGGCGGGATGCGCACGCACCCCCGAGGTGAAGATGGCGATGGCCTCCCGGAATCGTCCCAGGTAGGCGGTACGGCGCCCGAGCCAGATGATGGAGTCGGCGTTGGATGGCGTCTGCGCCACGGCGCGCGTCGCCTCGTCCAGTTGGGTCTCCATGCGCTGCCGCGCCGCCGCGGCAGGCTCGGGGCGATAGAGCGGCCGACCCGTCAACGCCGTCGCCTCCACCACGCCCTGGGCGGCAACGACACTGGCGAACACCATGGACAGCGTGAGTGTACGAGCCATCTGCCGCATTGGTGCGCTCCGTGTGCTGCGTGGGGTGAGTGGCTGGACCGTCTGCAACGATCAAGCCGTGACGCCGCAGGTTCGGGCCGGCGCGTGCTGCCTTGGCTCATCCAGCACTGACTTAGCATACGGCGCGGTGATTCGCGACTCCCGCATCGTCCGGCGCGAGTGTGGTCGTGCAGGGCTCCTCGGCTCGACAGTGCTTTGACACGGCGAGTGGCACCTGTCGGTACGCGCGCCGTGTCGCCGCCTGACCTGAACACTCTCGACCCGGAGCGCGATGTTTCGAACCAGACGGTCGGTGATGCTCCTCGTGATCGCCGCCGCAGTCCTGCCGGCGTGTGTGCTGCGCGGTCCGATGACGCAGACGTTCGGATTCCGGCCGAAGGCAATGCGCGACGGGCGAACGACGCCGACGGAGTGGGGCTGGGCCAGCGCGCGGCTCGACACGATCGCGCGGCGTGATTCCGCCGGTGGACTGCTGGCGTGGTGGGGGCCGGTGGGGAGCGGTGTCGCGCCATGTGCGGGCGCGCTGCTGTTGCATGGCAAGGGGAAGAACCGCGCCGAGATGCTCGCGATCGGGCAGGCGCTGCAGGGCGCCGGGATCTCGGTGCTGATCCCCGACTATCGCGGCTACGGCGGCACCGAGGGCACCCCGACCGCAGCCGGTGTCTTCGACGATGCTCGACTCGCGTACCGCAGCCTGCGGGAGCGGCTGAACGACTCGACGCTCCCCATGCTCGTCGTGGGTCACTCGATGGGGACGGCCCTCGCGGCGCGGGTGACGCGTGATTTTCAGCCGACGGCGACGGTCTACATGTCACCGTTTTCGCGCATCTCGTCGCTGCTTCGCTCCCAGGCGGGAGCGCTCGGTCCACGCATGTTCGACACGACGGTGTTCGCGTTCAACCCGGCGGAGGATGCCGTGGCGGGGATCGGGCGTCGGATGGTGCTCGTGGGCGGGCGCGATCTGCTGATCAAGGGATCGGAGAGCGATGCGTTCGTGGCCGCGCTGCCGGCGGTCCCGGTGATCCGTGTCCCGCGCGCCACGCACGAGGGGCTGCTGACGGCGCCGGAAGCCGTCAGCGCCGTGCGCGACTCGTTGGTGACGTGGGCCGGCTGCTCAACTGGCGGGGGCCGGGGCCTCGAGCACTGAGCGGCGCTTCGCCACGCGCCGGCGAGTGATGGCACGATCCGCCCGCCGGACCGCGAGCGCGATTCCCGTCATCACCAGGACCACCGAGGCCAGCGAGACGAGGCCGGCGATGGTCTGGCCGGTGATCCCCAGCACTTCACCGGTGTGGGCGAATCGCAGCACGCTTCGGAGTTGGCGGCCGGTGCTGAGGCTGTCGAACGGGGCGTACTTCTCCACGATGCCGGTTGCGGCGGCGATGGTCGCCGTGGCGCGGTGCTGCGGCTGGCCACCGGTGCCGCGATCGAGGGTCACCGTCACGCTCTTCGCGTCGGGCCTGGGGAGCTGGACGGTGAGGATCTTCCAGTCGGGCATGAGCGGTGCCGCGGCGGCGGTGATCGTCGCCAGCGGGACGCGCGTCGGGGCTTCGGACGGAGCGACGCTGGCCCCGTCGGCGGCCCGATCGGCGGCTTGGCTGCGTCGGCTCAGGGCGTCGCTGCCCTCAGCGGCTCGCCCCTCCCCGCGTCGCCGTTCGCCCCCCGGGGGTGCAGCGACGGGAGGGGCCCCGGCACTGCGCGGCGGCGGCGTCTCACCAGCCAGCTTGTAGACGAGATCGCTGGCCCAGGGATAGCCGATGACCGTGGCCGACGACACGATCACGACGAGTGGAATCGCGCTCCAGATGCCGAGTACGTTGTGCCAGTTGAAGTCCCGCGCCTGGGTCGAGAGGCCGCTGCGGAACCAGAGCACCGAGCGGACGCGGATCCAGGTCCAGGTCTTCGGGATCCAGAGCACCAGGCCCGTGAGAATGAGGACCAGGAAGGCGAGGTTCGCGGCGCCGGTGACCGACTTGTAGAGCCCGCGCCGGGGACCCTCTCCAGCCAGCCAGCGGTGCCAGCCCGTGACCCCGCCGAAGAACTCGCGGGTGGTCTTGCCTCCGGTACCGAGCACGGTTCCTGTAGCGGGATCGACCAGTAAAATTCCTTCTCGGCCGTAGACGAGCGTTGCCGGGAGGGTGGGATCGGCGCGCAGGGTGACTGCCGACGGCACGGCCCCACGGGCTGCAGATCCGAGAGTTAGGAGCGAGTCGACTGGCAAATGTGCCGATGCTGGCGCAGTGAGCGGCTGTAGGTGTCGCATATCTGCCCATCTCACGACCTGCTTCTCATAGGTCAGCAGCACACCGGTGACCGACATCACGAGGATGATCGTTCCGGCCACGACGCCGGCAACGAGGTGCAACCAGAACAGGACGGTCCGAAGCATGATAAGATGAGAATGAGTATCAAGTAGTGATACCCGACACTATCACCGAGAAAATCGGTCGTCAATCGGCACGTCGCAAAAAAGCGCGCCACGGCGCGAGCGGTGGTGTGGACGGGTTTGCCCCTGCTCCCTTACCTTGGCCGGATGCGCCTCACTCCTGAATGCCGCGCCGTCGCCCTGCTCGCGCTGGTCGCCTGCCACCGACAGCCGGTCGCTGTCGCCCCCGCCGCCCCGACCCTCCCTCCGGCCATCCCGCCCCTCGTCGGCCCGGAACAGGTCGGGGTCGCGCTCCGCTGGATCGAACGCGCCGCCGGCACCGGCGAAGCCGTGGTCGAGAAGCGCTGCGTCTTCGTCCACTACACCGGCTGGCTCCGCGACGGCACGAAGTTCGACTCGTCCCGTGACACCACCCCCACCGGCGAGCCACGGCTCCCGCTCAACTTCCCTGTCGCCGCCGGCCGCGTCATCCCGGGCTGGGACTACGGCTTCGACGGCATGCGCGTCGGTGGTGCCCGGCGGCTCTTCATCCCCTTCCAGCTCGCCTACGGCGAAGCAGGCCGGCCCCCCGTCATCCCACGGCGCTCGGCACTGACCTTCGACATCGAGGTCATGGCCGTCAGCGACACCCTCCCGTCGGCTCCGAACCGCCCCGGCCGGCCCGGCGCGCAGTGCCCCACCTGGGCCGCCGTCTCCGACACCACCAAGCGGTGACCGCTGGACTTTTTGCGACATCGAACGGCGACGGCAAACAGCAGAACGCAAAGGCACGAAGGAGCAGAAAGGACGCCGAGGATTCTTCTGCGATTGCAACGCGTCTCGGCATGCGCGCACCGGTGACATTTTTCAGGAACTGCGGTGGCAGTTGCAGTTCAGGCAAACTGCGGCGCCTCACGTCGGGCCGATCGTCGCACACACCAGCGATTCCTTTGCGATCTTTCAGTTCCTTTGTGCCTGTGCGTCACGCTCTGGCACGTGCTGGTGCCGTTGCTGCGGCATCATGTGGCGCGACCCGATCACCGTGCAGCGAACGGTTCCGGTCGCGCCAGCCGGCGAGCGCGCGGTACAGCAGCGGCAGCACGAACAACGTGAGCAGCGTACTCGTCAGCAGCCCGCCGATCACCACCGATGCCAGCGGACGCTGGATCTCGCTGCCCGGTGACGTGCTCAGTGCCATCGGCACGAAGCCCAGGCTCGCCACCAGCGCGGTCATGATCACCGGACGCAGGCGGTCGGCCGCGCCCTGACGCACTGCGACGTCCACGGCGATCCCCTCGGCACGCAGGGCGTTGATGTGCGAGATCAGCACCACCCCGTTCAGCACCGCGATGCCGAACAGCGCGATGAACCCGACACTGGCCGAGAGGCTCAGGTTCAGCCCGCGCAGCCAGAGCATGGCCACGCCTCCCACCAGCGCAAACGGCACGTTCGTCAGCACCAGCGCCGTCTGCCAGGTGGAGCGGAACGAGGCGTAGAGCAGCGCCACGATCAGAGCCAGCGCCAGCGGCACCACCAGCGTCAGGCGTGACATCGCGCGCTGCTGATTCTCGTATTGGCCGCCCCATTCGAGGAAGACGCCCGCCGGCATCGGCACCTCGCGCGCCACGCGGGCACGCACCTCCTGCACGAAGCCACCGAGGTCGCGCCCACGCACGTTGCTCAGCACCAGCGTGCGGCGCTGCGCGTCCTCATGCCCGATCAGCTCCGGCCCGGTGCCGGGCAGCACATCGGCCACCGACGACAGCGGCACCAGCGCTCCCGACGGCGAGCGTACCGTCAGCCGCGCCAGCTGCGCGATGTCATTGCGTTGCGCATCGGGAAAGCGCACCGCCACCCCGATCCGCCGCGGCCCGCGCACGATCTCGGTCGCCGTCTCCGAGCCAAGCGCGAGGTTCACCGCATCGCGGACGTCGCTCACCGACAGCCCGAACTGCGCCAGCGCCTCGCGCCGCGGGATCACGCGCAGCTGCCCCGTCCCTTCGCTCACCTCGACCGACACATCGGCGCTGCCGGGCGTGGATGCGAGCACTCCGCGAATGCGTGCGGCAATCTGCTGGTTCTCGTCGATGTCCGGCCCCACCACCTTGATGCCGAGGTCCGTGCGGATGCCGCTCTCCGCCTCGTCCAGTCGCATCGCCAGCGGCTGCGTGAAGCTCACCCACAGCCCGGGCACCGCCGTGAGCGCCGAGTCGAACGCCGCCACCAGCCCGTCGGGATTTGTAGCCGTCGTCCACGCATCACGGTCCTTCAGGATCACGTACAGGTCGCCCTCGTACAGCCCCATCGCCTCGGTCGCGAGGTCGGGACGCCCTGCCTTCGTCACCACCGTCACCACTTCCGGAAAGCGCTTCACGATGCGCTCCGCCTGCGTCGACAGGCGCGTGGCGTCGGCCAGCGACACACTCGGTGTCCGACGCGTGTTGATCAGGATCGACCCTTCGTCCAGCTTCGGCATGAATTCGCTGCCGATGTGCCCCAGCGACCAGCCGGCCGCCACCACCAGCACCACCGCGCCCGCCACGATCGGGCGACCATGATGCAGCGTCCACTCCAGCAGGCGACGGTAGCGGTCGCGCAGCCCCTCCTCGATCCGGCTCGGTGCGGTGGGCACGTGCTTCAGGAAGGCCAGCGACGCCGCCGGCACGAACGTCAGGGCCAGAAACAGCGAGCCGAGCACCGCACAGACGACCGTGAACGCCATCGGCTTGAACATCCGGCCTTCCATCCCCTCCAGCGTGAAGATCGGGATGTAGACGGCGACGATGATCGCGATGCCGAACAACACCGGACGCCCAACCTCCACCGCCGCATCACGGAACAGCGCAAAGCGATGCTGCCACCGCGAACTTCCCTCCTCGTGCGCCGACTTCTCCAGGCGGTGCACGAAGTTCTCGACCATCACGATCGCGCCATCCACGATCAGCCCGAAGTCGAGCGCACCCAGCGACATCAGGTTGGCCGAGTAGCCGAACAGGTACATGCCGCCGAACGCAAACAGCATCGAGAGCGGAATCACCGACGCCACGATCAGCGACGCACGCACGTTCCGCAGGAACACGAACAGCACCAGGCTCACCAGCAGCCCGCCCTCGATCAGGTTCTTGATGATCGTGTGCCGCGTGCGGTTCACCAGGTCAGTCTGGTCGTAGAAGGGCGTGATCTTGACATGCGCCGGCAGGGCGCGTCGGACCTCGTCCAGACGCGTCGTCACGCCGTCGATCACCTTCCGCGAGTCGGCGCCCTGCAGCTTGAGCACCATCCCCGTGACGACCTCGCCCCTGCCGTCCTTCGTCACCGCACCGAAGCGCGGCATTGCCCCCTGCGTCACCGTGGCCACCTCGCCGATGCGCACCGGCACACCGCCGGGCGCCGTGATCGCGATCCGCGCGATCTGGCTGGTGTCGGTGATGCGGCCCACGCCGCGCACGGCGTAACGCGTGCCCGCTTCCTCCACGTATGCGCCGCCGAACGACAGGTTGTTGTCGGCCAACGCCGCGTGCACGTCCATGAGTGTGAGGTTGCGCGCGGCAAGTTTCGCCGGGTCCACCTCCACCTGCACCTGCTCGATCGTGCCGCCCCACGAGTTCACGTCGCTCACGCCAGGCACGGTGCGCAGGCGGGGACGGATGGTGTAGTCGTGCAGCGCCTTGAGCTCGGTCAGCGACATGGAATCGCTCGTCACCGTGTACTGGTACAGCTCACCCATCGGCGTCGAGACCGGTCCCATCTGCGGCTCGAGGCCAGTCGGGAGCGCCCCCTTGGCCTCGGCCAGACGCTGCTGCACCAGCGTACGGGCGAAGTACACGTCGGTGCCATCAGGGAACGGCACCGTGATCATCGAGAGCCCTGCCTTCGACGCCGATCGCACCCCCGTCACGCCGGGCAACCCCATCAGCGCCGACTCGAGCGGGTACGTCACCAGCTGCTCCACCTCTTCGGGCGCAAGCCCCGGCGCCATCGTCACCACCTCCACCCGGGTGCCGGTCAGGTCTGGATAAGCATCGAACGGCACCTGCTGCAGCGCGAACAACCCACCGCCCAACAGCAGCATCACGCCGAGGACGATCGTCATCCGGCTGGTGAGCGCGAACTCGATCAGTCGCTTCACTCCGGCGCACCCTCGCTGGCACGCGCGTCACGCTGGCGCAACACCTCTGCCTTCGCGATCGCGGCACCGGTACCGATGACCCGACTGCCCGCCGTGAGTCCTCGCGAAATCTCGGCCATGCCGCCGGCGCGCCGCCCCACGCGCACCCGCACCGCTTCCAGCCGCAGACCGGTGCCGCGTGTCGTGCCGATCACCACCACCGTGTCGCCTTCGAAGTCCTGCACGGCGACGGCGGGGACGGCGATCACGCTGTCCCGCGCGAGGCCGAAGAGCTCCGCCGACGCCGTCATCTGGCCGCGCAACGCCCCGTCGCGGTTCTCCACCGCCGCGTACACCTCGGCCGTGCGCGAGAGTGAGTCGAGTACGGGAGAGACGCGCGTGATCCGCGCGCTGAAGGTGCGGCCGGGATACGCCGGCACCGTGAACTCCACCGTACCACCCACCTGGGCCGCGCCGAGTGCCGATTCCGGCACCTTGAGTTCGAGCAGGACGTTGGCCGTGCGACTGACCGTCAGCAGCTGGGCGCCGGGCAGGACGACCACGCCAGGGGTGGCCACCCGGTCCACCACCACGCCATCGAACGGGGCGCGCACCAGCACGTCCTCGGGGTCCACGCCGCGCCGGTCCGGGCCGGGCGCGTGCAGGTGCTCCACCATCTCACTCGCGCGCACCAACTCCGCCGCAGCGCGGCGTTTTCCTTCCTGCGCTGCGACGTTGGCGGCCCGCGCGCGCTCGAGGTCGGCCTGCGAGCCGGCACGCGCGGCCAGCAACCGCTCGCTGCGCGCCGACGCCGCCTCAGCGACCAGCGCCGCCGACGCCGCCTCGGCCGTGCCGGCGCGTGCCTGCGCGAGGGCGTTCATCGCGTCGGTGAGCTCGTGGCTGTGGATCGTGACGAGGATCTGCCCGCGGCGCACCCGGTCCCCCGGCTGCACCAGCACCTGGGTCACCCTGCCCTCCACGATCGACCCCAGGGGCTGCGTGCTGGTGGGATCGAGCACGAGGCGCCCAGGCAGCTGCCACGACTCGCGCCATGGGATCTGCTGTGCGGACACGAGCGTGAAGCCACCCATGGCCGTGGCGGCGGAGTCGAGCGACGCCGTGTCACGTGGCGGCGTCGCCGCTGCGGCAACGGCGGGGGCAGCGGCAGTGCGCTCGCCACCACAGGCGGCCAGCACCGAGAGCGCCGCGGCAGCGCCAAGGCGTGCGAGGGTCGTGTGCGAGCGCATCGGCAGTCCGGTGGGCGTACGGGTCGTGATCATCGGGATGCACCGGCAGGGAGCGGCGCATCGACGGCGAGGCCCAGCGCGCGAGCCAGGTCCAGTCGCGCGAGGTGGACGTCGGTCGCGGCGCGCAGGGCCGCCGCGCGCACGTCGGCGTGCAGCCGCTCGGTGTCGAGCAGCTCGAAGAGCGTGATGGCGCCTTCGCGCCAGGCGGTCAGCGCGATGTCAGCGATCGTGCGGCCGCGGGCATCGAAATCGCGCGGCCCACCGGCGGTGGTGCCGGTCGCGCGGGCGAAGTCCTCCACCAGCAGCAGGTACGCGCGTGCCGCGCCCAGCACCTCGGCTTCCACCTGCGCCTCGGTGGCGCGCAGCACGCCCTGTGCCATCAGCACGTCACCCTCGGCACGTTCGCGATTGCCGCCGTTGCGGTCGAAGAACGGGAGCGAGACGCCCACCTGCACCGTGCCGGTCAGCACGCCGGAGGTGCGCTTGCTGCCCGCCTGCACTCCGACGCCCGGCAGCGTGCCGAGCCGTTCGGCGAGCCGCCGCGTGGTCGATTCGTCGACCCGGGCGCGGGCGGCCGACAGCTCGGGGCGATGCCCGCGTGCGAACGCCAGCAGGCCCGCCATGCCCGGCACCGCGCTCAGCGTGTCCACCGCAACCGTCTCGCTCGGCAGCGGGACGCTGTCGAGCGGCAAGGCGAGGGCGCGAGCCAGGTCGCCGCGGGCGCGCTCCACCTCGGCACGCGCGGAGAGTTCGGTGAGGCGTGCCCGGTCGGCCTCGAGTCTGGCCCGCAGCGCCGAGCCCTCGGGCACGGCGCCCTGGCGTGCGCGCTCCTCCTCGATGCGTGCAATGGTGTCCACCGCGCCACGCTGCGCGCCGGCGGCCGATCGCAGCGCGAGCGCGAGCGCCGTCCGCCAATAGGCGCGGGCGACGTCGAACTCCACGTCACGCGCGGTCGCCGACGAATCGGCGACCGCGCGGCGCATCGCCTGGCCTGCCGCGCTGCGCAGCGCGACGCGGCGGCCATACAGATCCACCGGCAGCGTGGCCGACATGAATTCGTCGCGCTGAAGCGTGCTGCCGAGGTTTTCCCGGCGCCACTCGAACACCGGGTTGGGCAGCGCCGCTTCCTGTCGGGCGGTGCCACTGATGGCGCGGCGTCGTCCGCCGGCCGCACTCAGCATCGGGTGCTGACGACGCGCGAGCGCTGCGGCATCGGCAAGGGTGAACCGAGCCGCGATGCCGAGCGCTGGCCCGGCTGCCGACGTCTGCGCACGAGCCGCAGATGGTGGCAGGGCGCTCACGACCAGTGCGGCGCCACAGATGCAGACCGCGCGGGCGCGTCGACCGATCAGTTTCATGAGTGCAAGGTGGCCGGCGAAGGTGAACCGGCGATGAATGCAGTGGGTGTGGCACCTGGCAGCGCCGCACCAGGCGCAGTCCGTGCGAAACGGACGCTGGCGCATGTGCCGCCACCGGGCGCCGCGTCGAGCTGTAGCGTGGCGCCATGCGCCCGTGCGATCCAATCGGCGATCGCGAGCCCGAGCCCACTCCCCTCGGGTGCCATCGCGCGTGCATTCACGCCACGGTAGAAGCGTTCGAACACTCGGTGCCGTTCTTCATCGCTGATCCCGATCCCGGAGTCGGTCACGCGCAGGCACGGCATCGCGTCTGCGACGATCAGGCTCACCTCCACGCGCCCGCCGGCTGGTGTGTAGTGCAGCGCATTGTCGATCAGGATGCCGACCATCCGCTCCACCTGCACCCGGTCCTGCATCACCGGCGCCTCCTCGATGGCGGTGATGACGAGCGGCACCCTGAGGCGTTCCGACAGCGGCACCCACGCCTGCACCACATCGAGCACGAGGTCATCGAGGTAGCCGTGGATGGGATGGATGCCGCCGGCCGCGTCGGCCCGCGCCAGCTGCAGCAATTCGTCGACGAGGCGTGCCGTGCGGTCGAGATCGCGCCGCACGCGCACGAGCGCCTGCTGCTGCGCGTCGGGATCTGCCGCATCGAGGAGCGCGAGGTCCACCGTGCCGATCATGCGTGCCACGGGAGTTCGCAGCTCGTGCGCCGCGTCCGCGAGAAAGCGGCGCTGCTGGCCGACGATGTCATCGACCTGATCGAGCAGGGCGTTGAAGCGGGCACCGAGGCTGCCGACTTCATCGCGTGGGTTGTCGATCGGCAGCCGCTGCAGCGCGGCCGCGTCGCCGCCGTCCGGCCGCTCGTGTCGCATCGCGGCCATGCGGGCGGCGGCCTGCGCCATGCTGCCGATCGGGCGCAGCGTGCGGCCCGCCATCCACCAGCCGGTGGCGGCGGCCAGCATCACGCCCATCGGGATGCCGAACAGCATCCACTGGTCGATGCGCTGCAGTGATCGCTCGAGTGACGCGGTGCTGGCGAAGACCCGCAGCGTCCATCCTTTCGCCACCGAGTCGTCCAGCGGCACGTCGATCCGTTGCACGGGGCGCGTCAGCGTGTCGGTACCGGCACCGGTGTGTGTGCGGAGCGCGACGATGCCGTCGGGCTGCACGAACTCCACGATGCGGTCGGGGAACACCACCTCGTTGGCGATGTGATGCAGCGTGCCGTTCACGTCGCGGTATTCGTCGAACTCGAGCCGGAAGAACGACTGCAGGGCGCTGGCGCTGCTGGTCACGCCGGCGGTGAACTCGCGGCGCAGCGTGGTGCGGACGGAGCCGCGCAACGCCACCGCGAAGAGCAGGAACGTGGCCAGCGCCGACGCGGCGTACCAGAGCGTGAGGCGTGCGCGGATGGACAGGCGTGACATCGCAGCGGCGCTCACCGTGCCGCGCGCCCGTCGTGCGGCGGCGTGCCGAGCCGGTAGCCGGCACCGCGGATCGTGGACAGCAGCGGCGTCTCACCCGGCTGATCGATCTTGCGGCGGAGCCGACTGAGGTAGACGTCGATCACGTTGCTGAACGGGTCGTAGTTGTCATCCCACGCGCTGGCGCTGATCGCCTCGCGCGTGAACACTGCCCCAGGCTGACGCATGAGCACTTCGAGGACGGCGAACTCCTTGGTCGTGAGCGCGATGACGCGCGTGCCGCGGGTGGCCACTCGTGTCGCCGTGTCGAGCGTCAGATCGTCCACGCACAGCACTGTCCCGACCGACGCGGCGGGTCGCCGCAGCACGGCGCGCAGCCGCGCGGCGAGCTCCGCCATCGCATACGGCTTCACGAGGTAGTCGTCGGCACCGATGTCGAGGCCCAGGACGCGGTCCTCGACCGCATCACGCGCGGTCGCCATGAGTACGCGCGCCTCCGAACCCATCGCGCGCAGCTGCCGGCAGAGGGTGAAGCCGTCGGTGTCGGGCAGCCGCACGTCGAGCACGACCACGTCGTAGCCGTTCAGCCGCAGCGCACGCAGCGCAGCGGCCCCATCGTTCGCCTCGTCCACCGAAAACCCGGTCCGCCGCAGGTACTCGGCCGCGGTACGGGCCATCTCCAGATCGTCTTCCACGAGCAGCACGCGCATCACTCCAGAATACAGCGCTGGAGGTGAACACACGATGAACGGCCAGAGCCGGCCCTGCCCGTCAGGGTGGGCGGAGTTCCCGTGGCGCCGGATCGGACACCAGCATCGCCGTGAGCTCCCGCGTCTGCAGTGCGGCGAAGGTCTCCGTCGGCGCCGTGGCGTGGCCGCGCATCGTCTCGATCACATGATCCGCTTCGTCGTCGCTGCGGCCGAGCACCTGCAGCGTGAAGTGTGCCAGACTCAGCGCTGCCTCGCGCTCCGCGTAGATCGCGCGGCCGGAAACCCCTGGCACGTGGAGGTACTCCTCGAAGAACGCCTGCTCGACCGCGCTGTGCGTGCGCACCGCGATTGCGATCTGCGGGTTCAGCTCGCGCGCCACTTCCACGGTGCGGCGGGCCCGGATCGGCTCCGGCGCCGTCACCACGATGAGGCGGGCCTGCGCGATGCCGGCCCGCTGCAGCACCTCGGCGCGCGTGGCATCACCGATCACGGCACGCTCGCCCCGCACCCGCAGCCCGCCCGCGAGGCGGTCCTGCTCCTCCACGATCACGTACTTCGCCGCATCACGCTGCAACGCCTCCGTGACCGTCGCGCCCACGCGACCATGACCCACCACCACCACATGGCCCGAGAGTGACGTGAAGTCGAACGGATCACTGTCACCGCCCGCCTCGCCACTGCTCGTCATGGCGTGGTGCGCGGCGCGGCGTTCGCGGCCGCTCATGCCGGTGCGAGCCTCGCGCGGCGCGACGGGCGACGCACGCAGCGCAGCGCGCCCGTCCCGCCGCTCCAGCAGAACCCGCACGCCGGCCAGCAGCGGCTGGTTGACGGTGATCGCGAGCAGCGCCGCCGCGATCACCATCGCCTGGATGTCGCGCCCGATCAGCCCCAGCGTCACGCCCATTCCGGCGACGATGAACGAGAACTCGCCGATCTGCGCGAGGCTCCCGCCGATGACGAACGCCGATCGCGACGTCTGCCGCAGCACACGCATGAGCGTGAACGACACCGCGAACTTGCCGACCACGATCACCGCCACCAGCGCCAGCACGGGGAGCGGAGACTCCATCAGCACCTTTGGATCGAAGAGCATTCCGACCGACAGGAAGAACAGCACCGCGAAGGCATCCTGCATCGGCAGCGCCTCGGTGGCGGCACGGTGGCTCAGCTCCGACTCGCTCACCACCGCGCCAGCGAAGAACGCGCCCAGTGCAAACGAGACGCCGAAGACCTCCGAGGCGAGCGCCGCAACGCCCAGTGCCGTCGTCAGCACGGCCAGCGTGAAAAGCTCGCGCGAGCCGAGCCGCGCGACATGCTCCAGCAGCCACGGCACGGCACGCCGCCCCACCACCACCATCAGCACCGCAAATGCGGCAACCTTGAGCAGCGCCATCCCGATGGCCGACGACAGGGCAGTCAGCGATGCCGGATCGGCAGCGGTGGCGGTGGCGCCGGCGCCGCCAAGCATCGGCGCCACGGCCGGCAGGAGCACCAGCACCAGCACCATCAGCAGATCTTCCATCACCAGCCAGCCGACGGCGATTCGGCCATCGGGCGAGTCGAGACGATCCTGCGCCTCGAGCCCTTTCAGCAGCACCACCGTGCTCGCCACCGACATCGAGATCCCCAGCACCAGCGCCCCACCCCACGGAAGCCCCCACAGTCGCCCCATGGCCGTGGCGATGCTGCCGGTGATGCCGCTCTGCAGCAGCGCCCCCGGTACCACCACGCGCCGCACCGCGGCGAGATCGCCGAGCGAGAAATGGAGTCCCACACCGAACATCAGCAGAATCACGCCCACTTCGGCGGCCTGCGAGATCATGCCGCTGTCTACCACGTAGCCCGGCGTGAACGGCCCCACCGCGATGCCGGCCAGCAGGTAACCCACGATCGGCGGCAGGCGCAGGCGCGCTGCGGCCAGCCCGAACAGGAACGCGATCCCGAGGGCGGCCGCAACCGTGATGATCAGGGCGGTATGTGACGGCATCACGGCGACGGGTGGGAGAGAAAGCAAATCCGCTCGAAGCAATCCATGCTTCGAGCGGACGATACAACCGCGAGCGGTGCCGCGGTGGAACTCAGTCCATCATCGAGGCCGGCACCGTGCCGCCGTTTGCGGCGAACTGCCGCATCACTTCCTTGTGCAGCCAGAGATTCATCGTCGCGGTATCCTGTGTGCTGCCGGTGTAGCCCAGTTCTTCCGCCAGCTCGCGGCGTTCGGCAAGGCTGCTCTCCATGCCGAGAAGCTTCATCAAATCCACGATCGACGTCTGCCAGTTGAGCTTCTGCGCATGCTGCGATGCCATGAAGGTCAGCACGGCTTCGACATCGATCAGCGGGATCACACGATCCGGCTCGGCGGCGGCAACCGGAGCAGTGGCGGCAGGTGCGGGCGCGGCAGCAGGCGCGTCTGGCACCTTGGTGCCGAACAGCTTCTCCTTCAGACGGCTGAAAATGCTCATGGTCGTATCTCGGGGAAAAGTCGGATGGGCGCGCACACCGGCTCCGGCGCGGCGAAGGTGCAAGTTAGCCAGCTGTAATGCAGTGCGCAGGGGTGGGGAGAGGATACATGTGGAACGCCGATACCCAAGCGACCCCGGCGCGACTGCTGCAGAGGTGCCATGGCCGCGGTCACGGCTTGGCCATGGACGGTATCTGGATCATCGGCATCGCCGCTCCGCTGACTTGCGGCATCACGCCGTTCCACTTCTTCGCCATTTCGTACTGCACCAGGCTGCCGGAGATGCTCTTCGCAAGCAGTTCGTTGGCGAGGGCCTGGGCCTGGGCTTCGGCGAGGATCGCTTTGGCACGTCCGGCCGCCTTGATGCTGTCGCCCTGCGCCTGGAAGGTGTTCTTCTGCAACTCGTTCTGGGCGGTGAGCGCCTGCTGCTGCATCACGTTCTTCGTGTTGATCGCCGACATGACCGTTTCGGGCGCACGCAACTCGTTGAGCGTGAACTGCTTCACCAGCAGGCCGTAGGGCGCCAGCCGTTCCGCGATCAGGCCCTGAGCGCGTCCCACCGCCTCGGCCTTCTTCGGTCCGATGATGTCGGCGATCTGCTCGCTGCCGATCACTTCCTGCAGCGCCTGACGGATGGTCTGCTTCACGTACCCGTGCTGGATCGTGGCGATGTCGGTACGGAACGTCTGGTAGAGTTGCGGCACGCGGCTCGGCTCGAGCTCGAACGACATCGACACGTCCACCGACAGGGGCTGCCCTTCCTGTGAGTTCACGTTGATCTCGTCGTTGGCCGGCGAACCCTCGGTGCTGCCGCGGGTGAGCACGAGCGTCTGCATGAACGTCGGATACTCCACGATCGAGGTGAGGACCGGATTGCGCATCTGCAGCCCCGGGCCGAGCGGGGTCTTGTCCACGCCGCCACCCGCGCGGTGAATCACGATGCCGACGTGGCCGGGGGAGATGTACGAAACGGAGCTGGCCGCGAGGACCAGCGCGCCGATGACGATGCCGATGGCGAGGACCGCCTTCCCGGCCCCACCGCCGCCACGGGGGAGGTTCGATCCCATCTGCGAAAGACGGTCACCCATCGAGCTGCCCATAAAGAGTCTCCTGATAGCACTGTGAACAGAGCGGCTCTCCGCTGGGGAGCCGCACGAGGGAATCCGGCGCCTGCCATCCGTGGATGGGACAGGTCAGGGCAGCGCGCTGGTCGATCAGGCGGCGATTGCGCGCCTGTCGCCAACGGGTGCCGAGCGGGGTGAACGCCAGGATTCCCCACACGAGAAGGGCGGCGCACGCCGCAAGTGCCGCGACGAACAGGCCGCCCTCGAGGACGATCGCAACCACGGTTGTACTGGCTCCTTCCGGGTCTCGACCACGCGAACGCGCGGGCAGCCCGACGATGCCGTCATGACGATGGAGTGTGTCGAAAAGATTCAGGTCAGGCCGCTATCGCCCGAGCTCGAACCGGAGCGCCGACTCGAGCGACGCATGCTGGAATGTGAACCCTTCCCGCTCCAGCCGCACCGGGAGCACCCGCTGGCCGTCGAGAATGGTGGACTGCGCCATCTCACCGAAGAGCGCGGTGAGTGCAAACGATGGCAGCGGGAGCAGGGCGGGGCGGCGCAGGACATGGCCCAGGGCGCGCGCGAAATCGGCGTTGGTGGCGGGGGCCGGGCCGGTGAGGTTGTACGCACCACGACTTTCGCCATGCATGAGCAGCCAGTGCAAGGCGGCCACCTCGTCCTCGAGGGAGATCCAGCTCAGATACTGATCACCCGAGCCCATCGGGCCACCGACGCCGACCCGAAACGGCGGCAGCATCTTCGCCAGCGCCCCACCAGCCGCGCTGAGCACCACGCCGGTCCGCGCGAGGGCGACACGCATGCCCATGGATTCTGCGGCGACCGCCTCTCGCTCCCACTCGGCACAGACGTCCGCCAGGAACCCAGAACCCACTGGCGACTCCTCATCGATCATCGTCGCGCCACCATCGCCGTAGTATCCGATCGCTGAGCCCGAAATCAGAACTTTAGGTGGCGTTTTCATGAGGCGCATCGCGGCTACCAGTGTTCTGGTACCGAGGACGCGGCTGCTGCGGATCGCGGCTTTGTGGGAGCTCGTCCAGCGCTCGCCGACGTTGGCACCGGCAAGGTGGATGACCGAATCCACGCCCTCGAGTGCGGCCGGGTCGAGGTCACCGGCGGCGGGATTCCAGCCGATGTCACGGCGGTCGTGGTCCGGGGAACGGGTGATCCAGCGCACCGTGTGTCCGCCGGTGCGCAGGAGCCCCGTCAGCGCCTGCCCGATGAGGCCGCTGCCGCCGGTGATTGCCACCGTGCGGCGCGGCTGGTCGGCGAAGCGCGCATGCATCACGAGGTCCGCCTTGGTGCGGGCATGTCGGAAGGCGAAGAGACGATCGAGCTCGCCGCGGACGAACCACCCTGCCGCCAGATCACCGATCGGCCCAAGGGGCAGCTCGTAGTCGATCCGGTCGTCGAGGATGCTGGTTCCGTCCGCCGCCGCCTGCATCAGGTGCCGATGCTCCCATCGGGCGAACGGGCCTTTCAGCTGGACGTCGGTGAACTCCTGCCCGTCCTGATAGTCGCGGTGCTCCACCAGCAACCGCTGGTGCACGAGCCCGCCGAGCAGCGGTACTTCCACATCGACGCGGCTGCCGGGAGTGATGCCGCCGGTGCGGGAGACGACGCGGCCCGGCTGCCACCCCGGCTGCAGGCGTTCGAACGCGCCGGGCCGCTCATGCCAGTCAAACAGGGCACGGGCGGACACCGGCATGGGCGTACGTCGGGCGAACTGCGGCACGGGACACGGGGAGGTGGGAACGGACCGCCGGCGCGACGTGCACCGGGGACGCTACGACTGAACGCCGTCCAGTGCTGCATGGGGTTCCGGCACACCGAGCGCGGCCGGCGACTCGGCAGTGCCATGCCCCGTTTCGGAAAGTGTTCCGACGCCCGACGCCAGCGCCCCGTCGGCCACCACCTGTGCCACCACCTGTGCCCCCACCTCGCCCGGCAGCGGCGGCAGCACCAGGCCGGCCCGTGCCGCCAGACGCTCACGCTCTTCCCGATCGCTCAGTGACCGCAGCATGGCATCGACGGCCGGGCTCTGGAGATATCGGCCTTTCTCCCACCCCTCCACGATGCCCTTCGGCAGGCCGTGCAGCAGCTCGCCGAGCTGCGCGGGCGTGAGCGCGATCGATTCGCGGAAGTGCCTGATCTCCTTCGCGGCGAGCAGGGCATGCTGGTGCCGCATCGTCAGCACGGCCTCCCGCTCCGCCTCCTCGCGCTGCTCGACCGTGTGCTGGCGGTCACCGCACTTGTCGCACTTGTACATGGCCCGGTCCACCTTCGCGGTCATCCCGCTGAGGCGGATGGTGACTTCCTCCACTGCCAGCGCATAGTGCCCGCCGCAGCGCCGGTGGAGATGGCCGTCCAACGTGAGTTCCGACATGCCGCAAGCTAGCGGGCCATCGCAAGGCCGTGCGTGTCACGTGGCGACGGTCACGGCAACCGCAACAGCGCACGGCATACCGCAGTGCTGCGATACGCTGTCAGCGGTTGCGGTTGCCGTTGCCGTTGCCGTTGCCGTTGCCGCTTGCGCCGACCGTCAGATCGCTGCGAGCCGGTGCGACGTGCAGGCGGACTGCAGAGCCGACGCGATCTGGTCGAGGGGCAGGATCTCGTGCGCGGCGCCGAGCTTGATCGCCTCGCGCGGCATCCCGAACACCACGCACGACGCCTCGTCCTGGGCGATGGTGTGGGCGCCCGCCTCCTTCATCGCCAGCAGGCCCCTCGCGCCATCGGCGCCCATGCCCGTGAAGATCGCGCCCACCGCGTTGCGGCCGGCCGACTTCGCGACGCTGGCGAAGAGAATGTCCACGGCGGGCCGCTGGTGATGTACGCGGGGGCCGTCCTTCACCCGCACCACGTACTGCGCGCCCGACATCGCGAGCATCATGTGGTAGTTGCCCGGCGCGACCAGCGCGACGCCCGGCACGACCGCGTCACCGTCCCTGGCTTCACGCACTTCGATGGCGCAGACGCTGTTGAGTCGCTGCGCGAACGAGGCCGTGAACTTCTCCGGCATGTGCTGACAGATGACGATCCCCGGCATCGCCGGTGGGAGCGTCACCAGCACCGCCTCGAGCGCCTGCGTTCCGCCGGTCGAGGCGCCGAGGGCGATGATCTTGTGCGTCATCGCGATACCGGCGAGCGCCGGTGCGAGGCGTGCGGCGGCTGGGGCACCCGACGCCGGCTCGGTGCGGCGCACCACCTTGGCGCGTGATGCCGCGCGGATGGACTGCACCAGCTGGCGCGAGATGTCGGGCACCGACATCGCCGAGCCAGGCTTGCCGATCACGTCCACGGCACCGAGCGACAGGGCGCGGATGGCCGCATCGCTGTTGGTCGGCGTGAGCGAGCTCACGATGATCACCGGCACGGGGTAATGCTTCATCAACTTGACGAGAAACGACAGCCCGTCCATGCGGGGCATCTCGACGTCGAGCGTGATCACGTCGGGCTTCAGCGCGACGATCTTCTCGCGCGCCACGTAGGGATCGACGGCCGTTCCGACGACCTCGATGTCATCGTACCGCGACAGCTCCTCGGTGAGGAGCTTGCGGACGAGCGCCGAGTCGTCGACGATCAGGACGCGGATCACGTCTGTGCCACCGCGGCCGCCGTGCCGGCGCCAGCCACGGCCGGCTCGACGCGCGCGAACAGTGCCAGGATCGCCTCGCCCTCATCCATCTGCAACCGGGTCAGCGCGAGTTGCGTCTCACCGGCGAGGGCCTCGAATGGCGAGACACCCTCGGTGGCCGGCGCATCGAGGCGGAACACCGCGGCGGCACCATGCACCATCGGCAGCACGTTGCCCGTCACCACGTTGGCGAGTTCGCCAAGGGCATCACGCTGCAGCCGCGCGTCGGGCGCCGCAGAGGCGCCGAGCATGTTCTCGGCCAGTGCCGACAGGACGCCGGTCGTCACGCCCACCACGCAGCGGCCGTGACTCGTGCCGTGAAAGCTCACGCTCACGGCCGAGGCGAGCGGGATGAATTCCACGCCGTCGGTGCCGCAGGGCTCGGGGAACAACAGCGCCAGCGACTCAAAAGTCGAAGTCGCCGCCTGCTGGAGTGCTGCCATCGCTGGTGTCGGTGCTGACTGCGGCATGCGTGAGTCCGGTGACCTGGAGGATGGTGTTGCGCAGCTGCTCGGGAGTGAACGGCTTGTGCACGATCTCGACCCCGTGGGCGCGGAGACGCGCCAGGCGGGTGTCACTGCTTTCGGTGCTGACGATGATCACGGCGAGCGCGCGCCACTCCTCACTGGCGCGGATGTGCGTGAGGAGTTCCTCGCCGTCCATCACCGGCATGTTGACGTCGAGCAGGGCGAGGTCCACCCAATGCTCGCCGAGCTGCGTCAGGGCCTCGACACCGTTGCCCGCCTCATGGATCTCGCCAAGCGGCATGCCGGAGAGCAGCAGTGTCCGGCGTATCATCGCGCGCATCACCGCGCTGTCGTCCACGATCAGCACATTCAGGTTCATGATCCTACCTCGAGGAAGCGGCAGCGACTGCCGACGGAAACGACGGAACCAACGGCAGTGCCGGCCGGGCCGGTCCGAGTACGGAGAGCACGCCGTTGGTACGGAGTTGCACCAGGCCGCCTGTCACCTGCACCGACATGGTGCGCGACTGCTGCACCCCGCCGGTGTCTTCGGCGTGGATGAGCACCCCGTTCTTCCAGAGCAGTTTTCGGAGCGTGAGCATGTTGCGCTTACCGATCTGGAACGTGTCTTCCGCATCGGTGCGGCCGGAGAACGAGCCGCCGGCGACGATCACGGTCATGCGTTCCTTGCGCGCACCGAGCCGGTACGCCTCACGGAAGAGCATCGGGACGCCGGTGTCGACGAACATCGCCGGCTGCCCTTTCGCCTTCGCCTCGTCGATCTGGGAGCTGGGCAGCATCACGTGGAGCATGCCCGCCACCCCGGCCACGGCGTCATGCACGACGATGCCGAGGCAGCTGCCGAGGGCGTAGGTGATGAGTGTGTCGCCGGCCAGATTCGACACCGTCATGTCGGCCATGCCGACGATCACCGGCTTCACGGCCGGGGTGGTGCCGTTGGCAACGCTCCGCATCATTTCGCGTACACGGCCGGCTGGACGTAGCGGTACCGGTGCTCGAGGGCGGTGAGGCTCTCGGAGTGGCCGATGAAGAGATGTCCGCTGGTGGTCAGCAACTCGTGAAACCGCCCGACCAGGCGCGTCACGGTCGGCTTGTCGAAGTAGATCATGACGTTGCGGCAGAAGACCACATCGAATGGTCCGCTCATCGGCCACGCCGCCATCAGGTTGAGGTGTGCGAAGCTGATCGGGGTGCGCAGTTCGGGCAGGGCCATCGCCCCGCCATCAGCGGCCGGCGCGAAGAAGCGCTGGCGGCGGGCCGGTGCCACGTCGGCGAGCTGCGCCTCGGTGAAGTGCCCGCGCCGCGCCGCGGCAACCACGCGCGTGCTGATGTCCGTCGCCAGGATGCGAAAGTCGTAGCGTGCCGGCAGCGATTCCCGGAGCACCATCGCGATCGTGTACGGTTCCTCTCCGCTCGAGCATCCCGCGCTCCAGATGCGCAGCGGCTTTCCCGTGGCGACCACCGCCGGGACGATCACGTTCAGGAGGTAGTCGAAGTGCGCCGGCTCACGGAAGAAGTCGGTCTTGTTCGTCGTCAGCAAGTCGATGAGTCGAACCATCTCCTCACCCTGTGGCTCCTTCTCGACGGCGTCGATGTACGCCGTGAACGACGGCAGCTGCCGGTCGCGCACACGCTTGGCCACGCGCGAGCGCACGAGTCCTTCCTTGCCATCGGGGATGGCGAGACCGGCCCGCTCGTACGCGATCCGGCGCACACGACGGAAATCTTCCACGCTGAGCTCGGGAGAGCCTCCGAGCTGGTCCGGGATGCCGAGCAGCGACATGCGTTGGGGATGACGGGGAACGGACAATGCGCGCGCGTCCCGCAGGACACGCGAGCGGATCAGTCGGTCTGCGCGACGGCGGGAAGCGACGCGAGTGCGGAGACCTCCTCGGTCGAGAGGACGCGCTCGATGTCGAGCAACAGGCGCAAGCGGCCATTCGACTTGCCCAGGCCGAGCAGAAACTCGGTGTGGAAGCCAGCGCCGAAATCCGGGGTGGGGTCGATGTCCTCGCTGGCGATGCTGGCCACCTCCGACACCTTGTCGGCCACCACGCCGATCTGGACGCCTTCGATCTGCACGACGATCATCACCTGCTCCGGCTCGGTGCTGGCCGGCATGCCGAACTTCTCGCGCAGGTCCATGATCGGGATGACCTTGCCCCGCAGGTTGATCACGCCGCGGATGTACGGCGGCGTGCGCGGCACGCGTGTGATGGGCATCATGCTGATGATCTCCTGCACGCGCAGGATCTCGACCCCGTATTCCTCGCCCGCGAGGAAGAACGTCAGGTACTTGCCGCCCAGCGACGTCGCCGTGCGTTCTGCGGTCGTAGTCATGCGATCTCCATGCGATGAATTGTGCGCGTGTCTGCGCCGTTGGTGGTCCGGGAAGTGTCGGTGGTGCAACGCGGCACCTGTGCTGCCGGGTCAGGCGGCATGCGAGACCCCCCGCAGCCGTGTGTCACCGATGCGGGCCAGGGACGTCATGCGACCCACGTCGATGATCAGGCCGACCCGTCCGTCGCTGAGGATGGCGCCGCCCGAGATGCCGGGGATCTCGCCCACGCCCTCGCCGAGGGCCTTGGCCACGACCTGCTGCTGGCCGAGGAGCTGGTCCACGAGCAGGGCCATGCGCTGTTCACCGTCGCCGACGATCATGAGAATTGCCTCGGCGGGATTCGTGACTGCCTCCGCGATGCCGAACATCGCATGGAGGCGCACCACCGGCAGCACCTCACCGCGCAGCATCACCACCTCGCCACTGGGCGGGATGGTCGAGAGCATGTCTGGCTCGGGCCGGAAGCTGAGCGAGATGCTCGTGAGTGGCACGATGTAGCGTTCGTCGCCGACACGGATCAGCATGCCGTCGGTGACGGCGAGCGTGAGCGGCAGGCGGATCTGGAACGTCGTCCCCGAGCCGAGCACCGACTGGATGTCGATGCGACCGCGGATCGACTCGATGTTGCGGCGCACCACGTCCATGCCCACGCCGCGCCCCGAGATGTCGGTGAGCGTTTCGGCCGTGCTGAAGCCCGGCGCGAAGATGAGGGCGTTGATCTCGGACTCGGTGAGCGCGTGGTTCGGGGAGATGAGTCCCTTCTCGATCGCCTTGGCGAGAATGCGGTCACGGTTCAGCCCTCGGCCATCGTCACGCAGTTCGACGATCACGCTGCCGCCCTGCTGAAAGGCCGACAGTGTGACACGGCCGACGCGCGGCTTTCCCGCCTTCTCGCGCGCATCCGGCCCTTCGACGCCGTGGTCCACGGCGTTGCGCACCATGTGCACGAGCGGATCGGCGATGGCGTCGACCATGTTGCGGTCGAGTTCCGTCTCTTCACCGTCGGTCACGAACTCGACGACCTTGCCGGCCTTGAGGGCGACGTCGCGGACGAGGCGCGTGAGTTTCTGGAAGGTGCTCTTGAGCGGTACCATCCGCATCGACATGCTGAGGTCCTGCAGCTCGCGCATGATCTTGCCGGCCTGCACGACTTTCTTCACCAGGTCGTGCTGGCCGACGGCGGTGACGGCGGGATCGGCGGCGATCATCGACTGCGCAATGACCAGCTCGCCGACCATGTCGATGAGGCGGTCGAGGCGGTCGGTGCGGACGCGCACCGAGAGTTCGCTGTCGGGTCTCGTCGCGGCGGGGGCGCGGCGGTCGCTGATGCCGCTGCGCGACTCGACGCCCGGAGATTGCGACGCGGGCGCGGTGGTGGCGTGCAGCGCCAGCTGCGGTGCGCCTGCCGCCGCAGGCGGTGTCGCGCCGGCAGGTGCTGCCGACGTGGCCGTTGCCGTCATCGACGTGCCGGCCAGCACCGCGTCCACGTTCAGCAGATCGTGCATCAGCGCGGCGTAGTCGGTCGGGAGCCGGATCGGGTCGCGGGTCTGCACCGAGCGCTCGACGGCGTCGAGGAATTCCGCGAGCACGTCGTTGCCGCGCAGCGAGAGGTTCGCGACCGCCTGCGTGTAGGGCAGCTCGCGCTCCCGCACACGGCTCAGCAGCGACTCGGCGTGATGCGCGAACTCGGCGAGCCGGTCGAGGCCCATGAATGCCGAGGTACCCTTCACCGTGTGGAAGGCACGGAAGACCGTGTTGATCGCCTCGAGGTCTTCGGGGTTCGCCTCGAGCTCGAGCAGCGCCGCCTCGGACGCGACCATCGAGTCGCGGCTCTCGGCAATGAAGTCGGCCAGCAGCGAGAAGTCGGCATCGTCCGGCACCATCCCGCCATCCTGCGGTACGGGGTACTCGACGATCGTGATGGTGGCGGTCGGCGCGGCAGTCGGTGCCGCCGTCGCGCTGGTGGCCACCAGCGCCGACGGCGGCGCGGGGGTTCTCGAACGTGGCCGGGCGGACTGCCCGCCAGGCGCACGCGACGACGTCGCTGGAGTGGGCCGCGCAGGCGCGGCGGCACCCATCGCGTCGTCGAGGGCCTCGGCATCGGCAGCGTCATGCACGATAGCATGCAGATTCTGCTCAGTGATGCGCGGGGTGCCGCGGTCCGAGGACTCGGCAATGCGGATCGCCTGATCGATCGCCGAGCTGGCCTGTGCCAGCAGCGCCGCCGGATCGTCGGTGCCGCCGAGCAGGATCAGGTTGAGAAATGTGGCCGCCTGCTGCGCGTGCGCACGCACCGCCGGGACGGCACCCTCGTCGAAGACGGCAAAGTGCCGCAACGTGTCGCGCAACGCCTTGATGTCGTGATGCTCGGTCGGCTCCAGCTGCACCACGATGAAGGCGGCGTCGTTCAGCTCGGCCGGAATCACTGTGCTTCCCGGACGGCGAGCGGCAGGCGGAGGAACTCAGGCACCGGCGGTTCCACGCTCCACGAGCGCATCGGCCAGCGCCTGGCGCGTCTCGGGGTCGGCGAGCGTGGCGTTCGGGTCGAACGACTGCGCATCGCGGTGAGCGCGTGGTGCGATCGCGGGAGCC
>Ga0105048_10001035_pt1 | contig 44718 bp, 37 predicted proteins | sample MAT05_FD_78382 | JGI IMG/M metagenome (GOLD analysis project Ga0105048, IMG submission 78382) | Freshwater microbial communities from Lake Fryxell liftoff mats and glacier meltwater in Antarctica - MAT-05 | ecosystem: Environmental > Aquatic > Freshwater > Ice > Liftoff microbial mat | place...
AGAGCTTGTTTGATCTGCGCCGGGCCTCTGCAATTCAGAATCTCGAAGAGGTGCACCGCACGTTCAGGGCTGCGGCGTAAGTAGCTGAAATCAATGATAGTTCAACCCGTTCGGCGCTCTAGGGAGCCTACGGCGTTGCGCTCTCCCTGGCCCGCCGCCCTCCGCCGCCTCCCGCCCCCTCACCACCACAGCGCCGAAAGGTCCAGCTCGATCGCCTCGAATGGCACCGCCTGCACCACCTCCGCCTCCCGGTAAATCCCCGCCTCCCCCCACTCCCCCTCTGCACCGAGCGTGTAGACCTCCAGCGTCTTCGCAATGGGATCAATGAGCCACGCATGGCGCACCCCCTCGCGCGCATAGACGGGCATCTTCTCCTCCCGGTCGAAATCCTCCGTCGATGGACTCAGCACCTCGCAAACCCAGTCGGGCGCGAGCGTGAAGTAAGCCGTCGTGGGGTGAGCGGGCATCCGCGCGCGTTTCCACCCCGCAAGGTCGGGGACGAGGGCCTCAATCTCCCCGGGCTCGGTCGGATCGGGGAAGTGAAGCTCGGGCTCGTCGAGGATGATCCATCCGCCCGGACCGCCGCGGCCCATGTCGAAGGGGCCGCCGATCTCGATCGTCAACCGCGTCGCCGCGCGCGCATGCTTCGGCGCCAGCCGGGGCATCACGTGCAGCGCCCCCCGGATCAGCTCGGCCACTTTGTTCGCCGGCACCGCCTCCAGATCGGCGTAGGTCGCGCGGCGCGTCTTCTCGGCGGGGAGGCCCATGGCCGGAGCGTGCCCGGGGTGGTGAGCGGCCGCAAGGTTCGCCACGCCGATGTCCGGCACGGCTCGGTCACGCCGAGCTTGGCGCGCCGGGCGCAAAGCATCCACGCAGGAGGTATGCAAGGCACACTCGCTACCTCGCCGGCTGGCAGGAGAGTGGTGCTCGCACGGGCTTGGTACGCTGACGAACGACGCTCAGCTCTCCCCGGTGAGCCCCAGCTCCCGCAGCCGCTTCAAGAACGTCGGATAAGAAATCCCGAGCGCCTGCGCCGCCACCACGCGCTTCCCATGAAAATGCTCCAGCACCCGGGCCACATACGCCCGCTCCACCACCTCGGCCGGAGGCGGCGCCCCCTCTATACCCAGAGGCATGGAGAAGAACGCTGGCAGCGCCTTGCCGCGTAGCTCGCCCCCATCGGGCAAGATGATGTCTCTGCTCTCGATCTCGGGCCCGCTGGTGAGGATCATCGCTCGCTCGATGATGTTGCGGAGCTCGCGCACGTTCCCGGGGAAATCGTAGGCCACGAGCGCTCCCAGGGCCTCCGGGGTTATCCCGGTGATCCGCTTTTTCACCCTCCCTGCGAAGTAGCTCACGAAGCCTTTGGCCAGCTCGGAGATGTCTTCCCGGCGCTCGGCGAGGGAGGGGATGTTGACGAGGAAGACCGCGAGTCGATGATAGAGGTCCTCGCGAAAGCGGCTGTTGTCGAGGGACTTGAGGTCGCGGTTCGTCGCAGCGACGATGCGGAGGGAGACCTCGATTTCGCGCTGGCCGCCGAGCCTTCGGAAGCGCATCGAGTCGAGGAATTTGAACAGCTTGGCCTGGGAGGGCTCGGGGAGCTCGGTGATTTCGTCGAGGAAGAGTGTGCCGCCGTCGGCCATTTCGATCAGGCCGCGGCGGGTGGCCTTGGCGTCGGTGAAGGCGCCGCGCTCGTGGCCGAAGAGCTCGCTCTCGACGAGGTGCGCGGGGAGGGCGGCGCAGTTGACCTCGACGAAGGGGGCGCCGTCGCCGTTGCCGACGGGGAAGGTCATGCGGTGGAGCAGCTCGGCTGCGTGCTGCTTGCCCGCGCCGGAGGGGCCGACGAGGAACACCGGGGTGAGCGGGCTCTGGCTCACGCGTGAGAGCTTGTCGTAGACGTCCTGCGAGGCGGGGCTCTTCGGGGCGACGAGGGGGTGCTGGGCGTCGCTGCTGCTGGCGGCGAGGGCGAGGCGGTCGCGCAGGCCGCGGGCCTCGAGGACCTTGCGCAGCTTGACGATCAGGTCCGTCACCTGGAGCGGCTTGGTCAGGTAGTCGACCGCGCCCGCGCGCAGCGCTTCCACGGCGTTCTCGACGTCGCCGTAGGCCGTGACGACGATCACCAGCGACGCGCTTTGTCCCTGCGCGTTGAGCTCGCGGAGCATGTCAATCCCGTCGCCGTCGGGGAGGCGGCGATCGAGGATCATCACGTCGGGCATGGACTTTTCGATCTCGATCCGGGCGCGCTGGAGCGTGCTCGCGGTGCGGACTTCGAAGCCCTCCGAGCTCAGCGCCTCTTCGGCGAGGACGCGGAAAAGTCGTTCATCATCGACGACGAGGACGGTGGGTCTCATGCGTTTTCCAGCGGCAAAGTGAGCAGGAACGTCGCGCCCCACGGGTAAGAGGCGGGGGAAGGCGGCGCGTCTTCGAGGGTGAGATCGCCGCGGTGGGCGATCGCTATCCGGTGGGCGAGGGCGAGGCCGATGCCGACGCCGCTGGGCTTCTCGGTCTGGAAGGGCTCGAAGAGGTGCGGGCGCATGGTGCGCGAGACGCCCGGCCCGTTGTCGATGACGCGGATCTCGACCCAGCCGTCGCGGGTCCCGAGGCGGACCTCGACGCGCGGATTCCGGGGGCCGCCGGGGCCGGTGACGGCCTCGAGCGCGTTGCCGGTGAGGTTGCCGATCACCGCGTGGAGCAGCGTCGGATCGGCGTCGACGAAGAGCGCGCCCGCGGGCATGTCGAGCTCGATCTCGGCGCCGAGCTCGGCGGCCGCGTCGCGGTGCAGGCTGACTACCTTGGGGATGAAGTCGACGAGGTCGACCTTGGCGCGCCGGGGCTCGACGCCCTTCGAGAACGTCATCAGCTGGGTGGTGAAATCGGAGAGGCGGTGGATCTCGTTGCGGAGCTCTTTCAAGACGCGCTCGCGGCGCGCGGCGGCCTCGGGGCGCTCGTCGCGGCGGACGACGAGATCGAGGCCCATGCTCAGGCCGTTGAGCGCGTTCTTGACCTCGTGGGCGATCGAGCTCGCGGCCTCGCCGAGGAGGCGGAGGCGCTCTTCGCGGACGGCGTCCTGCTCGTTGCGGCGGAAGAGATCGAGCGAGCGCCGGAGCAGGACGACGAGGAGCACCAGCGGCGTCGCGGCGAGGAGGAAGCCGAGCGTGACCCGCGTCTGCAGGCGCGTGAGCGCGGAGGCGAAGAGCTGGGTGCGGCCGGCGACGGAGACGAGGACCAGGTCAGTGCCGGCGACGGGCGAGGCGGCGACGATGGTGCTGCGGCCGTCGAGGCGGACGAGCTCGGTGAAGGGCTCGAACGAGCCGCGGCGGAAGAGCGCCGCCCACGCGGGCTCGGACACGAACGCAGGAGGGCGCGGCGGGTAGATGATCGCGCCGTCCTGCGTCGCGAGCACCGTGAGCACGTCGGCCCCCGACGCTTGCAGCTTCTCGCTCAGCGACTCGCCGCGCGCGAGATCGACGCCGCCGAGGAGCGCGCCGGCGAACTCTCCCCCGCGCACGATCGGCGAGACGACGTAGAGCACGGCGTCGGGGCGGTCCGGCTGGACGGGGACGATGCTCCGCATCTGGCTGTAGCGCACGCCGGCGAACCACTTCTCCGAGGCCAGCGAGGCGCCGTCGTGCATGAAGTCGCGCGGCTCGGTCCAGAGCACGGTGCCGCTGGTGTTGAGGATGGCGATCCCCAGGTTGAAGAAGGTGCTCCGCTCGTGGGAGAGCTGGAGCAGGCTCTTCTCGGGGGCGAGGTTTTGATCGAGCAGATCGACCTCGGAGCGGAGGCCGAGGCGCCGCAGCTCTTCGACGAGGAGGCCGAGGTGATGGCCGAGCGAGTCGGCGCGCACGTCGGTCTCGAGCAGGAGGCGCTCCGAGGTCTGGTCCTCTTCGTGAGCCTTGTCGGTGACGAGCGCGACGATCAGCAGCGTGATCGCGACGACCATGGCCCCGAGGTAAATCAGGAGCGCGGCGCGGGCGAAGCGCGCGTGCGCGGCGGCGAGGCTGTCGACCTTGCCCGCCGGCTTGTGCATGGAAGGAGGCTTCAGGGCCACGTTTGCCTTGGTAGCAGAGTATCGCGCGCGCTCACGGTGCGGCGACGCGGGGCGCGGGATCGCGGCGACGCGCGAGGTTCTGTCGGAGCACGCAGGCCCAGTAGTAGGTGACGGGCAGCACGATGAGCGTGAGCAGCGCGGCGCTGATGGTGCCGCCGACGACGACCACGGCGATCGGCCGCTGGGTCTCGCTCCCGATGGCGTGCGACATCGCCGCGGGGAGCAGGCCGAGCGAGGCGAGGAGGGCCGTCATCAGCACGGCGCGGAGGCGATCGCGCGTGCCGCCGACGACGGCGTCGAGGAGCGGCTCGCCCGCGTCGATGCGCCCTCGGATCGCGGCGACGACGAGGACGCCGTTGAGCACCGCTTGCCCGAGCAAGGCGATGAAGCCGACCGCCGCGGAGACCGAGAGCGTCATCTTCACCGCGGCGAGGCCGAGGACGCCGCCGATCAGCGCGAAGGGCACGTTGACGAGGATCAGGGCGGCGTCGAAGACCGAGCCAAAGGCCGAGAAGAGCAGCAGGAAGGTGATCAGGAGCGCCAGCGGGATCACCAGGGTCAGGCGCTTCATCGCGCGCTCCTGGTTCTCGAACTCGCCGCCCCAGGTCATCTCGTAGCCGGGCTGGAGGGTCACCGCGGCAGTGCCCTTTTGCTGGGCCTCTTTCACGAAGGCGCCAAGGTCGCGGTTGCGGACGTTCATCCGGACGCCGACGTAGCGTCGCCCGCCCTCGCGGGTGATCGCGGCGCGGCCGATGCCCATCTTTACTTCGGCGACGGCGGCGAGCGGGATCAGCGAGCCGTCCTTGAGCGGGATCATCACCTGGCGGATCGCGCCGACGTCTTCTCGTGTTGACGGCGGGTAACGCACGGTCACGTCGAAGCGCTTGTCGCCGTCCCAGAGCTCGCTGGCGACGTGGCCGCCCATCGCGGTCTCGATGTAGTCCTGGACCTCGCCCAGATCGAGGTCGTAGTGAGCGAGCGCGCGGCGGTCGAGCTTGACGCTGAGCTGGGGCGCGTCGCCGGATTTCACCAGGCCGACGTCGGCGGCGCCGGGCACGGCGAGGAGGATCGCCTTGGCCTTCTCGGCGGCGTCCTGGAGCTTGAGGAGATCGTCGCCGTAGATCTTGAGCGCGATCTGACCCTGCTGGCCGGAGATGTTCTCGGCGACGTTGTCGCGGATCGGCTGCGAGACGTTGAACTCGACCCCGGGGATCTCCTGGAGGTTCGTCGTCATCTCGGTGACGAGCTCATCGATCGTGTGGATCTTGGGCCGCCAGGCGTCGAGGGGCTTGAGCTTGACGAAGATCTCGAGGTTGTTGGTGAGCTTGGCGTCGGTCCCGTCCTCGGGTCGTCCAAGCTGCGACTGGAGGCCGATGACCTCGGGCGTGCGCCGGAGGAGCTCCTTGATCTTGGGGGTGAGCTTGCGGCCCTCGGTGACGGCGGTGTTCCCCGGGAGCGCGAAGGTGACGTAAAGCGCGCCCTCGTTGAGCTCGGGGAGGAACTCGGAGCCGAGGCGCGGGAGCAGCGTCGCCGCGGAGAAGAGGCCGCCGAAGGCCAGCACCATGATCAGCGCCGGGTTCTTCATCGCGAAGTTGATCGACGGCTCGAAGGCTTTGCGCGCCCAGACGAGGACCGGCGAGTCGCGCTGGACCTTGGGCTTGCGGAGCGCGTAGAGGCAGAGCACCGGCACGAGCGTGAAGCTGACGAGGAGCGCGCCGACGAGGGCGCTGACGACGGTGTTGGCGAGCGGCGAGAAGATCCGCCCTTCGACCCGCTGGAGCGAGAAGATCGGCAGGTACGCGGCGATGATGATCAGGAGCGAGAAGAGCGTCGGTCGGGCGACCTCGGTGGCGGCCTTGTAGATGCGGTCGGCGAGGATCGGGATCGGGACGGGCTCGGTTGGTGCGGGCTCGTCCTGCGCGGGCGAGAGTTTGTGGAAGAGGTGCTCGACCAGGATGACGGCGCCGTCGACGATGATCCCGAAGTCGACCGCGCCCATGGAGAGCAGGTTGGCGCTCATCCCGCGGACCGAGAGGTAGATGAACGAGGCCGCGAGCGAGAGCGGGATCACCAGGGCGACGATCAGCGAGGCGCGGAGCGAGAGCATGAAGACGAAGAGGACCAGCGTGACGAGGACGGCGCCCTCGATCAGGTTGTGGAACACAGTCTTCAGCGTGGCGTGGACGAGCTCGGAGCGGTCGTAGAACGCGGTGATCTTCACGCCCGCGGGGAGGATGCGATCATTGAGCTCGGTGATGCGCTTGCTCAGGCCGTCGAGCACGACGGTGGGGTTCTCGCCGCGGCGCATGAGGACGATGCCCTCGATCACGTCTTCGTTGTCGTCGCGCGTGGCGATGCCCTGGCGCGGCGTGTAGCCCTCGGTGACGGTGGCGATGTTTGACCGTGACGGGGACGCCCTCGTGGGAGGCGACGCGGACCAGCTCGAGATCCGGCATGTCGTGGAAGATGCCGAGGCTGCGGATCACGAACATCTCCGAGCCGCGCTCGACGTAGCCGCCGGTGGCGTTGGCGGAGGCCTTGGTCAGCGCGGTGAAGATGTCGGTGAGACCGACGCCGAGCGCGGCCATCTTGGTGGGGTTGGGCTGGACGTGGATCTCTTTGATCAGGCCGCCGTAGGAGACGACGTCGGCGACGCCGGGGACCTGGAGGAGCTGGGGGCGCACCGTCCAGTCCTGGAGGGTGCGCAATGTCATCGGATCGGAGCTCTTGCTGTCGAGCGTGTAGCGGTAGACCTCGCCGATCGGCGTGGCCATCGGCCCGAGGCTCGGCTTCACGCCCTCGGGTAGCTCGGCCTCGAGGATGCGCTCGGAGACCTGCTGGCGGGCGCGGTAGGCGTCGGTGGCGTCGTCGAAGGTGAGGGTGACGAAGGAGAGGCCGAAGAGCGGCGAGCCGGTTGGCGAGGGAGAACTTGAGGATTCCATCGAGCATGAGGGGCCCTCGCGGCGCGAAGAGACTCGGCCGGTGGTATCTTTAACGCTTGTTCGTCTTCCGTCTTCCGTCTTCCGTCTTCGCGCACGAGGACGCGCACGGGAGACGAGGACGGGAGACGAGGACGGGAGACGGGGACGCGGAACGAGTCCGTGCTTGAACTGGTTCAGTGCGAGAGCGCGATCTGGTTGTCGAGGAGAATGGCCCCCTCTTCGACGACGACCTCCCCGGGCTTGAGGCCCGAGAGGATTGGCACTTTGCCTTCGCGCACCGAGCCGGCGACGACTTCGCGTCGGGTGAAGCGGCCGTGATCGGTCTGCACGTAGACGTATTGCTTGGCGCCGTCGGAGACGAGGGCCGAGGCCGCGACTTCGCCGCTGCCCGTGGGGGGCTCCACCGCGAAGCGCATCTGCGCGAAGATGTTGGGCTTGAGCAGGCGCTTTTCGTTGTCGATCCGCACGCGCACGGGGACGGTGTGGCGCGTGGGATCGACGACGGAGGAGACCATGTCGACCTTGGCCTCGATGGCGAGCTCGGGCATCGAGGGGCTCGAGAGCTTGGTGGGGGTGCCGACGAGGATGCCGACGGCGTCGGCCTCGAAGAGCTCGGCGACGACCCAGACCTGGGAGAGATCCGCGACGCCGACGAGGCCGCTCTCGACGCTGACCTGCTGCGCCGGGAGGATGTTCTTCTCGACGACGATGCCTTCGCGCGGCGAGACGACGGTGAACTCGTTCTCGGCGCGCGAAGAGACCTTGAGCGAGGCGAGTTTGTTGTGGGCGAGGCGGAGCGAGAGCTGGGCCTGGCGGTAGGTTTGATCGGCCTCGATCTCGTCCTTCGCGGCGACGGCGCGGGCGGTGACCATGGCCTTGACGCGCTCGAGCGTGCCCTTGGCGACGTCGAGATCGACGGCGGCTTTTTCGCGCTCGCCGCGGAGCCCGGCGATGTCGGGGCTGGCCACGGTGAAGAGCGCGTCGCCGGTCTTCACGGGCTGGCCGAGCTCGACGAAGACCTGGGTGACGCGGCCGGAGAGCGGGCTGCCGACCTTGGAGGCGCGGGTCTCGTCGATCTTCACGCGGGCAGGGACGGGATCGCTCCAGTGCGTGGTCGCCGCCGCGACGACGCCGAGGCGGAGGACCTTCCACTGCGGGGCGTCGGCGGCGAGGGTGACGTTGTCGTCGCCGACCTGCATGCCGGGCGCGTCGGGCGTTGGCGGCGGCGGCGGGCTCGGGCAAGGCGCCGGGCAGGGCCGCGGCGGCGTCGAGGGCGGCGGTGTCCTCCGCGGCGTCGCAGGGCGCGTAGAGGGCGCCTTCGCACGCCGCGAGGGCGCCGGCGTACTCGGAGCGGCTGCGGGCGACGTCGGTCTCGAGGCTGAGCGTGTCGAGCTGGAGGCGGTCGTAGTCGTTGCCGCTGATGCCGCCGTGATCGAGGCGCGCCTTCTGGAGCTCGTCCGACTTCTGCGCCGAGGCGAGGCCGTCCTCGAGCGTGGCGAGCCGGGCCTTGAGATAAACGACGCGGGCGAGCGCGTAGCGGGCGTCAGCGAGCTTGTCGGCGAGGGTGAGCTCGTAGCCCTTCTTCGCGCCCTGGAGGCGGAGATCCGCGGCTTCCATCCGCGGTCCGCGCTTGCCAAGCTCGATGGTCTGGCTGACGCCAAAGTTGAAGTTCGAGGTGTCGCTGAACCCGAGGCCATTGGGGTACTTCGCGTCGGCGCCCGCAGCAGGGTTGGTGTGGCCGAGGGTGAAGCCGCCGACGGCGAAGTCCGCGGTGGGGTTGGGGAGCAGGACCCGGCTCGCGCCGACGTCGGCAAAGGCCTGCGCGATGCGCGCGTCGGCGGCGAGGACCTCGCCGTTGCGAGGACCTATCCAGTCGAGGAGGGCGGCGTCGTCCCGGAGGAGGGCGCCCACCGGAGCCGCCTTTGGAGGAGGTGAGTTTGCAGGGCTATTCACCTCGGCTCCTGCCGGCGAGCTCGTCAGCAGCAGGGTGGCAGGCAGCACGACGAAGCGTATGACTCGCCGCAGGAAGCTTCCGAAGTGGTGGTGGTGGACAACAGCTGGCCGCAAGTTCGCGCTCCTCCAGGGCGGCCCCGGTGGGGCCCACACAACGTTACAGCACGCTGCATGCCAGCCCTGGAGGGCCGAAGAACCGCGATCTTATTGAAGGATCTCCCGCGAGATCAAAGAATCTTTACATGCCCTCTGGCACGCTTAAAGATTCTTATGCATTGAATCCGCCTGGCTGCGTATCCGGCGCGCCTTGCTCCACCGCGGCGACGATGATCGCCACGAGCCGATCTTGCTCGATGGTCTCGCCGGGGAAGGCGACGATGCGAGTGCCCGCGGCGGTGGCCATGGAGTCGAAGAGCTCGGGGTTCGACGCGTACATCGTCTGGGGCATGAGCACGCCCCGCGCGCGGGTCTGCGTCGCGAGCGTGGTCAGCGAGGTCAAGCCGGTCTCGATGGCGATGGCGCGCGCGTGCACGGCGGCCTCGCTGCAGCGGCGAATGAAGGCCGGAGTGCACCCGACGATGAGCATGACCGGGGCAGGCCTCACTCGAACAGTCGGCATTTCAGAGCGTTTCACCAGGGGATTATCGCTTGAAGCGACCGCGGAGCGCCATGCCTTCCTGACGAGGGGCGGACGTTGTCACGGTCGGGACGTTCTTGGCCGTGGATCGGCGCTCTGAAGCGGGGTCAGGCGCCGTAGGCGGCGAGGGCGGCGAGGAGGCGGTCGAGGTCGGCGCGCGTGTGGCGCTCGGTGACGGCGATGAGGAGCTGCCCCTTGCGGGCGGCGTCGCTGCGTCCGAGGTCGTAGCCGGCGATGATCCCCTTGGCGGTGAGCGCGTCGGCGAGGGCGCCCGCGTCCCCGCCGCGGACGGCGACGGTGATCTCGTTGAACGTCGGCGCGGAGAAGGGCAGCGCGTAGCCGGGGAGCTTCTTGATCTCGCTCTTGAGGTGCTCGGACTTGGCGAGGCACTGGCGCGCGGCCTCGATGAAGCCGCGCTTGCCGAGCATGCACATCTTGATCGTCACGGCCGTCGCGCAGAGGCCGCTGTTCGTGCAGATGTTGCTCGTCGCGCGCTCGCGGCGGATGTGCTGCTCGCGGGTCGCGAGCGTGAGCACGTAGCCAGGGCGGCCGTGCTTGTCGACCGTCTCGCCGACGAGGCGGCCGGGCACCTGCTGGAGGTACTTGCGGTCGTTGCGGCAGGCGAAGAGGCCGACGTTGGGCCCGCCGTACTGGGGCGGGAGGCCGAGCGGCTGGCCCTCGCCGACGGCGATGTCGGCGCCGAGCGCGCCGGGCGACTCGAGCAGCGCGAGCGCGTACGGGTCCATCGTTACGGTGATCAGCAGCGCGCCCTTCTGGTGCGCGGCCTCGGCGAGGCGGCGGAGATCGGCGACGCAGCCGAAGAAATTCGGGTAGCCGACGACGACCGACGCCGTCTTGTCGGTGATCGCGGCGATGAGCGCGTCGACGTCCGCCGCGCCGTCTTTGCCGATGGGCACGCGCTGGATCGATCGCGTCCCCTCGCCGATGCCGGCGACGTAGGTGTCGACCGTCTCGAGGTAGTGCGGGTGGACGCCCTCGGAGATCAGCGTGTGCTCGCGCCCGTTGAGGCGCCGCGCCATCACCACGGCCTCGGCCGTCGCGCTGGCGCCGTCGTACATCGAGGCGTTGGCCACGGGCAGGCCGAGGATCTCGCTGATGATCGTCTGGAACTCGAAGATCACCTGGAGCGTGCCCTGCGCGACCTCGGGCTGGTAGGGCGTGTACGCGGTGTAGAACTCGCTCCGGAGGAGGAGCTGATCCGCGGCGGGCGGGAAGTGGTGATCGTAGGCGCCGGCCCCGAGGAACGAGAGCATGCTCGCCGCTTGGTTCTTCTGCGCCAGCTCTTCGAGGTGGCGGATGAGCGTGGGCTCATCCAGCGAGGGCTCGAGCGCGAGCGGGCGGCCGAGGCGAGCCTCTGGAGGGATCGACGAGTAGAGCGCGTCGAGCGTCGCGACGCCCGCCGTCGCGAGCATCGAGGTGATCTCTTCGGGGGTGTGAGGCAGGTAGCGCATCAGCCGCTCGCCCTCAGTGGCCGGCCGTCTTCAACAGCTCGGCGTACGCGACGTGATCGAGCAGGCCGTCGAGCTCCTTCGCGTCGGAGGGGACGATCTCGATCATCCAGCCTTTGTCGTAGCAATCCTCGTTGATGATCTCGGGGCGGTTCTCGAGGTCGGGGTTGACGCGCTCGACCTTGCCGCTCACCGGGGCGAAGAGATCGCTCAGCGTCTTCACGCTCTCGATCGTGCCGAAGGCCTTGCCGAGCGTGAGCTCGTCGCCGGCCTTCACGTCGAGGTTGACGAGGGTGATGTCGCCGAGCGCGTCGACCGCGAACGCGGTGATGCCGACCTTGACCTTGCCCTCCTGCGGCTGCGCCCACTCGTGATCTTTGGTGTAACGCCGGTCCGACTTCACTTCGTCGTTCGCCATGTCCATGTCCTTAAAAAGAGGGTTCGAAAGGGCCGCGCCGCGGGGCTAGAGCACCGAACAGGTTGAATTGCCCAGATTTCAACGCAAAGGCGCGGAGACGCAAAGGCGCAAAAATTCGGATTTCTTTTTTTGCGTCCCTGCGTCTCTGCGCCTTTGCGTTAAAATCCGGCTCTTTTCGGTCCATTTCAACCCGTTCGGTGCTCTAGGCGCGCTTGTAGAACGGCGTCTTCGCCACGACGGCTTCAATAGAGCGGCCGCGGCAGTCCACCAGGAAGGTCGTGCCGACCGCGGCCATCCGCGTGGGGAGGTAGCCGAGGCCGATGTTCTTGCCCACCGTGGGGCCGGGGCTGCCGCTGGTGCAGATGCCGACGCGTACGCCCTCGACGTCGTGGAGCGCGTAGCCGTGGCGGGCGATGCCGCGCCCGACCATCTCGAAGCCGACGAGCTTGCGGGCGAGGCCGTCCGCCTTGATGCGCTGGAGCGCTTCGCGGCCGAGGAAATCCCCCTTGTCGAGCTTGACCACCCAGCCAAGGCCGGCCTCGAGCGGGTTGGTCGTCTCGTCGATGTCGTTGCCGTAGAGCGAGAGGCGCGCCTCGAGGCGGAGCGTGTCGCGCGCGGCGAGGCCCGCGGCCTCGAGCCCGTGCGGGGCGCCGAGCTCCACCAGCGTGCGCCACACCTGCGCGGCGTGCTCCGGCGGGCAGAAGAGCTCCACGCCGTCTTCGCCGGTGTAGCCGGTGCGCGCGACGGTGCAGCGCACGTTGGCGAGGACGGCGTCGCGGAAATGGAAGCTCGGCAGCTTGGCGAGATCGGGCCCGTCTCCGCCGGCGAGGGCGGCGAGGGCGAGCGCCTTGGGCCCCTGGAGCGCGATCATCGCGGTGCGGTCGGAGGTGTCCTCGAGCTCGCAGTGGTTCTCGGCGGCCTTCTTGAAGTGCGCCGCGATCTTGTCGCGGTTCGACGCGTTGCAGACGATCAGCCACTTCGTCGCTTCGATGCGATAGACGATGAGGTCGTCGAGGATCGTGCCGGCCTCGTTGCAAGCGCAGGTGTAGATCGCCTGGCCGTCGACGAGGCGGCTCGCGTCGTTGGTGATGAGGTAGTTGACGACCTGCGCCGCATACTCGCCGCTCATCAGCAGCTCGCCCATGTGCGAGGTGTCGAAGAGGCCGGCCGCGGTGCGCACGGCGCGGTGCTCTTCGGTGATGCCCTTGTACTGCACGGGCATTTCCCAGCCGGCGAACGGGATCATGCGCCCGCCGAGCTCGACGTGGGCGTCGAAGAGAGCGGTCCGGTGGAGGGATGCAGTGGGCGGAGTGGTCACGCGCGGCGATCTAGCCCGAACGCGCGCGGAAGTCGACGGGCTACGCGGCCTTCGGAGTGGGCGCGGCCACGCTCACTCGAGGTGCGTCGGATCGAGCGGCGTGCCCTTTGGACTGAGCCCGAGCTCTTTCCAGCGCTCCGCTTCGGTGAGCCCTTCGCGAGCGGGCGGGCGGGTCTCGTCGCGGACGGTGAGCTCGGTGTCTCCGTTGCGCGAGATGACATCGACGCGGAGCGTAGAGGTGGGATTGTTCCGCAGCGTGGCGCCGGTGAACACCGTCTTCGCGGGGCCCGTCTCGACGTGGCCGGCGATCACGCGTTGCTTCACGTAGTTGGCGACGAGCTCGGGCGCCACGTCGCCCGAGGCGAAGACCACGTCCTCGAAGCGGCTGACCACGCGCATCTGCCGCGGGATCGGCAGCCCGAACGCCTTCTCTGTGCCCTCGGCGATCTCGTTCGGCAGCGCGTGGTCCGCGGGCGGCGCCGAGGCCGTGGCCTTCGGCGACGCCTCTCGCGGCGCGATCGTGGGAGGAGGCCGCCGCTTGCACCCACCCATCGTCGCGAAGGCGAGCGCCGCGACGATGGCCGCGGCGGGAAAGGAGCGCTTCATTCGATGATTGTCGCCCAGGAGTCGATCCGTGTCGACTGGCGAGGAGCCTGGAGGTTCATGCTCTGGAGCCCCGTGAACGTGTCGGTCTTCACCGCGTTGTTGCTGGTGATGCCGGCGCCCGGACCCTTCTGCCACACGAGCTGATAGACACCGGCGTCAGCCTTGTCCACCGACCAGTGATTGCCGAGGTACGAATCTGAAGATTGCGAAACGCTGTCACAGCTCGGCGTCTTGGTAACGGCGACACCGGCGATGATGGTGTTCTCCGCGGTCTCGTACTTCTTCGGTGAGTTGTTCCCGTTGGGGAAGCGGGCCGCGGCGGTCTGGTAGTCGAGCGCCCAGATCTTCGACACGCCGAAGGAGCACACCGGCGATCCAGGAGGGTTCGCCGAGAAGGTGGAGAAGTAAGCGACCGAGTCGAAGATCCCCATCGGGCCCGTGACGCGCTCGCCGTTGGTGAAATCGAAGTTCCAGTTGCTCTCCGTCTGGAAGCTGTTGACGGCGGCGTTGCGCTTCTCGGTGATCGACCAGACGCGCGTGTTCATCGTGCTCGCGGTGAGCTGCTCCTGATCGCCCGTGGAGAAGAGGATCACCGTGTCGCCGAGCGGGTTCGTGGAGATCACAGGCGGCGTCTGGATCACCTGGCCCATCAGCGCGGTGTCGCTGCCGAGCGAGTAGCCGTCCCACGCGATACTCATCGTCCACTTGGTCGGGTCCGTCCCCGAGAGATCGACGCGCCAGAGCACGCCGTCAGCGTCACCCACGTAGAGGCGATTCGCGACCTGGCCAGTCTGCCCCGGATACGCCACGGGGACGCCGGTGATCGGCGACGCCATCTTCACGACCTGCGAGCGCACCGGGTTCTGCGCGAGCAAGTTGGCGGGCCCGTCGCCCGGGCTGCCGCGGAAGTTCATCAGCACCTCGCCGTTGTCGAGGCGCACGATCGTGAGCGAGCGCCCCGCGCCGGGCTTCCAGCAGCGCACCTGGGAGCGCTCGTGGGACGCGGTGTCCTTCATCAGCGAAATGGGCTGGTTGTTGTTCGGGTTGGTGGCCGACGTGTACTCCGTCGGGCAAGCCCCCGGCAGCGATCCCGAGGTGCCGCCGGGGAGGATGGCGACAGCCACCTCCTTCACGTCGTTGCCCGAGTCTTTCAGTGTGATCGTGGCGATCGTCGGCGTCGACGTCGTGTCGCCGAAGAGCGGCGCGCCGGTCTGATCCTTCGAGAGCTGCCAGAGGAAGCGAGGCGCGCTCGGGTTGGTGATGTCGAGCGCGTAGTAGAAGCCGCCTGCCGCGCCGCCGCCGGCGAGAAGCACCGAACTCCATTGCACGGGGAACTCACGGCGCCGCTCGTAAACCGGGGGGAGCGACCCAGTGACGACCTGCCCGGCGACATCGGCGATCACCGGCGCGCCGTCGAGGAGCAGCGCTTGACGATCGTATGCGCCGAGCAAGTTCGGCAGCACCGACGGCGGAAAGAAGGACCAGAGTTCGTTGTTGGTGAGCTGGTTGATCTTGAACGTATCGGCGGGATCGGTCGCCGAGATCTTGAAGGCGTGGAGCTGGCCGTCGGTCGTGGCCGTATAGAGCACCAGCGGGCGGCCCGCCTGCTGCGTTGCATACGTAGAGTAGGTGTCGTCGCGGAGCAGCTCGCGTGGCGCCGTCGAGATCGCAGGCGTCGAGTGGTAGACGCTGCCGAGCTTGCTGCACACCGCACCATTGGACGCGCACGCGTCCTTGTCGCGCGTCTTGGGCCAGCCCGATGTGCCGATCTGCCACTGAAGGAGCCTGTTGACGCACGTCGAGCCCGAAGGCGTGGTGAACGCCGTGGTGCACGCGGGCGGCGGCCCCACCAGGGGAATCCCGAGCGCATCGCTCGCTCCGGACATCGCGGAGATGAACGTCCCTCCGCTCGCGGGCACCATGCCCGTCGTGCCTTTCGCGTAGGTGCCCAGTCCGTCGTCGCTGACGATGCCAGGGCGAATCGTCGAGTCCGAGCTCACCACGCTTCCGACCTTGGGCGCGATGAAGCTCCAGAACTGGCGCGGGTGGCTGGGATCATTGAAGTCCACGTTCGCGCCGAAGTCGTCGCCGCTGCTGGCCGCCGGGGCCACCGGGCTCGCCTGATAGGGGGAACCGCCGCAGACGAAGCGCTCGCGCTTCAGCTGTCCACGCCAGAGGTTGCCTGTGGCGTCGGCCGTGAACTGCGCAGTGAAGCGATAGCCTGCGGCCTGCGCGCCGCTGCCCTGTGCGGCCGTGGTGCTCACCGGCGCGAACACCGGGACAGTGCGCGCCGTCGAGCCCGAGCTGATGCTCCCGAGGATGCTTGAGAGCACCTGCTGGAGCGCGACCGCGTCATCGGCAAAGTACGCGTGCTTGGTGCCTCCGGCGATAGCCAGCTTGGAGAGGTTGCAGCACGGAATGAGCGACGCGGGCGGGTTCGAGCAGGCGCTCGCGTTCGTCTGATCGAGCTGCGAGCAGCTCGTGAGCGGCGGAGACAGCTTCGAGAGCTCGTTCGGGTTGGAGACGGCGAAGCCGACGACGAAGGTCTCGATTGAGTTGTTGCCAGTCTGGCCGGCGAGCGTCTGAGCGGTGGTGGCCGCCGGGTCGTAAGGGCATTTGCCGCCCGCCTGGTTGCAGTCCGGCCGCAGATCGAAATCAGGGCCGTTGGCGCCGTCGGTCAGGAAGATCATGTATTGCTTGCGGCAGCCGCCGACGAAATACGGATCGGCCTTGGGCCCAAAGGGCCTGGTCGTGTTCTTGTCGATGTCAGCGTCGGTGTTGAAGAAGTCCCGCGCGTCCTGGAACATGCCCGCGATCGGCGTGGCGCCGTAAGGGCGCATGGAGATCAGGGCCTCCTGGATGTGATCGTTCGTCTGGTGAACGCTGCTCAGCGCGGCGTCCCACGCCCCGAAGGGGATGAGTCGACCTTCCCACGGCGGCGCGGCGGCGTTGCGCGCCCCGACTTCGAATGACTCCTTGGAGCAGTTGGGCGGATTCCCCTGCGCGTAGCCGCCGGTCGCGGGGTTCCAGGTGGGGTAATAGCTCCACATCCCCTTCGTGCCATTGGCCTGATCAGGGTTGGTGGAGACGACGCCGGTGCCCTCGTCGGGCAGCGTGTCGAACGTCATCATGCCGAACCTGACGCGGTCACGGAACGTGTCGAGGAGGCCGTCTGTCTTCTGCGACCAGCCCTGCACACAGGCTTTGTTCTTGTCATCGTGATAGCTGATCGAGCCAGCCGGCCAGTCCCACCAGTTGGAGGACAGGACCCCGGGGCCGGGCGTGCAACCATTGGAGTACATCCGGTTGAACGGCAGGTAATAGGCCCAGTCGTACGGGGCGAGCCAGTTCGCGCCCACAGGCGGCGTGACGCCGAGGCCGAACTCCGTCTTGAAGGCCGGAGTGTTGCGCTGCGTGGACTGGCAAGAGAAGCCATTGATCGTGCCGGTGAGCACCGAGACGAGGCTCGCCCAGCGGTTCTGCACCGTGGCGGCGGGCTTGTTCGGGTCGCAGTCGCTGCCCGGAAAGTTCACGTTGCCCGGGAGCACCGTGGCGCCCGTGAACGGATCGGGCTTGACCAGGTACTCCATCGTGCCCGACGTATCGATGAGCAGGAGCACGTTCGGCAGCGGAGGATCGATGTCGAGCTGCGCCCGCGCAGAGCCCGACCACGCACCGAAGGCGAGGGCCGCGGTAGATCCAGTGAGGAGGAGTCGTTTCAGAGTTCGCATGGAGCCTCCCAGTTGATCTTCGAGTCTATCACGGCTGCCTCAAATCGGTCCCACGCGAAGGAACGCGCGGGACAGCTCGGTGCTCTGCGTACCGACCTGGGTGGTCTCGAGACCGCCGACTTGCGGCGTCAGGGCGGGGTTGGTCTTCGTGCGGATCTGGGCGATCGCCGTCGCCGTCACGTCATAGAACTGGGGGCTCTGTGAGCCGGCGTTCGCCAGCATCCCCGGCGGCGAGGCGGCGGGGCCGCTCACGTCCGTCAGCTCGACCCAGAAAAAGCCTTCGATCGTCGGTGACCCCAGGCCGTATGGGTTGACGACGTTGTAGGTCTTGGGCGCCATCTGACTCTGGATCTCTTCGTACGAGAGGCGATAGCAGGTTGGCCGCGTCAAGGTCGCTTGCGCCATGCACTTGCCGAAATCACCGAACGTCGGATCCGACGCGTGGGTGATGTAGCTCGACGGGCTGCTCTGGCCCGTGGGGTCCGGGGAGAGCTTCGCGACCGCGAGGAGCATCGCGTACTCCGTCATGTAATGCGTCTGCGTCATCTGCCGCTCGTTGCCGCTCGCTGCGGTGGCGAGCGTGGCGGAGCGGGCCGCGAGCACGCCGATGCCGAGCAGCAGCGTGATCACCATGACGACGACGAACACGGCGGCGCCGCGCTCACGACGACGGTGGCGGAGGCGAAGGAAGAGCGGGGTGTGGGCTTTGTTCATCACGGCTAGAACTGCGCCTGGTTGGGGAGCGCGACCGTCGCGTTCAGCGTGCGGAGGCGCGCGAAGCGCTCGCGGATCGGGGGTTGTAACACGGCGAAGCGGTACTGGCGTCCGCTCGCGCCGAGCGCGTTCTCGCGGTCGGGGACGCGCGCCCGGGTGGAGAGCCGCACTTGCACCGCGCGCACCAGCTCCGGCGTCGTCTCCACGGCGGGGTCGTCGAAGCCGAACGTCACCATCACCGGGTCGAACGCGGTCGCGCTGCCGACAGCCGGCGCCTTGGTGACGCCGAACTTGAGGTCGGCCGTGAGCTCGGCGACAAGCTCGAGCGTGCCGGGGGCCTCGGTGTCGTTGGGATCGAGCTCGACCCGCACGAGCTCGGTGCGCAAATCTTCCCCGGTGACGCCGACGGTGGTCGCATCGGCCGCGACCAGCGTGCCGTAGTTCAGATCGGCCTTGAGGCTGCGGAGATCGTAGCGCACGCGCGATACGACGCTGACGAAGATGCCGATGTTCGCCCCTTCGCCGATGCCACACGTGGTGTTCTGGGCCTTGATCGGCGCCGCCGGATCGGCTTGGAGAACGACCCGCACCGTCTCGGCGCCGACCGGGCCGGTGACGCTGAAGCTCTCGATGATCCCCCACACGTTGCCCTGGCCGCGGCCGTCGTCGACGAAGCGGAGGAAGCGCTTTGGCCTGAAGATCGGCGTGAGGATCTGGCTGAGCGATTGATTGTTGTTCTGCGTCGCCAGCTGGCGGAGCCGAGCGATCGCGCCGTCGAGCTGGAGGTCGACGCTGCGCTGCCCGACCCCCGAGAACGTCCACGCCACGGCGAAGCGCTCCGACGCGTCCATGCTCCCGGCGATGATCACGCTGTCGGGGCGCATCCCGTTCTGCGGATCGGTGCTCTGCGCCAGATCCGCCGGGTGCTCCGCGACCGAGCCGCCGATGCGGATCTGCAGGCCGGCGAGCCCGGCGAGCGAGGGCGGGAGCCCGCCGTTGGTGCAGAGCGAAGGATCGGTGACGTTGTTGCGCGTGGAGAGGAAAGCCGCGCGCTGGAGGTCCTGCGTCAGGCGGTTCATGCCCAGCGTCGCCGCGAGCTGCGTCGCGGAGATGCGGGCCTCGTTCTGGAAGAACTTGGTCGCGTTGCGCGAGAGCACGAGCGCCGCCATCGAGACCATCAGCCCCGCGCTCAGCGCGACGACGAGCTCGATCATCGTGAAGCCGCGCGCGGCCTCTTTGTGGGTTCTCTTCGGCGTCATCATGGCGAGGTGTTCTGCTGCACGGCGGACGTGAGGTACACGGCGCCGTAGAGGTTACGCAGGGTGGTGTCGTCGACGTCCAACGTCTCGCAGTCGAGCGGGTGGCCCCCGCGCGCCCAGACCACGCGGACCTCCACGCGGATGAGCTTGCGGTACGTGGGCAAGGTGTTCGGATCAAACTGGGTGAGGCGGAGGTGGGTGCAGAACGCGGACGCGGCGATCGGCGCCGGATCGGTGGCGAACTTGTCGGCGCCGGTGACGTCGGCGCTCGCCCCGCCGATCGAGAGCACGGTCGGCGGCAAAACCCACACCGGGGCGAGGGACGCGAGCCCCAACCACCGGGTATCGGAGACGAGATCGGGGACGCCGTTGAAATCGTTCCACTGGAGGGCGTCGATGCGGAGGCGCTCCATCCAGGTCTCGGCGATGAAGTTCGCCGTCGCCAGGTTCTTGGCGTTGGTGTTGGCGATGAGCGTGGCCTTCTGCACGGCGATCACGCCGCTCGCGCCGATCCCGAGGATGGCGAGCGACATCATGACTTCCATCACCGTGTAGCCGCGGGAGGAGCGCGAGCGCGAGCGCGTCTTCATAGGGCGAGCCTCGCTGCGCCGTTCGGCGGGACGAAGACCCGGCGCCGGAGGCCGGAGACGTTGGTGACGCTGTTGAAGTTGGTGACGTTGAACGTCACCGGGCCGGCGAGGCGCGCCGCGACGCCGCCGATGGTCATGTACGTGGCCCCGCGGCCGGAGAAGCAGAGGCTGACCTGCTGGCGCTGCACGCCGCCGTTGTCGATGAACTGAACGAGGGCGTTCTCGTAGCGGCCGTTGCCGATGTCGAACCGCGCGATCTCCTGGACCGCGCCGGGCGCGCCGGCCACGAAGGTCCCGAGGCAGGAGCGCGAGTTGGCGAAGAGCCCAACGACGGGCTCATCCATCGTCAGCAGGCCGCTGGCGAGGTCCTTGAAGCCGCCGGTCTCGTTCCACGTGAGCTGCACGGGGAGGTTGCGCCCGATGGCGCGCATGCGCGCGGTGCGGACCATGTCGACGATCTGGAAGGCCGCGCGGTTGACCCGTCGATCGCGCATCATCCCGATGAACACAGGCGACGCCGTGACCGCGAGGATACTGATCATCGCGATCACGGCGAGCAGCTCGGCGAGGGTGAAGCCGCGCTTCCGCGCGCGGTGGGGAGAGGATCGGTAGGAAGGTAAAGACATCGCCAAAGGTGCCGCATCAGCAAGGCGCGTGCCTTCGCCGCCAGCGCGCGTCTCGCTTGGAACAGCGCTTCCCTCACGCGCGAGGGAAGAGCGCCGGACACTAACGATTGCGACGCTATGAAAAAAGGTGCTAGTTCGAGAGCCCGCCATGCGCTCCTCCACCCTTCATGGTCGCCTTGCCCGCTCCGGACTTCCAAGCAAATCGGGGATGATTGTTGCGGCGTTCGTCACGCTCACCGGGTGCAGCAAAGGGGAAGAGCCCCGCGGCGCGCCGCCTCCGCCTCCGCTGCCGGCCGCCAAGGTGGGCGCCTGCGTCGGCGGCGGCGGGAAGATCGCCGACGCCGTGAGCGCACCGTTCTTCCCCCGGACCGTGGGCGGCTACTGCCTCGATCCGAACGGCGGCGACAAGGCGTTCGGTGAAGGCGGGAGCCTCCCGATCGACGGGATCTGCAACCTGTTCGACGGCGAGTGCGAGATCTACAAGGGCTACGGCGTGCGCCGCGTGGTCCAGGCGCACTACGTCGACGGCGGCGGGACGGCGGCGACGATCGACGTCAACGTGTCCCGCTTCGGCACGAGCGAGGGCGCCTACGCGATGTTCACCGGTCGCGTTGTCGGCGACGGGGATCCGGCCGACGACGCGACGCCGAAGCCCACGCCCGGCGGCGGATCCGCGGCGCTCGGCCTCGGCAACGCGTACCTGTGGCGCGGGCTCTACCTCGTCGAGATCACGTACAACAACCAGGACGCCGCCGAGGCCGCGATCAAGACCGCGGGCGAGAAGCTCCTCCCGCCGCTCGTGCGCGAGATGGGCGAGAAGCTCCCGGGCGAGACAGCGCTCCCGCCCGCCGCGGCGGCGCTCCCGAAAGAGGGACTGATCCCGCTCGGCATTCGCTACCTCACCAAGGATCTGCTCAGCAACACCGGCAGCGGCGCGGGCGCGTTCGGGTACTACCGCGCCGGGGACAAGCGCTACCGCATCGCCGTCATCGCCCGCGGCGACGCCGATCAGGCCAAGGATGTGCTCTCCACGCTCACCAAGGTCCGCGGGGCCGCGAAGGAGAAGGGGATCGCCGACGGCGCCGTGCGCTTCATGCACAAAGAAGGTGAAGCGCCGCCCGCAGAGTGGGTATTCGCCCGCTCCGGCAAGCTCGTCCTCGGCGTGGGCGACGAGCCCCGCACGCTCAAGACCACGATGAGCGCCGACGAGCACGCGAAGGTGACGCTCACCAAGGACGAGAAGATCGACCGCCTCAAGAAGTCGTTCTGAGGGCAGCGCTCGAGCGGGCTGGGCACGAGCCCTCACGCTCCAGCGAAATTCGTTGCAGCACAAACGACCTGCGCCCCTCCCGAAGCTCGGGAGAGGCGCAGTGATCGAGCTCGTCTCCGGAGACGAGCTTACCTGCCGCTCAGTGCGTCGGCAGGGGCATCGCCGGGTGACCGGCGGGCACCTGAGGTGCCTCGGGCTGGGTGCGCATGATCACGTGGAAGCCGAACGGCGTCTCCACCACGTCGCTGATCTCGCCGACCTTGATCTTCTCGAGCCCGGCCTGAAACTCGGGGACCATCGAGCCCTTGGCGAAGGTGCCGAGGCTGCCTCCGCGCTCACCTGCGCGCGGCTCGTCCGAGTACTCCTTGACGAGATCCTCGAACTTGATCTTCCCGTCCTTGGCCTTCTTCTGGGCCTCGGTCGCGCGGGCCTTCGCCTCGTCCTTCGTGCGGGTGACGCCCTCGGGGGCGCGGCGGCCGCCCTTGTACATGACCAGCAGGTGCTTGGCGGCGAACATCTCCCGCGGCGCCTGGGGCTGCTGCGGCATCGGCGCCGGGGTCGGGGCCTTCGCGGCCTCGGCCGGCTTGCTCTCTTCCTTCGTCGTCGTCTCGGTCTGGCCGACCGGGTGTGCGGCGAGGGGCGCGAGGAGCTTGTTGAAGGCCCCGAAGAAGCCGAGGACGCCAATGAGCACCAGCGCGCTCATCACGGCGTGGGGGAGCCACCACGACGGGTCCTCCTCGTCGCTCGCCTCTTCTTCGTCGTGGTCGTGGCCGTGGCCGTGGTCGTCGTGCGCGTCGGTCTTCTTCTTCGGCGCGGCGGTGGCGGTGGCGGTAGCGGCGGCGCGTCGCGCGCGGCGCTCGTCGGCGACGGAGCGGGCGGACACCGCGGGGCGTTCCTCGGCGACTTCTTCTTCTTCTTCGCCCTCGTCCGAGTCCTCGCCTTCGACGGCGTCGTCCTCGTCTTCTTCTTCCTCGTCGCGCTCGACTTCCTTCTGAACCTTGTCGCTCTTCTTCTTCATGGCTCTCTCGCGGGGTCGGGGCCCCCTGTTAGCATCGGCCGGGGGCCGCGTCAGCCGATCTCGGCCCAGCCGCCGCCGAGGACGACCTCGGGCCGGCCCTTGACGGTAGTGTTGAACGCGACCTTGCCGCCCTCGAGGTTCCACCCCTGGGTGATGAGCGTGTCGCCCGGCCACACCGGCTTGCGGAACTGGCCGTTGAACGCGCGCATCCGCGTCGCGTCGCCCTCGGCCGCCTGCTTGATCACCGCGCGCGCGGCGAACCCGTACGTCGCGAGGCCGTGGAGGATCGGCCCCTGCGGGAAGCCGACCGCCGTCGCGAACTCGGGATCGGCGTGGAGCGGGTTGGCGTCGCCGCAGATGCGGTAGAGCAGCGCCTGCTCGGGGCTCGTCGCCTCTTCGAACGTCCAGTCCGCGGGGCGATCCTTCGGCACCGTCGGCTCGGGCGGCGCCTCGGGCGGGCGCTTGCCCTCGAACCCGCCCGCGCCGCGCACGAGGATCGACCAGACCGTGTCGAAGAGCGGCTCGCCGCCGAGCGTGGTGTTCGTCTCCAGGATGATCTGGGCGAACTTCTTCATGTCGTAGATCGCCTTGAGCGTGCCCGTCGTCTGGAGCGTGCCGCCGTCGGGGATCGCCTTGTGGACGCGCACGAGCTGCCCGCCGTGGACGATCATGGCCATGTTGGCGTTGCACCGGCCGAGCAGCTCCATCACCGGCGCGTACGACGGGACCACGGCGAACGTCGGGTAGACCTTCATCCCGCCCTTGGCGTTCTCGTACAGGTACGCGAGCTCGTCCCGCTTGGCCCCGATGCCGAGGGCGTACGTAGCGAGGAGCCTCCAGTCGAAGGCGAGCGCGTGCGGCTGGGTGGTGAAACCGACGGTGGTGAGGTCGATGGACATGCGGGCTCCTGAGGGGGACGAGCGGACTCGCGCGAGGCGTACCGACCCGCCGCGGTCGCGTCAACCCGGCGCGCGCCCTGGCTGCTCAGATCCGTTTACAGCGCGATCCGGTAGGCGATCGCCGCGCCGAAATCGAACATATCCACTCTGCCCGACAGCGAGGCGACATCGAGGGTCGGGGAGATCTTCCGCTCTTCAGGCAAGAACCAGCTCGAATAACGGAGCTTCATTCCCCACGACCAGTTCTTGGTGAACGTCCACTCGAAGCCTCCCGCGATCCCCGCGGTGATGCCCTCGGTGCCCAATGTGGCCGCCCGCGGGCCGACGAGCTGCGTGTCGGCGTAGGGGGAGCGATCGGCCTTCGCCGACCACGAGTCGTTGACCACGACGCCGCCCAGCGTCGCCCCGGCCCACCACTCGAGAGCGGCGCGCTGGACGAAGTAATAACGCACCTGCGTCTCGACCAGGAAATAGCGCCGCGAGTGGTCGCGCTCCAGCTTCAGGGCGCCGCGGGCCGAGTCGTTGCGCATCGTCGTCGCCCACTCGATGCCTGCGCCGAAGCCGAAGGCTTGATAGCGATAGAGGTTGTGAATGCCGAGGGCGAGGCTGAACTCGCCGTGGGAGCAGTTGGTGAGCGATTTCAAGCACACCTGCGCGGCGGGGAGCGCGAGGAACCCTGCGCTGAACTCGGCCATCGTGTAGGGGCGACCGCGCGCGCGGGCGGCCGCGGCGCCGCGGGCCTGCGCCGTATCGTCGGCCTCGGCCCGGGCGGCGACGCAGAGGCTGAGGGCCACGATCACGGCGGCGGCGGCGCGCCTCAAAGCCAGGGCCCCGTCGAGGAGGGGGGCGGGATGGGCGCGGGCGGCAGGGGGGACGGCGGCAGCTGTGCGCCGCTCGGCGCTGCCGAGGCCGGCGGCGGCGGTGCGCTGCGGGGATCGGGGGCGCGTTGGACGCCCTTCCTGCCGCCTTTCCCGCCCTTGTCTGTGGGGTTCGGCGCGGCGCTGAGCGTCGGCGCCACGTCGGGCGCGCGCGGGCCCTCGAGCTCGGCGGCGAGGTGCTGCGCCGTCGTCAGCCCCGGGTTCCACTCGAGCGCGAGGCGCACGAAGTGCAGCGCCTCGACCGTGTCGCCCGCGTACTTGCGGCCGAGGGCGTCGGACACCAGGCGCTCAGCGGCGTCGCGGCGCAGATCCTGGAGGCGGACGTCGTCGGGGAAGCGGCGGAGCCCGGCCTCGATGATCTCCTTGAAATTACGGCCCGTGGGCGCGTCCCACGCGTGGTGGCGCATGGCGTCGCGGGCCTCGTCGAGCGTCGCCTCGACCGAGTCGCTCGCGCTCTCAGCGCCGAGCTTGCGCCCGCCGAACACGGCGATCGGAACCACGGCGAGGGCGCAGGCGAAGATCGCCGCCAGGCGCGCCATCCGGGCGCGGCGCGGGCGCGGCGGCGGCCTCTGGAACGACGTCTCCGTGCCCTGGATCGTCGAGCCTCGGTAGGTCCCCGGCGTGGGATAAGCCTCGTTCGGGAAGTCGAGATCGTCGGTGATTTGCGTGTGCATCGCGCTCATCGGAGACGACGAAGGCGGCGAGGCGGCGCCGTTGCTCGCGGCGACCGAGGGGATCGGCGAGAGCGTCGGGCTCACCGTCACCTGCGACTCGAGCGGCGGGTCGCAGGGCATCGTCGTCTCCGAGCCGCCGACCGGCGGAGGGGTCGGCGTGGCCAGCGCCGCTGCCTCGCGCGGGGCTGCTGCGACGCCGCCGATCTTCGCCGCCAGGTCCGCCGAGAGCTCGTGCGATCGGGTCCGCTCTCGCGACGCGAGCTTCACCGCGCCGAGGCCCGCGGGCGAAAAGAGCGTCGACTGCGAGGCGATCTCCTCCGGATAGAGGCCGCCCGCGCGCGCCGCCGCGATGAGATCGCGCCCGAGGAGGCGCGCGTTCTGGGCGCGGTCCGCGGGCTTCTTCGCCAGGTTCTGCATGATCACCGCGGCGATCTGCGGCGGCACGTAGCTGGCGCGGGCGATGGTGCGGAGCTCGGTCGGCGGGGTGTGGGTGTGTTGCACGAGGAGCGCCACGGGCGACTCGCCCTCGAAGGGAGTTCGACCCGCGAGCATCTGATAGAGCATCGTCGCGATCGAGTACACGTCCGCCTGCGGGCCGACCTGGTGCCCCTCGGCGCCCTCGGGCGAAATGTACTTCGCTGTCCCGAAGATCAGCCCCGCCTGCGTCGCCATCGATCGGTCGGCCCAGTCGAGGCGGGCGATGCCGAAGTCGAGCACCTTCACGTAGTCCGTGTCGTCCCCGCGGCGGACGAGCATGACGTTCTCGGGCTTGAGATCGCGGTGAACGATGCTCTGCAAGTGGGCCTCGCCCACCGCGTCGCAGATCTGCAAAATGATGTGGAGCGCGCGCGGCAGCGGCAGCGCAGCGGGGACGTCCTCCGTTCCGGCGGCGGCGAGGGCCGACAGGAGCGAGATGCCGTCGAGGTGCTCCATCACCAGGTAGAGCTCACCGCCGCCGCCCGGCTCCGTCGACACCGCGAGCTCGCCCGTCATCAGCACCTGGACGACGTTGGGGTGAACGAGCCGGCTCGCCACCTTGGCTTCGCGGTGGAAGCGCGTCACCAGCTCGGAGTTGCCGCGGAGCTCCCGGTGGAGGATCTTCACCGCGACGTCGCGCTCGATCCCGCCCTGAAACGCCCGGTAAACGCGGCCCATCGAGCCGATGCCGATCAGGTGCTTGATCCGGATCTGCCCGCTGAGCTCGAGGCCGCAGTAGGGATCGCGATCGGCGCTCGAGAACGGAGGCGAGCGCGTGCTCGCGAGCGGGGTGCCGTCGCGGGGGCAGAACAGGACATCCGCGTCGTACCGCTCGCCGCAGGAGGAACAGCTCTTCGCGGCGGCCGATTTCATCGGGAGCAGGGGACCGACTGTAGCACCTGAGGGCCCAACGGTTTGGTCGTTCGACGAATTCGCGTGGGCGCCCTCCTCGGCGCCGTGAGGTCCGCCGAGGATTGGACCCCCTCGCGAAGGCCGACTAGCGTCGGGAGGCTCATGAGCACCCCCAAGGCCAGCGCCAGGAAGCGCGCCGAGCCAGCGCCGGCCGCGCCGCCGGCCGTGGAGCGCGAGGTCGCGCCCGCGTTCGAAGGGCAATACCGCCTGGAGATCCCGACCGCGGGGTTCGAAGGCCCGCTCGATCTGCTGCTTCACCTGATCCAGCAGCACGAGCTCGACATCCTCGACATCCCCGTCAGCTTCGTGACCGAGCGCTTCCTCGCCTACATCAAGCTGATGGTGACGCTGACGATCGACGTCGCCAGCGAGTACCTGGTGATGGCGGCGACGCTGGCGCACATCAAATCCAAGATGCTGCTGCCCACCGTCCCGTCCGGCCAGGACGACGACGGGCTCCCCGGCGACGAGGACGAGGATCCGCGGGCTGAGCTTGTGCGGCGCCTGCTCGAATACCAGAAGTACAAGGCCGCGGCGTCCGATCTGGGCGAACGCGGCACGCTCGGGCGCGACATCTTCGGCCGCGGCTCCGCCGAGCCCGTGCCCGATGGGCCGGCCCCGTTCGCGAAGACCGGCGTCTTCTCGCTCCTCGATGCGTTCGAGAAGATCCTCAAGAAGAGCAACATCAAGATCGATCACGAGGTCTCGTTCGATCGGATCAGCATCACCGATCGCATCGGCGAGCTCGTCGACAAGCTCGCTCTACGTAGCTCGATGAGCTTCGAAGACCTGCTCCTCGAGCCCGGAGAAGGCCCGCGCACGCTCACCCGCTTTGACATCATCATCACCTTCCTCGCTGTCCTCGAGATGGCCCGCTTGCGGATGATCCGCGTCTATCAGAGCGATCCGCTCGCGATGATCCACGTCGAGCTCTCGGTGCAAGAGAACGGGAGCGCCGAAGGAGGCGTGCGGGAGGAGGATTACTCGTGACGCCCCCGCCCCAGAGGCGCCGCGCGAGCACGTTGCCTGCGGGTGATCTCGACGAGCTCGAGCCGCACCTTGGTCTGTGGCGCTTCGCCTGGCTCTGGCTCACCCGCGGGGATCGCCCGATCGAGGCGGACCCGACACCGGAGCCCCCGATCTCCGAGATCGCCCCTTCGCGCAAGCGTCGAATCACCAAGCGAGAGGCCCCCGCGCCGGATCGGGCCGCCTTCCGCAAGCGGGCCTGGTCGTGGCTCGGGCGCTCTGCACCTGTCGCCCTGGAATCGAAGCGTCGCCGCGCCGTAAAGGCTCCTCCCGCGGCGCTGGGGCTGCGCGCGCGCGCCCGGGCCTGGCTCGAGCGATCGCGCCCTGTGCCGGCGGCCGAGCCGAAGCGCCGCCGCGCCTCAAAGGCCCCTCCCGAGGCCCTTGGCCTGCGACTGCGTGCCTGGTTGTGGCTGGCGTGCAAGCGGGGAATCGAGGCGCGGGAAGCGCCTCCCGCCGCGCCGGAGCCGAAGCGACGCCGCATCCCCATTGCCGTGCTCCGCGCCTTCCGCAAGCGCGCCTGGTCCTGGCTGCTCCGGCCGCGCGAGATCGCGCCCGAGATCGTGCCCGAGCCGGAGATCCTCGCTCCGGCCGAGCCTGTCGCCGCGCCGTTGCCCGCCCTGGGAAAGCGAAAGCGCGGCCCCAAGGCCCCTCCGCCGCCGCCCCCTCCGCCGCCGGATCCCGTCTGGATCTTCCGTCGGCGCGCTTATGCGTGGTTCGATGAAGGCGGCGCGACAACGCCGCTCCTCGCTGCTCAGCACCCGGGCGGTGACGTCGCGCGCGCGCACCTCCGCGGCGTGCTCGAAGCGCTGGTGTTCGCCTCCGAGCACCCGCTCCCCGCCAAGGAGCTGGCCCGCCTCGCCAAGGCCGAGCTCCGCCTCGTCAAAGCCCTGCTCGCCGAGCTCGTGCTCGACTTTCACGGCCGCGGCTTCCGCCTCGAAGAGGTCGCGGGCGGCTATATCTTCCGGACCAGCCCGGCCTTTGCCCCCTTCGTGCGCGAGCAGGTGGCCAAGAAGCCCATTCGCATGTCGCGGGCCCAGATCGAGACGCTGGCGATCGTGGCCTACCGCCAGCCGATCACCAGGCCCGAGGTCGACGACGTCCGCGGCGTCGACTCCGGGGCGGTGCTCAAATCCCTCCTGGAGCGTGATTTCGTGCGGATGCTCGGCAAAAAGGACGAGCCGGGGCGGCCAATCCTCTACGGCACCACCGGCGACTTCCTCGAGTTCTTCGGCCTGAAGACGCTCGGCGATCTGCCGACGCTGCGCGAGTTCACCGAGCTGACCGACGAGTCGAAGCGAACCTTCGAGCGCGAGATGGGCGAAGAGCCGCCCGACGAAGGCTCGCTGGAAGGTGGCTTGATGGGCGGCGAAGGCGACTTCCACAAGGCAGCGCCGAGCCCCCCGGAGCCGCCGCGCCCGGTGAGCGACTACGAGGACGACGAAAGCGTCATCCAGGAGGGCAAAAGTGTCGCTCCGGAGGCCAATTGGGTCTCCGAGGAAGACCCAGGTGTCGCCCCGGAGGCCAATTGGGTCTCCGAGGAAGACCCAGGTCCCGCCCCGGAGGCCAATTGGGTCTCCGAGGAAGACCCAGGTGTCGCCCCGGAGGCCAATTGGGTCTCCGAGGAAGACCCAGGTCCCGCCCCGGAGGCCAATTTGGTCTCCGAGGAAGACCCAGGCGTCGACGAGGAGGACGACGACGACGATGAGGAGGAGGACGAAGACGACGAGGAGGACGACGACGACGACGACGAGGATGAAGACGATGACGAGGATGAAGACGATGACGACGAGTGATCGTCAGGCGCCGTCTTTCGTGGGCTCCGCCGGATCCGCGTAGGGCTCCGCGAGCTTCACCACGGCCGCGCGCAGCTCGGGGTGGGCGATGAGCTTGCGCAGCAGCAGCCAGAGCGTCGGATCGGCCAGCGCCGCGTGCGGGGACGCGGGGGCGCCTCTCTTCTTGCGCGGGATCGCCGCGGCGCCCTGCTTGCGCAGCTCCTCCATTTTGCCGACGAGGCGCTTCGTTGGAAAGAGCTCGCCGCGCTCCCACGAGAGCACCGCGTCCTGTTCGAGACCGAGCGCCGCGGCGAGCTCGCGGGCCGTGCACGAGAGCTCCTGACGGAGCGCCTTGATGTCCTCGGGTGACATGGGGGCGCGAGCGTAGCGCTCTCGCGCCGCGAAGATCCGCGCTGACCGCGTCGGCGGTGAAAATCGACGCCGACCGCGCAACCGCGCCCGCCCTCGTGTCGATGGGGGATCATGCGCCAACCTCCCTTGTTTTCTGCGGGCCGACATCGGACCGCGTCCACGCTCGCCGGCCTCACGCTCCTCACTGCGTCGTTCTCGGCGTGCCTCTCTCATCCACCGATGCCCACGCCGAAAAAGCCGGCGGCTGAAGAGCCGCCCTCTGTCTCCGCGGATCCCGTGACCGTGGAGCCGGCGGCGTCGCTCACCGCCGCGCCTGCGGTGCTCTGGATCCGCGTCGAAAAGCCGGTGGATCCAGCCCGGATCGCGCTGGTGCGCGGGCGCGCTGGGGCGGCGCAGGTGAGCCAGGTTCGCCGCGGCGAGATCTCCAGGGTGCTGCAAGACCGGCTCGTGCCCGTGACGATCTGGAGCGAAGATCCCGGGGAGGACGGCGCGACGCCGATCGGCAGCGTGGTGATCGCGCCGAACGAGGCGCTGCGCCCCGGCGACGAGTACACGCTGGTGAGCGGTGAGCCCCCGCAGGCCACAGCGATCCTGATCGCGCCCGACGACCCCGCGCCGATCCTCGCCCGCGCCTGGCCGCCCGCGGGCGCCTCGGCCACCGCGCGCTATGCGGTGTGGTGCGGCGACGCGCCGCTCCCCGCGATCGACGAGGCCGCGACGCTCGCGCCCGCGGGGACTCGAGGGCGGATCCTTCGCGGCGTCCACGACGGCGATCCCGGAGCGCGGTGCCTGCGCTTCGAGGCCGAGGCCGCCTCGGAGATCGCCGATCCGAAAGGCCAGCCGCCGCCGAGCGTCTCCGCTGGAGGCGAGCTCTTTCGCCTCGATCCGATCCCGATCGAGGGCGGCGCGCCCGGCCACCCGGTCGAGCCGATTGACTGCGACCTTTCGGAGATCGCCTTCGGCCCGGGCTGCGCCCAGGTCACCGACGATCGCCTCACGGTCCGCGCCCCCGAAGCGCCCGTGCTCTGGACGATCGCCGGCGCCGGGATCGATCGTGTCCTGCCGACCAGGGCAGGGGAGCTCTTCGTGATTGACGGCCTCACGCCCGCCTCGAACACCACGCTGCAGGTCGCCGTCGTCGACGATGGTGGTGAGCTTCATAGCTATGTGTCCGCATTCGCCACACTGGCATCCATGCCTCACCTGGTCCTGAACGAGGTCTTCGCCAATCCCCTGGGGCCGGAGCCTCAGCAGGAGTGGGTGGAGATCCTCAACGATGGTACGATTTCCGCAGAGCTGGGTGGACACGTGCTGATCGATGTCGGGGGGGAGACGGTCCTCCCGCCGGGCGCGATCCCGCCGGGAGGGGTTGCCCTGATAGTCAATCAATTATTCATCGCGGATGACGGCGTCGATCCAGCGCCGGATCCAGGCGCGATCCTCTTCCGCGTTCACAAGCTGGGGCACAGTGGGCTATCCAACGACGGCGAGCCGTTGTCCCTTCGAGGCCCGAGCGGTGTGGTGATCTCCCGATCTCCTGTGGGCCCGAAGACCAAAGCAGGAATGAGCCTCGCTCGGGTCACCCCGGCTGCTCCTGACGGGGAAAAGGGGTCCTTCACGCTGGCCGCCCCGACTCCAGGGCGCGCGAATGCGCCGTGAAATACAGGTTTTGTGGGAACGTCTGCTTCCTTTCCGTCCCGAGAATGGAATCAATATCGAGACGCCCGGAAGAAATAACGCGCAAAGCGGGTGACGAGCCACTATGTGAAGGCTAGGTTTCATTCACACCTGGGCCCGGTCCGGCCCACAGCGTGGAGCTGGAGTGATGGCTGCTGTTCGAGAGAAGCTCTTGACTGCTTCAGATCTTGCCGCCCTTTGCGAGGTCGATCTGAAGACAATCCACAACTGGGTTGATCGCGGGAGGATCCCCCATTTTCGCACACCTGGGCGTCACCTGCGCTTTCGCGCGGCGGACGTGGCCGAGTTCCTGCGTGCCTGGGGGTACACGGTCCCACGTGAGCTGGCGCGAGCGAGCGCGCGCACCATTCTCGCGGTCGGGACGAACGAAACGCTGACGCTGGTTCACCGTGCCCTCAGCGAAGGCGCGGCGCCGCCCGGCGCGCCGCCCGCCTCGTCGGGGCAGCCGGTGCGTCTGGTCGGCCACCCGTACGACGCGTTGATCTACGCCGGCTCTGATCCAGGCGACGTCTACGTGATCGACATCAAGCTTTACGCCGCGGAGATCGAGCCGGGGTCGATGTTCGAGGCGCTCCATCGGGCCTCCCCGCAGGCGATCCTCATCGCGCTCGCGGACGAGCCCGTGGCGCTGCCCACGTTCGTCGCCCGCGTCGGCCGCGGCGACACCGCGGGGCTGAAGAAGCTGATCGCGCCCGAGCCGGCCGCCGCGGGGCCGACGGGCAAGGCGCCGTCGAGCACGGCGCCTGTGCCTCCCAGCCCTGGATCGGCGTCGGTGAGCAAGCTCCCCGAAGCGCCGACGGAAGAGATCCCTCCGCGCGCGGCGGGCGGGGGCAGTCGGTGATCGGGTAACCGCGAGCGCCGAGCAGGGCCGCCCAGCGCGGGCGGCTCTGTTCGGCGCTTCAACGCGGGCTACTCGGCCGCGTTCTCCGAGGTGCCGGCGATCGTCATCGACGACACGCGCAGCGTGGGCGAAGCGGTGGAGCTGCGGAGATCGAGATCGTCGCCGACCGCGTCGATGCGCTGCCAGAGATCATCGATGTTGAGCGAGATGGTGACCTCGCTGACGGGGAATGTGAGCTCGCCGTCCTCGATCCAGAACCCCGACGCTCCCCGCGAGAAATCGCCGGTGAGGGCGTTGAAGGCGAGGCCCATCATGTCGGTCACGTAGAGCCCACGCTTGGTCGACTTCACGATCTCCGCGGCCGGCGTCGATGTGGGCTGAAGGATGAAGTTGGTCGTCGAGGGGCCGACGCCGCCGCTCGCTCCGCGCGAGGCGTTGGCGGTCGAGGCGCGACCGAGCTTGCGCGCGCTATAGCTGTCGCAGAGGTACGTCTTCAAGACGCCCTGCTCCACGACGACGTGCTTGCGCGAGGCCAGCCCTTCGCCGTCGAACGGGCGTGAGCCGAGGGCGCGGAGCAGGAACGGATCGTCGACGATCGTGATCAGATCGCTGGCGACCTTCGTGCCCTCACGGCCGATGAGGTAGCTCGATTTGCGCCAGATCGCGCTGCCCATGATGCAGCCGGCCATGAGGCCGAGGATCGATCGCGCCGCGTCGGGATCGAAGACCACCGCCGCCTCGCACGTTGGTACCTTCTTCGAGCCGAGCTTGCGCAGCGTGCGCCGCGTCGCCTCGCGCCCCACCGCCTCGGGCGTGTCGAGCTCCTTCAAGTAGCGCTTCGCCGTGTAGTGATGGCCGCGCCGCTTCTTCCCGCCTTCGTCCTCGGCGACGGGGACGACGACCAGCGAGGAGTACGAGCTCGCGTACCCGCCGCTGAACCCGCTCGACAGCACGATCGCGAAGGCGCCTGCGGCGCGCGAGAACGTCGTTCCGTCGCTGTTGGTGATGCGCGGATCGGCGTCGAACGCCGCCTTTTCGCCGCGGAGGGCGAGCTCTAACGCCTGGGCCGCGGTGACCTCGCCGCCCTCGGGGTCGTAGAGATCGAGGTCCGGCAGCGCGCCCTTGGCCAGCAGATCCGGATCGGCCGGCCCCGCGAAGGGATCTTCCTGCGAGAGGTCGACGAGCTCGAGCGCGTCCTTGACGAAGCGATCGATCCCGCGCGGCGTGAGATCCGACGTCGACGTCAGCGCGACGCGGCCCTGCTTGATGACGCGCATGCCCAGGCCGCGATACGCGGCCTCTTCCACCAGCTCGGGCTCACCCATCCGCGCTTTGGTCACCGGATCGGGCTCACCCATCCGCACTTTGGTGCTGAGGTGCGAGCCAGAGCGGGCGACCGCCTCGGCCACGTCGGCGCCGCCTTTGCGGGCGCGCTCGACCACCTCGGTGGCCAGGGCGTTGAGGGACTGGATCTCGGCGTCCATTCGGGTCGTCATGGGCGCGCAGATTGGCGGAGCGGGGCCCGGAGCGCAACTGCAGGGCGGGCAGGCGTCATCCGGGAGGAAAGAGCCTCGTGAAGCGATGGCCCTGTAAGCTCGGGCGGGGGCCCTCGTTCTTCGCGCACCACCCTGGAAGACTTCATGCGCGCTCGCCTGATCAAGACTGCTGCTCTCACCCTCTCCGCCGGCCTCCTCGGGGCTTGTGGCGCCGCCTATGGCCCCATGGCCACCGGGGCGGCCCCCGCCTCCGTTTCGCGGGCCGAGGCGCAGCCGTCCTATGACTCCCCGATGGCGCCGCCGCCGGCCGCGACGGCGGTGGCCGCGGCAGAGGCCGAGAAGGCGCAGGGGACGGAGGACTACAAGGACTATGGAATCAACCCCGTGGTCGACCCGCACAAGGACCGCTTCTCGACGTTCTCGATCGACGTCGACACGGCCTCTTACTCCATCGCTCGCCGCAAGATCATGGAAGGTGGGCTGCCCCCGTATCAGGCCGTGCGCGTTGAAGAGTTCCTGAGCTCGTTCGACTATGCCTATGACGCTCCCAAGCAGGGACCGTTCGCCGTCCACCTCGCCGCCGCGCCCTCGCCGTTTACCGCGGGCCATCACGTCCTCCGCGTCGGCCTCCAGGCCCGGCGCGTCGCCGCGCAGGATCGGAAGCCGGTCCACCTCGTGTACCTCGTGGACACCAGCGGATCGATGCACAGCGCCGACAAGATCGGGCTCGCCCAGAAGAGCCTCAAGCTCCTCACCAACACCCTTCGTCAGGGCGACACCGTCGCGATCTGCACCTATGCCGGCAGCACCCGCGAGATCCTCGCGCCCACCGGCGTAGAAGAGAAGGGCCGAGATCCTCTCGGCGATCGAGGCGCTCGAGGCCGGCGGCTCGACCGCGATGGAGAGCGGCATCGACATCGCCTATCGGCTCGCCGAGAAGACGCGGGTCCCGGGCCACGTCAACCGCGTCATCGTCCTCTCCGACGGGGACGCCAACGTCGGCGCCACCTCCCACGAAGCGATCTTGAAGCTGATCAAGAGCCACCGGGACGCGGGGATCACCCTCTCCACGGTGGGCTTCGGGAGCGGCAACTACAAGGACACCATGATGGAGCAGCTCGCCGACAAGGGGGACGGCAACTACTCCTACATCGACAGCGAGAGCCAGGCGCGCAAGGTCTTCTCCGAGCAGGTGAGCGGGCTGCTCTTGGTCGTGGCCAAGGACGTCAAGATCCAGGTCGAGCTCAACCCCGACGTCGTCCGTTCGTATCGCCTCCTCGGGTACGAGAACCGGGACATCGCTGACAAGGACTTTCGCAACGACAAGGTGGACGCGGGCGAGGTCGGCTCGGGCCACAGCGTCACCGCCGTGTACGACGTAGTCTTGACGGCGACGAAGGGATCCCCCGTCACCGTCCGTCTGCGGAACAAGGCCGCTGAAGGTGACACGCCCGCCGTGGAGACGGCCTTCCCCATGGACGTCGCGGCGATCGCGCCGACGTTCGAGGCGGCGCCGCAGAGCCTGCGCCTGGCCGCGGCGATCGCCGAGTTCGGAGAGGTCCTCCGCAAGAGCCCCCACGCCGCGAGCGTGCACCTCGAGGATGTCCAGCGCGTGGCGCAGGGCGCCGCCACCCAGCGCGCCGATCAGCAGGAGCTGCTCGACTTGATCCGCCGCGCCGGTGCGATCACCGGCGGCAGCAGCGGCGGCCTGGCCAAGACGGCGAAGTAACTTCGCCTCGCGGTCACCCTTCCTGGATGGTGACCTTGTTCATCCGCGCCGGCGTGAGAGGGCGATCATCCCTGTCCGTCGGCGTCTTCTCGAGCTTCTTCACCACATCCATCCCCTCGATCACCCGGCCGAAGACCGGGTGCTTGGAGGCGCCGGGCGAGAACCAATCCAGGTACGGGTTGGCCACGGTGTTGATGAAGAACTGGCAGCTCCCGCTGTTGGGGGCCCCGGTGTTGGCCATCGACAGCGTGCCCGGATCGTTGCTGATCTTCGCGTCGGCCGGGTGCTCGTCCTTGATGGTGCCATCCGGGCCGTCGCCGGTGCCGGCCCGGGTGCTCTTGGGATCGCGGCTGTGAGGGCAGCCGAACTGGAGCATGAAGTTGTTGATGATGCGGTGGAAGTGGAGCCCATCGTAGAAGCCGCCCTTGGCGAGCTTCACGAAGTTGCCTGCCGTGATCGGCATTTTGTCGATGAAGAGCTCGATCTTGATGTTACCGAGCGAGGTCTCGAGGAGAGCGGTAGGGTTCGCCATGCGCCGGGAGGGTAGTCGGACAGCGCGCCGTTGGCGAGAGCGAGCAGCGGCAAGCGTGATCAAGACGTTGCGCTCGCCCGGTCGGTTTCATGGTAGGTTTCCGCGGACAGTGAACGAGGAGCGGCGCTTAGTGCCAGCCTTCCCTGTCGGTAAGGGGATCGATTGATGAAGCTCGAACGGCGATCGAATCTTGGCGTCAGCGTCGTGGTCACGGGGGTGCTCGCGCTCTTCGTCGGCATGGCCGCTTGTGGAAGCTCGGTGGACACCAACCCCCTCAGCACGGGGCCCGGCGGTGACCCAAGCGGCGGCGGTGTCGTCGTCTCCAGCACCGGCGCGTCCGGCTCGGGGAATACCGGCTCGGGGGGCACCAGCTCGGCGAGCACCGGCTCAGGCATGACTCCTCCGCCGGGGGTGTCCACCAAGGTCGACCTGCTCCTGATGATCGACAACTCGCGATCGATGGCCGACAAGCAAGCGATCCTCGGCGACGCCGTGCCTGATCTCGTGCAACGCCTGATCAACCCAGCCTGCGTCGATGGGAGCGGCGTCCCGGCGTCTCCGCAGCCCGCGGGTCCGCTCGAGGCTTGCCCGGCCGGTACGAAGCGCGTCTCCGCGCCGGTGACGGACCTCCACATCGGGGTAGTCAGCTCGAGCCTCGGCGGCCACGGCTCGGACGCCTGCTCGACGATGGAGACCTTCTCTTGCAACGGTGGCCCCAACTTCAGCAACAATGACGCCGGGCACCTCCTTGCCCGCGTGGACTCCTGCGGTGGAGCGACGATTCCGACCTACCAGCAGAAGGGCTTCCTCGCCTGGGATCCCGCGCAAAAACTCCAGCCTCCGGGCGAGTCGAGCGTGGGGGATCTCAACGGCGCCCCGGGCCTCATCCCCACCTTCCGCAACATGGTCATCGGCCTCGGGCAAGTCGGCTGTGGGTACGAGTCCCAGCTCGAGAGCTGGTATCGCTTCCTCGTCGATCCGACCCCATACCAGGAGATCACCCTCCAGGGCGGCAAGGCCGTGCCCTCCGGCATCGACGTGCTCCTCCTCGCGCAGCGCGCGGACTTTCTCCGGCCGAGCTCGCTCCTCGCCATCGTCATGCTCACCGACGAAAACGACTGCTCCATCAAGGAGTCGGCTCAATTCTACTATGCCGCCCAGCAGCAGAACCCGACGGACAACAAGAAGAAGTTCCACCTGCCGCGCGCGCGCCAGGAGTGCCTGACCAACCCGAACGATCCGTGCTGCAGGTCGTGCGGTCAGAGCGTCCCCGCCGGCTGTCCCGTCGACAACAAGTGCACGGCGAGCCCGACCCTGAGCGACGCGGAGGACGACGTCAACCTGCGCTGCTTCGATCAGAAGCGCAGGTTCGGGATCGATTTTCTCTACCCGATCGATCGTTACACCACCGCGCTGTCGAGCCCGATGGTGCCCAACGTGGCGGGGGAGCTGGTCCCGAACCCGATCTTCTCGGACATCCACAAGGACCCGCAAGATACCCAAGTACGTGACGCGAGCCTGGTAGTGCTGGCGGGCATCGTCGGCGTCCCCTGGCAGTCCATCGCCCGCGATCCTGCGGACCTGACCAAGGGCTTCCGCAACTCCGACGAGATGCTGATGAAGAACGCCAGTGGCTTCAATGGTTGGGAGGTCGTCCTCGGCGATCCGGCCAACTACGTCCCTCCGAAGGACAAGCACATGATCGAGTCGAGCGCGCCGCGCGCCGGCCTCCCCGGCCCGAGCTCTGCGCCGGGCGCGGATCCGATCCACGGGCACGAGTACACGAACGCGAACAACGATCTCCAGTACGCGTGCGTCTTCGATCTGCCCACGCCGCGCGACTGCACGGTGAACACCACGAGCTGCGACTGTAGCAACCCCGGCAACGACAACCCGCTCTGCGACGCGAACGTGAAGACGATGCAGGTCCGGGCCAAGGGCTACCCCGGCCTCCGCGAGCTCTCGCTGCTGAAGAGCGTCGGGCCCCAGGGCGTCGTCGCCTCGGTGTGCGCCGCCCAGCTCTCGGCGCAGACGCAGCCCGACTACGGCTACCGCCCCGCGATGTCGGCGATCGCCGCTGCCCTCAAGCCCCACCTCGCCCAGTAACGCGGCCGCGGCCCGGTAAAAAGCCGGGCCTGGCTGCTGTGCAACGACCACGTTCGCGGCGGCGGAGCTTTTTGCTATACCCTCCGCCGCCCCCGTGTCCGACCCCCTCCTTCTCCGAGAAATCACCCGCCGGAAGACGTTTGCGATCATCTCGCATCCCGACGCCGGCAAGACGACGTTGACCGAAAAGCTCCTGCTCTACGGCGGAGCGATCCAGCTCGCCGGCGCCGTCAAGGCGAAGGGAGCGCGGCGCCACGCCGTCAGCGACTGGATGGAAATGGAGAAGGAGCGCGGCATCTCGATCGCCTCGAGCGTGCTCCAGTTTCCCTACAAAAACCGGCTGCTCAGCCTGGTCGACACCCCCGGCCACGCCGACTTCAGCGAGGACACCTACCGCGCGCTGATGGCGACGGACGCGGCGATCATGCTCCTCGACAGCGCCAAGGGCGTCGAGCCGCAGACGAAGAAGCTCTTCCGCGTCTGCAAAATGCGGCAAATGCCGATCTTCACCTTCGTCAACAAGATGGACCGCCCCGGCCGCGATCCCTTCGATCTGATCGGCGAGGTCGAGGAGGTCCTCGGCATCGGCGTGTACCCGATCACCTGGCCGATCCACACCGGCGGCAAGTTCCGCGGCGTGTACCACCTGCTGAAGAAGCAGGTCTTCCTCTTCGATCTCGTCGCCCACGGCGCCGAAATGGCCCCGATGGAGATCCACTCGCTCGACAGCCCTCAGCTTGTAGAGGCGATCGAGGAAGAGGGCGCAAAGCAGCTCCGCGAGGACATCGCGCTGCTCGAGGCGGCCGGCGACACGCTCGACCTCGGCAAGCTCGCGCGGGGCGAGGTGACGCCGATGTTCTTCGGCAGCGCCATCACCAACTTCGGCCTCCCCCAGCTCCTCGACTCATTCATCGAGATGATGCCGCTGCCCGCGCCGCGGATGAGCGACAAGGGCCCGATCGCGCCGGACGATGAGCGCTTCACAGCCTTCGTCTTCAAGATCCAGGCGAACATGGACCGGGCGCACCGGGACCGCATCGCCTTCTTCCGCGTCTGCTCGGGACGCTACGAGCGGGGAATGAAGGTCTTTCACAAGCGCCTCGACCGCGACATCCGCCTCACCAACCCGGTGCAGTTCCTGGCGCAGGAGCGCACCCTGGTAGAAGACGGCTTTGCCGGCGACATCATCGGCGTCTTCGATCCGGGGATCTTCCTCATCGGCGACACGATCTCTTCGGGCGGCTCGCCGGTGCAGTTCGCGGCGCTGCCGCAGTTCCCGCCGGAGTATTTCGCCCGCGTAGCGATGATCGATCCGCTCAAGCGCAAGCAGCTCAAGAAGGGCCTGGAGCAGCTCGCGCAGGAGGGCAGTATCCAGCTCTTCCGGCCGCCGGAGGGGCGTGAGGGCGAGTCGATCGTCGGCGCGGTGGGTGAGCTTCAGTTCGACGTGGTGCGCGCGCGGCTCATCGCCGAGTACAGCGTCGATGTCCGGCTCGAGCGCCTGAGCTTCACCATGGCCCGCTGGGCCTTGGGCGAGGCCATCCCCATCGCTGAGCTGGAGTCGCAGCTCTACGGGTACGGCGCGCTCGACATCCACGGCAACCACGTGGTGCTCTTCAAGGGCGACTGGCAGATGGAGACGTGCGCCAAGGCCTTCCCGCGGACGCAGTTCGTCGAGCTGGGGAACGCGGCGCCGAAGATCGAGGCGTGATCGCCCGGTAGATCGTTCGGGAAGACGAGGCGTCTGTCGACCTCGTCTTCCCGTCATCCTGGGCGTATCGAAGACCTGTCGCTGCGCAGCCACGGCGGATTGGCTGCATGATCGCGATGTCATGCCAGCAAGGCCGAGACAGGCCTGATCCCACGAAAAATCGCCATATTTGCCGGTAGCGCGATCGTTGGCACTCGCCTTGCGAAGAGGGTGCGAGCGTCACGCAGTACCTGACTTCACATCCGACGCTTTGCTTCCTTCCTTTGCTTCCCTCGCTTCCTTTGCTTCGCTAGCTTCTCTTCTCTCACTGTCACCCTCGCTTCGCTTTCAAGTGGCGCCCCTCTCACCCGGGGCGCCATTTTTTTATCCATGCAGCAGCGCCGCCTCTCCGCGCTGACGCCGCCGTGGATCCATCGATTGCCACGCTGAGCACGCCGCCCTGGGCGAGCGCAACGTGGTTCGTCGCCTGCGACGACTCGCCGCGCAAGGTCGCCACACATTGCATGCCCGCCCCGCCTCTCCGGCGTCCCGCATCCCCGTCAAACGCTGTTGCGCGCGCCGCCCGACAACGTCAAAGCCGGGAAATGAAGGGCGAGCGTCTCATGGCGTGAATTGCTGGACTTCCGGCATGGCGAATGCACTGGCGAAACATCACGAAACTTCATTCCTCCGTGGAGCTCGGGCGCTTTACGACGCTCGAGCTCCGCGTGAGATGCCACAGAGGTAGTTCCCATGAACACAATCAAATCATTCCTCCTCACCGGCAGTATCGTCCTGGGTACCCTCCTGGCCGCCTGCTCCACCCCGCTGGCCCCCGTTCAGTCCGGCGCTGGCCCGAAGATGCCTGATCCCGGGGCCGACAAGGAGTACAAGGTCGAGTTTCCGGATCCGGGCCACGGCGTGGCGCGCTACATCGGGATCACCATTGGAGACGACATCGCCAAGCAGTGCGGGCTCGTGCAAACGCACTTCGAGTTCGACTCCGCGGAGCCGGTCCCGCAGGACAAGATCGTCCTCAAGGGCCTGGCCGAGTGCCTCAACCAGCCCAAGCTCACCGACGTGACGCTGGCCCTCGTGGGGCGCGCCGACGGCCGCGGCACCGCGGCGTACAACAGCGCTCTCGGCCTCAAGCGCGCTGGTCGCGTCAAGACCCTCCTGGTCGACGCTGGCATGTCCGAGGATCGGATCAAGACCTCGTCCCGCGGTGATCGCGGCGCGATCGGCGACGATATGGCCGTATCGTTCGGCTATGACCGCCGCGTGGATGCGGTCGAGGTCGGCGTGGTCCACGCTCCTCGCTGAGCTCCGCCGAGCAACGCGCGGATGACGAGTGAGCTGGTGACGCCGGCGGCCACGACCCTTCCAACCCCAACCCCGCCGACGCTGATCGACGTCCTCCTCGCCGAGGACGATGGGGACCTGCGCGACGCGCTGACGGACACGCTGGAGGACGCAGGCTACACCACGGCCCCGTTCGCCAACGGCCAGGAAGCCCTGGAGTGGCTGCAAGGCACGACGCGGCTGCCCTCGCTCGTCCTGATCGACATGCGGATGCCGGTCATGGATGGCTGGCAGTTTCGTCAACGGCAGCTCGAGGATCCAGCGATCGCGCGGGTCCCGGTCGTGATGCTGAGCGCGCTGAGCGATATCGCGGAGAGCGTCGGCGTCGAGCACCTGAAGAAGCCCATTCAAGTGAGCGCTCTCCTCGTCGTCGTGGCGCAGCACTGTGGCCCTCGCCACGAGCCGCCGTCCGAGGGCGAGTTCGTGCGTCGCTCGGAGTGAGCTCGACACCCGCCCGCTGCCCTGGCGCGGGCGCGCGGGGCGGCGCGGCGGCGATGTGCCGATTTGCCCCACGATCGATGCATTCTTTCCCGTGATCTGCCTTCATGTGCTTGGCTCGTTCTTTGCGATAGAGCAGAAACATGGGAACTCGTGCCGCTCTCGCCTTCACCGCTGCCGCGCCCCGGTCCACTGTCGGGTGCTCGCCGTGCCGCGCCGAGCTCCTCGCCGGCCTCGCCTTCCTCGAAGGCAGCAGTAACCCGGCCTGGGGTGTCGCCGGCCTGCGAGCGTGGTTTGCCGAGCACCTGACCGCGTCAGGATGGATGATGACCCCGGTCGTGGTGACGGAGCCCGGGGCCGGCTCTGTGGCGCTCCACGGCAGCAGCGCGCACGGGCTCGCGTCGCACGGAAACCTCCCCCAGATCCTGAGCGCGGCGCGAGATCGCGTCCTCGCCGCGCTGCGCGGGCTCACCGCCTCTTCGAGCGATGATCGCTTCCTCTCCGGGGCGATCTACGCTGGACGCGTGCGGCGGATGCGCGTCGATGGGGCGAGTCGGTGGGTCGTCCGGCCGGCGCCGACCGCGACGCTGAGCGACATCGTGCTCGCGGTCTTCGCGGCGGATGTGCTCACGAACCGCGAAGGTTACGAGACCAGCCTCTGCGTGTGCGATACCTGCAGTCGGGTGACCTTCAAGGAAGGCGTCGAGGATCGCCGGAGCTGCCCGGCCCATCGTCCGGCCCTGAGCGGCTTCATCCGCAAGGTGGCGCCGGAGCAGGATATGCGCTGGGCCTCATGATCATAGGATGAAGGGCGCTTGAGTTAGCTCGGATCGTCGAGCACCTCGGCGAGCGACGCGGCGACAATGGCCTTCTCGTGCCAGCGCTCCCAGTCGCTGCGGACCCTTCTGGGCCAGGATGCGTTCGCGCGCTTCGTCCGGAACAGTGATGCCGCGAACTCGAAGCACGGTCAGCAGGGCGCGCGTCGCCTCCTCGGTGCGCCCCTCGTCGCGCCCTTGGGCCACGTACTTCTTCGCGAAATCGCTCTGGTACTCGTAGCCCTCCTGGCAACCGCGGGCGGCGCGCGCGCCCGTTGAGTAGTCGGGCCAGCTGTAGTGCTTCTGGGAGTCGATGCCGAGCTGGACCTCGATGATGACTACCCGGACCGGCACGTCGCCGTCGAGCAGGAGGACGACGACATCGGTGCGGTACTCGGCGGGCCGGATTTTGGCCAGATCGATCGAGATGAGGCGCGCTTCGGTGTAGGACGGGAGCACGACACCGAGCGCCTCGGTCAGGAGCTCGGCGCCGAGGGAGGGGCGGTTTTTGAAGAGGTCGACGAGGACCTCGTGGGCCATGGAGGGCATGGCGGCGAGGTTCGCATAAGGGCAGAAGAGGCGCAATTGGGTGGTGAAACTCCTGGGGGTAGGGCGAGCTCCTGCATTCCGGTCGTTGCCACAGCTGCTTTGTCTTGGTCGAGGTTACGGCTCGGAACATAGAACATAAGGCATATATAGGGCGCACTCGTCGAGGCGAAGTGTCCGCAGCTCAACGCGAGGTTCGGAGCCATAGGACATATGGGATGCGCTCCTCGAGACGAAGAGCCGCGGCTCAACGCGAGGTCCCGGTTCGGGGACATAGAACATATGAAGAGCGCCGTCCGGATGCGTCTGCCCAACGCCTTGGCTGTGCTGCCGCGCCGCAAGCGCGGTCAGCATCAGCGCCTTGTTGGGCGGCATGGACTTGGCAGGACGCTCAGCTCGGATCATCGACCACCTCCGCGATCGACGGGACTGTTGCGGCCTTCTCCAGCCACCGCTCCAGGCTCACTAGCTCCTTCTCGGCCAGGATGCGCTCGCGCGCGATCTCGGGCACAACGATGCCGCGAGCTCGGAGGACAGCCAGCACGGCCCGCGCGGCTTCCTTGACCTCACCCTCCTTATGGCCCTCCTTATGGCCCTCCTTATGCGCCTCTTGACGTGCCAACGAGATCGCGCCTCGCTCGTCCTGCTCGGCCATCTTGGAGCGCTCGTACTCCAGCCACTCCGCGTCCGTGAAGCTCGATTTACGCGCGATTTCGAGCGCCTCGGCGAAGGGGCCCTCGGAGAGCGCCGGCGGGACCACCTCCAGGTTCTTGGCTTCACGGAAGAAGTATGCCCACTTATCGATGAGGGTCTCAGGGGCCCTGCCAGCACTGTATTTGGGCAACTCCAGGAAGGCGTACTGAAGCTGCCGCAGGCCCTTGTGACCGCTCTGCTGTTCCTGCATTCTCCAGCGGCTCATCATCGGGATCTTGTATCCACGGTCCTTGATCTTTTTGGGCCAGAGCTTGAAGTTGCAGATCGTCACGCCCACGACGTCGCAGAGCTTGTGGTACTGGTCGCCCTCGCCTGCCTGCATGACATAGGCCTTGCTGGCATTGTAGACGACGCGTTTCTCGAATCCTTCGACCGGGAGGACCTGCATCTCGACGACGAACCGCCGGCCCGACCTCGTCGTGCACTTGACATCGACGATGGAGAGCTTGCTCTTGGGCGCCATGACGCGCTGTTCGAGGGAGAAGTGTTCGAGGCTCCGGATGCGATGCGTGCCCGATAGCTCGAGAAGGTCGTTGAGGAGGGCAATGAGGAGGGGTTTGTGCGCTTCGGCGCCGAAGATCCGCTTGAAGACGACGTCGGTCTTGGGGTCGGCGAAGACGGAGCGCATGGCCCGGAAATGCTACCTCCAGCGGGCGCAGACGGCAAGCCGCGCGCTGCGAGTGGCGAGCTGCGAGTGGCTAGCCCGCGCGGAAGGCGGCGCCCGCGCTGGAGATCGAGGCGCCTGGCCTCGCCCGGATCAACCTGCTCGTCCTGCTCGTCCTCGCGCTCGATGCCGTCGCCACAAGCACAGCCCGTCCGGCGTTCATGGGTCATCCGACCGTCCTCGGGTCACGAGCAACCCGAACTGACGTCCTCCGCGTCGTCCTCGTCGGCCTCAGCACGGCTCGCAGCACACCAACGCGAGCAGGTATCGTTCGCGAAGACGTCCAGCAAGGGCTCTCCGAGGACCGAACCCAACGTGTGGCCCCTGCCCTCGACCCAGCGGACAAAGGCTCCGACATGCTTCAGATGTCGGGACATGGAGCTCGAGGTTGAACAGGGAGTCGACGCCCGCACTCGGGTGAAGCGCCGGTCGGCGGGCCGCGCAGATCGAGCCGCATAGTGCAACCTAGGGCAATTGC
>Ga0105048_10001037_pt1 | contig 44697 bp, 36 predicted proteins | sample MAT05_FD_78382 | JGI IMG/M metagenome (GOLD analysis project Ga0105048, IMG submission 78382) | Freshwater microbial communities from Lake Fryxell liftoff mats and glacier meltwater in Antarctica - MAT-05 | ecosystem: Environmental > Aquatic > Freshwater > Ice > Liftoff microbial mat | place...
ATAACTCCCGTATTTTGAGCGCATCATAGAAACCACCGGCAGATCGATACCCGGAGCACAATAGTTGCTTTCGTCACTGCCGCGGTCGCGCCAATTCCAGCGAATAAATTTTGCATCAGTATGGGTGAGTACATGCAATGCAACTTGATCGGCCAATGTATTTCCAGCACGGGAAGGCAAAAACGAATAGACGCGTTCATCACCGACGCAGCTCACATTAAAACCCGCTATCGTCTGATTTCGCAGTTGCTCCAATCGCAGTGCAATATAGGCAATTGAACCGATCATTTCTGGCACAAAAATCAAACGATAACTCAAGCGCCGCCTGGGTAACTGACTTAGCCAAGACCCCAAATAGGCCAACAATGCCGGACCAGACAGCTCGTTGTTTGCCATCGACGGATGGCAACAGTAACTGGACAGCAGCACTTCGTTGGAGCTCTCGCCCGGGATCAATAACTCGCCTAGTGTGATCGACCCCGGAAAATGACGGGTATCGGTATGCACGTGGTAGGTGCCCTCCTGCAAAGCATCGCGCTGCAACTGCGACAGGCAAAACCCCCAACGTCTCTGGTAATAACTAGTGACATAGGGAATAGCATCTGGCTGCTCTGGCAATGAGTACAGATGCATCTGTAACTCGCTCAGGGACAACTCGCAGTCCACCGCTTCGGAATAACCCAACAAATGCAGATTATTTTCTGAAAACTCACAAATGCGATCTCCACTCGGCGTTTCAATCCAAGCCTCGCGAACCTGCCATTCGTCTGGAACGATCCAATCCAACACCGAAGTCCCGCTTGCTACCTCAATCAACTGCATGGAAGGATTCAATCGACGAATGGCTTTCAAAGTATCTCTTAGCCCTGCGCCTGATAAACTGCGTGGCAAGGGCCACAACTCCCGCGCAAAAGAATGGATTTGCGCCCCAACTGCGACGCTATCATTCCAATCAATCACTACTCAGTAACCATGCTCGGTTGCCAGACGCTAAAATCGCGTCAAAGTCGGCAACAATTCGCTTACCGTGGGCTTTGCCGACCCACGCGATGGCGCTTTCACTCCAACCAGTAAAGTGTTGCACCGCTGGAGGTTGATCAACACTATCCAAAATCAACAGCAGACTTTTCGCGCGCGCGAATGCCTCGTCGACGAAGCGTGCCGGAAACTGCAAGTGATCCAGATACTGAAACGCGCCTAACACGTCCATCTTCCGGCTAATATGGTCGTCCCAGTTAATCCGATTCACTGCCGCCCGTGCGCAGAGCGACTGCACACAGTGAACTTGATCTTTTTGGCAACCACTGCCCCAATAGTTTGGTTCAGCTCGGTCAAAATACCAGCGCCGCACGCTAACTTCCGACTTGTTGGCCAATTGACCCCACAGCGGGCAGCCAATCTCAGCATAATTACTAATCGGTCCGAGTTTGGCCAGCAACCAGTTCCACAAGGATTTTGCGGAGAACCCGCTAAAACGACGGAATGGAAATGCTTGGACAAATCGCCCGTCAAACTCAGGAAGTAGTTTCCGCAAAGTCGACACGTCGTGATTATTAACGGCCATTCGGGCGCTCTGGGTCAACTGACCAGCGTCTGCATCAACAATGGAATCTAGAATGGAGTTCAAACCGCGATGGAATCGAGCTATTTGCCCCGAGTCCCTTGCGTCGACAGCATGGGCGTAATCCTCAATCTCGCGCGCCCAACCTGCTTCTGAAAATCGATCCGAGTGCGCATCCCAACCTTTTGGGTGCACCGGAACCCGAGCACGAAACAGGTTCACAAGTAATTCCGCACGGAACCACTGGGCTTTATACCAAAGCCCGCAATTGTAGCAACGTCGATTAACCAGTGCCGTGAGCAGATCAAGCTCTGCGCATGATAACAGCGCCGCCAATTGCTCTGAATAGAGATTGGCGAGCGGCTGACTTTCGTCGTTGTATTCGGCGCACTGGCACAAAGGACAATGATCGGTGACGCGTAGAGCAGTCGACAAGGTGTTCAGATAAGGTTGCCGATGGGAACCGCCGGAACAGTCGTATAGGCACCGCCCCGCAACTCGGCGGGCCATTCGCCGCTCTGCCATTGGCGCATTACGGCCCGGTAGTGGTCCCACAACGTGGGTGCATCTATATGCTCTGCCTGTGCGTAGACGGCTTCCAATCCGCGCATATATGAGACCCGGTCTAGCGCCGAACCCCGCTCTGCGCCACTATCCCCTGCACCACCATGCCACCACGGACCGCCATCCAGCGCATCCTCCAATTCATCAGCAAGTTGCATAACGCGGATGGTTGCCGTGTCCTCGTCACAAAAGCGCAAATCAGTCTGCGGCGCAAGCGCATCCGCAACACTGTAAGCCCAAACCAAACTCTCAACCTCGCTCCCGAATTGCTTTCGCAGCGCCCCGCGGCGCCCATCGACCGGGCCCGGACCAAAGGGGACTCTTTCCTGATACATCGCATGTATTAAGGCCGCGACAATCGCCGTAGTGTTCAGCCGAACTTCGGCGACCAAACTCGCCACGCCAACCAAATGACACGCAAACGGCTTTCCACTGCCACGCAGCAGACCAGCTGTCTGATTTGCGCCAAGCCAAATAGCCTGCCGCACTACCGCCAAAGAGTGGCGATCCATTCCAGCGCCAATCAATTGACAGAACAACTGCGGGCCTGTCTGTGACACCGTTCGAACATATAACATAGATGGACTTAGCCGTGGTCCAACGAAATAGCTGCGAAGGCAGGCGTATCCGCACTCACCCTTCGACCGCACGCGTTGTCAAAACTACGCGCATCCAGACCATGATTCGGCCGGAGAACCACCAAATCCTCCGCGCACAACTCATCGCCTGCTTTTAGAGCGCGCCGGCAATACACAGCGCGTCGAAAATCCACTGTGTGACCACTTTCCACCTCACCCTGGGTGGCGCATTTTTGCCCATTGCCCATAATTCGCTGTAACCGCGCAATCTGCGACGCCAGAAGTTTGACCTCATCACGGGTCAATGAAATTGCGTGATCCCGGAATGTCCGCCCTTCGCGACAATCGGTGAAATGAAACTCCAAAACCTCAGCGCCACGCGCTGCAGCAGCTAACAATGCCAATGAGTCAGTCGTGTGATCAGAATACCCAACCGGCACGCCAATTGCGTCACGCAGAGTCTCAACTACGCGAAGATTAACCTCGCCGTCCGCGGTGGGATACATCGAGGTGCACTGCAATAATGCCAACTGCCCCGGCAATTCATATACCGGATTTACCGAACGCACAAAGCGCACCGTTGCCAAAACCTCATCCAAGCTCGCCAAACCAGTAGACAACAACATTGGCTTGCCGCGCAGAGCGTGAGCCGCGAGCACTGGATAGGCAGTCAAATCACCTGACCCAATCTTGTAAAAATCCAAAAATGGATCAAGCCATTCCAATACACCCACATCCCAAACCGACGCGTTATAGCGCCTCCCAGCCGAAATTATTCGTTCGGCAAGAAACAAATGTTGATCCGGGCTGAGCTCAAACCTCTGAAAATGTCGATGACGACTCGGCGATTCTATCGGACTCACCAAAGTATCACCGGTATAAACTTGAAACTTGATCACGTCTGCCCCTGACTCAATCGCTAAATCGGTCAAGTGCAGCGCGGCTTCAAAACTCCCCTCATGGTTGCCGCCAATCTCGGCGATCAACAGTGGGCCAAAAGCACCGACCCACGGGCTCAGGCGAGGTTCGCCGCTCGCCAAATTCAAAGGTGCGGGCCCAGTGAAGGCGCCTCTACCGTGCCAGCAGCCAACAACAGCTCAAGTAGTCGACGCTCCTCCGGTTTTTTCGCAACTAAGCTCTCAGTTCGGGTCATCACAATATGACCAATCCGACCCTTCAAGAAGCGCTCTGGCGAGACTGACTCTTTCCACAGGACATGAATTGAACCATTGCAGGCGTATAAAGCCTCTCGTTCGTAGCGGGTATCGGAAATTTGCCCAGCATTGACCGCCTGCATCCCTTGCGCACCATGGCGATAGTGCAAATCACGGTCTTCCCACGTACTTACTACCTGATCCACTGAATAGAGCAATAAGGTATCGATAGCTTCCTGAATATGCTCAGTGCGCCGCAGCGGCGTGTGAGCGCTCAGCACCACTAAAATATCCGGGTCCATGCCCATATGCACCATCAAGTAACGCAAAGCGTCGGCAATAACATCAGGTATTCCATTGATAGGGTCAGAGAGCGCCGCATCTCGCAAATAGGCTCGCACGTCACCACGCTGTACACAGTGGTGAACTACCGCTGGGTCATCCGTTGCAACGAGTACCGTTGCGAAACGTCGATCGACAGCGACCGTATTAAGCGTGTAGTCGAGCAACGGCAAACCGGCCAAAGGTGCAAGTGCAAGGTTGTTAAAGTGTGCATAAGTGTTCTTCACCGGTACAATCACCACAACCCGCGGCGCAACCGGACCGCGGCCTGCCGCTGCGGCGCGCCGTTTAATCTCTCGGCGAGATGCCAAGAGCCGATCTTCATCACGCGACAGTGAATCGGAATGCTGACGATAGAAGAAAAGGTGAGTTTCTACGTTGGCCACACCATGCCGATACAGCGTTTTAAGCCACAACTCGTGACCGTCCTGAGCGTCGACGTCAAAGTCATAACCCCCAATCGCCTTTAGGACACGGCGGCGCACCATGGTACACGCACCGTGCGCAGGCAGATCTGGCAATTGGCCATTTACCGAAAGCCGTGCACGAATATCCTGACCGATTATTCCACCCCCTTCGTCAACAAAAGTCCAATTCGGGTATACCAAGCCAACCTCGGGATGAAGATCCAGGAAGTTACTCAGGACCAGCAGCGCATTCTCATCAAGCCAATCATCCGCATCAAGTCGCATCAAGTATTCGCCGCGGGCAGCTTCCAGCGCTGTATTTGCGGCGACTCGCAGACCCTTCTGCTCGCTGTTCCGAATGACCTGCACCTGACCTGGGAGCGACTCAGAGAAGGCAGTAGCTATCGCCGCTGTATCGTCAACACTGGCGTCGTCAATAATAATAGCGTCCCAATTGAGAAAAGTTTGACGCGCAAGGGAACTCAAACACTGTTGCAAATAGCGGCCATAATCGTGCGATGGCACATAAACAGTTACTTTGGGCCACAGGCGCGCCGTTACGCTACTCTTCACGGGTAACACGAATCACTCATTACGGTCAAAGGTTCGGAATCCGTGATCTTTCATTAACGCATCGCGTCTAGCGAGCTCTAAATCTTCTTCAACCATTTCCGCGACGAGTTCATCGAAGCTAATCTTCGGCGACCAGCCCAAAACCCGCTGAGCCTTACTCGCGTCTCCGAGCAATGTATCTACTTCGGCCGGGCGGAAGTAACGCGGGTCAACCGCTACAATTGTCGCGCCTGGACGAACCGCGGAATCCTCGCTGGAACCGACCACTACGCCGACCTCGTCCCTACCTTCCTCACGCCATTCAATACTAATTCCTAGCTTTAGCGCAGCGCGAACTACGAATTCGCGAACGCTATACTGTTGTCCCGTTGCAATCACAAAATCATCCGGCACTGAGTGCTGTAACATTAACCATTGTGCCTCTACATAGTCACGCGCATGCCCCCAGTCACGCAGCGCATTAAAATTACCCAAATATAAACACGGTTGCAGGCCGAGATGAATTCTAGCCAATGCACGGGTTATCTTGCGAGTAACAAAGGTTTCACCACGCAGAGGCGATTCATGATTAAAGAGTATTCCATTGCATGCGAAAAACCCGTATGCCTCCCGGTAGTTGACAGTGATCCAATGGGCATAGAGTTTTGCAACCCCGTACGGAGAACGCGGGTAGAACGGAGTCGTCTCGCATTGCGGTACTTCCACCACCTTACCGAACATCTCGGATGTGGATGCTTGATAGAATCGCGTGTGGTCCTTCATCCCAAGAATGCGCATAGCCTCCAGTAACCGCAGCGTGCCCAAGGCGTCACAATTTGCGGTGTACTCGGGACTTTCAAAGGAAACCGCAACATGACTTTGGGCACCCAAGTTATAAATCTCATCCGGCTGCACTTGTTGCAGAATTCGAATGAGATTGGTCGCATCCGTCAGATCACCGTAATGCAGCACCAAGCGACGATCCAGCTCGTGCGGATCCTGATAGAGATGATCGATCCTATCCGTATTAAAAAGCGAAGCGCGTCGTTTAATACCGTGCACTTCATACCCTTTGAGCAGCAGAAATTCGGCCAAATATGCTCCATCTTGACCAGTGATCCCGGTAACCAGCGCCTTCTTTCTCATCTCATTCCTTCATTGTACGGCTGGCGCCGAACGAACTGCCCCAATTTCGACAAATTCTTCCATGCAAGCGCACGCCAACCACCGATTCCATTGCTGCGCAAGGCTCGATAGTCTTCTTTTGATTTACGAATAACGTTTCTCAACGAACGATTGCTGATACCACCAGCCCGCATGCGCACCAAAACCTCAGGAATGTACGCAACCTCACCCTTTAAGCCTAGCAATATCCTGAGCATATTGTCGTAGTCGGCGGCAATTCGGTAGCCAGTGTCGAACCCACCAAACTCCTCATACACTTTCCGACGGACATAGAAAGTCGGGTGGGGTGGCATCCAACCTCGTGCCAGTTTCGTCCGGTTGAACTCATCCGACTTCCAATATCTTAAGATGTGGGTTGGATCATCCTGCCTGACGTAGATTAGGTCACCGTAACATGCATCAACTTGGGGATTCCCGAAAACTTTGGAGATACGTGCTAACACGCGATCATCAGCAAAAGCATCGTCGGCGTGAAGAAACCCAACCACGTCACCGCTGGCACGAGAAATTCCCTTATTCAACGCATCGTAAATACCGGCATCGGGTTCACTGGTCCAACTCGAAACCAACGGTCCAGCGGCGCGGATCAAATTAACTGTAGTATCTGACGAGCCTCCATCAAGCAGTAGATATTCGATAGCACAGTCTTTTTGCATCTGAACAGACGCAAAAGTGTCTTGCAGTGTATTGCCGCTGTTGTAACACGCAGTAATAAGCGAGACTAACATTGTGCGTGTGCGCTCAATACTACCTGCTCTCGGCTCAAATACCAGCGCCCTAATACCAGCACATCCATCTTAGTTCTTAGGAAACATTCTAAAGCCTCTTTCGGGGTACACACAACAGGCTCATTCTCATTGAATGAGGTGTTCAGCACCAAGGGGACGCCTGAAATCTCTCTAAATGCTTCGATAAGACGGTAGTAGCGCGGATTCGTTGACTGATCGACAGTTTGCAAACGCCCTGAACCATCCACGTGGGTAACGGCTGGGATTTGACCCCGCTTTTCGGCTCGAATCGGATAGACCTGCATCATAAACGGTACGTCGCCGTCAATCTCGAACCAATCAGGGACCGATTCGCGCAAGATTGAGGGCGCGAAGGGGCGAAAAGATTCCCTGCGCTTGATCTTCAAGTTAAGGATGTCCTTCATATCAGCGCGACGTGGATCACAAACGATCGAGCGGTTACCGAGCGCACGCGGACCCCACTCCATTCTGCCTTGAAACCATCCGATGACTTGACCGGCCGCGATCGCCTTTGCCGTTCGTTTGCAGAGATCCCCCTCATCTTCAATGTACTCCACCGCACAATCGGCAGCGCTCAAATTATCAGCGCGCGCCTTAAGCATTTCCCCAATTGTTTCGTCGGAGTAACATGGCCCCAAGTATGCGTGATTCATCGCGGGCGCACGGGCGCCGTTTAGCTGGTGCCAAACAACGAATGCCGCACCAATGGCGCCACCCGCGTCGCCGGCGGCGGACTGCACATAGACATGTTTGAATGGGCTACGAACTGTAATTTTGCCGTTGGCGACGGAGTTCATTGCGCAACCGCCCGCTAAGCATAGTGAATCTAGCCCATACTTCTGATGCAGCGCGTTCAACAAATGGAAGAAGGCCTCTTCGTACATGGCTTGCACCGAACGTGCGATATCGTAATGATCTTGAGTTAGGGTCTCTTCTGGGGCACGAGGCGCACCCAGTAATTCGCGCAGTTTTTCGCTGTACAAGGTGCCGATGGAGGGGGAGCCATTTTCCCAATCCATGTCAACTTTCTCTCGCGCGTGTCTGAAATAGTCTAGATTAAGCCGAAAGGACCCATCGCGCTGCAGCACCACAAGCTCTCGAAGGGTGGCTAGATACCGAGGCTCCCCGTAAGGAGCCAAACCCATCACTTTGTATTCGTCCCCATAGTTAGGGAAACCCAAAAATTGAGTGAGAGCTTGATAGAAAATTCCTAGCGAATGAGGAAAATAGACCCTCTCATCGACGTCAATTTCGATGCCTTTTCCAACGCCCCAAGCGGCGCTAGCGAAGTCGCCAAATCCATCAACCGAAGCGACAACTGCATTTTCGAAAGGGGAAACATGAAATGCGGATGAGAGATGCGCCAAGTGATGCTCGATTGCATGCACTTTGCCTTTGAAAATCTCGCCAGGAAATTCCCCCGCCAAGTGCTGCGCTACACCTGCTCGCTCACGCTTGTTTCGAATCCTATCGAGTAACAAGCCCAACTCGGGTCGCTTTGTCAAAGTATACGCGAGCTTTCTACCCAGGTTAGCCTTGCTGTCCTGGTTCAACGCAACGTGTTCAACGTCCCCGATTCCGATTCCTGCATCTTCGAGGCACCAACGTATCGCTTGACTGGGGAATCCCGCCCAATGCTTTATCCGCCGAAATCGCTCTTCCTCTGCGGCACCGACGATAACTCCATTGCGAAGCAAGCATGCGGAGGAGTCCCCATGAAACGCGTTTATGCCCAAAATCCAGCTCAATGTTATCCCCTATCCTTAGATATTTCCGGTTTTTTACGAATAATTCGGTGCTCCACCAGTTTAATTGACAACACAGCTTCCGCAATCCCGCGTTGCAGCGCATAGAGCCATCCGTGATATCCGTCAAATAAACCGCCCCTAAGGAAAAGAAAATAGAGAGGCACCAACCATGGTGCTATAAAAATCCACAAGCGAATTCGATCTTGCCAGCGCAGATCAGACCAACGTGCCCCTAGCAAGTGTGCGCACTCAAGTGCGGAATATTTATCTTGCGAGGATAGCCAACGCAATAGGGGCTTACGATCGTCATGAATGACGAAGCCCTTCAGAGTTTCCACCTCACCATCCACAAAAAGGCGCTGGGTGTGACCTTGCTGCCGATAACGTGCTGATGAGCGACGGAACAACGCCGCGACAGGCGGATAGAGTGCATGTCGTAATACTTTCCCATGAATAGCGTAGCGAAAGCGAGCATAGAAACCGCAAGTCTCAGGCTTTGGCTCTAGCGTCGCAAGCTCGCCAACCAACTCATCAGTCAGCAGATAATCTGCATCCATCGCAAACACCCACGGCGATTCAATTCCAGTCTCGCATAGTCCAAAATTCCACTGCGTGGCATGATCGGTGAATTTATTGCTATATATTGAAACATTATCGTAGCCCTGTGCAACTGCAATTGAACCATCCGTACTATAGCTGTCCACAATTACAACCCGTTCTGCCCACTTTAACTTATCCAGAACGCGCCCAATATTCTCTTCTTCATTCCACATCAAAATCAACGGCGTTATCTTGGTCAAAAAGTTTCCCGTGCATCCGTTACCAGTTAAGTGACCTACAACCACGCCCGTCCAGACCGAGGTTTCAACTGGTGATTTGCTCATACATACGGTGGATGCGAACCCCCATATTTGCTTCAGAGTATTCCCGTTCCACCAGGGCTCGGGCTGTATTACCCATCCTGGCTAGCCGTGGAATTTCGGCAAACGCTGTGAGTATACCGGCGCAAATGGATTCGGAGTCCGTGGAAACAACCCAGCCCGCTTCAGCTTGTACGATTGCGTCATGCGTGGGCACGCCGCGCGAAACTATCACCGGCTTGCCGGCCGCCATCGCTTCCACTACTGCGATTCCGAAATTCTCAGAGTGCGACGGCAGAATGTAGGCATTAGCCACGGCAAACGCGCCTGCCTTTTCGACACCGTGCAGGGCTCCCGCCCAAATGACTACTTCGCCCAGTTGCAGATCGTCCGCTAGGCGCTGCAAAGCCTGCACGTATTGTTTCTCCCCTTTTCCGCAAATGAGCACACGAAGCAGCGGCAAACTAGCCTTGGCTTTGGCCAAAGCTAACAGCAGTGACTCAAGGTTCTTGACAGGATCAATTCGGGCTAAAAACAACAGTACGTGCCGGCCCATAAGCTGCGGAAATAGCTGCCGCATCAATTCCGGGTTTCCGACCGGTTCCACGTTCACGCTTAACGGTATGACTGTTTCACGCAAATTGAGTCCCAAACTTCTAGCCTCCAGAGCTTCCTGCTCCGAAGTGAAATGTACCGTCGCGGCTCGGCGCAACAAAGGCCCTTCAATCAAGCCTATTGAAAGTCGTTTGAAATTTGCCCTCCGCCGAGCCCTGCCATAGCTATTGAGCACGCCTAAGGGTCGGATGACTAAGGGCTTTCGATATCGCAGCGCAAATGCGCCCGCCAAGATGGGGGCAAAGGAGAAAAGGGCATGCACGTGTACCACATCAAATTTGCGCACATTCCTCCAAAGCCAAAACATCAGCGGCAGCGAAACCTTGTAGAATTTCGATTGACGCACAAATCTCAGCACTTCCGTGGACGCTGGGAAGCCCGCCACACCGCTTTCCTCAGCTCCGGTGGTTGCGATGGTGAGGTTAACGCGATCCTGCAGCGCGCTAGCGATTCTCAACATCGCAACCGAAGGGCCGCCATCTGCCACATCTAGCGATGGTATTACATGCAACACCTTTAACTTCGGTCCCATTTATACTCTAGCCAATAAGCGAGGATACGGCGCGCAGAAGGCCCATCGATGCATTTTCAACAGAGTAATGCTCGACACGATTTTTACACGCGTTTGCCAACCTCAAGCGCTCCGCATCTTCCAGCATGCTGGCCCAATTGATCGCATCACGCAAGGAACTCACAACCCCAGACTTGAAAACCAATCCCGTTTCACCTTTACTAACTAAGTCTGGAGCACAACCGACTACGTCGCTAACAATTGGGATCACACCGCAACTCATTGCTTCGTTTACACACAAGCCCCATGTTTCTGGCTGAGCTGAAGGCAAAATGAGGAAGTCTAGCATCCCGTAGACGGCAGGCATTGATGACTGATTTTGAAACGGAAGTATGAAGACGTCTACATTCAAGCGATCTGCCGCAGCCTCCTTCAGCTTGGCATCTAACTCGCCTGAGCCCACAAAAACGAACGCTACGGCGCGATCATTTCTCATTCTTGAAAAATCATTACTGGCAAAGATGATGTCCATCGGTGCCTTCCTGCCCTCAAACTTGCCCACAAAACCAAATATAACCACGTCCGGAGTAATACCGAGGCTTTGTCTGAGTAAGGAAGGTGCGCCATCTAGCCGCAGACCAGCGCGAAACCGTGCATTGTCTACAAAATGTTCGGCGATAAAGATAGGACGTCCGATATGACTCCGGTAGTAGTCAACATTTGCTTTTCCTACAGCTAGAAATGCGGAACAGCGAGAGAAGATCACGCACCTAAGTAACTTGAGGATCTTCGCCTTGATATTTCGTGACCGACCTAGGTTATGTGAATCGCCGCGCAGGATAATCGGTACGTTGCGCAATCTGCGAGACCAGAGCACACGCTGATGGGAGATATAGTTGAACCCAAACAGTAATATACAATCCGGCGTCCACGCGTGCAACTCCCGAACCAAGACTGGATTATTTAGCCCAAGAAAATGATGGGTGCCCGGATCACGACTTACATTAGGTACAAACTCATGATTATAGCCTTCTAGCAAAGGGATATCCCACTGCACAACAACACCAAAGCCACGATCAGTATGTCCACTTACCCCAAAATCCCAGAGGTAGAAGACCTTCAACTCAAGTGCATCAATTGTAGCCAAATGCGCAAACCAGGGGGAGTGATACTGAATTGGGTGAGACACGACGATAGCTAGGCGAATTTTATTAGCCATTAGATCGAACTCGGCCAACGGCTCGAGGTGCGGTCGGAAGGCTTATAAACTTTTCAATATCGCGCGAGCCGAGTCGAAGTATAGCCCACGCGCCGATAAAGAAGCTCAAAGCACCGCCAAACATTTTTATGTTTGAAGCCTCAAAGAACAGTGCGGAAGTTAACACAAAGGTAATGGCGAACCCGAGTGAAACCAAGCCAGAACCGCCAGTCGTGCAAAGGAGAGCAAACATGCGCCCGAGCAAGACTCCCCACAAAAATACGGGCAATGCCAGAAAGAATGGGCCAAAATCGATATAACTTTCCGCAGCATATCCCAGACTAATTGACGTCCCTTGATCTGCTCCCGCCACCGTTGTGCCAGAAAATTCATTCACTCGATCTGAGTCATTGATAGCGAGCTTTTCCGGAAAAAAGAAACGTGGTTGCAAGACGTGTGCTGTGGCTTCGCCCCATAGTCGACCATTTTGGTAAGGAATCGAAGCGGGTACGACGGTAGTTACACGGGCGAAATATTCTAGGTATCCCGTTCGACTAACGCCCGACTCAAATCCTTCGACAATATCGTCAGTGGTAATATCCAACGCTGCATTGAAAAGGAAATATACACGCTCGACAGGGGTGACCAGAACAGTTTGAGCTCGTGTCCCTTGGTTCAAAAAGTTTCGATAGTCATCCTTTATCGCCTGCCAGAAGATGCCGCAGACACCTATTAGAAAAACAAGTACAACGACCCTGGGACGCAACAGGCGCCTGAAGTCACGCATTGAACCCACCGCCGCTAACACAGCGATAAACAAAACATCTTTAAATGTGGAGAAATAGCCCAAAAAGCCAATAGCAAGTTCCAGACCAAACACACAGACGGCCAGCCCGCGAAACCTTGAATCAGTAAAACTGGCCATGAGGATAATGAAAACAGCCACCCACCTCACATACAACAAAGCAATGGTTGGTTGGCGCAATCCGCCAATTGCGGTTCCCACTGCTAAGGCAGCCATACTAACGAGTAGTGCAGCGACGTAGAATATGAGTAAACGCGACACACTGAATCCAGATATACTCGCGAGCATTGCTTGTTGCTGTCCGAGAAGCCGTGACCCACGACCTACGCGCATCCCGAGCGCTAGTGCGGCCAAGGAATAGAAGCTCAACAGCGCTGCAACATCAAGGTTACTGACTGCGAAACCAACGGCAAGATTGAGCCCTACTGCGTTGGCGTCAAATATCGGTAACGAAACCTGCAACCATTGGTATCCTACCGCGAAGAGCAGTACTGGCGTTTCGCGCGAACGCCAGAGCAGCGCAAAAGCAAATGGAATGAACATTATCGCTAATAACGTTAGCCATGGGTTGGCAGTAAATAGACCAGCCACACCGCCGATGACAACGGCTATCCATATTTCTCTGGGGATTGGGTTCCTAGACTTTGCCATTGGCGAAACCCAATTTAGCCTTGCGTATGCTGCGCGTATTCCAGTAAAGATTTTCAATTCCGACCCGAACCGGTTCCAGGGAAAGCTTCGCCACTTCTTTGTTGTGCCGTGGCAATTGCCCGCTGCTCAGAATCAGCATTGCCATTCTAAGCACCACAGATCTGGCCGCGTACGTCACCCCAATTCAGCCGAACGTCGCCAAGGTCGGCGGAGCTTCTTTGTCGACGCTGATCGGCTTGTACTTTAGCTTGGCAGCCAATCGCTGTGACGGGCGCTCAAAAACGATGTGAAATAGAAACGCGGTAACTAGGCAAACTAACAAGGCGACTGCAGAAAGCAAGAGTTCGCCAAGTTCTGTCTCCACGAAACGCCTGCCGAGATTGACAACCCTGCCGCCGACAGGGACGTGGATGAGATAGAGAGAAAAAGAAATTGCGCCAAGCATCAGTATGGGCTTCGAACTACCAAAGGCGTACCCCCAGGCGATGGTTGCACCAGTGATAAACGTCACAAATGCCACAGGTCCCCCGTGTATCGAGGCAATAACCAATGTACTCACGCCCATTATGAATACAAATAGCTGCGAACGGATAAGTCCAGCGCGATACTGAAATGCAGCGATTCCGGTTGAGAAGAGCGCTAAATATTTGAAAATAGACGTCATTGTGTCAGTTGCAAAACTCGCGAGCAACATGGCTGCGTGTACGCCCAGGAGAATTTTTACAGACCTGTTGCCTACTGCACCATATACAACGCAGATCAGTAGATAAAATTGAAATTCTATGGCTAGGGTCCAAAATACGACGTTTAACCAAGGATACCCAAAGATACCGTTCAAATAGCCAACGTGCAGAAAGGTCTGAAGCGAAATGAAGTCAATCGGTTTCGCACCTTGATAGGTTGGAACCATCGTCGACAGATGCCATAATACGAAAATGAGGGCTATTGATACCAGGTAGGGGGGGATCTAAACGCAACAGGCGTTTTGCGATGTAAATCTTCCACCCCGACCTTAATTCATAATTGGAAGAGTACATTGCATGGGGAATGATAAACCCAGAGAGCACGAAGAAAACCTCTACCCCCAACCAACCATATTGTCCGCTTAGTTGTGCGACGCTGCCCTGCGCATAACTATTCGTCAGGTGGAACCAACACACCGCGAGCGATGCAATGCCACGGAGTACGTCGATATTTTCCAACCGGCTAGAACTTTGCTGTACATAGGCTGCGCTAGTTGGCATTGCCTTCTACCGCCAATTGATTTTCGATAGCTCGGGGCCCAAGGCGTTCCAACCGAGTACAACACGCCAGCGTTGAATCTCGGTGCGCAATGATGAGCATGGTTTTGCGACCCGTCAGCGCGCGGATTGTTTCAATGACCTCTTGCTCGGTTTCTACATCCAATGCGCTGGTGGCCTCGTCAAACACTAAGAATTCCCGATCGTGATAGATGGCTCGTGCGATGGACACACGTTGGCGTTGCCCTCCAGACATGCGAATGCCTCGCTCACCCAGATTGGTATCTAGACCCTCGGGCAGACTGGATAGGAACTGATCTAGGCGGGCGTCATTAAGCGCAGCAAGCACCTTATCGTCATCAATTTGTGACTCTGCCACGCCGAGCGCAACATTCCGACGCAAGCTATCGTCCAACATGTATGGGGTTTGGGGTATGTATGCCACTCGTGACTGCCAATCGCGGCGCACTTCGCTGAGCGGGAAACCGTTAACCAACACACTACCACCGTCCGGAGTCAGCAATCCTAAGATCAAGTCAGCTAGCGTGCTCTTGCCAGCGCCCGACGGTCCCATTAGTCCCACTGTTTCACCCGCGGTGATACGGAAGTCTAAATCGGTAAATACGGCAGATTGGCTTCCCTGATGTGTGAATTTTAGCTTTTCGGTGCGTATCTCTTTGAATTCACCTAAAGTCGTAGTATTGGCTTTTCCAGAACCTTTCGCAGTTGAGGCATCTTTACTAACATCGGCTAGTTCCTGCGCCAGGATGGAAACCACAAAACGATAGGCGCGCATGCTATTGAAGTTAGTTAGCAGCGAAGTGCCAGCTGGCATGAGTCTTACCGCAGACGCGCCAATTACACCTAGCAGTGGAAAGAGTTCGGCGCTGCTAATTTCGGAAGCACGGGTGATGAAAACCAGGGAAACCAGAAATACGACCATTACGAATTCAATAGCATGGCGCGGCACTAGGTTAAGTACCGTGGTTTTGGTGACAGAATCGACTAGGCCGAATGCCGCTCTGGACATTCTCGCAAGGAAGTAATCTTCACAACCAATCATTCTTATTTCGCGCAAGCCTCCCATTGCTTGATTAACCGATTGAACCACCTCACCATTGAGCCTGCCTTGAGCCTGCAAATGTGCTGTTGAACGTTTCCTAACTACGCTATGTACGACAATAAACACTGCCCCCAGTAAAATCATTTGCAACAAGAATGCCATCCAGTTGGCGTATAGTATTAACGCTCCCAGCGCCATAAATACCATAGTATCAGCGCCCAAGCGCAAACCAGCGCCAACAAACCCCGTCGAGAATGCGTGGGTGTGCCAATTGACGCGGTTCACTAAATCACCGGAGTTTTGATTGAGAAACCAAGCGTAGGGACGGTGCTGGTATGCCGACAGCAAACGCGTCATTAGGTCGGCTCGAATGGATTCAGACATCCGAGAGATAGCGCCTTGTAGTACAAACGTGGCCAGGGCCTTCACTGCAAAGAGTATGATTAGAGCCAATCCCAAAAAAACTAAGGGATCATCACCCATTGCCGCAATTATTTCAGGCGGCAGCCAACGTAATACGGCAGTGTTGCCCACGATGAGACCGAGAAAAGGGGCAATAAGCGCTACACCGGCAAGATCTAGCATGGCTGATATAAGCATCAATACGACAATCATTGGCGCGCGCTTCAAACCCTTGCCACCCACTAGACGCACTTCTTCGCGTAGCGTTCTTAGTCTATTTCTCACGTGAATAGCTGCATTAGATTGAGGGCGCGACGGGCGAATAATGGTCTACCAAAGGAATTTTGTACGTTCGACGCTAACAAAGCGGCACTAAAGTCTGGACTCAACCGGCTCAGGCATTCCCGTAAATTATGAAATACGCTTTCCGCGTCGCGATATGTAGCTAACATTCCTGGGTTAGCGTTTACTGCAAGTGCATCGCGTGCGCCGCCGTCGCGTAATCCAAATGCGGGTGTCCCGCATGCCATCGACTCCACGAATGAAATTCCGAAACCTTCGCCCGTGGACGGCATAACGAATAGGTCGGCAGCCCGATAGAGATCGGGCAAGGCCTGATTGTCGATCGCGCCGAGAAACCGCACCTTATCGAGTACGCCATGTTGTGCGACCAGGCTCTCAAGTCTGGCGCGGTCGTCGCCTTCGCCAGCGATGAGATAAATCAGGTCTCGGCTCTCAATGGCTTGTAGCTGCGACAGCGCCGCTATCACGTGGTCCTGTCCTTTGTAGCGCTCGGTGGCGGCTAGGCGGCCAACGGTGAGCAAGACCATTTGGTTTTCAAGCTTGAACCGCCGGCGCGCAGCAAGCCTATCGCCCAAACTAAATTGCGGACGGATGGTGTTTGGCAAAACGCAAACCCGCTCCGGGGTAATCGCCGCCCAAGTGAGGACGCGCGAGCGTGTGTATCGACTCACGCAGAGGATCAAACTGGCGCGTTCAACTGACCACCGCTGCAATCGTGACGGCCGCTGCCAAGCCTCTATTCCATGCATCTGCACAATCAGCTTTGCGCCAACCAGCCAAGCGATCAACGCAGCGAGCGGCGCCATATAGAGGTGGCCGCAAAACACCGAAGTCGGTTTGCTACGTCGTGCCTGCAATACGGCCGAAATCACATATCTCAAGCGGCCGGTGCGTGCTTTGGCCTGCTTGAGCGTTTCCGGCAGCGGACCGGTGCTATCAGGCGCGTGGCGCGGCAGGACTTCGATAGACCAGTCGGATGCCAAGGCCGTCAAGAGATCGCGGTTGTATTGGGCAATGCCACCACGACCGCCAAATGCGTCTGTGACTAACGCCAGCAAATGTGGCTCTTTCACGCCGTGCCCACTACAGGTGATTGGCGGTCCAAAACGAATCCCGACCAGCCGCGCGAGGCCTGACCTTTGCTCAACCCAGCGGATCCGCTGGATTTTTCCAGCGCGCTGGCAAGCCAAGCGCCAGTTGGCACACCGAAACCGGTTTTTGCGCGGTCTGCGACGCTTGCCGGTAGTGCGACCGATGGAGTCTGCGCCAACGCACGTTTGCCCTCTCCAGGCTGCAACGCCCCTACGATGGGCGCGAGCCGTCCAAGGAGGTGGCTATCCACCAACGGCGTGCGAATCTCCAAGCTATGCGCCATCCCGGCCCAATCAGAGTCGCGCAGGAGTTGATCGCGCATATAGTGGCAAGACTCCAGCGCCGCTACACGGGCATTGTCGCTGGCCGGATCGGGCGTTAAAGAAGCACGTAAGCGCGACAGTGGCTGCAATCGTCGCAAACCCTCACGTAGCAAGTCAGCGTCCAATTGCTGGTGCAATTCATCCGGCAAAAACAAACCACGTTTGAGCAAATAGCTGCCTTCCCAAGTGGCAGCGTATCGCAACATAAATGCTGATTTTGGCTGCTTGCGTAGCAGGCCCGGAAAGAGCAGCGGCAAGATCCGCTGTGCCAAAAGCCCCACGCCCGGCACACCTGCTACCGGTCCAAAGCGACGGTGCCAGCGCGGCACGTCAATAAAACTGGGATATCCGGCGAGCAATTCGTCTCCGCCCAATCCGGACAACGCGACCTTAAGGCCGACCTCACGCGCTGCTTTGGACACAAACCAAGTATTAACGCCATCAATGGATGGCTGGTCCATCGCATCGAGAAGAGCCGGCAAATCGGCATTAAACTCCGTTTGTCCCACATGCCGCACTAGGTGTTCGGCGCCGTATAGCCGCGCTACGTCCGCGGCCAATGGCGCCTCGTCTTCCGCACTTCCTCGAAACTCTTCGAAAGACAGCGTAATCGCACGCGGTCTGCGTGCGGCGAACTCACTCACCACGCCGAGAATGGCTCCCGAATCGATGCCGGCAGACAAGAACACCCCAACTTCAACATCGGCAAGCAGATGTGCGCGAATGCTGTCGCGCACTGCTGCGCGGATAACTTCCTCCCTGTCAACTTTGGCCGAATGATTTTGGCGCGAGGCTTGCGAATACACCTCAGCAACATGGTGATAGCGCTCTGGCACACGTGGCCCCCAACGGTCTACCCACATGCAGTGGCCGGCCGGCAGCGCCCGAATCTCGCGATAGAGTGTGAATGGTTCCGGGACATGGCCCCAAAGCTTAAATCCGACCACGCCTGCAGGTTCGGGCTCAGAGCTAATTTTCCCACCCGCGAGCAAGGCTTTTACTTGGCTGGCAAAACGCATCGTCCAGCCGTCGTTGGCGTAATACAAGGGTTTTATCCCGTAAGGATCACGCGCCAAAAATAAGGTCTGTGCCTGTGTATCCCAAATGGCCAAAGTAAACATGCCACGCAGTTGTTTAAGCATTGCAGCGCCATCTCGCGCGTATAAATGCAATAGTGTTTCGGTATCGCTGCCCGAAACATAGACCACGCCATCGGCTTCTAGCTCGCGACGTAACTCCGGGTGATTATAGATCTCGCCATTGAAGCTGACGTGATAGCGGCCATCGCGACTTGCCATCGGCTGCGCGCCTAATTCGGACAAATCGATAATCGCAAGTCGCCGATGCGCTAATGCAAGCCTTCGATCTGCGCTCCACCATTCGCCAGCGCCATCAGGGCCACGCGCGGACATATGGTCACGAATCGCCAATAACTCCGCGGGTTCAGCAGGAGCGGCCGCGTCGTGGTAAGCGTAAATGCCCGCTATGCCGCACATAAATAAGACTCGAAAAAATCACAAGGCACCGGCCAGCTAAAACAGGTGGACACTGGCTTAATCACCATAATACGACCGGTACCAATGGACAAAACGGGAGACGCCTTCTTCAACATTCACCTTAGGCAAATAGCCCAGGTCAGCGGTCATTGCGGAGACATCAGCTTCGGTGTCTGGCACGTCTCCGGCTTGCAGAGGCAAGACCTCCATCAGTGCGGTTTTACCCAGACAGCGTTCCAACACCTCTATATAACGCAACAACTCCACAGCAACTGGATTGCCAATATTGTAAATTCGGTAGGGCGCTACAGCGCTGGACGCCGGGTCCGGTTGTTGCGCATTCCAGCGTGCATCTTTACATGGCACTTTATCCAGCGCGCGGATCACGCCTTCGGAAATATCGTCGATATAAGTAAAGCTGCGTCGATGATGGCCGTTATTGAAAACCTTAATGGGCTCGCCTGCCAAAATCGCTTTCGTAAACAAAAACAGGGCCATATCGGGGCGACCCCACGGCCCATATACGGTGAAAAAGCGCAGCCCGGTGCAGGGGATCGCAAAAAGATGGGCATAACTGTGCGCCATCATTTCGTTGGCCTTCTTGGTTGCCGCATAGAGCGTCAACGGATGCTCCGCCGAGTGATGCTCGCCATACGGTAGCAATAGATTAGCCCCGTAGACTGAACTGGTGCTGGCAAAAACCAAATGCTCAACCGCATTCTGACGGCAACCTTCCAGAATATGCAGGGTGCCGGTCACGTTGCTACTGACATAAATATGCGGATTCTGTGCCGCATAACGCACACCCGCTTGGGCTGCTAAATGCACGACGCGCTGCGGCTGATACTGCGCAAAACATGCCTCAATCGCGGACCTATCAGCCAAATCCGCGTGCACATGGAGGTATCCCGGTTTTTGCCTGATACGCGCCAAACGCGCTTCTTTGAGGCGCACATCGTAATAGTCATTCATGTTGTCGAGGCCGATCACCTGATCGCCACGCTCCAATAGCTGCAAAGCCACATGCGAGCCGATAAATCCCGCCGCGCCGGTGACCAACACTCTCACAGGCGCCCGTCCACTTCTGCGCTGGAAAACAGATACTTGACGTCGTACAAAATGCCGTTCGGCTTGCACCAAGCGCGCACGCCAACAACGCCATGTTGGGCAAACTCGCGGTGTGCGACGGCAATGACTACAGCGTCATAAGCGGCTGTTTCAGGCTCGCCAATCAAATCCAGCGAATATTCGCGACGACACTCTTCGGCGTCCGCCCAAGGATCATAAACACTGACCTCGGCATGAAAGGCACGTAGCGCGTCGACGATCTCCACAACCCGCGTGTTACGCAAGTCTGGGCAGTTTTCCTTAAAGGTCACACCGAGCACTAAAACGCGCGCGCCGACAATATTAATGCGACGCATCGCCATCAGCTTCATCAGCTCAAGCGTGACATGTTCGCTCATTCCTTCATTAATTCGCCTAGCTGCCAGAATCAACTCGGCGTGATAACCCACTTCCTGTGCTTTATGAACCAAATAATAGGGATCCACACCGATGCAATGACCACCCACCAGCCCCGGACGGAACGGCAGGAAATTCCATTTTGTTCCAGCGGCTTGCAAGACGGCCTCGGTATCAAGACCAATCCGCGAAAACAATTGCGCGAGTTGATTAATCAACGCGATATTGACATCACGCTGGGTATTTTCGATGGCTTTAGCAGCTTCTGCCACGCGAATGCTGGGTGCCAGATGTGTTCCAGCGGGTACAATCTCGCGATATAAGGCATCGATGAACCGGGCCGCTTCTGGCGTTGAGCCAGAAGTGATTTTAATGATATTAGCAAGGCGCCGCTGTTTGTCGCCCGGATTAATACGTTCCGGGCTATAGCCAACAAAAAAATCTTGGTTGTAACGCAAGCCTGATTCACGCTCGAGTACCGGCACACACACGTCTTCGGTAGCGCCTGGATAGACCGTGGATTCATAAATGACAACATCGCCGCGCTTGAGCACACGACCCACGGTTAAAGAGGCAGCAACCAGCGGCGAAAGGTCCGGCCATTTGTGTCGATTGACCGGCGTGGGCACTGCAATAATGTGCACATTGGCCTGACCTAAGGCATCCGCGTTGTCGGAAAAGTGCAGGTATTTTGCGTCGTGCAGTTCCTCGGCGCTGCATTCGCCGGTCGCATCTATTCCTTGGCCTAAGGCTGCAATTCGTAAGCCGTCAATATCAAAGCCAATGGTTTGCCGGACACGCCCGAGCGCCACGGCCAAGGGTAGTCCGACATAACCCAAGCCAATCACTGCAGGTCGGGCATCGGCAAGGTCTAATGTTGGGATCATAGGCGCGTGGAAACCAGATCGGCGGTGATGTTAGCTGCGTGCATTCCTTGCCGCATCGGTGAGTGGTTGGGCAAAGAACAAACAAGCCAGTGTGAAAATCACTGACAGGGTGGTGGTACGCAGCGGGTAATCCACCAAAGAATGCAGGCAGAGCACGAAAATCAAGAGTCCACCAACAATTCGGACGATGTGCTGTTGCTGTGCTAATAATCCTGTATTAAACAACTCGCGCGTCCATTTCCAGCACCATACAAAAAACGCTAGCGCGACGACCACAAATATCAGACCCACGTCCACCCAAAGCTCCGCCCAATCATTATGCGCATGCTGAAATCGACCGGGGGTCAGCATATCGATGGACTCCAACGCCGCATATACGCTGGGAAAACTGCCTAGTCCGGATCCCAGCCACGCATATTGCGATGCGGCGCTCAGTACGTCAGGTAATACCGCCCAGCGATATTCCTCGCCTTTTTGTCCAAAACGCTCAACGATCTGCAAAAATCCGTACTGAAAAGCGACAAAACCACCAATGGCTAAGACTAATGCCAATCGTGTGAGTGGATTACGGCCATCGCGTTTTTGCAGCATTGCCATCAAAACCATAATTGCTGATACGCCTACCGCAAGTCCTGCTGCAGCGCGTGACCCTGCTAGTGCGATACCTAACAAAAAGATTGACGCCAGCAGGATCCATCCGCACAATCGCAGTGCTTTTCGAACACCCGGACGAGCGATGTATCCATCCTCCATTAATCCGCCCAATACCAAAATCAGCGCGCTGACCAATAACGCGGCATAATGATTTCGATTGGCAAATAGCCCAACTGCATCTGCTGTATTGGTGGGCATGTAGGGTCGAAGCTCACTGGCTGGCCCTTGCGCCAATTGTGCCACGCCAATCACCACGCTTAGCACTGCAAATACGATGACGATCAAGGCCAGTCGCTTCAGCCAAATTGATTGCAATTGGCAACCGAGCACGGCAAACGCCGCTGCCGGTAACATCGCACGCAGCGCCGCCAAGCTAGCGTTGGGATCCAATGACCATTGCGCGAACATTGGCACCTGTATGCCTAGGCTTTGATGTGTTTGCCATAACTCACGGCGCCCCGGTAGATGCATAAGCAATGCAGTTGGCAACGGGATTAATTGCAAGATCGGAATGGCCAATACAGCAACGAGAATCAACAAGAGCTGCTTGATAGACAGCGGCAGTTTTTGCCAGCGTAATCGATTAACCCCGTACACGAGTAACACGGCGGCAAGCAGTTGCACGAATAGATCAGAAATGAGGTAGTTACTGGTCCCCCCGCCGAATAACAGCGCGATCACTAACAGCAAAATCGTCAAACTACCGACGACGGTTTCCGCCTGTGTGGTGCTGGGCCGCGCGGCCGCGTCGGAGCGCGTCGTGCGCACACTGTGGTGCTGGCGAGCCGCTCGGTGTCCGTGATGGACAACTGGCAGCTTGGTGTCACTGGAGCGCACTACGCTCAAGTGGGCGGGCCGCGGGCGCTTGGAGTCGCTCAATGCGCTTGGCCTACGCCGCTGTCGCCACTGACGGCCACTTCACGACGCAGTTCTGCGATTTCGCGCTCTAGCCGGGCAAACTCCGACTGTTTGCGTCCCAGAAAATCCGTCGCAGCTTTTAATCTCGCGCTTACTCCGGCCGGCGTTAATAAATAGGCATAGGACAATTTGTTGTCACTACCACGGAAATTCTGCACGCTCACCCAGCCGCGTTCGACCAAGGCGCGCAAACAGTAATTGGTTTTACCCAAAGACAGTCCAAGTTGGCCCGCCAGTTCGCGCTGCGACATCTGTGGATGTTCAGTTAGCAAACGTAACAATCGGTAGCGAGTGTCGTCGTCGAGCATTGTTTGGAGGTACAGCCGAGCGGCACTCGGCATTCAAACTTCGTGATTGCGCGCCCTTTGGGCACGCTGCCGCCATACGGTGTAGGCCCGCAAGGCCGCCAAGTCGCTACCTGAAACCTCGGTAGCGTTGTTAGATGCGCGCACCCAGTGCAGAGCGCGGCACAACGATCTCGCGCTCGGAGCCGAGCAGGGTCAGTAGCAGCCGCACACGATCGTCCCCGTGTTTGGCGGTGAAAATGGCATCAAGCCCACTTAACGGGCCCTCGTTGATTCGCACTTTCACGCCCGGCAGCAGTTCCGGCGGTGCAAGGCGCACAAAACCGTCTTGATGATCCATTCTGGCGCGGATTTGATCGATCACCGCGTCTGGCACCGCCGCCGGCAAGCCGCCAAATCGGACGATGGCGCTCACGCCACGCGTGCTGCGCACCGGTTCCAGCGACTGCAAAGACGGATCAGAATGGATAAACACGTAGCGCGGGAACAGCGATTCAGTGCGCACGACCATGCCCGAGGCGGCGCGCACCGTGCGGCGCGTACGCGCGAACAGAGTCTGAAAACCCTGCCGGGTCAGGCATATTTGCGCCTCGGCTTCGGCGCGGGGTTTGGTCATTACGGCGAACCAAGAAAGCAAGTTGCCGACGTCCGTTCAAGTGGTGAACGGACCATAGCGCGCCATTAGGAATAATGGCAAGCGTAGCAATGTAAGGCTATGTTTCATCCTCACACTTGGGTTGCGCAATTAGCCGTCGCGGGATTAACTCTCGGCCTTGCCCTGCAATTGCGCTTATAGGAAACCATGACGCAGATCAGTCAGGATACCTGCAATTTGAACGCGTCTGAACTTACTCAGTTGTTACCGCAGTTCGAGCTGGAACTGCACGGTTTGATTGACTCGACGCAAATCCGCGCGCGCGAACGTGTGCTCGCCGGGCATCGCCATCCGGCTGTGGTGCTGGCGGATGGCCAGCTGGCCGGGCGCGGCCAGCGCGGTCGGCAATGGCAGTCGCCGCTAGGAGCTGCGCTGTATTTGACGGTGATTTGGCCCAGTGGTCGGCGCCTCGCCAAGCTGTCGGGCCTGTCTTTAGTGGTGGGATTGAGCCTGCGCGCCTGCCTGGCGCACTGGCAAATCGATGCTCAGCTCAAATGGCCCAACGATGTTTGGGTCTATGAGCGCAAATTGGCAGGCATTTTGGTTGAGGCACTCGCCGACCCTGCGGGTAGCACGCTGCTGATTGGGATCGGCCTGAATATTTGCTTGCCCGCACCAGCGGCTGCGGCGATTGATCAAGACTGGATTGATCTTTCTTTGTTGCTTGATCGGCCACCGCCGCGCAGCGCGCTGCTGGTGGATTTGCTGCGCCAACTGCATGGCGATCTTTGCCGCTTTGAACAATTCGGGTTAAGCGCTTTTATCGACGAATGGGCTAGCGCGGATGCGCTGAACAATCGCGCTATTTGGATCAATAGCGCCGAGCAAAGCGAGGCAGGGCTGGCGCTGGGTATCGATGAACTGGGTAGACTCAAGGTTGAGGTGGGTGGACAAATCCGTTTTTTGAGCGCTGGCGACGTGCGCATTCGCTTGCAGAGTGCGCCGCTGGGGGACAGTCCGCTTCCAAGGCACAGGGGTGATCAATGAAACTGCTGCTTGATCTGGGTAATAGTCGGTTGAAATGGGCCATTGCTCGCGGCGCTGCCATTGAGATCGGCGCGCCGATTGCGCATACCGGTGACGGTTTGGGCGATTTGCGTGAACTGCTGGCCGCCGCGACGGGCGCCGACTCGGCGTGGCTATCGTCAACTGCTTTGAGTTTGACGCCATTGCTGGTGAAGGTGGTAGAAAACACCTTGCAGTGCCCAACGCAGGTTTTCGTTTCGCCCAAAGAGGCACTCGGCATCCGCAGTGCCTACGATGCGCCGCAGACGCTGGGCAGCGATCGTTTTTTGGCGATGGTGGGTGCACGCCCCCAGGTGAGCGGGGCATTTCTGATTGCCGACGCCGGCACGGCAATGACGGTCGACCTAGTCGACGTCTGCGGTCAACATCTGGGTGGATTGATCGTGCCCGGCCCGCTGTTGATGCGTGAAGCGCTGCACCGCGGCACTGCCGGCATTCGCACCGGCGCAGCTGTGCAGATGCGCGAATTTGCGCGCAACACCGACGACGCTGTGTGGAGTGGCGGCTGCCACGCCTGTGTGGCTTTGATCGGCCACGCCTACCGCCACGGCAGTCTGGGCGTCGGCGGCAATGTCGATCTGTTTTTGGCTGGCGGCGCCATGCCCGCACTCTTGCCACTCATCCACATTCGCCATCGCGTGCTGCCGAATTTGGTTTTGGACGGCTTGGCGGCTTGGGCAGGTCATGGTTAATCATCTGATTATCAACGCGCGCCTGGTGAATGAGGGGCGAGTGTTCGATGCCGATTTGCGTATTCGTTCCGGCCGAATCGATGAAATTGGGTCGGGTTTAGGTGCGCGTGCCGATGAAGCGGTGTTTGATGCAGCTGGGCGCTGTCTAATGCCGGGCATGATCGATGATCAGGTCCATTTTCGTGAACCAGGATTGACCTACAAAGGCGATATCGGCACCGAATCGCGCGCTGCCGTGGCGGGTGGCATCACCAGTTATATGGAGATGCCCAATACCTCGCCGTGGACCGGCAGCATGAACATGATTGGCGAAAAGTGCGCGCGCGCCACGCAGAGTTCGCTGGCTAATTTCGCGTTTTACCTGGGCGCGACCAACGACAACCTGGACGATGTGGCGCAGGCCGATCAACACGGTGTGGTCGGCATCAAGGTGTTCATGGGCGCCTCGACTGGCCATAGCTTGGTCGATCAAGTAGAGGTGCTGGACGCCATCTTTCGCGATGCGCCGTGTCTGATCGCCACGCATTGTGAGGATATGCCGACGATCAATGCCAATCTGGCGCGTTTTCGCGCCGAGTACGGCGATCAAATTCCACCCGATGCGCATCCGGATATTCGCTCGCGCGAGGCGTGTTTGAAGTCGACACTGCTCGCCATCGAACTGGCGCGCCGCCACGATGCTCGTTTACACGTGCTGCACATCAGTACAGCGGAAGAATTGGACTTATTCACGCCGGGGACGAGCACCGACAAGCGCATCACCGCGGAAACCTGTCTGCACTTCCTGCATTTTGATCGACGGGATTACGCGCGCAAGGGCAATCTGATCAAGTGCAACCCGGCGCTGAAAGATCCACGCGATCGTGAGGCGCTGATCGCCGCAGTGCAAGCGGGTCGAATTGATGTGCTGGCCACCGGTCATGCGCCGCATTTGTTGAGCGAGAAAGGCGCGGCTTATGATAAAGCCGCAGCAGGCTTGCCGTTGCTGCAGTTTGCGCTGCCCTTGGCCTTAGAACGCTACTTTGATGAGTCGTTCGATTTGCCGCTGATGGTCGACAAACTGGCGCACAACCCGGCGCGGTTATTTGGCGTGCGCAACCGTGGTTTTTTGCGCGAGGGTTATCAGGCCGATTTGGTGCTGGTCGATTTGCACAAGGAACAACTAGTGCGTCGCGAAGACGTACTTAGTCGTTGTGGGTGGTCGCCGTTTGAAGGTGATCGATTCCGTTCGACCGTAGTTTCTACCTGGGTCAACGGTCACTTGGTTTACCGCGAGGGCCAGTTGGATGATCGATTACTGGGCCAGCGTTTGGAGTTTGACCGATGATCCATACGCGCAGACACACTGGCATAGCGCAAGTCCGCGCATGCGTCTATTTGATTGGCCTACTTTTGCTCGTCGCCAACAGCGTTTTTGCGGCTGAATTGCCAGCCGGTGTGACCCTATCGCAGAGCCTGCGCCAGGGCCAACTGGTAATCGGCCAAACCACGCCAGATGCGCGTATTAGCGTGGATCGACGCAATGTGCGCGTGGACGCACAAGGCCGCTTCGTATTTGGATTGGGCCGTGATCAAACGCGTCTCAGTCTGTGTGTACGGCTGGCCAATGAGGCAAAAGCGCGCTGCGCCGGCCTACCGGTGAGCACGCGCAAGTACGACATCGAACGCGTCAGCGGTCTGCCGCAGCAAACGGTGACCCCCGACCCGGCCGCGCAGGCGCGTATCCAGCGCGAGGCCGCCTTGATCACCGCAGCGCGCTTGCACGACGATGCACGCAGTGACTTTGCCGCGGGTTTTGTGCGTCCGGCCAGCGGACGGATCAGCGGCGTGTATGGCAGTCAGCGCATTTTGAACGGCGAGGCAAAAAGCCCGCATATGGGTTTGGATATTGCCGCCCCCAGCGGCACGCTGATTCGCGCACCGGCACCGGGCGTGGTGAGTTTGGTACACGCCGACATGCTGCTCACCGGTCAAACGGTGATGCTCGACCACGGCCATGGCGTCAGTAGTGTCTACATCCACATGAGCCGTACCGATGTGCGCGCCGGTCAAGTGCTGGCGCAAGGCGATCCGATCGGCGCAATTGGCATGACCGGACGGGCCAGTGGCCCGCATTTGCATTGGGGTTTGAACTGGTTTGCGGTGAAATTGGACCCCGCGCTGGTGGCGCCTTGAGCCTAGCAGCCTGTCGGACTTGCCTCGGCAGTGCGCCGGAAGCCCGACAGGCTGCTAGCCACGCGGTTTGGCGCGATGCGTGGCGCGCGCTGACCAGGGATCCTCAGGCCAGGGATGTTTGGGGTAACGGCCTTTGAGTTCTTTACGCACTTCTGGGTAGGTGCGATCCCAAAAGCCCTTGAGATCTTGGGTTACTTGGATGGGCCGGCCGGCGGGTGAGAGTAAATGCAGGGTGACGGGCACCTTGCCTTTGGCGATGCGTGGGGTATCGGCCAAGCCAAATAACTCTTGTAGTTTGACCGCCAGCACCGGCGGCGCGCCGGGGCTGTATTCAAGTTTACGGCTCATGCCACTCGGTACGTTTAATGCGTCGGGAGCTTCACGATCAAGCAACTGGCGGCTAGCGTAATCCAGTGCATCGGTCAGCGCTGCACCCAGTCGATCGGGCGCCAGTTGCGATAATCGGCTGATGCCACTCAAAGCGGGCGTCAACCAGGATTCCAAGTTAGCCAACAGTGCCGCATCCGAATAATCGGGCAGACCCGCTTCAGGCAACCATTCGCGCAAACATTGCACGCGGGCGCGCCATCGCTGCTGCTGTTCGGAAAACGCCAGCGCACTGATGCCCAGCGCACGCACGCCGGAAATCAGCGCCGCGCAGACCGCGTCTGGGTCGCGCGCGGGCTCTATTCGGCGCTCCAGCACAATCGCCGCAAAACGCTTTTCGACGCGTTGCAAGGCCGCTTGGCTGGCGTTGTCAAAACCAAACTCACGCACCGTTTGAAAGCGCTGCGGGTAGTGTTGCTGCAACAAATCGGCATCGAAGGGCGCGGCGCGTGCGATACGGGCATCGGCGCCCACACCCATCAGATCGCTGACCGCCAGCCACGGTTCGCCAGTCAATCCGGAGCCCGATCGCAAGGCTGCGCCGCGGCCACCCGCGAGTTGGTAGCGCTCGCCCTTATCCAGTTTGGCGATCCGATCCGGGAACGCATGGATCAACAAATCGCCCAGTGCGTGTGTGCTTGCAGACAGCGGCGCGTCCGGCAACCGCAAACGACGGCGCCATTCGCGCGCGGCGTGGTCAATGGCACGCAGAGCGCCCATGGATGCACTGCCCACCGGCCGGCGCGCGCGCAGCGCCTGCAGCGCCGCCAAGCGCGCGCGCCAATCCTCCGACCAGCGCTCTTCGCCGCTGAGCGGATCACGCGCCTCCAGTAAGGCCAACAATTCCGGCACCCAAGCGGCGGCGCCATCCCGGCGCCCGTGCACGACCAGATTGGCGAGGCGCGGATGCGTGCCGATGCGGATCAACTCGCGTCCATGCGCGGTGATGCGGCGCTCACGGTCGAGCGCGCCCAAGCTCTCCAACAACTCCCGCGCTTGCGCCATGTTGCCCGCCGGTGGCGCGTCTAAAAAGCGCAGATCGGCGCCACCCCAGGCGGCCAGCTCCAAGGCGAGCGGCGCTAAGTCCGCATCGACAATCTCGGCGCGCCGCTCAGCCTCCAAGCGTTTGTCGGCCGACCACAATCGCAACGCAAACCCGGGGCCCAAACGCCCTGCCCGACCGGCGCGCTGGGTGGCCGACGCGCTGGAAATCGCCAGCGTCTCTAGCCGGGTGAAACCGGCGTTCGGGTCAAAACGCGGCTCGCGCGCCAAACCACTATCGACCACCGCGCGCACGCCCGGCAGCGTCAAACTGGATTCCGCCACGTTGGTGGCCAACACCACACGACGTCGGCCAATAGGCGCAGCCGCCAGCGCCGCGGCCTGCGCTTCAATCGCCAACTCGCCATGCAGCATGACGATATCGACGCTGTCTGGCAGTCGCGCGCTTAGCACTTGCGCGGATTCATCGATCTCACGCCGGCCCGGCAAAAACGCCAATACATCGCCGTCGCTGCGGCTCAGCGCCTGCTCCACACCACGCGCCATGTGCACGCCGATGCGCTCTTCACGTCGCCCCGGCAAGTATTCGATGGTGATCGGATAACTGCGTCCGGCGCTGACCACGCGCTCTGCACTTAACCACTGCGCCAAGCGCACGCCGTCTAACGTCGCCGACATCACCAGGATGCGCAACTCGGGACGCAAACCCGCTTGCGCATCAAGCGCCAGCGCCAAACCTAAATCGGTCGCTAAATGGCGCTCGTGGAACTCATCGAAGATCAAACAACCCACACCATCAAGCGACGGATCGTCTTGAATGAGCCGAGTCAAAATGCCCTCGGTCAACACTTCAATACGTCGCCCAGGCCGTCCTTCAAAACGAATCCGATAGCCAACCTGAGCGCCCGGCTCTTCACCGAGTTGCCGCGCCAAATAGCTTGCCGCGGCACGCGCGGCGATACGCCGCGGTTCCAACATCAGGATTTTTTGGCCGGCCAGCCAAGGCGCATCAAGCAAGGCCAAGGGCACCGCGGTGGTTTTGCCAGCACCTGGCGGCGCCTCCAGTACCACGCGGCTATGCGCCGCCAGCGCATCATGCAGCGCGGGTAGCGCCGCATGAATGGGCAGAGTTGGATCGCTATTCAGATGCGTCGGTCGTGGTCATGGAGGCGGTGCAGCATAGCCGCACCGCCGGGCATCCATGCCTTACTTCGAGTGCCTGCGCGCAATCAGCGCGTTCAGTTCATCGACCGGGAGATCATCCAAGTTGATCGAAAAACGCGATTTCACCGCGGTATGATCTAAGCCTTCGGTCAAACGCGTATCGCCGACCACGCTCGCCATGGAACGATTGGCGCTGTTGGGGACCCGCTTTTCGACTCCGTTTGGACCGCTGCCACTCAACACAAAACTGCGACTAGCGGTACGATGACCACGCACCGGGAAAGCGCGATAGTTGCTCGATTGCAGGCACTGCGTGGTGGGATTGCTCAGTGACTTCGGGCAAATCTTCATGATGCCGTCGAACTGATAGGTGCCGGTTTTCACCACGTAATAGCCGAAGTTATTCGGATCGTCATTGACGATCAGAAAATGTTCGCCGGTGCTCGCTCGGTAGAAGCCGGAAGCATCATGTTCTGCAATGGCTGCTTGCGTGCAACGACCATCCAAAGAGTTTTCCGCGCGACAGCCGTCAAACACGTCCGGGCTGGGGCCACGGTCCACCGTTTGGAACACCAACACATCACCGTAGTACGGATAACTGATGGTTGGGCTGGTGGAGAAGTCGACCGTCAATTGCCATTCGCCAATCATCATGTCGCTTTTGACGTCACCGGCGGTGCGTGTCAGGTAATAGTCGAAGCGTTGGATTGACGTGGTACGTCCACCAAAGGTGATTCGCGCAGCGATTTCGGTGTCAAAGATGATCTCGACCGGCCCGCCGGCACCCAATTGCGCCGCTGGTTGGCGCCACGGGCAACCCAGGCACTGTCCGCCAGAAAAACTGGTCAGCACGCCTACGTAGCGCGCGTTGCCGTTCATCGTGCCTTGGGCGGTGTACCACATCGGCCGGCCATCCGGCGCGTACAGATAACCCGCGAGGAATAAGAAATTGTCCTGAATTTCAATCAGAAACCCGGTACCCGGCTCAACCGGATTCCACCACGTACCATTTTCTGGCGTGAACGCCGACAGCGCAGAACTGAACATCAAAATCGACGCGAGAAATGCAGAGCGAATTGCGCGCATGAGAAGTTTCCAAAAGGTTAAACGCGGGGTCGATTCTCAATCATTGCGCTGAATTCATAATGAATCTTCTGCGCTAGGCGCGCACCGATGTGGCTTACATTAACGAAGTGGAGGGCTGGCGGTGAAATACCGGCCGCCACCGCGACGCCGAGCCCGCGCTACCCTATCCTGCCGGCACCTCGATCGCAGTGCATAACCATGTCTAAACACGCCATTGGCACCCGCGCGATTCACGCCGGCCAATCACCTGATCCGTCCACTGGCGCCGTGATGACGCCGATTTATGCCACCAGCACCTATGTGCAACAAAGCCCGGGCGTACACCAGGGCTATGAGTACTCGCGCTCACACAATCCCACCCGTTTTGCCTGGGAACGGTGCATCGCCGATCTGGAAGGCGGCAGCCGCGGTTACGCCTTTGCTTCAGGTCTGGCGGCGACCAGCACGGTGCTCGATCTGCTGGATAGCGGCAGCCATGTCATTTGCATGGATGATGTGTATGGCGGCACCTATCGATTGTTTGAGCGGGTGCGCAAGCGTTCGGCTGGCTTGAGTTTCGATTTTGTCGATTTGAACGATTTTGACGCGCTCGCCGCCGCCTTGCGCCCAAACACCCGATTGATCTGGGCGGAAACTCCGACCAATCCGATGCTGAAGATCGTCGACTTAAGTCGTTTGGGTGAGTTCGCACGTCGCCACGGCGTGATCTTGGTCGTCGACAATACCTTTTGCTCGCCGATGCTGCAGCGCCCGCTGGAACATGGCGCCCATCTGGTGATGCATTCGGCCACCAAATATTTGAACGGCCATTCCGACATGGTCGGCGGCATTATCGTGGCGGGTGACGATGCGGCGCTGGCCGAACAAATGACCTTTTTGCAAAACGCCGTCGGTGGCATTCAAGGCCCTTTCGACAGCTTTCTGGCGCTGCGCGGCGTTAAAACTCTGCATCTGCGCATGCAACGCACCTGCGCGAATGCGCTGGACATTGCGACCTGGCTGGAAAGCCATCCGAACATCGAGAAAGTGATCTACCCAGGCTTAACCAGCCACCCGCAACACGCGCTTGCCGGCAAGCAGATGCAAGCTTTCGGCGGCATCGTCAGTGTGTATGTCAAAGGCGGCCTAGCCGGCGCACGCCAAATGATGGAACGCTGCCATTTGTTTGGGCTCGCCGAATCCCTGGGCGGTGTGGAAAGCCTGATCAATCACCCAGCCATCATGACCCATGCCTCAGTGCCGATTGAACGCCGCGCGGCGCTGGGCATTCACGACAATCTGGTGCGTTTGAGCGTCGGCATTGAAGATGTCAGCGATTTGATCGCCGAGTTGGATGCCGCGTTGGCCTGATTTGGTCTTGGGGCTCAATCGTCAATAACTTGGACTTTTTGCTCGCCGACTTGGGCGCGCAGCTTCGTTGCGACTCGCTTGTGTGGCGAGCCACACCGCGCTCATCGCCTGTACGGTTCGGAGGGCGGGGAGGCGCGAGCCTTCCCGACCCCTATCAAGAGCCCCCACAAGCGTTGCCAGCGATGCTTTTTTTGCAAGCGAGTGACGCCTTGCAAGGTCTATTGTGGCTAAACCACTCGCCGAGTCTTAACCATGTCTGCCTCTGTTCGACGCTGGATTTTGTTGCTACTCGTCATTGCGGCAGTCAGCGCATTTTTTGCGTTTGATCTGGGCCGCTACTTGACGCTCGATGCGCTACGCGCCCAACGAGCTGCGCTGGCCAGCACGATCAGCGCGCAGCCGCTGCTCAGCGCCCTGGCGTACTTCGTGGTCTACGTCACCGTTACCGCCTTGTCTTTGCCAGCGGCCGCGCTGTTGACGCTGGCAGGTGGGGCATTGTTCGGCTTCGCCACCGGCACCGTGCTGGCTTCTTTCGCGAGTACGCTGGGCGCTACGCTAGCCATGTTGTTGGCGCGCACCGTCGCGCGCGATGCCGTGCAATCGCGCTTTGGCGCACGGCTGAAGGGTATCGATGCAGGCCTGGAGCGCGAGGGCGCTTTTTATCTATTTGCGCTGCGCTTGGTGCCGGTTTTCCCGTTTTTCCTGGTCAATGTGGCGATGGGACTGACCCGTCTGCCAGCCCGCACCTTCTTTTGGGTCAGCCAACTAGGCATGTTGCCGGCGACCGCGGTTTTTGTGTACGCCGGCACTGAGCTTAGCCAGATTGAGTCGCTCTCCGGTCTGATTTCGCCGCGTTTGTTGCTCGCCTTCGCGTTGTTAGGTTTACTGCCATTGTTCGCCAAAAAGGCGCTTGATGCGCTGCGCGCGCGGCGTGTCTATCGCGGCTACACCAAGCCCAAGCGTTTTGATTACAACCTGATCGCGATTGGCGCCGGCTCGGCGGGATTGGTTACCACCTATATCGGCGCCGCCGTGAAGGCCAAAGTTGCGCTGATCGAACGTCACAAAATGGGTGGCGATTGTTTGAACACCGGTTGCGTGCCCAGCAAGGCGCTGATCCGCACCGCGCGTTTACTGGCAGATGCGCGCCGTGCACCGGAATTCGGTGTGCAAGCGCTGCATATCGAGTTTGATTTTGCGCAAGCAATGCAACGCGTGCAGCAGGTCATCGCCAAGGTCGAACCGCATGATTCGGTGGCGCGCTATACCGATCTTGGCGTCGATTGCATTGCCGGCGATGCGCGACTGATCGACCCGTGGACCGTAGAAGTCAACGGCCGCCGGCTGAGCGCACGCAGCATTGTCATCGCCACCGGCGCGCGGCCCAGCGTGCCGCCGCTGCCGGGCATCGAAAGCGTCGAGTATCTGACCTCCGACACCGTCTGGAATCTGCGCGTATTACCCAAACGTCTGCTGGTGCTGGGCGGTGGGCCCATCGGTTGCGAACTCGGACAGTGTTTTGCGCGCCTGGGCAGTCAGGTCACCTTGGTACAGCGCCAGCCACGTTTGTTGCCCAAAGAAGATCCCGATGCCAGCGCCTTGTTGCAACAGGCGTTTTTGCGCGAAGGATTGACGCTTGCGCTGGGCGCCGAAGCCATCCGCGTGGAAAAAGACGGCGATGGTGGGCGTTTGATCGTGCGCGAAAACGGCAGCGAACGGGCAATCGGGTTCGATCATTTGCTGCTAGCGCTCGGCCGCAGCGCCAATGTCGAGGGTTTTGGACTGGCCGAATTGGGCATCCGCGTCGGCACGCGTGGCACCATCGACGCCGATCCGCTGATGCGCACCAATTTGCCCAACATTTACGTGTGTGGCGATGTCACCGGTCCGTTCCAGTTCACCCATGTGGCCGCGCACCAAGCGTGGTATGCGGCGGTCAATGCACTATTTGGGCCATTCTGGACCTTCAAAGCCGATTATCGAGTGATCCCCTGGGCGACCTTTACCGATCCGGAAGTGGCGCGCGTCGGTTTGAGCGAAACCGAAGCCAAAGCGCAAGGCGTCGCCTTCGAACTTACCCACTATGGTCTGGACGATTTGGACCGTGCGATTGCCGACAGCCACGACCACGGCTACGTTAAAGTGCTGACCGTGCCGGGCAAAGACACCATCCTCGGCGCCACCATTGTCGGCGCCCACGCCGGTGATTTGCTCGCCGAGTTTGTATTGGCCATGCGCCATGGCCTGGGTCTGCGCAAAATACTCGGCACCATCCATAGCTACCCCACCATGATGGAAGCCAATAAATACGCCGCCGGCAACTGGGCCCGCGCCCACGCACCGGTGGCCGCGCTGCGCTGGCTGGCACGTTTTCATGCATGGCGGCGTTGAGTCTTAGGAGTCAGCACCACATCACTTCCCGCACCCGCGCCAGCGCGACTTGAGCTAATACCTCATCGGTTTACCTTATCGTCTGCCTAGCTCAACTTTGGAATGCCGACCATGCGCTTTGCCGGTACTGACCGTTATGTGGCCCCACGCGAACTACAACTGGCGGTCAACGCGGCTATCACGCTAGAACGACCGCTGTTGGTCAAAGGCGAGCCAGGCACGGGTAAGACCTTGCTGGCGCAAGAGATCGCCCGGTCTTTGGGTTTAACGCTGATTGAATGGCACATCAAAAGTACAACTAAGGCCCAGCACGGTTTGTATGAATACGATGCGGTCAAACGATTGCGGGATGCGCAATTGGGCGATCCACGCGCGAGTGAGATCAAAAACTACGTGGTGCCGGGCAAATTGTGGGAGGCGTTTGCCAGCGATCAACGTCTGGTGCTGCTGATCGATGAAGTGGACAAAGCCGATATCGAATTCCCGAACGATTTGCTGCGCGAATTGGATCGCATGGAGTTTTATGTCTATGAAACCCAAGAGTTAGTCCGCGCCCGCACCCGACCGATCGTCATCATCACCAGCAATAACGAAAAAGAACTGCCGGACGCTTTTTTGCGGCGCTGTTTTTTTCATTACATTCGCTTCCCAGACGAAGAAGCGCTACGCGCGATTGTCGACGTGCATTTCCCAGGGCTGAAACAGGATTTGTTGCGGGAAGCCTTGGCGGCGTTTTTTCAACTACGCGAGACACCGGGCTTGCGCAAAAAACCATCGACCAGTGAATTGCTCGATTGGCTGAAACTCTTGCTGGCCGAGGATGTGCCAGCCGAGACCTTGCGCGAAAAGAACCAGCGCAAAGTGATTCCACCCCTGTATGGCGCATTGCTCAAAAACGAGCAAGACGTCCAGTTATTCGAAAAAATCGCCTTTATGGCGCGGCGTAATGGTTGATGCGTGAGCCTTTACCAACAACCAACAACGCTTCTAACGGCAATGATGCGCGGTAAATCGTTGCTCACCAGCCACCGGTTGGCCCTGCGGCTGAATCACGTTGGCGCCTAGATCCGCCGCTTCGTTACGCGCCAGCGTCTCCAACTCATCGGCCACTTTGATCGAGTTTCGCTCGATTCCGGCGACTCGGTTGGTCACCGTGGTGGTGATCTCGCCTTTGAAAGTGCAGCGCGTCAGCGGTTCATCGCTGGCGACCACGCGCACTTGGGTGCCTGAGGATTCCAATTGCACCCAGGTGCAGGCGGACACGCAACACAGCGCAACTAACAGCAGCGGTTTCATCGTCGATAGTTCCAGAACAAACAGACAGCGCGTTTATACCACTTGGGAAAAGCGTGCCGCCGCTGCGTGTTTGTCGCCACTCAGGTAGGCGTCAAACGCCATCGCCACGATACGCAGCAACATGGCGCCAGCCGGCGTTACCTGCAACGACTCTGGCTGCAGGATGACCAAACCATCTTGTTGCGGTTTTTCCAAGCGAGCCAGCGAGTGGGCGAAATAATCGACAACATGAATGCCGTGCCGCTGTTCGAACTGGGCGTAGTCGAGCCGTCCAAAACACATGAGCTTGGCGATCACCTCGCGCCGCAAGCGGTCGTCAGCATCGGTCAACAATCCGCGCTGGATCGGCAACTGTCCGCGATCAATTGCGTTCAAATAGGGAATTTCGTTCTTCTGGTTTTGCGCGTAAATCTCGCCGACTTGGCCAATGGCGCTCATGCCAAAAGCGACCAAATCGCAGCCGCCGTGGGTGGTGTAACCCTGAAAATTGCGCTGCAGGCTACCGTCTTGTTGCGCACGCGCCAACTCATCTTCGGGCAATGCAAAATGGTCCATACCGATATGCACATAACCGGCGTCGGTCAACCGCTGGATCGTCAATCCCAACAACGCCATCTTGGTGTCGGCACTCGGCAAAGTGTTTGGGTCCATCACCGCTTGCGATTTGAATAATTCTGGCAAATGCGCATAACTGTACGCGGCGATGCGGTCTGGACGCAGCGTCAACACGGTGTCCAAGGTGTGGGAAAAGCGGCTCACCGTCTGCTGTGGCAATCCGTAGATCAGATCAAAGTTGATTGAACGGATGCCCACGCTGCGCGCCTCGCTCACCAAACGCGCGGTTTCGTCCACCGATTGCAGCCGATTGACCGCCTGCTGGACCAGCGGGTCAAAATCCTGCACACCCAAACTGATCCGGTTGATGCCCAAGTCAAGCAACGCGCGCAGCGTGCTCGGGTCAGCGGTGCGCGGGTCGATTTCAATGCCGTAGTCGCGGGCGCCGGCGTGCAGCCCAAAACCCGCATCCAGCGCCTGGAAAATCTCACCCAATTCATCGGGCGAGTAAAAAGTCGGTGTGCCGCCGCCGAAATGCAACTGATCGACCGGTCGCGCACGATCAAATAGCTCCGCCTGCAATGCAATTTCGACCAGCAGGCGATCCAAATAGGCGCGCCCACGATCTCGATTGCGCGTAATGATGCGATTACAGCCGCAGTAGTAGCAGCTTGATCGGCAGTAAGGCACGTGCACATACAATGACAGCGGTCTAGCGCTGGCATTGCTTCCCCGCGCGTGCGCCGCATAATCAAGCGCGCCAAAACCGCTGTGAAACTGCGGCGCAGTCGGGTAGGAGGTATAGCGTGGCCCCGGCCGATCGTATTGGCGAATCAGTTGCGCATCAAAGTGGGTGTCCATGCGCAGAGTTTAACCCTGCGCGGCGCCTCATTAATTGATCGAGGTCAGATTCACAGCGACCAACATACGCAACGTCGGGTCGCCGTGCGAGTTATGCTGTTGCAAATTGTCTGCTGAGCTTTTTCACCATGGCCACTGCCAAACGCGTCGTTCGTCCACCCCGTATCGAGCGCCCAACCGGCTTGCCGATGTGGTTCAAGATCGCGCTGGGCTTGCTCGCCACACTGGTGGCCGCGCACTTTTACCTGATGTATCAGATCAACAAGGCCGCCGATGGCCTAGTGCAGACGGTCAACATGTTCGCGGCGGGCAGTCATCGCGGTGGTTATTACACCTGGGACGGCAACCTTGGCATCCGTCGTTTGCGTATCGAGTCTGGCACCGAGAACCCAACCTCGCTGGCGATAGCCGAGTTTGAACTGGACACCCCAGGTTGGTGGTGGGTGCTGCAATTGCTCAACCCTGCGCAAACGCCCAATATGTCGCGCGCCATGGCGGCATTCGGTAACTCACAAACATCGCTGTTGCCCGCCGCCGATCAATTGCATGTGCACCTGCGCGGAGTCGAACTCGATGTCAGTGGTGTGTTGCCACCCGGTTTACCTGATGTAGGCTTCAGTAGCGGCGCCCTATTCGAAACCGAAGGTTGCAGCAACGTGCGCTATTTCGTGCCGCTCAATCTGCAGCGCGACCTAGGTTTGGCTTATAAACAAACGGATCTCAGCTTCGGCTATCGGGCGACAGGCCCCGACCAGGTCTTGGTCGACATGAGTTACGAGGCGCCGGGCGTGACCCGTTCGCGCGTGGAAATGGACTTCAGCACAGCTGCGCCGCGGCGCTTTTTGGAAAATCCGGGCAATTCGACCAAATTGCAGGCGATCCGCTGGATCGTCACCGATATGGGTTTTGTCGAAGCACGCAATCGCTGGTGTGCCGAACAAGCCAAAGTGGATGCCGATGAGTTCCAGCGTCGTCATATCACCACGGTGCGTCGCGTGCTAGAGGTGTTTGGCATTCGGCTAACGCCGGAAACCGAAGCGGTGTACTCCAGCTTTGCCAGCGCCGGTGGCACGCTCACGATCGCTGCCAAAGTGCCCAGCAGCGCATCCGCACCGTCATTTGCGGCCTACTCGGCCGAGGAACAATGGAATACCTTGAATCCACAGATCGGCCACAACAATGACGCAAGGATTCCGTTGGCGCTGGAATTTGTGCCTGCGCGGCCGCTGCCTAGGGCCTATAGCGGCAGCGTTTGGGACTTGATCGCCAAGCGCGCTGATTCCGGCGCTGCGGTTGCCGATCCGCTGGCCGCGTTCGGCGCACAGATGCGTGGCATGGCCACGCAGGCGCAAGCTGACCAATCCGTCGAAGCGGCGCCCGCCGAGCCGCCCAAACCTGCGCCCAGTCACCCGAGCGCGCCCGTGCCCACCACGATTGGCATGGATACGGCAAGCTTGACTGCCGTGATCGGCCAACGCGTTTCGATCCAGAGCAGCGACGGCCGCGCGCGTGTGGGTATTTTGACCGCAGTCGAACCCTTGGTACTGACCATCGAAGTGGCCGCCGGCAACGGCAAGGCCAAACTCGATTTCACCCGCGAGCGCATCCGCGCGGTGGTCATCAATCCGCGCGAGCGCCGCTAGCTCACAACACCGCTTGCAGCGCCGCATGAAAAAGCGCCACATCAACCCGCGTGGCGATGGCGACCGATGGGCCGGAAAAACCACCCAAACCATGCCAATCGACGACGCTTTGGCCACGCGTGGGCCCGGGCGCCAGCGCTATTTCGATGGCTGCATGGCTCCATTCCAGCACCGCTGAAGGCTGCGCCACAATCAACGCGGCCAGCGGATCGGCCCACGGCCAGCGCTCGTAACCGTGCCCGTGCACATGCTCGGCGGTGCGGCGGGTGATGCTGTGCAACCAGACTGCGTTGTCTGAGGGCCCAGCTAGCCAAGCATCTACCGCGCTGCTCGGCGGTGCGGCGGCCAAGGTCAATGCCCAATCGACCAATTCGATGCTAGGCCAGCGTGCCAGCACGATCGCGGCGGCCTCTGGATCGAAGGCGAAATTGAACTCCGCACTGGGCACGCGCGTATTGCCCACACCGCCGACCGCGCCACCCATGACCACTAGGCGTCGGCAGCGGCTGGGCAAGGTGGGATCAAGCGCGCAAGCCAGCGCCAAATTGGTCAACGGCCCCAAAGCAAGCACGTTCAATGCGCCGGCGTATCGATGCGAGGCTTCAACCAAGGCCAGCGCCGCCGGCAAACTGGCCGGCTGGCTCTGCGCCGGCGGCAAATCGGCCTCACCAAAGCCGTCGACGCCGTGCACAAATCCGGCATCCGGCAAACCGCCTATCAATGGCAGCGCGGCTCCGATATGAATAGGCACCGGGTACGGTGACCGATCAATGATTCGACAGCTGTTGAGCAGCGTATGCGCCAAACCCACATTGCCACCGACCACACTGATGCCAACTACGCGCAAATCGGCGTTGTGTAACAACATCAACAAGGCCCAGGCATCGTCGACGCCGGGATCCGTATCCACCCACCATGCGTTCAACTTAGCATCCTCAGTCGTCACGCTTCTCTCCCTTTAAGCTTTGGCATAGCGCGCCGCCGCGCCTACCCAGCGGTGCACCAATTGCTCAGCGGCGGCCACATCCCGTTTTAACAAGCTATCGGCCAATTGTCGGGCCTTGGTCAACCATCCCGCATCGCGCGCCAAATCGGCCACGCGGAACAAGGCCTCGCCGGTTTGCCGGGTACCCAATACTTCGCCTGGTCCACGCAATTCCAGATCGCGCTCGGCAATCGCAAAACCATCGGTGGTTTCGCGCAGCACCGCGAGGCGCTGTCGCGCGGTTTCCGACAGCGGTGGCTGATAGAGCAATACACAGGTCGATTCGACCGATCCTCGACCCACTCGACCGCGCAACTGATGCAGTTGCGCCAGCCCTAAGCGCTCTGGATTTTCGATGATCATCAGACTGGCATTGGGCACATCCACGCCCACTTCGATGACTGTGGTGGCGACCAAAAGATCGACTTGCCCGGCGGAAAAGGCCTGCATGATGGTGGCGCGCTCGGCGGCTTTCAGTCGCCCGTGTACCAAGCCGACGCGCACCGCGGGCAGCGCTGCGGTTAGATCTGCCGCAGTCTTTTCCGCCGCCTCGGCTTCAATTTCATCGGATTCTTCGATCAGCGTGCACACCCAGTAGGCCTGTCGACCATGCGCGCAGGCTTCGGCAATGCGCGCGATCACTTCTTCACGGCGCATCCGACTGACCGCGACCGTTTGAATGGGCTTACGGCCGGGTGGCATTTGATCAATCGCCGAGACATCTAAATCGGCGAATTGGGTCATCGCCAGCGTGCGCGGAATGGGCGTGGCGGTCATCACTAACTGATGCGGGCGCAGTTCGCCAACCCGGCCTTTTTGCGCCAGCGCGAGGCGCTGATCGACGCCGAAACGATGTTGTTCGTCGATAATGGCCAATCCCAGCGCTTGAAAATTCACCGTATCTTGCATCAGCGCATGCGTGCCGACCGCCCAGGGCGCACCTTGCGCCAAGCGTTCCAAGGTGGCCTCGCGCGCTTTGCCCTTCACTCTGGAACTCAGCCAAACGCCCTCAATGCCAAGCGGGCTGAACCAGCGTTCAAAACTGCGTCGGTGTTGCTCGGCGAGCAACTCGGTGGGCGCCATCACCACCGCTTGCATGCCACTTTCGATCGCCGCGAGCGCCGCCAGCGCTGCCACGATGGTTTTGCCGGACCCCACATCGCCTTGTAACAAACGCAACATCGGCACACCACGACCAAGATCGACGTCGATCTCGGTCAAAACGCGCTGCTGCGCCGCGGTGAGCGAAAACGGCAACTGCGCCAACAAACGTTGCCGCAATCGACCGGAACTGCGCAACACCGGCGCGCGCTCACTGCGCACCCGCGCGCGCACCAGCCGCATGCTGAGGTGATGTGCCAGCAACTCTTCGAAGGCCAAGCGCGTACGCGCCAGGTGCTCGCCGCTGGCAATCGCGGCAACTTCTTCCCGGTCACGCGGCTTATGCAAACCACGCACTGCGGCACTCAAAGTCGGCCATTCGGGCGGCAACAGATCGGCCAAGGGTCCATCGGCGCCTTCGGGCAATTGTTCCAACGCGCGCTCAATCGCACGCTGCAGGCGCGCATGACCCACACCTTCGGCTTTGGGATAGACCGGGCGCAATGCGCCTTCGACGGCGATTTCTTCGTCGGCACTCAACAGGCGGTAACGTGGATGGACAATTTCCAGCGAATAGTTGCCGGCTTTGGGCTCGCCATAGATCAGCAAACGTGTGCCGGTTTTCATCTGATCAGCCTGCGCTTGTTTGAAGTGAAAGAAGCGCAACACCAAACGCCCGCTGCCATCGCTGACCGCCACCAGCAACATGCGCCGTTTGCGAATGCTGACCTCGGCATGTTCAACGACCCCGCAGAACTGCGCGGCGATGCCCGGCTGCAATCCGCCAATGGCGGCGACCTCAGTACGGTCCTCAAAACGCAGCGGAAAGTGAAACCAAAGATCACTTAAAGTCGCAAATCCAGCCGTCAGCAGATCGGCAATCAAGGACTTACCTAAACTGCCCAGGCGCGCGACTGGCCATGCGGCGATCGTCGCAAAGGCGTCCTCGGCTGGGGTGGTGGCCATCTGCCCCTCAGGGCAATTCGAGGATCGCGTCGATCTCGACCCGAGCGCCGCGTGGCAGTTCTTTCACGCCCACGGCGGCGCGCGCCGGATAGGGCATTACGAAGTACTTGCCCATAGTCTCGTTGACTAGCGGGAAATTGCTCAAATCGGTCAGGTAAACGTTGAGTTTGACCACATCGTCCAGGCCGCCACCCGCCGCTTGTGCGACCGCGCGCAGATTTCTAAAGGCGCGGTGCACTTCCATTTCAACGTTGCCGTTGTCCATTTGCATGGTCGCCGGGTCCAGCGCGATTTGGCCGGACATGTAAACCGTTTGGCCCACGCGCACGGCTTGGGAATAGGTGCCTATGGCCAACGGGGCCAACTCGGTGCTGATAATCGTACGTTGCGCCATCGTCTGCCTCAAAACTGCGCCAGGAGCGCAACAGACTACGTCTGTTGACGATGCACGACCAGCACCACCGTTGCCCGGCGCACGCGCTTCATGACTTCGGACAGATGCTCGCGATTGCGCACTTCGATAGTGAACAACAAAGAAGCGCTATGCGCATCGCGATCTTGATATTCGACGTTTTCGATGTTCGAGTTTGCTTCGGCAATGGCCGCCGCCACCGTTGCCAGCACGCCGGGGCGATTGACCACATCAATGCGCAATTGCACGCGGTAATCACCGGTGACTTCTGGCTCCCAATCGACGCGCACCACGCGCTCTGGTTGCTTGCGCATTTCGCCGACGTTCGGGCAAGTCGTTTGATGCACCACCAAACCCTTGCCAGCGCTCAAAAAGCCGATGATCGGATCGCCCGGTATGGGCATGCAGCAATTGCCAAACGTGAGCACGCCACGCTCACTGCCGGAAATCCGCACCACCTCATCTTTGATCGGGCCAGTTTGCCCGTCACTGCGCCATAGTTGGCGCGCCACCAACGCCGGCATGCGCGTACCTAGCGCAATCTCAGCGAGCAGTTCTTCCAAGCGCCGCATGCGATTTTCTTCCAGGTACTGGTGCAACACTTTTTCCGGTATTGCATCCAAATTCCCGCCTAGATCGCCCAAAGCGCGACCCAACATGCGGTGCCCTAGAGACACGGCGTCTTCATGCTGCAAATTCTTCAAATAATGGCGAATCGACGTGCGTGCCTTGCTGGTCACGACGAATTCCAACCATTGCGACTGCGGACTAGCGCTGGCCGCGGTGACAATTTCTATGGTCTGACCACTGACCAGGCGGGTGCGCAATGGACGCAATTGTTTGTCGACGCGCGCCGCCACCGCGTGGTCGCCGACATTGGTGTGCACCGCATAAGCAAAGTCGATCGCACAGGCATGCCGCGGCAACGCCAGAATCTTGCCTTTCGGGGTGAACAGATAAACCTCATCCGGGAATAAATCGACCTTGACGTTCTCAAGAAACTCGATCGAACTTCCCGCTTGACGTTGGCTGTCCACCAATCCCTGCAGCCATTCCCGCGCACGCATTTGCGCGTTATTCGCCGGGCTCGCTTCCGATTTATAAATCCAATGCGCCGCCACACCACGCTCGGCGACCACATCCATATCTTCAGTGCGAATCTGGATTTCTACCGGCGCCCCACCCGGCCCAAATAACACCGTATGTAGCGACTGATAACCGTTGGCTTTTTGAATCGCGATATAATCTTTGAAGCGATTATCCAGCGGTTTATACAAACCATGCGCGGTGCCGAGCGCCAAATAACAGTGCGACACGCTAGA
>Ga0105048_10001039_pt1 | contig 44655 bp, 38 predicted proteins | sample MAT05_FD_78382 | JGI IMG/M metagenome (GOLD analysis project Ga0105048, IMG submission 78382) | Freshwater microbial communities from Lake Fryxell liftoff mats and glacier meltwater in Antarctica - MAT-05 | ecosystem: Environmental > Aquatic > Freshwater > Ice > Liftoff microbial mat | place...
CGCTTTTCTTTGCAGGCTGGATTTACCGTTGGTCATATTTCTACTTTTTTCAGCTAGAACTCAATACCCTCGACTTACCCGCACAGTCTTTTCTGATGGTTCCCCTGCAAATATTTTTAGGGGATGGCTGGGCAATATGCAAAAGTGCGATCGCCTTTTTTCTAGCTGCGATCGCAATTCAGACAACCTTATGGTTAATTAAAATCATCAGTGATACGGTAGTCTCTGCAAGCCAATTACTATTGAGTCGCATTATCTCTGCAACCCAACACAAACGCTCATGGACAGCTAAACGGCTAAAATCTCTGGCTGAATTTAGTTCTGGACAACTGCGTTCAGTTGATTTTCTGCGATCGCTAGTCAATGAGATAGTAATAGTATCCTGGGTATTAATTGTGATATTTTGGTTAGCTCGTTGGCAAGGCATTGCAGATGCACAACGAGACGCTGGTCAAAATTCTACTTTACCTGTTGTAGCCTTAATTACACCTGAAGAAAAATTTGCTGTGGGACGCAAACTTGATGATATATTTGCCGACCCTTCCTTGAAAGGTTATCGCATTATTGGCGATCGCGGTCTATTTGAGGACTTGCGAGGCAGGGAAGATAATGATCTCAGCAATCCAAAAGAGCCGCGAGTCTGGCGCTTACTCCTAGAACGTGGTGGCTGGATTTATTTGTTTCGAGCATTGCCCCCAAATGCAAAACTTGATCAGCTACCCTTAGTCTTGGCTATTCAAGAAAGTGATAAGGGACATATTATAATTCGCAGTCCAGAAGTTTCCAAAACTAGTTCTCCTTGAGATTACCGTTACTCCAAAAGCCGTATCATACGCCCTAAGAGAATGTTTAAAAGTATTGGGCGAATAGAATTCGCTACTACACAAGCTTTCGTCTTCCTCCGTGGACTAATGAAAAAGCAAGGTTTTTAACCCACGGAGGTGGGTTTTGTATTTTGACTCCGCTCAACACAAGTCTGTATAGCCGCAACTTCCAGTCGCCAAGGCAAGTAATAAATTAGACTTTTCAAACAACCTCTAATAACCCTCTTTTATTACTCTCATCAGATAAAATTTATTAGTCCGAGTAGGTGGACTTTGCCTTTGTAGCCGCGCTCACGCAGTGTGCCGCAGGCAATTCTATTTGCCTCAGATTATTCTCTTTCCAGAGTCAATTAAATAACATTAAGATGCCTAACACAAGTCTTAATTGTTTAGGATAATATTATTAAAGTATTTTTGGGAAATCCATCATGCTAAAAACAACTTATAAAACAGTAAAAGATTCTTTTTCTATTACCTTTGATGACCTTGATGACGATTCATTATCTGAATTAAACTCCGATGAAGCCTCTGAAATTATTGGAGGTTTTACAGTTAACAATGATTCAGGAAGTACGAGAAGTTTTTATAATTTTGGAGCGTTCGTACAGCCACAACGTCAAGTTTTACAACCTGGAGAAAGCGGTGATTATAAGGGAGAATATATTTTATATAATTCTTCAAAAACCGCATTTGAACCAACATTATCATCGAAACTCGATTCAGATGAGGTAGTAAGGTTTCAACTAGACGGAAATAGAATAGCTATTGGTCCTGGATTTGCCTTCTCAGTCATCGCGCCGGAAGCCTAAAAACTAAAACTGGCGTAGGTTGGGCGGGTTTCCTGACTTCTACTCTTTCCCTACGGGACGCTTTGCAAACACAGAAGCAAGCTAGCAAGAGCGTCTCCCCTTGTCACATTGGGAGAGGCAAGTAGCGTTTGAGGAACAAAACCCAACATTAATAAAATTTTGTTGGGTTTCACTACCTTTATAGTAATAGTATCCTGGGTATTAATTGTGATATTTTGGCTAGCTTGTTGGCAAGGCAATTCGCAGTCCAGAAGTTTCTAAAACTAGTTCTCCTTGAGGATAATTATCACCTCTGCGCCAGATAATTAAGCAATCATCTTCTCTAAAGCAACCTGCAAATCTTTTGTCAAATCGCTCACAGCTTGTCTAGCTGCATTGCGATCGCCTTGACAATTTTGAGAGCGTTCGGTTACTGAAATTGGCTCCCCTACGGTGATTTGTGCCTCTCGCAAACCTAACTGAGGTCGCCCCGGAAGTGTTGTATCCTGAATTCTAGAAAGCATATCGAATACAAGCAAAGCTGTTTCCGCAAACCGTTCCGCCGTCGGTTGTTCTTGAATATAAGTAGCTGTGACAGCAACAAAACTTTCCACTATCCGCATGTGCCGCATTCGCAAGTCTGCTTCTTGGGCAATCCAGTCTGCCAAACCGCGTTTAAAGGGTGGTAAAGCATTGATATCTGGCAAATCTTCCCGATAAATGTAATTCCAGCCAGCCTCTTCCAAGCGCCGACAACGGTCAATAAAATTACCCTGCGCTTGAACTCCAAAATATTGCTCAGTAACTTGTAAAGCCTTATCCAGCAAGCGATGGAGTCGAGCAATCAACACCTGATTAGGAGTAGCAGATTCATCAATTGAGATGGTTTTTGGGATATCTTGATGATAGAAGCGGCGATAAAATTCTTCCATCTCGGTAATCAGATATTCAGCTAACCGACAGAGGCGTTGATAGTAAATCTTTTCACCCTCACCCTGCTCAATTTCCATTGGCGATAAGCCACTATCAGCTTCTAACTTACTCAACAGCCAATCCAGTTTAGACCAAGGTGGCTCAACGTAACGATATTTGATAGCGATCGGCACAATGATTACAGTCTCAGTCCGATTGGCTTTTTGTAAGTCTTCTACACACCAGAACCCCAGTTGAGCAACCCCAGGTTCTAAGGGGCTAACAATACCACTATGACCATTAGTACCGCCTTCAGGTGCCACTGTGATCGGTAGTTTGCCATTAGCAAACAACTCCCGTGCTGTTTGAATAGCTTGCCTATCTAGTCGCCTACCACGATGAACCGGCACACCTCCTATCCGAGAAAACAACTTACCCAGCCAGTCTCCAGCCCAAACCGTCATCCCCCGATCATACAAAAAATAGCTGTGAACAAGCGATCGCAGTGTAATACCTTCCTGACGAGCAACCTGTGGCACAATGCGAGAAAGCAAATACAGTATACAGAGAGGATCTTCTACCTCTGGGTGGCGAAATGCCAACAAAAAGCGAATTTTTCCAGCTTGGAATTGTTGATAAAGTTCCGCTAATACCTCAACATTCTTGGCTTCAACTCGGACAATACCAGCCGTTAGCCAAGGGCGAGTGCGAAACCGTAGTGCGATCGGCAGTAACCACCGAACAATCTGGAGTACCAGGGGGTTCAACCGTTGGGGAATAAATTTTAGTGGTGGTTGAGTAGACTGAATCGATCTAGGCAAGTCGCTCTCCAGATTGTATTTCTAGCGATTGTACAACGTGGGGTCTTGGTTTTGCGTCAACCCGCAGCCGCTTATAGGGTTTCTCGTTTACGTGAGGTACACCCGTAGGGGCACGGCACTGCCGTGCCCTTACACTTGGCGATATAATCTTGTACTGTTGTACCGCATGTGAATGGGAACTGCTATATCGTTAAACATCGCTCAGTTTTACCTCTTCAACTATAGACCCTAAATATCGAGTCAACTGCCCCACCCACGAGGGGATGGGGCTTGTAACTAGGAAATAGAATTTCCCGAAACATACGGGGTATTGACTGTCCCCTGCTCCTCCGTCCCTTGGGTAGAGGAGAGAATATAAAAAATCCCACGCCTTGAAGCGTGGGATTGTCAACATAATTCGTAGTTGTAATCAGTGCTTGCTCTGCCCCTCTTAATTACGTTAGCGACACGAGAAAGCGAGTCTGCGTACTCTTACAGAGAAGCAAGCTACGCTTTTAGCGTTCGCACGAGAGCGTCATTACGAATTAGTAATTATTGAGCAAAGCTTTGCCCACCTTACTCAACTTAATGATGGTGGTGATGATGATCATGCCCAGCTAGTTGGGGATTAACTGCCAAAGCTTGCTCTGACAACAACTCTGCAATATGAGCATCAGCCCATTGGGCCGCCATTGCCATAAATTCTGGATGATCGTTAACGCAAGCCATTTGCACGTAGTTCGTACCAGGATGCTGTTTCTCTAAAGCATGGATGATATGGTGTACATCCAATAAAGTTTCGTGGTTTTCTGTGGCAAAGCCAATTGGCATAAAAATTACCACTTTTGCACCCAGTTGAATCAGGTTATTTGCCGCTTGCTCTGCATTTGGCTGTGTCCAATCAATTAAGGGCGTATCATGATTGAGCCAACCTACCGAGATTAACGGATAGCGGTTAATCAACTTATCCCGAACTAAATCGTACATTGCTTCACTTTCAGCAATCCCAGAAGTAAAGCCTTTAGCTTTATGGGGACAGCCGTGGTTCATTAGCACAATACCGATTTGAGATGGTAGATAAGCTGTGGCTAACTCAGCAATTTTCTCCTCAACCAGATGAGCCATCAAATCGATGTAAGCTGGTTCGTTGAAGAAAGAAGGAATGTAACGCTGTGCTTTAACCCAGTGTTCTTCACCATCAGCCAACTCAACGAGAGCGTTGTTAACTTGCTCGATCGCAATACCACTGGTAAAGATAGAATCAACAACCAGCAGTGGGTAAATCAGCAGCTTATCGAAGCCTTGGTTTTTGACTTCTGCCAGGACTTGATTGGGTAGGAAAGGGGCGCAGAAGTTGAAAGCCTTGAAAACTTGGACATTATCGCCCCATTTTTCTTGTAAATTCTTCTCAATTCCAGCCCGTTGGTGTTCAAATATGGCATTGTGTGGGGAGATAAAATCGTGGTGTGTATGTCCCCACTCATGGCGGTCAAATAATGCCAAAAGCTTTGCCAGTGGCGGATAAATCCAGGTTGGCACTGGTGCAAATTTGGCTGTCAGTAGATTTAAAGCCTGTTCGTTATAGTTGGCGAAATCTTCGTAGCTTTCGACTTCGCCGTAGCCCATAAGCAGTACGGCTACACGGTCTTTACCTGATAATTGCTGGTGGGTGTGTTGTACTTTTTCCGGCGTGGCAACCACAATGAGTTCCTCAATATAACCAAAGTGCAGAGAAATTTTGAGTTAGGGAATACCTTAAATATTTCCCTACTAGTAAAATAATATCCCATCTAGGGGGATATGATAGGTGGGAAAATCAAAATAATACATCAAAAGACATACTTTTATTGTTACTGCATAGATAAAAACACTGTAATCAATGGAGTTTCAGTCTTGAGCTACACGAGGTTGTCGAGCTTTCTAAGACATAATTTACTCTTCACTGTATATTCACCGAACAGGTTTATTTGTAGGGTAGCACAGCTAGCTGTGCTACCCTACAATGGGATATTTTTTCACTGGAAGTCCCTAAACTGCCTCTTTTGAAGGCAAATTTAGGAATATCTAAAAATTTCAAAGGCTAAATGAGTAGTTATAAAACACGTTTTAGCAGTCTAATTGTTAGACAAACCAGGTTAGCTGAAAAAAGTATTTACCATCACTGAAAAATTAGTAACGGCACAATAAAACCAAATTAGGCAAATAAAGATAAATTAGGCTAAAACTCTCTTCGTTACTGCTTTTTATTTCGTGCCTCTTGCCTTATCCTAACTACAAATATTTAGGCTGACTTACTTATTTTGCGTCTTTATGTATTAGCTTTAAGTAGGTAGGCGTAATTAAATATAAGATCAAACCTCACCCTCAATCCCTCTCCTTACTAAGGAGAGGGAAGCCGGAGTCAGGGTGAGGTTTTATATTTAATTTGACCCACTTACTTACTAGTGATTGTTACATATATTCATTGCAAATCTGAGAGCCAGTCTTGTATGATTTATTTCAATAATTTTTTTGAACTGAGACTTTCCAAATACATTAGATGCAAAACAACTCAAATATTGCTCGCGGAGAGTTACAAAAATAGTGGCAGATTTAACTAATGTTCTCTCAATTGCGCTAGGTGCAGTTCCTGGAGCGCTATCTCGGTTTTACATCATAGAATGGACGAAAGCTAAATTGGGGAAAAAATTTCCCTATGGAACATTTGCCATTAATCTGACTGGATGTTTAGCGATGGGTTTCTTTTTCACGATTTCTAAAGGAATTACAGGCTATCCATCAGAATTAGATTTACTAATTAGGACTGGATTTTTAGGTTCTTACACCACATTTTCAACCTATGGCTTTGATACTCTGAATCTATGGCGTAGCAAACAAAAGGCTGCGACGGCCTTTTATTGGGCAGGGAGTGCAGTTCTAGGTTTGGGAGCGGTGATTTTAGGAGTAGCGATCGCCAAGCTTTTCGTGAAGTAATTTGCTCAACTAATAAAAAGGTCTTGATGGCACATTATTTATTAACCTAACTTCGTTTTTTGTTAATTAAATATTGAGTTGGATGAATCATGATTCCTTTTTAATAATCAAGAATTCAGCTAGTGCATTCCCTAACACCAGGCTAATCAATCCAAAAAAAGCACTACTTAGACAGTAAAGCAAATCAATTTCTAAGCTGTATTTTTGGAGCAAATTAGCTGTATCCAACTCATAAGTTGAGAAAGTGGTATAAGACCCTAAAAAACCTGTGGTTACTAATAGCCGAATATCAGGATGAATTGCGATTAATCGCCCCACTGCTAGCATTGTAAAAAAACCCATAACAAAACATCCACTAATATTAATGATCAGCGTACTGTAGGGAAATCCTGTACCAAAAAGCTGAGTCAACCACAAACCGAGATAATAGCGTGAGAGTGCGCCAGCAATTGCACCTAGACTGATACCAACAGGGGTACGAACCACAGGATTTTGCAGTATGATCACTAGTTCCAGGGTATTAAGTTAGTTAGCAAGACGATCATCGTCAACTAAAATGACAGGAATTGGGCTGGATTCCAATACTGCCTGGGAGACAGAACCCACAAGAACTTCATCCCAAGGCTGATGTCCTCGCTTGCCAATGACAATCTCAGCAACTCGATAGTCCTGAGCAACACGAATAATTTCTTCTGGAATTGAGCCTGTAATCGCAATGAACTTATGACGGATGTCTGCTAAAAGTCGTTGAGATTTTTCTCGCAGATGCTCTACTCCTTGAGGATCGTTGGTGCGAATTATATGCAATACAATTACTTCGGCATCACTACGACGGCCAAGTTCAGCAGTTTTAATCAATACCTGACTAGCTAGAGGGGAGGTGTCAACGGCAGCTAGTATGACAATCCGACGGGCGATCGCTACCTTTGTGGGATCAACCTCACCCTTCTCTAACAATTTTGGTGCAAAGGTGGGAATTGCCCAAGCTCCCAAAGGTGCAGTCACCAGGATAGATAAAGCTGCAACAGCTAAAATTGTCTCTCCACCCTGAATCCCCTGTGCTAGTGGAATCGCCCCGATTGCCGCTTGAACGGTGGCTTTAGCAGAGTTCCCTGGCAGCAAAAATAGTCGCTCCCGACGATTCCAGTTACTCCCCAATGTAGACAAATACCATCCGAAAGCGCGGCCAATCAGCGTCCCAATTGCCAAAATTACCAATCCTGGAACAAGAGTTTTTTCTAACACTTGTAGTTGAATACTTGCCCCTAGCAACACAAACAAAATGATTTCTGCTACAACCCACAGGCTATCGAAGCCAGAACGCAAACGTCGTGCTAAAGGAGCATCCAACTCAATCAAGAAAAATCCTGTCGCCATCACTGCCATATAGCCAGAGAAGAAGGGGAATTTTTCTGCCAGCACTACCAGTAACAACGCTAAACTCGCTGCAATTAGGCTATCCTGCACCGCATTTTGAGTCCAGTTCTGCTTCGCTAGCAACAACACTAAAAGCCTTGCTGTCACTAAACCCAGCCCGACTCCCAAAACAATTTGGCAAATAATTTGAATAGGTAGGAGTTGAACTGCGCTCAGGGTGATGCCAAAAGGCAATGTCACAGACGAAGTTGCACCTTGTGCCAAAAAGTTCAGTAACAAACTAAACACTAGTAGTAGTAACACATCTGATAGGGCGCTGCCGGTGAGAATGGCATCGGGAATTCCTTTAGTAACTCCCCAACCCAGACTTTTCAATCGCAGCATCCCTGGTACAATCACCGCAGGCGACTCAGCTCCAATGATACAACCCAGCAGTAGCCCCGTGGGAAAGTCGAACTTTAAAATCCATATAGCAGCTATGGCAATAACTACGGCTTCACAAGCCGCAGGCAGAAACCCTAATCGCAGTGCTACTGTTCCTTGTTGTACCAGTTTTTCTCGGTCTAACCCTAACCCCGCCTTCATCAAAATTACCATGACAGCGATCGTTCGCAAAGGAGCAGACGCAGCCAAGACTTCAGGTGCGATCGCATCAGCAACTTGTGGGCCTAGTATAATTCCTACCAAAACCATGCCTACTAGTGCAGGGGCTTTCAGCCGTCGGGCAATCTGTCCCACAAAAAAGCCGATTAGCAAGATTAAGATAAAACTTTCTAGCATCACGCAATTTCCAAAATAATTAAATGGGCAAGCGTGACTTGCTAACAGAAGTTTTCAGCAAATAGCCCTATTCTTCCTCAGCAAGCCAGAAGAATAGGAGCCATCAGCCTTTTTTTCAAGTGTAAGTTATAAGCTTGATTAGGCGGTTGTGGCGAGCTCCATCGCCTTATGATTACTTTATAGCATTTACGCAACTGGCACAATCAGTCTCGGAGCATAGGTGAGTGTTTGGAACTGCAAATCAAGAACCTATCCCACTAATAAGATTTGTGCTAAAAAGTTGACTGTCAACTGTCAACTGCCAACTGCCAACTGTCAACAGATGAACATCATTATTTGCCCTGGAATGCACGATCCAGCCTTCACCCAATCCTTTCTATCGGGGTGGTTAGATATTTATAATGGCTCAATTGCTGAAAATCAAGCTAATATACTGGTTTTTCCGGGTAAAGATTTTTCGAGTTTGTCAGCTTTACAGATTTTGGAGTTTTTGCGCGTTAGCGTAGCTCACGGTAGGTATCGCCTAACCAACTCTCTAGAATCACCAATTATATTTATTAGCTTTAGTGCTGGCGTAGTCGGGGCAATAGGGGCAGCGCATTTGTGGCAACTCTTGGGTGGTCGTGTCAAAGCGTTTATTGCTATAGATGGATGGGGAGTACCACTACAGGGTAATTTCCCTATTCATCGGATGAGTCATGATTATTTCACCCATTGGAGTTCTTGTTTGCTAGGTTGTGGGCAAAATAACTTTTATGCAGAGCCAGCAGTTGATCATTTGTCCATCTGGCGATCGCCCCAAATTATCCAAGGCTGCTGGGTAGATTCATCCATTGAAATTTCTCCACCCAATGGTCGTCTGACAGCAACTGAATTTTTGCTTATGCTGTTAAAGCACTATGAAGCAAATTAATCCGGACAATGGAGTAAGTAAACAGGAGTTAGGAGTTAGGAGAGACGCGATTAATCGCGTCTGTACAGGAGTTTGGAGTTAGCATTTATTCTCCCCTTTGCCCCATGCCCCATCTACCCAAAGTATCTAATGTTTCCAACTGAACCAGCTGCTGTTAATAACGGGTTTAGCGCACTGCTAAAAAACCGTGGTTTTATGCTCCTGTGGATTGGGCAATTGGTGTCCCAGTTAGCAGATAAGGTGTTCTTCGTTTTAATGATTGCTCTGTTGGAGAACTACTCACCGCTTCCTGGGTTGGCACAAAACTCGATGTATTCAACCTTGATGCTGTCGTTTACAATACCAGCAATTTTGTTCGGCTCTGCCGGTGGTATCTTTGTTGACCGCTTGCCAAAAAAGCTGATTATGATCGGCTCAGACATTGTGCGTGGACTATTAACACTGTGTCTTCCCTTGTTACCGCGAGAGTTCCTGATTCTGTTAATCCTGACTTTTGCCATTTCCACAGTGACGCAGTTTTTTGCACCAGCTGAACAAGCAGCCATTCCCTTGTTGGTGAAGCGAGAAAATTTGTTGGCAGCCAATGCGCTGTTTAGCAGCACAATGATGGGAGCTTTAATTGTTGGCTTTGCAATAGGAGAGCCAATTTTGAGTTTGGCGAAAAGCTTGATGGGAGAACAATACGGTCAAGAGATTGTAGTTGGTGGATTATACATATTATCGGCTGCAATCATGCAGCCAATTAAGTTTAAAGAACCAAAACTCTCAAAGGAACATCAAGCATCAAATAACCCTTGGGCTGAATTCACTGAGAGCCTGCGCTATCTCAAGAAAAACCGTTTGATATTGAATGCCATGCTGCAACTGACAACTTTATATTGTGTGTTTGCAGCCTTAACGGTGCTGACAATTCAATTAGCCGAGGAGTTTGGTTTAAAAGAAAAACAGTTTGGCTTTTTCTTGGCAGCAGCAGGTGTGGGTATGGTATTTGGTGCGGCGATTTTAGGCCACTGGGGTGATAAATTGCATCATAAACCCCTACCTTTAATTGGATTTTTGATAATTGCACTAGTTTTAGGGGTGTTCACTTTTACGCACAACTTATTACTGGCGCTAGGACTCTGTGCATTTTTGGGTGTAGGTGCTTCCCTAATTGGCGTACCCATGCAAACTTTAATTCAACAGCAAACACCATCTACCATGCTCGGTAAAGTATTTGGCTTTCAAAATCATGCCGTTAACATAGCTCTGGCGTTACCTCTGGCCATTACTGGGCCATTAACTGATGCTCTGGGCTTGCGAACTGTACTGGTAGCAATGAGTATTGTTGTCTTAGTTGTCGGTGTTTGGGCTTGGCAAAATACCCGCAAAGTCTTGCAAAACGTAATTTAATTAATGTAGGCTAATAGTCTAGGTTTATTTTTAATATAAAAATTAATAAGATTTTGATTGAAGTTTTCAATTAAAATGAAATCTTAAATACAGAAATCAGCATTAACTTTAGCTATAGTCTGAGGTTTGACCGTGCGTTCACAAAGTGTCTCCGCAGGAGAATCGCTTTCCCAAATCAGTCTCCCACAAATCGAGAATCACAAACAGTCTCGTGCTTCTAGCCCCCCAGTCGTGCCCAAACGTGCATCTGGCGGTTTTGCTCTGCTTGACAGTCTTCATCGCCACGGCGTTGATTATATTTTTGGTTATCCTGGTGGAGCAATTCTACCAATTTACGACGACCTGTATAAGGTGGAAGCAACTGGTGCTATGAAGCACATTCTAGTAAGACACGAACAAGGTGCAGCTCATGCCGCCGACGGTTACGCCCGTGCAACTGGGAAGGTAGGAGTATGCTTTGGCACTTCTGGCCCAGGAGCAACTAACTTGGTGACAGGCATCGCCACCGCCTACATGGACTCAATCCCGATGATTGTAGTCACGGGACAGGTAGCACGTCCGTCGATTGGTACAGATGCGTTTCAGGAAACCGATATTTACGGGATCACCCTACCAATCGTGAAGCACTCTTATGTAGTGCGTGACCCCAAAGATATGGCGCGGATTGTCGCCGAAGCCTTCCACATCGCTAGCAGTGGGCGTCCGGGGCCAGTTTTGATTGATGTCCCCAAGGATGTAGCTTTAGAAGAATTTGACTATGTGCCTGTAAAACCAGGTTCAGTGAAGTTACGCGGTTATCGTCCCACGGTGAAGGGAAATCCTCGGCAAATTAATGCCGCGATCCAGTTGATTACTGAAAGCCGCCGTCCTCTACTATATGTCGGTGGTGGTGCGATCGCAGCTAGTGCCCATGAAGAAATCAAAGAACTAGCTGAATTATTCAACATCCCTGTCACCACAACCTTAATGGGGATCGGTGCATTTGACGAACATCATCCCCTAGCTTTGGGAATGTTGGGGATGCACGGCACTGCTTACGCTAACTTTGCCGTTAGTGATTGCGACTTGCTGATTTGCGTCGGCGCTAGATTTGACGATCGCGTTACAGGTAAGTTAGACGAATTCGCCTCCCGTGCCAAAGTTATTCATATCGACATCGATCCCGCAGAAGTCGGCAAAAACCGCATTCCCGAAGTTCCCATCGTCGGCGATGTGCGGAACGTGTTAGTAGACTTGTTACGTCGTTGCAAAGAAACAGGCGTTAAGGCTACACCTAATCAAAACCAAGAGTGGTTAAATCTAGTTAACCGTTGGCGCGAAGAATATCCTCTAATAGTGCCGCACCATCCCGACAGCATTTCACCCCAAGAAGTGATTGTAGAAGTCAGTCGCCAAGCACCCCAAGCTTTCTATACCACAGATGTAGGACAGCATCAAATGTGGGCAGCACAATTCCTGAAGAATGGCCCAAGACGCTGGATTTCTAGTGCTGGTTTGGGAACGATGGGCTTCGGCTTACCTGCGGCAATGGGCGCGAAAGTAGCCTTTCCTGATGAAGAAGTCATTTGTATTAGCGGTGATGCTAGTTTCCAAATGTGTATGCAGGAATTGGGAACGCTAGCACAGTATGGCATAAATGTCAAGACATTAATTATTAATAACGGCTGGCTAGGGATGGTGCGCCAGTGGCAGCAAGCCTTCTATGGTGAGCGTTACTCATCCTCAGATATGGAAGTAGGGATGCCAGACGTAGAGTTATTGGCAAAAGCTTATGGCATTAAGGGTATGGTAATCCGCGATCGCAGTGAATTAAAAGATGCGATCGCCGAAATGCTAGCACACAAAGGCCCAGTAATCTTGAATGCCCACGTCACCAGAGACGAAAACTGCTATCCAATGGTAGTCCCTGGCAAGAGCAATGCTCAAATGGTCGGTTTGCAGAAACAAGCGCCGAAAGCAGCAGCAGAGCCAGTGTATTGTAGCCACTGCAATGCAAAAAATGCTCCCACCCACAACTTCTGTGCTGAGTGTGGCACAAAGTTGTAACGCTTTTTGAGAATTCCGGACAGTTTAACCGTTTTTATACGCAGATGAATATATTCTCTGCGTATTTTTTATGGAAAAAAGATTCATCCCAATGTATATTTTCGCATTCTTTTGGGAATCCTAAATTGAGGAAGCACTATAAACTGCAAAATATGACTTCCTGAAATATCACGTAACTTTTAAAGGATAATTATGTCTAAACGCAAATTGCCCAAAGGCCGTAGTGTTAGTTCAGTTGCTCTAGAACCAGAAGTTGCGATCGCCATTCTTGGACTCTTTTCCGCAGCTGCTGACGGTGAAGGTATTTCTTCAACAGAAGAATATGCTTTAAGTGAATTTCTCAGCCGGGTTAGCTTATTTGAAGATTACTCTGAAGAAGACTTTGAAGAATTAACCGAAAAAGTCGTCAACTTGATTGAAGAAGAAGAACCAGAAGATTTAATCGCCCAGTCCATCGAATCCTTACCCAATAGAGGTTATCGTGAAGCTGCATACATCACCGCCATCTTAGTAGTAGGGATTGATGAGGAAGTACCCGAAGCTGAACAAGATTATATCTCTGAGCTTCAGGAAGCCTTAAAAATTTCAGACGAACGGGCACAAGAACTTATAGATGGAGTATTCGGGGAAGAAGAAGAAGAGGAAGAAGAGGAAGAAGAAGAAGAAGAGTGTTAATTGCCTCCCGTGGAATTGACGTTAAAAAAATGCCAGACAAAGGTATTATCATCAAGTAGTTTTAATAACTATGTGATGACTAGAAAAATTTCCCTTGGCTTGATGCTGCTGTTTCTGGGTACTCAAATTGGTGTTACCCAGTCAGCAGCTAAAGCACAAACCCCAGTTGCACCAAGAACTAGTACAAAAGCAATTTGCTCTACCCAATTGGGAACAGCTATAGATGCTGTAATCAATCGTCCCTTATTCAGTCGGGTACGCTGGGGAATTTTGGTGCAACCCCTGTCAACGGGGCCAATTCTTTACAGTCGGGATGCTCAGAAATATTTTACTCCCGCCTCTAACCTCAAATTGCTGACAACAGCAGCCGCATTGCAACAATTGGGTGCTAATTTTCGGATTCGCACCTCTATTTATCAGAATGGCAATGGTGTTTTACGTGTTGTCGGTAGGGGAGATCCCAGCTTAAGTGATAGTCAACTGCAAACATTAGCACAGCAGCTAAAACAGAAAGGTATTACTCAAATTCAGCGATTGATAGCTGATGATAGTTATATTCAAGGTGATATTGTTAACCCCACCTGGCAATGGGAAGATGTGCAGTCAGATTATGGCGCACCAGTCAGCAGCTTTATTCTAAATCAAAATATTTTTAGCTTAAAACTTGTACCGCAAGCTGTAGGTAAATCTTTACAAGTGGTGTGGAGTGATGCTGGCGAGGCGAGACAGTGGCGAACAATTAATCAGTCAGTAACTGTTGCCCAAAATCAACCAACCTACGTCAACGTTACCCGCGAATTATCAGGAACAGTATTACGAATTCAAGGACAACTGACAACGAATTCTGAACCGTCTTTAATAGATTTGCCTATAGTTGACCCTAATTATTACTTCTTACGGCGCTTTCGTACTGCTTTGGCAACAGAAAAAATTCCTTTGGGACAAATATTAGTAGTCAGTGGTGGTGTTAATCAAGAGGAAATAGCATTTGTAGAGTCGCCACCTTTATCTGAATTATTAGCAGAGACGAATCTAAATAGTAATAATCTTTATGCTGAGGCAATTCTGAGAGCATTAGCTGTGAAAAAACTCAGAGTGAAGAATCAAACTAGTGCTAATGTGGGTTTGGAAGTTGTCAAAGCGAGTTTAACTCAATTGGGAGTTGATCCAGCTAATTATGTTTTAGTGGATGGTTCGGGTTTATCACGTCGTAACTTAGTAACACCAGAAGCTTTTGTACAGACTTTGCGGGGAATAGCAAAAACACCAACAGCATATATATATCGCGCATCTTTACCTGTGGCGGGTAAAAGTGGAACCTTGAAGGGACGCTTTGAAGATACACCTGCTGAGGGCATTGTCCAAGCAAAAACAGGTACGTTAACTGGTGCAATTTCTCTATCTGGATATATGAATGCGCCTAAGTATGAGCCGTTGGTTTTTAGTATTATCGTCAATCAATCGGAGCAACCTGCAACCGTTGTGCGCCAAGCTATTGATGAAATTGTCATGTTGCTAGCACAGTTGCAGCGTTGTTAACAAATGTTTAGAGATGCAAAATTTCGCGTCTCTACATTTGCCTACTCTGGTAACTAATTGAAGCGATCGCAGTATAGTTCTGCTGTAACTTATTGACAACAAGGCTGTAGACTCCGAGTTATCACTTAGGCATTAACACAAAAACAATAATGTTTAATAGTTTAGCGTAGTTGCAGTCTGATTTCTCACGATAATTATATCAGTACTACCAACAAAAAATATGTGGCATAAATGCGAAAATTTTTGATATTACGTATTTTTACTGGTTACAGTGCTTTTTAAAGGTGACTACGATAGAGCGCATAACAAATATGATGTGCCTTCAATATATATTTCAAGATAATCACATGGGAATCAACCTACAAAAAGGGCAAAGTATCTCACTTTCTAAAGAAGCTCCTGGGCTAACAAAGCTGATGTGCGGACTAGGCTGGGATATAGCAAAACGTTCTGGTGGCGGTTTTTTTGGGGCTTTAAGTAATACTAAAGACTGCGACTTGGATGCTTCTGTAATCTGTTTAGATCAAAAAGACAAAATAACAGATATAAGTAACGTTATTTACTTTAGAAATTTATCCCACAAATCAGGAGCTATTACCCATTTGGGTGATAATCTGACGGGTGCAGGAGCAGGTGATGACGAGCAGATTCTTGTAGATTTAACTCGACTTCCAAAAGAGATTGTTAAACTAGTTTTTACGGTTAATATTTACGACTGTATTGCTCGGAAACAAGAATTTGCACAGGTACAAAATGCTTTTGTGCGCCTGGTCAATACATCTAACAATCAAGAAGTTGCCAAGTATCATTTATCTGGGTCTGAATACAAAGGAATGACCGGGATGGTCATGGCTGAAATTTACAATCACAATAACGAGTGGAAAATGACAGCTATTGGTAACGGCATTAATGTTAATGGTTTAGAGGGACTTATGAGAGTTTATGCTTAACTACTTACTGAGTTAGTCAACTCAATAACAACTCTGAATAAAATTCATTTTGGAAAAATAGGTAGTCATTATGTCAATTAACCTCAGCAAAGGCGAAAGAATCAATCTTTCAAAAGAAGCACCTAGCTTGAAAAAGGCTGGAATTGGTTTAGGATGGGATGTCAACGTTACAGATACAGGTTCAGTTTTTGACCTTGATGCTTCTATATTTATGTTAGGTGCTAACGGAAAAATTCCTAACGAAAAATACTTTGTATTCTATAACAACTCACAATCACCAGATGGTTCTGTAAAACATGAGGGAGATAGCAAAACTGGAGAAGGTGTTGGGGACGATGAAACAATTCAAATTGAATTGAGCAAAGTTGATGCTTCAGTTCAAGAAATAGTTTTTGTCGTCACCATACATGAAGCAGAGCAAAGAAAGCAAAACTTTGGACAAGTCAGAAACTCGTTTATCAGAATTTATGACAACGCCACAGAAAAACAAATTGCTAAGTATGAATTAGATGAAGATGCTTCCACAGAAACTGCAATTGAATTTGGTAAACTTTATCGAAAAGATGGAGAATGGAGATTCCAAGCTGTCGGGGCTGGTTATAAATCAGGGCTTCAAAGTTTTGTAGACCGATACGCCGCTTAGTAGCTATCTCATTAGTTAATAAAAAGGGAGTATTCATTGGTGCTACTCCCTTTTTTGTGTAAAATAAATCACATAACTTTAATCTATAAGATGTATCAAAAATGGAAATTGAATTAGACAAAGGTGGCAGGTTTAATCTTTCTAAAGAAGTTCCTAATTTAAAGAAAGTAGCCATTGGTTTAGGTTGGCAAGCAAGTCAGAATGGACAAAAATATGATATTGATGCTTCTGTGTTCATGTTAGGTGTAGATGGTAAAGTTACTGATGAAAAATATTTTGTATTCTATAATAACCTTGAATCTTTTGATGGTTCTCTCAGGCACTCAGGAGATAATAGAACTGGGGAAGGTAATGGAGATGATGAGACAATTTATGTTGATTTGGCAAAAGTAAATCCAGCTATTCAGGAGATAGTTTTTATTGTCACTATTCATCAAGGGCAAGAAAAAAATCAAAATTTTAGCCAAATAAAAAATGCTTTTATCAAAATTTATAATAACGAAAACAAAAATTCTCTGGCTCGGTATAACTTAAGAGAGGCTTTTTCTCAAGAGACAGCTTTGGAATTTGGACGCTTGTATAAAAAGGACTATGAATGGAGATTTCAAGCAGTAGGAGAAGGCTATAGTTCCGGGCTACAAAGTTTTGTAGACAAGTATGTTGTCGAAACTAAACAGGAAGAAAAGAAAATAGAGCCTAAAGTCCAGATTCCTGTAGTAACTTCTTATATTGATATCACAAAAAAAGCTGATATCAGCCTGTTAAAAGCCAAAGTTGATATTGTCCTAAAAAAGAAAGGTATTAGTCAAGATGCAGCAAGAGTTGCCTTGGTTTTAGATATTTCTGGTTCTATGTCCCATCAATATAATTCGGGTGCAGTACAAGCCTTTCTTGAAAGAATAGTTCCTGTAGCTAGTAGGCTAGATGATAATAAAACATTAGATGTTTGGTTTTTTGGATCAAAATGCAAAAGGACAAAATCAGTAACAGAGATGAATGTTGATGGTTATATTAATAAAGAATGTGGTGAAGCTAAGAGAGCTTTACTTGTTTTTAAAATGCCCTCTCTTATGATCGAATTAGGTGGTGGAAATAATGAAAGTTCAGTAATAAAAGATGTAATCAAGAAGTATACTCAAGAACAACCTAGTAAATTGCCTACATTGATTGTGTTTCTCAGCGATGGAGGTGTGACTGATGAGCAAGAGATTAAAAAAAGTGTTATTGACGCAGCAAAATATCCGATATTTTGGCAATTTGTTGGCTTGGCTGGTTCTAACTATGGAATTTTGGAAAAATTAGATACAATGGGTGGTCGCATTGTTGATAATGCTGATTTTTTTAATGTAGATGATTTAAGAAAAATAACTGATGAGCAGCTGTATGAAAGACTGCTAAATGAATTTCCTAGTTGGATGAAACAGGCTAGAGCAAAAGGTATTTTAAGTTAGGGTTATGAATGAAGCAAATATCGGATCAATAGATGGAAGACCTATGCTCTATTATCCACAACGGATTAAATTATATTAAATAAAGAATCTATGACGATAAAAACTCCTTACTAACGGATTCACTGAAACCTTGCACTACCATAACTTCAAGGCGTGGTAGTGTCAATAATTCGCAGTCCCATAATGACTAAATCGCATTCAATGCTGTCAATTTCGGCAATTTTAGGTAAATGTCCCCAATCTTGAAAACCAAATGTTTCAAAAAGTTTTAAACTGGGTTGATTGTGGGCAAAAATGAAGCATAGTAGGGTCTTTAAACCCAAGCTAGGACTTTCGCTAATTGCTTGTGCTAATAGTTGTCGTCCCAAACCACATCGATGAAAGAGAGGGGCTATGTAAATACTAATTTCGGCAGTCGTACTATAGGCGGGCCGCCCATAAAAGGATTGGAAACTAAGCCATCCAGCAATTACTCCCTCTACTTCGATTACCCAAAGTGGACGTTGTAAAGGCGATCGCTCCTTAAACCAAGAAAGGCGACTTTCCAAAGATATTGGCTCTAAATCAGCAGTTGCCATGCGGCTAGGAATTGCAGCATTATAAATTGCCACAATTGCAGGCAAGTCAGTTTCAGTCGCATGGCGAATAGTCATTGCTAGCGTCTCGGAGAAAATATTCAAAAATAATACAGCCTTACGGAAGCCGTAACACATCCTTGTCTCTTAGAAAAAGCGAGCATCTTGCCCACACCACAAGATTAGATCAATTATTTTTTACCCCTGGAATATAGACAGGTGCTTGATTTTTATTTCGTTTATTGCGTTTATGTAATACAATCAAAACAAAATACCAAGCTAACCCTCTTTATGAATACCTTCCTATCTAACCAAAATCTGCCTATTGATTCCAGCATTATTACAGAAGCCGAAGCTGAAGCCATTAAGCAACTTGAACACATACTCAATCAGGAAAATAGTCAACTGAAATTAGCATCAGCAAACGGCGAAGAAATGACTATTCCTGATTCTGTATGTTGTGTATTACGCCAAGTCGTGCAGGCAATGGGATCAGGTAAAAATGTATCTATAATTACACATAATCCCGAACTGACAACACAACAAGCGGCTGATTTGTTGAATGTATCACGTCCCTATCTAATTAAATTATTAGAGCAGGGTGAACTTTCTTACATTATGGTAGGAACTCATAGACGCGTGAAATTTGAGGATTTAAGAAAATATAAACAGCAAAGGGATGCTAAACGTAGACAATTGTTACAGGAACTAATAGAAATAAGTCAAGAAGCTGGACTTTATGATTATGAAGAATAATTAAAATACTTAAATTACTATGCCTAATGTAATCTTAGATGCTTGTGTTTTGTTTCCAATGTATCTACGAGACACCTTACTCTCTACAGTTGAGGCTGGTTTGTATGTACATTACTGGTCACAAAAAATCTTAGATGAAGCAATAGGAAATCTGATTAATAAAGGATATATGTCAGATGAGGGAGCGAGAAATTTAGAAACGGTTATGAAAGCAGCTTTTCCCGAAGCGATGATTGAAGTACCTATACAACTGGAAGAATTAATGACAAATCATCCTAAAGATCGTCATGTTCTTGCTGCTGCTGTAGTTGCTAAAGCGCAGATTATTGTTACCAGAAATATTAAAGACTTTCAGGATCAAGATTTAAACTATTGGAATGTAAAAGCACAGTCACCAGATGATTTTCTTTGTGATCTATTTGAACAATATCCTAAAATAATGGTTCAAATCTTACTGAAACAATCTCAAAACTATAAAAGAAATCCTCGGACTTTTGCCGAATTATTAGATAAGCTGAGTAACCAGATACCAGAATTTTCCCAAAAAATCCGCACTTTTATAACCTAACCTGAACCACTAAATGTTACATCTAGTATCGTTGAGCGGGAAAAACCAACGTGAAAGCACAGGTATTTAGAGGCGTTAATCAACTGTCTTACGAAGATATCCCAGTTCCAACCCTAGAACCAGATGAAGTGCTGGTACAGGTGCGGGTTGTGGGGTTGTGTCAGTCAGATATTAAAAAAATTCGTTATCCACTGTATGAACCGCCGCGCATTTTTGGACATGAAACTGCCGGCACGATCGCAGCATTAGGCAATGATGTTAAAGGTTGGCAAGTTGGACAACGGGTAGCAGTAATGCACCACATCCCCTGTATGCGTTGCGCCTACTGCCTAAATGATAATTTCTCTATGTGCGATGTCTACAAAAACATCTCCACTACCGCAGGTTTTAACGCCAGTGGTGGCGGTTTTGCCGATTATGTCAAAGTTCCCGGACATATTGTCCAAAACGGTGGGTTAATTCCCATCCCCGATCGCATCAGTTTTGAAGAAGCGAGTTTTGTAGAACCAACTAACTGCTGCTTGAAAGCTGTGAAAAAAGCCCAAATTACCCCAGGGCAAACTGTATTAGTTACTGGTGCTGGGCCAATTGGGTTAATGTTCATTATGTTGGTGAAGTATTTCGGAGCAAAAGCGATCGCTACCGATTTACTACCCTCTAGAATTGAAAAAGCCTTGAGTGTCGGTGCAGAAGCGGCTTTTGATGCTCGTGATCCCGATTTAACAGCAAAAATCCATGCCCTAACTGGTGGAATGGGTGTTGATGTTACCTTGCTGGCTGTTCCTAGTGAGAAAGCCTTCTTTCAAGCACTTGATTGTACCCGCAAAGGTGGGAAAATCTTGTTTTTCGCCGAATTCCCTGATGAGGTAGAAATTCCTATTAATCCGAATATCCTCTACCGTCGAGAAATTGACTTGATAGGAAGTTATAGCTCATCTTATCGGCTTCAGAGTTTATCAGCTGATATTGTATTTAATCAGCGAATTGATGTAAACGCGTTGATTAGCGATCGCTATCCATTAAAAGATTTATCAGCAGCTGTCGAAGTTGCGATCGCACCCACACCGGATACTTATAAAATCTTAATTTATCCATAAAAGGGGATGAGGGGGATCTCTTCAATTTTGAATTTTGAATTTTGAATTGTGATCTCCCCCTGCTCCCCCTGCTAGCCCAAACAAAATGCTTATTACCCTAGTTGCAGTTGCTCTACTAGCTTTCTACGTCGCCTGGAATCTCGGAGCAAATGATGTCGCTAACGCGATGGGAACCTCTGTAGGTTCCAAAGCTGTTACCCTTAAACAAGCGATAATAATTGCTGGGATATTAGAATTTACGGGTGCTGTATTGTTTGGGCATGAGGTAACGGAAACTCTCGCAACGAAAATTGCTAATCCCGCTTTATTTGCAGCTACACCCCAAATATTCGTTACTGGGATGGTAACAGTACTAATATCTTGTGGTGTGTGGTTGCAAATTGCCACATCACGCGGTTTACCTGTATCCTCTTCTCATGCGGTTGTTGGTGCGATCGCTGGATTTAGTTGGGTAGCTTTGGGAGTAGATGCAATTGATTGGTCATCAATTGGCTTAATTACAATTGGCTGGATTTTGACACCGTTAATTAGTGGTGCGATCGCTGCTTTATTCTACAGTCAAATCAAGCACTGGATTTTGGATCAACCCAATCAAGTAGTCCAGTTACAAGAGTGGATTCCCTGGTTGAGTACTCTACTGCTAGGTGTATTCGGCGTGATTGTATTACCATCGCTGACTGAACCGCTAACCAATTTTGTAATTGAGCAAGTTGGTTTTACAATCCCTGCTTACGACATCCCACTGTTAACGGGTGCAGTAGCAGCAGTTGGACTCACAATCATTAGTTGGCGACAATTGGGAGATTTGGGGAAAACAGAAGAGTCTATCCAATCGCCAATGCCCAATCCCGTAGAAAGATTATTCGCCCGATTCCAACTGCTAAGTGCTTGCTTTGTAGCCTTTGCTCACGGTTCTAATGATGTGGGAAATACGATCGCTCCTTTAGCTGCGATCGTTTACATCAATCGCACTGGTAGCGTACCTATAGATGGTATCACTATCCCCATTTGGATTTTAATCCTTGGTGGTGCTGGTATTGTTGGTGGTTTAGCTGTCTGGGGTAAAAAAGTCATCGCCACTATTGGCGAAAACATTATTGCTTTGCAACCTAGTAGTGGATTTTGTGCCGAACTTGCTACTGCTACCACCATCCTCATCGCCTCCCGGCTAGGTTTACCAGTCTCCACCTCCCACGCTCTCGTCGGTGGTGTAGTTGGTATTGGACTAGTGCAAAATATCAAGTCGATTAAATTCCAAACACTAAAAGGCATTGCCGCCGCATGGCTAATTACAATCCCTGTGAGTGCTTTCCTTAGCGCTGCCATCTTTAGCATTGCCCGGATTTTATTTCTGTGACATACTCCTATACTGACTGAGTACAGTACAGTGTAGGCTTCTCAGTGACTCCGGGTATTCCGTGGGACATTAACTGAGCTTTAAGAACCGGATGACCCTCGGCTCTATTTTTTATAATTAGCGCTGCGTTATGATCGCGCTCTAGACTGCAACCACGCCAAAAAAGCGTGCTTTTGCAGAATTGCTGCTCATTCATTAGAATGTTTGCAGGGGATAGCGTAACTTTGAATTTCCACAGAAGGATACTTTAATCTCTATTTAGAGATGTAAACTGTCACACAAGTTACATTCCACACGAATTTCCAGCTAGTTTCGCAAGTCAGACAATTTTGTGGCGATGTCTGGCGACAAGTCGATTTGCGCCTACGGGCATCCATCTGCAAGTCTTTGACAATTACTATTGGCAGCAAAATAATAAATAGTTATTTGGCGTGAGATTTCTTTAAAAGTAAAAATCTCATTGGCAAATAATTGATGAAAATTACAACTGACCAAAAAAAAGTCTCAGTTCAAGCGACTTCCGGTCGTGGCGATAATTCCAAAATCCAATGGCCAAATATTTGTCAATGCTGAAGAGAAGACTGTGTAGTAGGCAGTCGAGCAAATTTGATTCTTTGCTAACCTGTGTCTAGTATGACAGAATTACGTTGAAATGCGGAAGTGCTGTTAAAATTTTTAATTTATCTGACAAAATACATGAAATTAGTATGAGCGCCAATAAAGTGTACCGGAAGCAGCTTTATCGTCAAGGTGTTAGAGGTTAGAAGCTAATGGGGCGATTCGAGAAGCAACCAGAAAACCCGAGAGTCAGAGGCGAGCTATCCAGAGCAGCAGAAAATGCTCTTTGGGCTGTAGTTGAAGATTTAGAAAATCTTCAGCAAAATGTCCTCAGAGGATTGCAGGAAGATGTAAAGCGACTTCAGTCAGAAAAAAACCGATTATCTGATGATATTCAAAGCTTGGTAGAGGAAAAAGAGCATTTACAACAAGTGCGCCAAATTACTGAGCAGCAAGCGTTAATTCGGCAACTGGCAGAAGTTCTGGCAAAGCATATATCTTCACAACTGCAATCCTCTCTGGCAACTTTAGCTAACCAAACCATAGAGGGCAAGTCTTACGATCAAGCTGCGCTTAAGTCGGCTGAAGTAAGCAGCAATGTAGTAGGTGAAATCAATGAAAAAGTCGAACACATGTTTGACAGCTTGGATGACACCGTTACTATTACCTTTAACTCGCTGCAACAGGAGCTAAAGAACTATCAAAGTAATCTTTCCCAACAGTTGTCACGGATGTACAGCCAGCAGCAGCAAGGGGAAACGATTTTGGCGGAGTTTGTTAATCGCCTGCATGGAGAACTAGACAAAACTATAGAAGAAGCTTCACGCAAACCAGCAACAGCAGGCATACCTACTGTTTTGCAGTTTACTGAGCCAGAAAAAAACAGTTCTTTTGAGACATCCCCGCCACAGGTTGGCGAAGTAGTAAGAAATTCCTCTGAGCCAATTTCCCCCATCGCTAATAAATTTTCACCAAGGGAAACGACATCAGAGCCGACTGTTGTTAGAGAAAACGCCGCAAACCCCATTTCTGTCCCCAGCAAAGACTTGTCCCAAAGGGAAACAACATCACAGCCGCCGGTTCTTAGAGAAAACGTCGCTAACCTAATTTCTATTACCAGTAAAGACTCGTCCCAAACGGAAACTAAATCAGAGCCAACTGTTGTTAGAGAAAACGCCGCGAACCCAATTTCTGTTCCCAACAAAGACTTGTCTCAAACGGAAACTAAATCAGAGCCGAATGCTGCTGTAGTTCCACCACCAAAGGAAAACGCTGCTGAACCAATTTCTATCCTCAATAAGGACTTACCAGAAAACGAAACGACATCAGAGCCTCCGACTGTATCTGTGCCACAGCCGGAAGCAATACAACCTTCACGAAGGAGAAACGCTGCTGAATCAATTTCTCTCCTCCGCAGGAATGTATCGCAGAGCAAAGCTCAATCCTCACCGATCGCTCCGCTAGAGCCGCAGCCGCCAGCAAAACCGCCACAATCGCGATCGCGCAATTCCTCTGGTTTCTCGTCGCTCCAAATCGGTTTATTGTTGATTGTCTTATCGGCAGTGCTATCGTCGCTTTACAACGTAGCCATCAAGATAATTTTCGACGAAGGTTCCCAGATTTTTGGAGTATTAGAGGTAGAGCGCTTGCTGCCGCCGACTTTGGGCAATACTTTCTTAATTTTGACCCTACGGTTTATGGTAGTAGTACCACTGTTAGTATTGTTATCTCCGATACTACACCCAACTATGTGGCAAGACTTAGAAAACTTGGCTAAATCAGTTAGAGGAAATCCCACAGCTGCTAATGCAGCTACAAAGCAGATTTTGCTGTTGTCAGTTGTCAGTGGCTGCTTTTTGTTTTTGTCTCAGGTTCTCATATACATTGCGATCGCTCAAGTCACAACTGGAATGGCGATCGCACTGTTCTTTATCTATCCGATGGTTAGTGGTTTATTGTCGTGGTTTCTGTTTCGCGATCGCCCTACCATATTTCGCATCAGTGCGATCGCCGCAATTTGCTGCGGTGAATTGTTGGTTTTGGGAGGTTCTCCCAACCCAGGTATGGGTAATACTTCAATGGGAAGCAGCGCCGCCATTCTTTCCGGCGTGGCTTTTGCAGCCTATATAATTCTGACGCGGGTTTGTGCTAGCAAACTGCATCCCGTGACTTTTACTTTGATTAACTTCGCCACCATGTTGCTGTTGAGCTTTATCTGCTTGATGCTACCTTTACCAAGCGATTGGAACTTGGTAGTTGATCCCTCTAAGATGCTGGAACTGGTTTTAAGTGCATTTATTTTGGGTGTGTTGACTCTTGCTGGCTATTTGCTCAATAATGTTGGTATTAGTAAACTAGGAGCCTCACGATCGGCGCTCATCGGTGGTACCATCCCAGTTTTAACCGTGATTTTCGCTGGGTTAATCATTCAAGAAAATTTGGATATTGTGCAAATTCTGGGAGTGTTGTTAGTAACCTTTGGCGCGGCTGCTTTCAGCTTTGAAACAATGCGAAATCAGGTTAAACCCTCTAGTCCCACGAATTAAATGACGAGTTCAATCAGTTTAGGTGTGGTGGGAGGTAAAGTAGCTCCCATCACTCTGGGTACCACTCTTGACGCGAATACGCCTAGTTGTAACTTTTCTAAATCATCTGTGACAAACAAGATCCCCGGCTTCTCAAGGAAGCTGGGGATTTTAGTTTTTACGAAGAATTTAGGACTGTTGTATAGGTGGAGATAACACTTAATACATGAGTGAGCAGTAATTAGAATAACTTGACTTGTAATCTTTTTTTAGGAATTTACCCTGATACAGGTAGAGAAAACACGTATATGTAAGCAGTACGAGTAGTACTGACTCAAGCAATTTAGCACAAGTACTTGCTCAGAGAGGAGATTGGCAAGGAGTTAAGACCATTGCAGCACGTTAGGAGATGAAAAAGTAGCACAAGTATTTAGAGTAACCCGGTTTTTAAGCGTGGTAGACTCAGTAAGTGGGAAAGAATAAATTAAACTATGTTACGTAATGTAAAATTAATTAAATTGAGTTCTGGTAAGACCTTTAGACCTTAAAATAGGGCTGAAGCCGCTTACTCCAAACCTTTAATTATTCGCGCCCATTTACTTATTGTGTTTGGTGAGATGGTATCTTTATTTATGTCGGTCTGTACTAGTCAATTTGGTATGCGATCGCCCAGATGCCCAGAGAAAGAAGCTTATATCGTAGCTTGCTGCGGATTCTCTTCCTTTTATTTACGCAATTCCACCTTCTCAAATATATCAAACAGCGAGGTAAGAATATACTTGAAAGTAGCCAATGAATTAGTTAAATTATGAAAAATTAAAATTATTTCATGAAAAAAATATCTAAATAATTAGAAAATAAAATCAAATATATTTTATTATATATTTGGCTAACAACTAATTATTCGGCTATTAGGATGAGCAATAAAGCCTGATGGCTATGTAATTAACTCAGACTGAATTGCGGCTTTCTGTGTAAAAGTCTCAATAAAAAAAGATAATTAAGACTTATATTTAGGAGGAAAAATAAAAATATCATCAAACCTTGATTTAACAAGAATATAAATTATTTAAATACGCATTTATAAACTTTAAAATACAATAAATTTATTACAAACACCAAAAAAATGATATGATGAGGAACGATATTTGAAAAAACAACAGGCATTTTTGAAATTGGAATTAATTGCTCTACTTGATGTCTACTATCTTCCCTCAAGCCAACGGCTTATACTGGCGAGACATCACTGGAGGTTGTGAACAAGATGATAGTTCGCAACGAGCCGTGTGGCTCAACCTCTGAATGTTTCTACACCTGGTGAGCGATTTATGTTTAGACAATTCCCACTTATTTCTAGTCATTTGTGTGCTAAAAATAATTCACCAAAGCTGAATAAAAGCCATCTTTCTCAAGTAACAGATATCCCAGATTAACCGCGCAAACTAGTTTTTACTCCGAGTCGGCATAGTGCCATAATTAAGGTGTAAGCAGGTTGACGTTGTTGCTCTTGAAAGATGAGAAAAACCTCAGAGAGCTTAAAGGCTTTGTAGATTACTTGCAACACAGTTGACCTTTGAGATTTAAACTGTCGTCAAGCTGGACTTGGTGATGTCTAGAATTTTCTGGTCAGATGCAGAGACAGTTATAGTAACTACAACTAAATCTGCCTTGATACCAGAAAATATGCGAAAACGGTAGTTTGGGCTACCACGGATTACATAGTTATCGCATACTAATATAGTCTGAAGTAAATACATTGCTTTCAGCCAGGTGTATACTACCTATTTTCAATCGATTAAAAATTGTGTAAACGTGCTATTCAATTGTCTGTAATATGAGTAACGACATAGATCTGATCAAACGTCTTGACCCCAGTGCGATGGATCAGATCATGCTTTATCTGGCTTTTAGTGCCATGCGGACGAGTGGGCACAGGCATGGGGCATTTTTAGACGCAGCCGCAACAGCAGCAAAGTGTGCAATTTACATGACCTATCTGGAGCAGGGGCAAAACCTGCGGATGACAGGGCATTTGCACCACTTGGAGCCGAAACGGGTAAAAATTATTGTAGAAGAAGTCAGACAGGCTCTAACAGAAGGCAAACTATTAAAGATGCTGGGTTCTCAGGAACCGCGCTATTTAATTCAATTGCCTTATGTCTGGCTAGAAAAGTATCCTTGGCAACCGGGCCGATCGCGCGTTCCTGGTACTAATCTGACAAGTGAAGAAAAAAGACAAATTGAGCAAAAACTTCCAAGTAACTTACCTGACGCCCAGTTAGTTAGCTCTTTTGAGTTTCTGGATTTGATTGAGTTTTTGCACAGGCGATCGCAAGAAGACTTGCCACCCGAACACCAAATGCCTTTGAGTGAAGCCTTGGGTGAGCATATCAAGCGCCGTCTGCTCTACTCAGGAACGGTAACACGCATTGATTCTCCTTGGGGAATGCCCTTCTATGCTCTTACCCGTCCTTTTTATGCTCCCGCAGACGATCAAGAACGCACTTACATCATGGTAGAAGATACCGCTCGGTATTTCCGCATGATGAAAAATTGGGCAGAACGGCGACGAAATGCCATGCGCTTACTTGAAGAACTTGATATCCTCCCAGAAAAAATGGAGCAGGCTATGGAAGAATTGGATGAAGTTATCCGTGCCTGGGCAGATAAATATCACCAAGACGGGGGTATTCCAGTAATTTTACAGACAGTTTTTGGCGAAAGAGAAGACTAGTACCGCAAGGCGGAAGTCACTCATGCTTTAATTGTGGGCTTTCTGGCTGTAATGAAATGGTAATTTATTTCCGCTAGACTGTACTAGTAGCGCTACGTAAAATTCAAAAAGCTTACTTTATAAGCTTTTCACTGATTTTGTCCGTTGCTTAATATTAGGGAGATGGTTGATCTATATTAGATTGTAACACTGTACTAGTAATGTTAGTACAAAAGTCACAAGCGATTTTGTGACTTTTGTATTGTAAGTGTTTAGTTTGCATAATTTGCAAGCAGAGGATAATTATACGCCGAAGTCCTGTTCGCCCAGTATATGCAATTTAAATGTGGAACATTACCCATCAATTTAAACGTGACAAATTAATAGAGTGGATATTTTAATATCCACCCTACTAATTAACCTGTATTCTCAGTCAATTACAAAGGATTGTAATTAATTCATCGTGCCGGGTTGCGTTGGAAATGGGGTAGACTCGAAACCTGGACTTGAACCCGTAGGTATTATAGTTGGCGGTGTAGACGAAGATGAAGCACCGATAACACTATCATCAGCACTGATACAAGTATCTAACGCCTGTGTAGCGGGAAAGTCGATTTGACTACGCAAGCCAACGACACACTGCCCAAAGCGCACGGGTAACAAACTACGTCCACAGTAATCTAGAACTGCCGGATTAGCTTCTTCCTTGGTACTTAAGCTGACGCCAACTACACAGGTAGCTAACTCCTCAGGACGCCGGGCCCTCCCACAAGAAGAAAGCGCATCTGTTGCGGCAATTTGGGTTTCCTTCTCAATTTTAACCACGCAAGCGGCCAAATCTCTTGGACGCAGTGCTGCTGCACAACCAAGTGAAGCCGCTTCTGCCGTTACACCCACTTTTAGGAGGCGACCCGCACAGACACTATAATCATTGTTGTAGGAAGCAGCGATCGCTGTATTCGGTAAGAGTGTTGCCAAGCATCCAGCTATAGCCAAAACTGGTACTGTTAAAATCCTGGAGGTGGAACTGGCTTGTTTGTTCTTACCTCTATTAACCGCTTTATTGCTCATTGACATTGCCATTCTCCAAACACCCAAGGTTATGCTAACTCAAATATTTAAAAAATCCTCTGCAATTAAAAGAATTTCAGCGTGAGCAAGGTATAGACATAATTAATTATGTCGGAAATTGTGTTAATATAACTGTTTGAAAGATAAGTAGGCAACGTAAAAAGTATTTCAGAGTAAGAATACTGCGTAAACCAATCTGATGATTGAGTAGCCTACGAAACTAAATAAACACAAAAAACTTATTGGCAGGAGTACGGCGTGACAGGCCGGAATTCAAGCTTGGAAGCTAGTGTGTCGATACCGACTTAAAGCAACTGGCGTAAAAGTTGATGCCTCTACTTTGGTAGGATACGTCATACCAAGGAAAGCAGCCTTAAAAAACCAAGAATCCCCTGATTTTTTATCAGGGGAATGTCAAAATGGAATGTTTGGGTAAAGTTTAAACAGGATTAGATTAAGGAAACTCATGTCCCGATACAGAGGGCCACGCCTCAGAATTGTCCGCCGCTTAGGCGATTTACCAGGATTAACTCGTAAAAGCGCCAGACGGGCTTACCCGCCTGGTATGCATGGTCAGAACCGTAAGAAGCGCTCTGAGTATGCTATCCGTTTAGAAGAAAAGCAAAAGCTCCGCTTCAACTACGGTTTGACTGAAAAGCAACTGCTGCGCTATGTGCGGAAAGCCAGACGTGTTACTGGTTCTACCGGACAAGTGCTGCTGCAATTGTTAGAAATGCGCTTGGATAATACCGTTTTCCGCTTGGGTATAGCCCCGACTATCCCAGCAGCTCGTCAACTGGTAAATCACGGTCACGTAACTGTTAACGGCCGCGTGGTTAATATTGCCAGCTATCAATGCCGTCCTGGTGAAGTAATTGCGGTCAGGGATCGCGCACAATCACGGAAGTTGGTGGAAGCTAACTTGCAATATCCCGGTTTAGCCAACCTCCCCAGTCATTTGGAGTTTGACAAAAATAAGTTGGTTGGTAGAGTCAACAGCGTTATTGAACGCGAATGGGTGGCACTACAAGTTAATGAACTACTTGTGGTGGAATACTACTCACGACAAGCTTAAACAGTTAGGGTTAGGAGTTATGAGTTATGAGTTGAAAGACGATAATTAATTCTTATAATTCCTAACTCCTCACTTTTAACTCCTAACTATTTTCAGCCGCCAATTTGCGACATGGTGCGGGTATATGTACCTGAAATGCCAGAATCGCGCCCTTTAAAGTTAATTTCTGGCTTGATTCCAAGTAAATGCCTCACTTGCTCTTGTAATTGAGCGGTGCTAGTGCCAGAACGCAAAGCTGTTTTTAAATCTATTTGACCAGTTTCATTTAATAAACAAGGACGCAGCCAGCCATCAGCACTCAGGCGCATCCGGTTACAACGATCGCAAAAACATTCTGACATTTGACTAATAAACCCCAGTGTCCCCTTCGCACCGGGAATTTGAAAGACATCAGCAGGGCCAGCACCACGAACTTGTGATTCTGTCAAGCCCCAGCGATCGCGAATACGTCCTCGTAACTCGGCTGAAGATACCCAACCGCGATCGCCAAACAAATGTAGATTACCAATGGGCATAAATTCAATAAATCGAACGTGCCACTGTTTGTCAATTGTCAGGGCAGCTAAATCGAGAACTTCGTGGTCATTAACCCCAGGAATCACCACCACATTCAGCTTCAGGGGGTCGAATCCGACCTGATGGGCAGCTTGAATCCCATGCCAAACTTGTTGCCAACGAGAACGCCCCTGATTACCAATAATTTGATCAAAAATGTCGGGATCAAGCGAGTCTAGACTAATATTAATTCGTCGCAAACCAGCATTGTAGAGGTTTTGTGCCATCGGAGCCAGCAAAAAACCGTTGGTGGTCATTGAGAGGTCTTGAGTTTGGGGGAGAGTTGCGATCGCGCTTACTAAATCTACCACGCGCGGACGCAATAAGGGTTCACCCCCAGTCAACCGAAACCGCTTAAAGCCTACTGGAATAAATACCTCTTCAATTAGGGTGAGTAGTTCTTCATCAGTCAACATCTGTTGTTTGAGAATATAGTCCAGTTCTACTCCCTCTGGCATACAGTATTGACAACGAAAATTGCAGCGATCGATTAAGCTTATGCGGAGGTAGTCTACCTGATTCATCGTTTTATTTTTATTGTCTCTGATAAATTAAAGACTTTACAAAGATGGTTTACGCCTTCCTACTATATTTGTTGTAACTCAAAATACCTTACTCACCCTTAAGTGAGAGTCCACAGATTGTGGCATAATAAGCCGATCGCATCCACTCGTTAGTCATCAATCGTGCAAGACACCGACTCCATCAACGACCTTGCTGCTGCTTTACTACAGCCAGCAGATATCAGCTTTGAACTGCCCGATCCAGAAGATGAACAGATTCTAGAGTCAGATTTTCAACAGCAGCTAGAAGTAGCTTGGCAGGTATGCGATCGCTTTGATTTGCAAACTGAAATCTGGCGGGGGCGAATTCTACGCGCTATCCGCGACAGAGAGAAAGTTGGTGGTGACGGACGCGGTACTGGCTTTCTGCGATGGCTAAAAGAGCGGGAAATCAGCAAAAGTCAAGCTTATGCTTGGATTCAACTGGCCAATAGTGCCGATACTCTTATCGAAGACGGTAAACTTGACCCCGCAACTGTGAACAACTTCAGCAAACGGGCATTTGTTGAAACCTCCAAAGCAGTCCCAGAAGTGCAACAGATGGTGAGTGAAGCCGCCCAAAAAGGCGATCGCATCACCAGGCGGGAAGTGCGTCAACTCAGCGATGAATGGACAGCTATGTCCTCAGATTTACTACCCGAAGCAGTCAAGGAAAAAGCAGCAGATAACACCCTTCCTCCACGCTACATCGCCCCACTGGTGAAGGAAATGGAAAAACTGCCAGAATCGCACCAAAAGTTTATCCAAAAGGAAATTGCTGCTAATCCTGATGTGGATACCTTGAAACAGGTAACTACCGAAGCGCGTAACTTGGCCAAATATCTCAAAGGGGCGGCTCAAGTTCAGGCGCTGACACAGGAAAATGTTGATATTGAAACAGCCTTAGAAGAAGCGCAAAGAGTCGGTTGTTTGAGCATTGCTGCTGATTTGGTAAATCAAGCATCGCAAATTGAACAAACGATCGCTAAATTGTACATGACTTGGAAACGGATCGGTAATTTAGCAGATCGATTATATGTAGATACTGGCGCAAGTACACCCAACTTGCGATCGCTCCTCACTTGCTTGGAACCTCTGGGTGGTGAAATCATGGAATTGCAACTTAGTGGTGCGACTGAACACACCATACGTCTGCAAATTCAGGAGACAAGTTAAAACAATTCGCAATTCGCAATCTAAAGTTTAAGGTAGGGAGAGATTTGTTGAACTCACGTCTAATGAGCAGCGCAAGATGTAGCGGTGAGCGAGGAGTTATGGGGTGATGCCGTGGGTACTTGAGCAACCAAAACCTACCATTGGCATCTATAACCCAATACGGTTCAGTTAAGGCTAAAACTCTTTGTCAAAGTCAGTTTTTTAACGAACCGCAGAGGCGCAGAGGACACAGAGAGAAGAAAAAAATGCTTAACTGAACTGTATTGATCTATAACCCACCCTTGGGCTTCCACAATTTGAGTAGGTTCATTGACAGAATTAACTTTTTGTGATTTTTCTTCTGTGTTTTGCTGCGCCTGAACAACCACTTTTTTCTGAATAACGCCAGCACGATTATGACTCTCTGGAGAGAGTGTGATCCAATCTGCCAACACCGCATCAGTCAATTTATACTGCCCACTATCGATTGCTAATTCTTAATCCCCGTTGCAGCAATACCTTGAATAAACTGACGCTGACCGATGAGAAATAATACCATCACTGGAACAGTCGCTATAGTCACCGCCGCCATCATCAACGGCCAATTATTCGTAAATTGCTCTTGAAACTCAGCTAATGCCAGTTGCACTGTCCTTAATTCCGGTCGTGTCGTAAACACCAGAGGCTTAAACAAATCATTCCATTCACCGATGAAGGTGAACAAAAACAGCGTCACCAACGCCGGACGAGCTAAAGGTAACATCACCCGCCACAAAATTTGCAGTCGGTTAGCCCCATCTATGGCTGCGGCTTCCTCTAACTCCACGGGAATTGTCTGGAAATATTGACGTAACAAAAAAATTCCAAATCCGTTGACAGCAGTGGGTAAAATCAGCGCCCCATAAGTATTTATCAGGTGTCCCCACTTCAAAACCAAAAAGATGGGAATCACCAATAACTGAAAGGGAATCACCAAAGTTGCTAAAACGACCAATAGCAGTGCTTGGCGTCCCCGAAACTTCAGCCGTGCTAGGGCGTAACCCGCCAAAGCGGAAGTGACAATCTGAAACGCCGTCACAGCGATCGCTACCAAGGTAGAATTAGCAAACGCCAGCAAAAATTTTCCCTGTTGCCATGCAACCCGGTAATTAGCTAAAGACCAGCTATTTTTGGAAACATTTTCCGGGCTGGTGGCCGTCGTTGCAAAGGAGGTGAGAAAGACCACAAACAGAGGTAGTAGAACGATAAATGCCCCTAGCAGCAACACTACTAGGCTCAAAAAATCGCCAGATTTCAGATTTGGATTTGGTTTAAACATAACTTGATCTGCAAAGCATTTGTTTCGCTAGTACGACATCTCACCCAGCAACAGTTAATCTATAAACATAGTTACTTGTTAAGTTAAATTAAACCACAGTGATTATTACCCTCAGTTCATGGGGTAAATTTAATCCTGGTGTCAAATAATCAGGTTTACAGGAGTAAAGATACCATGCAGCAGCTTACAGACCAATCTAAAGAATTAGATTTCAAGAGCGAAACATACAAAGATGCTTATAGCCGGATTAATGCGATCGTGATTGAAGGGGAACAAGAAGCCCATGAAAATTACATCACACTAGCCCAACTGCTGCCAGAATCTCATGATGAATTGATTCGCCTTTCTAAGATGGAAAGCCGCCACAAAAAAGGATTTGAAGCCTGTGGGCGCAATTTGCAAGTAACCCCAGATTTACAATTTGCCAAGGAGTTTTTCTCTGGACTACACCAAAATTTCCAAATAGCGGCGGCGGAAGGACAGGTCGTTACTTGCCTGTTGATTCAGTCTTTAATTATTGAATGTTTTGCGATCGCAGCATACGAAAATTATATCAACGTCGCCGACGATTTTGCCCGCAAAATCACTGAGGGAGTAGTAAAAGAAGAATATAGCCATCTCAACTTTGGAGAAGTTTGGTTGAAAGAACACTTTACAGAATCCAAAGCTGAACTAGAACAAGCAAACCGCCAGAACCTACCTATCGTCTGGAAAATGCTCAACCAAGTCGAGGGTGATGCCCACACAATGGCAATGGAAAAAGATGCTTTGGTAGAAGGCTTTATGATTCAGTACGGTGAAGCATTAAGTAACATAGGTTTTACGACTCGCGATATTATGCGCTTGTCAGCCTACGGACTCATAGGCGCTTAAAAAAAGTTAGGAGCAAAGCCGGAGACGCTTTGCCTCCGGTGAGGAATGATCAGTGAGAAATTATGAGTCGTACTCCTAACTCCTAACTCCTAACTCCTAACTCTACTAAATTCCACCCTTTCAAGACAGCATAAGCCTAATAATCACTACATGTTTGGTCTAATTGGACATTTGACTAGTTTGGAACACGCTCAATCGGTAGCTCAAGAATTGGGCTACCCAGAATATGCCGATCAAGGGCTAGACTTTTGGTGTAGCGCCCCACCGCAAATTGTTGATACCATTATTGTCACCAGTATAACTGGGCAACAAATTGAAGGACGGTATGTAGAATCTTGCTTTTTGCCGGAAATGCTAGCTAGTCGCCGCATCAAAGCCGCAACGCGCAAAATCCTTAACGCCATGGCCCATGCACAGAAGCATGGCATTAATATCACAGCTTTAGGCGGATTTTCCTCAATTATTTTTGAAAACTTTAAGTTAGAGCAGTTTAGCCAAGTCCGCAACATTAAACTAGAGTTTGAACGGTTCACCACAGGAAATACTCATACTGCCTACATTATTTGTAAGCAGTGGAAGAAGCGTCCAAACAACTGGGAATTGATTTATCAAAAGCAACTGTTGCTATATGTGGAGCAACTGGGGATATTGGTAGTGCAGTTACACGCTGGCTAGATGCGAAAACAGATGTTCAAGAACTTCTGCTGATAGCTCGTGATCAAGAACGTCTCAAAGAGTTGCAAGGCGAACTGGGGCGAGGAAAAATTATGGGTTTGACAGAAGCACTGCCCCTAGCTGATGTTGTAGTCTGGGTTGCTAGTATGCCCAGAGGCGTAGAAATTGACCCCACCACTTTGAAACAACCCTGTTTGTTGATTGATGGTGGTTATCCTAAAAACTTAGCGACGAAAATTCAGTATCCTGGTGTACATGTGTTAAATGGTGGAATTGTAGAGCATTCCCTGGATATTGACTGGAAAATTATGAAAATCGTCAATATGGACGTGCCAGCCCGCCAGTTGTTTGCTTGTTTTGCCGAATCAATGCTGCTGGAATTTGAGAAGTTATACACGAACTTTTCGTGGGGACGAAATCAGATTACCGTAGACAAAATGGAGCAGATTGGTCGGGTATCAGTAAAACATGGATTTAGACCACTGCTGGTTTAGTCATTAGTCATTGGTCATTCGTTATTTGCAACTGACAACTGACAAAGGACAAAAGACTAATGACAAAAAAATAGATAACTCGTAACTTATAACCCCTACGATGGCAACTACCGAGCGTAAACCGCTACTGTTAGATTTTGAAAAGCCCCTAGCAGAACTAGCAACCCGAATTGATCAAATTCGGCAACTTGCAGAAGAAAATGGTGTCGATGTTTCTGGTCAAATTCGTCAACTAGAAGCACGCGCTATGCAACTGCGTGAGGAAATTTTCAGTAGTCTATCCCCGTCTCAGCGACTGCAAGTCGCTCGTCATCCGCGTCGCCCCAGTACTCTCGATTACATTCAGGCTATTAGTGATGAATGGATGGAATTGCATGGCGATCGCACTGGTGGTGACGATCCGGCTTTAGTTGGTGGTGTCGGTCGTCTGAGTGGGCAACCTGTGGTGATGTTAGGTCATCAAAAAGGTCGTGATACCAAAGACAATATTGCCCGTAACTTTGGAATGCCTTACCCTGGCGGCTACCGCAAAGCGATGCGGTTGATGGAACACGCCAACAAGTTTAGTATGCCAATACTAACTTTTATCGATACGCCAGGAGCTTGGTCTGGAGTAGAAGCAGAACACCAAGGTCAAGGAGAAGCGATCGCTTACAACTTGCGGGAAATGTTTTGTTTAGATGTACCAATTATCTGCACAGTCATCGGTGAAGGCGGTTCCGGTGGCGCACTCGGTATTGGTGTAGGCGATCGCCTACTCATGTTTGAACACTCAGTTTATACTGTCGCCACTCCCGAAGCCTGCGCCGCCATTCTGTGGAAAGATGCTGGCAAAGCTCCCCAAGCCGCTGTTGCTCTAAAAATTATTTCCCACGACCTGAAAAAGTTGGGAATTATCGACCAAATACTGCCTGAACCCACTGGTGGCGCTCATTCCGATCCTTTAAAAGCCGCTACCATTCTCAAGCAAGTTCTGTTGGAAAATTTGGACGAACTCAATCGTTTAACTGCTCCAGAACGCCGTCAACTTCGTTATGAAAAATTCCGCAAAATTGGTGTTTTTACAGAAGTTGCCCACTAACGGCACTGCATAATAACTGATTAGCAAAGCAGCAATGCTATAATTGCCTATGTGCTTAAAGATTTTTAACAATCTAGCCATAGGCATTTGCATGTTTAGTAAATCTACTCAATTTGATTGAGTGAGTTTTGTGTTATTAAGTAATCTAATTTGAGTGTACGGCGTGGTTTTCCAGGCGATTATTTGTTGTCTTCACTGGTAAAACCCACAATATACGCACTATTGCACTGCATTATACCAGTTTCTTAAATGGAAATCATCAGATTTTTAGACTCCTTTAATCTATCTAGACCAAGAAGTAAGAATAATTGGGTGGTAATAGGCTTTGGGAACTGCCAAAAAATTGGGAGGCACCATGAGTGTTGAGCAAAAACGACGCGCCCTGATTACAGGGGCAAGTAGTGGAATTGGGAAAGCAACAGCTTTAGCTTTTGCCAAAGCGGGAATAGATGTCGCCTTAGTCAGCCGCTCTTTCGATAAATTGGAGGCGGTAAGAGAAGCTGTAGAGCATACTGGGGTGGAAGCGAAAGCTTACGCTGTAGATTTAGCACGGATCTCCGAAGTAAAAGAAAAGATCCAAGCGATCGCCCTTGACTTTGGTGATATAGACATTCTGGTAAACAATGCGGGTCTTGCCTACACAGCTACTTTGAGCGAAACCCCCCTAGAGGGCTGGCAGCAGGTAATTGACTTAAATCTTACCAGCGTGTTTCAGTGCATTGTGGGGATTTTGCCTTCAATGCGCGATCGGGGTACAGGCACAATTATCAATGTCGCCTCAATTGCCGCCAAGCAGCCGTTTCCCGGTTGGGGGGCATACAGTGTCAGCAAAGCTGGTTTGATTGCCCTCTCTCAAACCCTGGCACAAGAAGAACGCACCCACGGCATTCGTGTCACAGCTATATGTCCCGGCGCAGTCAATACCGAACTTTGGGACACAGAAACAGTCCATGCCAACTTAGACCGTTCTAAGATGTTAACCCCAGAAATTGTCGCTCAGTCAATTCTCTACACAGTTCTGTTACCACAACAGGCAGTTATTGATGAATTGACCCTGATGCCCAGTGCTGGCGCACTCTAATTCCAAAGTTAGGAGTTAGAAATTAGAATTTTTAACTCCTAACTCCTAACTCATAACTCCTAACTAAATTAAAACCATAACCAAGACTTAATCATGACTATTGCTAGTTCCAACGGTTCCAATTCCTCTCAATCGCCTCTGATTCCCGATTTGTCAGAAGCCATAACTCCTAGACCCGATCGCAACACCCACAACGGGCGACAAGCGGATGTGTTCCCGCCAAAAGAGGAACATCTGGAGGATATGAAGGACGCCGTGCGGACACTAATATTGGGAGTTGGGGAAGACCCCGAACGCGAAGGACTCCTCAAAACACCCAAGCGAGTGGCCGAGGCAATGCGGTTTCTTACAAGTGGCTACAACCAATCCCTTGAAGAACTCGTTAACGATGCCATCTTTGATGAAGGGCATAACGAGATGGTTCTAGTTAGAGATATTAGTTTCTTTAGTCTGTGCGAACACCACATGCTGCCATTTATGGGTAGAGCACACGTTGCTTATATCCCCAACCAAAAAGTTGTGGGACTGAGTAAGTTGGCCCGCATTGTTGAGATGTACTCCCGTCGCTTGCAAGTGCAGGAGAGGTTAACCCGTCAAATTGCCGAAGCAATCCAGACCATTCTGGAACCTCAAGGGGTAGCCGTTGTTATGGAAGCTAGCCACATGTGTATGGTGATGCGGGGCGTCCAGAAACCAGGCTCTTGGACTGTCACTAGTGCAATGGTTGGTGCGTTCCAAGAGGAGCACAAAACCCGCGAAGAATTTTTTAACTTGATTCGCCATCAACCAGCATTCTTTTAGGAAATTGGGCATTGGGAAGAGGCAGAGGGGCAGGAAGCAGGGAGCAGAGGGGAAATAGATAATTTTATATTCTCCCCCTGCTCCCTCATCCCCACTCCCTACTCTCTACTCCCCAATTTCTCAAATAACTTGGCTACTTTATCTAAATCCTTATCTCCAGGTGCGCGTTCTACACCACTAGATAAATCAATGCCGCTAGGATTAACCTGACTTAGGGCTTCGATAATATTATCTGCTGTTAGTCCTCCTGCTAAAAACCAAGGGCAATTGGGGTTAAATTGCTCTAGCATTGTCCAATCTAAGGTTTTGCCTGTACCACCCAGTTGTTGCGGATGGTAAGCGTCAAGTAGTAAAGTATCCACGTATTTTGTGTAATCAACCGCTGTGTCTAGATGCTCAAGACTCCGAACTCTAAGTGCTTTAAGAATTTCGACATTGGGTAAAGCTTGACGTAATTGGTAGCAAAAATCTGGTAATTCATCCCCGTGTAACTGGACACCAGTCAACCCAGAATCAACAACTATCTGACTGATTTCGGGGATACTAGCGTTGGCAAAAACACCAATTGTGTCAATATTAGCTGGGAGTTCTGCTACTGCTGCCCGAATTTGGGATGTAGTCACGTAGCGAGGTGAGGTTGGCACACAAATAAATCCTAGTGCCGTTGCGCCCAGAGAGGCGATCGCTATAGACTGCTGTGGTTGAGTGATGCCGCAAATCTTAACACGCATGAAAATTTAACAAATTTAAAGTAATTATCAAGAAAGTCTAAACTATCCGAAAAACTTTTGTGCCTTGGTAATTTTATAATTTTGTAGGTCTACATTTTAGGAGACAAAAGCTTGATTTCATCTATTTTACTAGCAGCAGCTGCAACTGTTCCCGCAACACCTGCGTGGAATCCTACAGTAGGCATCATCATCAGCATCAGCAGCTTAGTAATGGTTTTACTAAGTACTAGGATCGAAAAACCCCTAGTTGGCCCCAAGTTCCCCATCCTGCCGATTAGTATTCCAACATTCGTTGCAGCGATGGCTTTTGGTCATATTGTTGGCGTTGGCATCGTTTTAGGACTGACTAACATCGGTCGTCTGTAGTTTTGCGATGATCGCGACGTTATAAGCAACGCCGCGATCAATACAAAACTCCTAAAAACGATTTTGGTTCTTTCTCCAGCAAAATAACTCATGAGCATTAGCCAGTCAGCCTCCGTGTAGTCACACTCTAACTGAGGGGGGAGGTATTAACCTTCCCCTTGAGAGACGATTCCAACTACTTCATCAACGGAAGATTTATATGGCTTTAGAAACGGGATTAATCCCCTCTGTAAGGCTTATGTAAGTTAATTTATGCAGGAGAAAGAACCATGATGTCATCAATGTCCTCATACTCCATGCCCAATCTCCAACCCACAATGCCCCACTTCGTAGCTTTGCTCAAAGGCATTAATTGTCTATTCTAGAAATAAGAGCATTTCGTAACTTGGCACTATCGAATTGATGCTCAGAAATACTATGTATAAATATATATAGAAATATTACAGTATAGGAACTACTGGCGATATCTAGTTTTAGGACAATGTAATGCAAACAAATTGGAAAATTGGGTCTTTATTTGGAATTCCCCTGTTTTTAGACCCGTTATGGTTTGTGATTTTAGGGTTGGCAACTCTCAACTTTGGGGTAGCTTATCAGGAATGGGGGCCTGTTATAGCTTGGAGTGCTGGAATAGTTATGGCACTGTTGCTATTTGGTTCGGTGTTGTTACATGAGTTGGGTCATAGCTTGGTAGCCCGATCGCAAGGCATTAGAGTTAATTCAATTACCCTATTTCTGTTTGGCGGCATTGCTGCTATTGAAGAAGAATCTAAAACCCCTTTCAAAGCCTTTCAAGTAGCGATCGCTGGGCCTTTGGTGAGTATCGGACTATTTTTTCTGCTAAGTCTGGGAGGTACTGTAATACCTGATACTAGTCATCTCAGTGTCATGGTCGGAGATTTAGCGAGAATTAACTTGGTAGTGGCTCTATTTAACATGATTCCAGGCTTACCTCTAGATGGGGGGCAAGTGTTAAAAGCAGCACTATGGCAAATAACAGGTAATCGTTTTCAAGCCGTACACTGGGCTGCAAAGGCTGGGCAAATTTTGGGTTACAGTGCGATCGCATTAGGGTTTGTTGTAGATTTTGTGACCAGAGACTTAGTAGCTGGTTTGTGGATTGCGCTGTTAGGTTGGTTTGCTGTCCGCAACGCTAACAGCTATGACAACATGACTACATTGCAAGAAAGCCTACTCAAGGTAGTGGCGGCTGATGCGATGACTCGTGAGTTTCGGGTAATTGATGCTGATCAGACATTGCGATCGTTTGCCGATTTATACCTGTTGGAAACCGCTCCCTCACAGATTTATTTTGCTGCATCTGATGGACGTTACCGGGGTTTAGTTTCCATTGATGATTTTCGTTTAACCCAAAGGAGCGAATGGGAAACCCAAACTTTACACAGCATTGTGCATCCTTTGACAGAAATACCCACTGTCGCTGAAGCAACAACGATAGCTGAGGTAATTAACAAGCTGGAAAATGAGCAGTTACCTCGAATTACCGTGCTTTCTCCTGCTGGCGCTGTCGCTGGTGTAATTGATCGGGGAGATATTGTAAGGGCGTTGGCACAAAAGTTAAATTTACGGGTAACTGATGCTGAAATTAAACGGATCAAGGAAGAAGGAAGTTATTCGCCTGGGTTGCAACTGGGAGCAATAGCGAAGTCAATTACAAATTAACCGTCATACCCTCGTCATAGTTTTGCAATAGACACGTCAAAAACTTGTGTGATATTAAATTTGGTATTTGGTTACAAAATGCTTTTTTTGGGTAAAAGGTAGGATTTCCTACCTTTTTTTATTTTTTAAACCTGAGTTCGGCATAAGGAAATATCCTAAAACATTAGATATAAAGCTTTTCGCTGAAAAACGCACTCGTGCTTTGCGATCGACAAGTCTCCCATAGTGAATGCCGCGTCTGATTTCAAGATGCTCCACATTATCAAAGACTTTCAGCTTTCAACGCGGCTTTGATGATCCAAGACAAGTTAGGAATAAGAATTAAATAACATACAATTATGTCCCTGGCTTACCTCACCCTCAATCCCTCTCCTTATAAAGGAGAGGGAAGCTGGAGACAGGATGAAGTTTTGCATTTTATATAAAACCGATATATAGTTTTGTAAAAACGGTAAAATAACGAATTTGTAAGGTACGTACTGAATTTACATTTCGTTAGATACTTAGAAATTTTCCATCTCTAGGGACTATTATTCGGGAGAAATCTTCTTCTAATCCATTTGGTTGGTCGTGGATGCCGGAATAACTTCTTACCACGAAATTTTGAGCGGATACCCAAATTTGATAGGTATCTCACCAAAGAAAGGCGGCAAGAATTTCTAGAAAATTTAACAGAAAATGCTCAGTTTATTGACGTGAGTGAGCAGATTTATGAATGCCGAGACCCAAAAGATAACAAATACTTGGAATTAGCACTCAGTGGTCAAGCAGAGTGTATTGTTACCGGAGATGATGATTTGCTAGTGCTAAACCCTTGGAGGGGCATTGAGATTCTAAATGTCCGAGAATTTTTAGGAAGTAAGTAGCAAGATTTACCTACACTCGACAAACACGATGCACAAAATGATCTTGTTATTGGAAAGTGCGTAGTTTACCGCCGTAGGCATCGCATGAGATTATCGTGTCATTAAAAGTGGGTAGTTTACCACCGTAGGCATTGCTCTAAGCAACTCACTAATTAATCGAACAATTATTGCCACAGGCACGCTTAACAAAAGTTTAAGAGATTGTCTTCCATCAATCTTGGGCAGGACAGACATACTTAGAGATGGCTATGGAGTCCGATTACGATCATGGTTACATCAAAGACGTTGGTTACGAACTGTGGCGATCGCTCTCTCAAGTTTTAGGAGAAAAAGTTACCAAAAATAATCTGCACGGAGTACTGGAGCGCTGGGTAGCACGGTAGTTTCCATTGTCCAGATCGAAATACTTGGAAAATTATATTAAAACTTCCAGTTTAAAGAGAGTAAAATGTAAGTACGTGATATACTACGTCTCTCACTCACCCTGGTTTTATGGCACTGCCAATTGTTGCAATTATCGGACGCCCAAATGTGGGCAAATCCACCCTGGTTAATCGACTCGCCGGGGAACAAACGGCGATTGTCCATGATGAACCGGGAGTGACACGCGATCGCACTTATCTACCAGCTTTCTGGAATGGTCGTGAATTTTTAGTGGTAGACACTGGTGGTTTAGTTTTTAATGATGATACCGAATTTTTACCACTAATTCGCCAACAGGCAATGACAGCCCTTGCAGAAGCGTGTGGCGCTATTTTTGTCGTAGATGGTCAAACAGGCCCCACATCGGCAGACCAAGAAATCGCCGAATGGATGCGCCAACAACCCGTACCTGTGCTACTAGCTGTAAATAAATGTGAATCCCCAGAACAAGGCTTAATGCAAGCTGCCGAATTTTGGGAATTGGGATTGGGCGAACCTTACCCCATCTCCGCAATTCATGGCAGTGGCACAGGAGAGTTACTCGACGAGTTAGTTAACCACATACCTGCGATTGAAGACATTCCAGACACGAATGAAATCAAAGTAGCAATTGTGGGACGCCCGAATGTGGGCAAATCGAGCTTACTCAATTCTTTTGTTGGGGAAGAAAGGGCAATTGTCAGCCCAATTTCTGGCACAACCCGCGATGCTATTGATACCGTCATTGAACGAGAGGGACAAACCTACCGTTTGATTGACACCGCCGGCATTCGCAAAAAGAAACATATAGAATACGGCACAGAATTTTTTAGTATTAACCGTGCTTTCAAAGCGATTCGCCGCGCTGACGTGGTTTTATTAGTAATAGATGCCGTAGATGGAGTCACTGAGCAAGACCAAAAATTAGCTGGGCGGATTATCGAAGAAGGTCGAGCTTGCATCATCGTCGTTAATAAGTGGGATGCTGTCGAAAAAGACTCTTACACAATCTACGACTACGAAAAAACTCTGCAATCACGGTTACATTTTACCGAATGGGCAGAAACAATTTTTGTGAGTGCCTTGTCAGGACAACGGGTAGAGAAGATTCTAGAATTGGTGAAAACTGCGGCTGAATCACACAAACGCCGTGTCAGCACATCAGTTATTAACGAAGTCTTAACAGATGCTGTAAGTTGGCATTCACCGCCAGCATCCCGTGGTGGGCGTCAGGGCAAGATTTATTATGGTACACAAGTAAGTAGCCAACCACCAACGATCGCACTATTTGTCAATGATTCCAAACGCTTCAACGACAACTACCGCCGCTATGTTGAACGCCAATTCCGGCAACAGCTAGGATTTAAAGGCACGCCAATTATCTTACTATGGCGGAGCAAAAAAGTCCGTGATGCTGAAAGTGGTAATGTTAATAGAGCAACTCGCGTCAAAATAAGTTAGGAGACAAGACAGACGCGATGAATCGCGTCTGTACAGGAGTTATGAGTTAAAGCCAAAATTGCTATTTTTAAGCCTATGTCAACATAATAGGGTGAACTACTCAGACTTGCCTACGGCTGAAGTCTGAGCTTCCCAATTCATCGGGAATAGCCATCTATTACTCCGTAGTTTTTTTGGTCTAACATTCCCTCCAAGGGCAGGAGTCCTGGTTCC
>Ga0105048_10001044_pt1 | contig 44512 bp, 42 predicted proteins | sample MAT05_FD_78382 | JGI IMG/M metagenome (GOLD analysis project Ga0105048, IMG submission 78382) | Freshwater microbial communities from Lake Fryxell liftoff mats and glacier meltwater in Antarctica - MAT-05 | ecosystem: Environmental > Aquatic > Freshwater > Ice > Liftoff microbial mat | place...
AATCGTCGGGCCAGTGCTGCCGCTGGTCGTCTGTGCGGCAGCGCCCAGGCCGATCGTCCCGAGCGCCCAGGCCAGCGCCCAGCGGTGCAGGCGCCTCATCGGCCGCCCGGGGTCTGGACCGGCATGCGCAGCATGGCGTCGATGTAGCCGCGGGCGAAGGGGTCGGTGCTGATGTCGGCCGGGTCCTCCCAGCTGAACTCGGTCGGCGCCGAGGCCAGCGGCATCGACGCCAGCGCCAGCTCGAGCGTCTCCGGCCGCAGGCCGTTGAGGATGGCCACCACCTGATCGCCCAGGCCGCGTTTGCGCGCCGCCTGGTTGATCGAGGCCAGTCGATCGGGGTCGAAGAGCAGCGCGTTCTGCGCCATGCCGCCTTCGATCAGCTTCTGGTGCAGCACGAAGCCGGCCAACGGGTTGGCCTGCAGGCGCGCCATGCGCTCGAAGGCCCAGTTGTCGGCACGGTCGAAGACGGTAGCCGCGACACGCGCCACGCCCAGCAGCGTGCCGCGGTTGGCGGCGGCGCGCTGCATCGTGTTCAGCACCTGGGCGCGCGTCATGCGCTCGGCGACTTCCGATAGTTCATCGCGCAGCCGCCGCGTGGCAAAGCCCTTGGCCTGATCGACCAGTTGCTGCTTGACCAGCTCAGTCACCGCCGCAGTGACGGCCGATTGCGCGGCCTTGACGGCGGCGTCGGCGGCCACCGCGGCGGCCTTCACGCCCGAGGCCATCGAGGCCAGCGTCCAGACCGTGCTGAGCAAGGTTGTGCCGTAGTCGTAGGCCTTCATGCGCAGGCCGCCCATCTCCGACAGGCCCTGCGTCCACAGCACCACCCACAGAGCCTCGTCGTCGGTCAGCGAGGCCTGCGCCAGTTCCAGCGGGTGGACCGACATCAGCCAGTGGTAGTCCTGCAGCCGCGGCGTGTTCGGCGGCGCGAAGCGCGTGTAGCCGCGGCAGACCTCGAACGGGGTCACCTGCACCTGGCTGCCGCTGCCGGTGCGTACCGTGAAGGCCCAGCCGCGGTCGCGCCGCTGCGCCATCTGCTGCAACAGCCAGTCGGGTTCTTCCGGGCGGTCTACGCCGTCGATCCCTTCGATGCGCTCGCCCGCGGCCAGCGGCGACCCCGCCGCGGCGGCGACCACCGTCAGCCTCTCGTCGACACCCAGCGCGCGCACCCACGCCACGCGCTCGTCGGGGGTCCAGGCGCGGCTGCTGGTGGCCGAAAAGGGCAGCTCCCACTGGCGGTCGCAGTCCTTGTCCTTCAGCGCTGCGCTGCGCGCGATGGCCGGGCGGATCGCGCGCTCGCCGTCGCCATAGGCGCGGATGCCCGCGAGCAGCGCCTCGTCGACCTTGCGGCCATCGTCGACGGTGTACTTGGGCGGTGCAGCGCAACCGCCGAGCAGCAGCGCGGCCGTCAGCAGCGCTGCCGACCCGAGCAAGCGGGTCAGCGCAGCAAAGCCGCAGCGGTGCAGGCGAGGGCTCACGGGCTGTGTTGTCCCCGGGGCCGCGGGGCTTGCTTACTTGTTCGAACGAGTATATCGACGGCCTCTGTGCGGCCGTGCTGCCGGACGCCCGGGCGTCCATCAGGCGACCGACTTCAGCGCGCCAGTTCGAGCCGCCGGTCGCAGCGCGCGGCCAGCGCCGGGTCGTGCGTGACGACGACGAACGCGGTGCCCTGGCTGCGCGCCAGATCGAGCATCAGCGCAAAGACGCTCTCGGCGGTTTCGCGGTCGAGGTTGCCCGTGGGCTCATCGGCGAGCACGCAGGCCGGGCCGGCGACCAGCGCCCGGGCGATGGCCACCCGCTGGCGCTCGCCGCCAGAGAGCTGCGCCGGATGGTGGCGCGTGCGTGTGCCCAGACCCACCTGCTCGAGCACCGCCTGGGCCGCGGCCCGCGCCTGCGCCACCGTCTGCCGGCGAATGCGCAGCGGCATCGCCACGTTGTCCAGCGCGCTGAACTCGGGCAGCAGGTGGTGGAACTGGTAGACGAAGCCCAGGTGCCGGTTGCGCCAACGGCCCTGCTCGGCCGCGCTCTGTGCCGAGAAGTCCAGACCCAGCAGCTCCACCCGTCCTGCGCTGGGGGCCTCCAGGCCGCCCAGCAGGTGCAGCAACGTGCTCTTGCCGGCGCCCGAAGGGCCGACCACCGCCAGCGTCTGGCCGGCAAGCACCTCCAGCGACACGCCGCGCAGCACGCTCACGTCCAGCGCTTCGGCGCCGCTGCCCTCACGAAAGCGCTTGTGCAGGTCGACCGCGCGCAGCACCACGCTGCCGGCCGCCGGGGTCTCACTCATAGCGCAGCGCGGCAGCAGGGTTGACGCGGCTGGCGCGCCAGCTCGGGTACAGCGTGGCGGCGAAGGCCAGCGCCAGCGAGATCAGCACGATGGGCACGATGTCGGCGGCCAGCGGCTGGCTGGGCATGCGGCTGATGACGTAGATGCTGCCGGGCAGGAAGGCCACGCCCAGCGCACGCTCGATGGCGGGCACGATGACGTCGATGTTGAAGGCCACCAGCAGCCCGAGCGCCACGCCGCCGGCGGTGCCGACGATGCCGGCCAGCGCCCCCTGCACCACGAAGATGCCCATCACCGAGCGCGGGCTGGCGCCCAACGTGCGCAGGATGGCGATGTCGGCGCGCTTGTCGGTGACCGTCATCACCAGCGTCGAGACCAGGTTGAAGGCAGCCACGGCGACGATCAGCGTGAGGATGATGAACATCATCCGCTTCTCGATCTGCACGGCGTCGAACCAGTTGCGGTTGGCGCGTGTCCAGTCGCGCACCACCACGCCGGCGCCGAGTTCTGCCGACAGCCGCTGCGCCACGTCGCGGGCTTGTTGTGCATCGGCCAGGCGCAGCTGAACGCCCGACGGGCCGTCCAGCCGGAACAGCCGCGCTGCGTCGTCCAGGTGGATCAGCGCCAGGCTGCTGTCGTACTCGTAGTGGCCTGACTCGAAGGTGCCGGCCAGCGTGAACTGCTTGAGCCGTGGCACCACCCCGGCGGGCGTGAGCTGCCCGCTGGGCGAAACCACCGTCACCTTGTCGCCGGCGCTCACGCCCAACTGCAGCGCCAGCTCACGGCCGAGCACGATGTTCCACTCGCCCGGCTGCAACGCGGCCAGCGTGGTGCTTTGCAGCGTGCGCGCCAGCTCGGTCACCTTGGCTTCCTCGGCCGGTTCGATGCCGCGCACCAGCGCGCCGCGCATCGTGTCGCCGCGCGCGACCAGCGCCTGCGCCGCCACGAAGGGCGCTGCGCCGCGCACCTCCGGGTTGCGGGACGCTGCCGCGGCGGTGGCACGCCAGTCGGGCAATGCGTTGCCGCCTGCGTCGAACAGCTCGATGTGCGCGATCACGCCCAGCATGCGGTCGCGCACCTCCTTCTGGAAGCCGTTCATCACGCTGAGCACGATGATCAGCGCGGCCACGCCGAGCGCGATACCGAGCATCGAGATGCCGCTGATGAAAGAGATGAAGCCGTTGCGCCGGCCCCCACGGCCGGCGCGCACGTAGCGCCAGCCGATCTGCCACTCGTAGGGCAGGTTCATCGGTGGTCGGGGCAGGGGCGCGAGAGCATGGACAAGGTGGGTAGCTGGCAGAGGGCGCAGGCATGCTAACGCGTCGGCCTCGAGGCGGTGGGCCTGCACGGCTCGGTCCTGGCCGCCCCGTGGATGTCGGTCGAGGCCCTTTGCCGCGGTGCGACCGGATAATCCCTGTGCATGCACCTGCTGATCACCTTCGCCGCCGCTCTCGATGAGCAGGCTCGGCAGGCGATGGCGGGGCTGGTCTTGCCTCAACTGGCCGTTCTGCTGGCGCGGCTGCAGGCTCAAGAGCGCAACGCCGAAGAAGCCGAAGGCGACGAGCGGAGCCTGAGCGCGCCGCACGAACGCGCGCTGGCCCGCGCCTTCGGCTGGCCGCTGGCCGACGGCGCCTTGCCGCTGGCGGCGTGGCAGGCGGCCGCCGACGGCATCGAGATGGGCCGCCAGCCGTGGGTGCGGCTGACGCCGGCCCATTGGCATCTGGGCACCGAGCAGGTCAGCCTGCTCGACCCGGCCGAACTGTTGCTGACCGCCGACGAGTCGCGTGCCTTGCTCGACGCGGTGCGCGAGCTCTTCGAGAGCGAGGGGTTCACGCTGGCCTGGGGCGCGCCGCTGCGCTGGTACGCCGCGCATCCGCTGCTGGAAGGCATGCGCAACGCTTCGCTGGACCGCGTGGTGGGCCGCAACGTCGACCGCTGGCTGGCCGCCGCGCCCACGCCACCGCTGCTGCGGCGGCTGCAGAACGAGGTGCAGATGCTGCTCTACACCCATCCGCTGAACGCCGCGCGAGAGTTGGCGGGCGCGCTGCCGGTCAACTCCTACTGGCTTGACGGCTGCGGGGCGCAGCGGCCCGCCACGGCGCAGCCGCTGGTCGACGAGCGGCTGCGCGCGCCGGCGCTGGCGGGTGACTGGGCCGCGTGGTCGGCCGCCTGGCAGGCGCTGGATGCCGGCCCGCTGGCCGAGCTGGCCCGGCGCGACGCGGCCGGCGAGCCGGTGCGTCTGACGCTGGCCGGCGAGCGCCGCGCGCTGGACTGGGCCAGTGCACCACGCGGCCTGTGGCAACGCCTGAGTGGCGCTCTGCGCCGTCCCGGCCCGGTGCAATCCGTGCTGGAGCAGCTGTGACCGCGCCGCGCCTGGCCCAGCGCGACGCGTCGCCCCGTGTGGCCTTTGCGCTCGAACAAGCCGGGGTGCACCCGCTGCTGGCGCGCCTGCTGGCAGCCCGCGGTGTGCGCGCGGCCGACGAACTGGACGACGGCCTCGACCGCCTGCTGCCGCCGGCCACGCTGCTGGGCGCGCACGACGCGGCGCGACTGCTGGCTGACGCCATCACGCAGCAGCGCCCGGTGTGCGTGGTGGCCGACTACGACTGCGACGGCGCCACCGCCTGCGCCGTCGCGCTGCGCGGCCTGGCGCTGCTGGGTGCCGCGCCGGGCACGCTGGACTATGTGGTGCCCGACCGCGCGCGCCACGGCTACGGGCTGACGCCGGCGATCGTCGATCTGGCCCTGGCGCGGCCGCTGCGGCCCGCGCTGCTGGTCACGGTGGACAACGGCATCGCCAGCCATGACGGCGTGGCGCACGCGCGCGCCTGCGGGCTCGACGTGCTGGTCACCGACCATCACCTGCCGGCGCTGGGGCCGTTGCCTGACGCCAGCGTGATCGTCAACCCCAACCAGCCCGGCTGCGCCTTCGACAGCAAAGCCATCGCCGGCGTCGGCGTGATGTTCTACGTGCTGCTGGCCGCCCGCGCCGAGCTGCGCGCGCGCGGCCGCTTCGAAGGCGCCGCGCAGCCGCGGCTGGATGCCTTGCTCGACCTGGTGGCGCTGGGCACGGTGGCCGATGTGGTCAGGCTCGATGCCAACAACCGCCGTCTGGTGGCGCAGGGCCTGAAGCGCGTGCGCAGCGGCCGCCTGCAGCCGGGCATGGCGGCCTTGTTCGCGGCGGCCGGACGAGACCCGGTGCGCGCGGCCGCGTTCGACTTCGGCTTTGCCATCGGCCCGCGCATCAACGCCGCCGGCCGGCTGGCCGACATGACGCTGGGCATCGAATGCCTGATCACCGACGACGCCGGCCGCGCGACTGAGCTGGCGCAGCAGCTCGACGCCATCAACCGCGAACGGCGCGAGGTCGAGTCCGGCATGCGCGATCAGGCGGCCGCGCTGCTGGCGGTGCTGTGGCCCGACGAGACGCGTGCGCCGCCGCCCGCGCTGTCGCTGTTCGACGCCGGCTTCCACGAGGGCGTGGTCGGCATCGTCGCCGGGCGGCTGAAGGACCGGCTGCATCGGCCGACCTTCGTCTTCGCGCGCGCGCAAGACGGCACGCTGAAAGGCTCGGGCCGCTCGATCCCCGGCTTTCACCTGCGCGATGCGCTGGACCTTGTGGCCAAGCGCCAGCACGGGCTGCTGCTGCGCTTCGGCGGCCACGCGATGGCCGCCGGCTGCACGTTGCGCGGCGACGGCTTCGAGGCCTTCGACGCTGCGCTGCAGGCCGTCGCCAGCGAGTGGCTGGACGCCGCCACGTTGACGCGCACGCTGCGCACCGACGGCCCGCTGGCGCTGGAGTGGTTCAACGAGCCGACGGCCGCGCTGCTGGATGCGCAGGTCTGGGGCCAGGGCTTCGAGCCGCCGCTGTTCTGCGACGAGGTCGAGGTGCTGCAGCAGCGGCTGGTGGGCGAGAAGCACCTGAAGCTGCGCGTGCGCCACGCGGGGCAGGTGCGCGAGGCGATCTGGTTCGGCCGCGCCGAGCCGGTGGCCGAGCGCGTGCGGCTGGCCTGGCGACTGCAGCGCGACGAATGGAACGGGCAGTCGCGGCTGCAGATGGTGGTGGAAGCCGCGGGGTGAAGCCGCCGGCGGCATCATCCAGGGTTGTGCACACTGATCCCGGGTCCGTCATGCGAAGAGTTGCTCTGCTGATTTCTGCGTTGTCGTCGGTGTTGTTCGTTTCAGCCCTGCCGGCTGCCGCCCAGGACCTCAAGCCCGTGCCGGTGGTGCGCGGTCTGTCGAACCCCTGGGCGCTGGCCTTTCTGCCCGACGGCCGCATGCTGATCACCGAGAAGGCCGGCCGCCTGCGCATCGCTGCGCGCGACGGCACATTGTCGGCGCCGCTGGCCGGCCTGCCCGAGGTGGCGTCCACCGGCCAGTGCGGGCTGCTGGACGTGGTGGTCGACCCGAAGTTCAGCGAGAACCAGCGCATCTGGTGGACCTTCGCCGAGCCCGGCGAGGGCGGCAACAGCACCGCGCTGGCGCGTGGCCGCCTGGTGGGCGACCGGCTGACCGAGGTGCAGACCGTGTTCCGCCAGAGCCCCAAGGTGAGCAGCTCGCTGCACTGCGGCTCGCGCATCGTGTTCGATCGTGCCGGCCGCATTTACGTCGGCCTGGGTGACCGCTTCTCGCGCAAGGACGACGCGCAACTGCCGGCCAACCACCTGGGCAAGGTGGTGCGCGTGGACGCCGACGGCAAGGCGCCGGCCGACAACCCCTTCGTCGGCCAGGCCGGCGCCGCACCCGAGGTCTGGAGCCTGGGTCACCGCAACATCCAGGGCATGGCGTTGCACCCGGCCACCGGCGAGCTGTGGGAGAGCGAGCACGGCCCGCAGGGCGGCGACGAGATCAACATCGTGCGCCGCGGCCTGAACTACGGCTGGCCGGTGGTGACCACCGGGCGCAACTACGGCATCGGCACGCGCATCGGCGAAGACGGCCCCAAGGCCGGCTTCGAGGCCCCGCTGCGCCAGTGGCTGCCGGTCTCCAACGCCCCCAGCGGCATGGCCTTCCTGACCAGCGAGCGCTACCCCGGCTGGCAGGGCAGTCTGTTCATCGGCGCGCTGCGCGGCCAGGCGCTGCTGCGGCTGATGCTGGAGGGCGAGCGCATCACCGGCGAAGAGCGGTTGCTGAGCAACCTCAACGCCCGCATCCGCGATGTGCGCCAGGGGCCCGACGGCTGGCTCTACGTGCTGACCGACGGCAACGACGGCCAGGTGCTGCGGCTGGAGCGCTGAGCGCCAGCGATGTCCTGCTGCTGATGGCGCTGGCCTATGGCGTGTCGGTCGTCGAACCAGCGGCGCCGGTCGGTGGCCGAGGGGCCGTCGAACATACGGTTCATACGACCAGTGGAACGTCCATCGACTGGAGCAACGCCAGCACGGGGCTTCGGCCCAGGAAAAGGCGCAGTCGCAGGCGGAGGCTCAGACTCAAACAGCGACAACCCGGGGCCGTAAGCCAGATTTGGCCGCCTTGCGTGCGAAGGCCTTGTCGAAGCTCAGGAAGGTCTCGTCGCCGGCGCCCAGCGCCAGGTGCAGCGCGTGGGCGAAGTCCATGCCGTGTGCGTGGGCCTGCAAAGCCGCCCGCACGGCATCGGCCTGCGGCGGCTTGAAGTTGCGCAAGCCCAGCAGCATGCCCAGGCCGCGTTCGATCTCCGCCGGCGTGCAGTCGTTGGCCTCGAGCACCCAGACCAGTTCGAGCAAGACCGTGACCGGCGCGGTGAAGAGCTGACCGGTGTTCAGCAGCGCCTTGACCCGTGTGTGCTGCGGCCCGTCGTCGCGCAGCAGCAGCCGCGCCAGCAGGTTCGTGTCGAGCGCGATCACGGCGCGTGGCGCGCCTTCAGCCTGGCTTTGATGGCGGCTTGCGTCTGCGCGTCGGACAGCCGCTGGCGCCCGGGCCGCGCAAGGCAGCCGGCGACCTCGTCCAGGGTCGCCGACGCCGCCGCGGTCAGCGGCCGCAGACGGATCTCGCCGTCGACGAAGCGCACCGAGAACTGCGAGCCCGCGGAGACCCGGGCGTGGTCGCGCACGGCCTTGGGGATGACGAGTTGGCCCTTGCTCGACAGCGTGACCGTGTCCATAGGGCTCTGAGTGTGTCGTGAAGTAAGCCTGCTGGTAAGACACGCCCGCGGGCGCAGCAAGCGCGTGGCCACTCGCCTGCGTGGGGATGTGCACCGCAGCGACGAGACTGCACCACGCTCGTGTTGCGCTCCCGACCCGCGCGTGCGGCATCGAAGAAGGCCGCCCCGACGACGGCCGTAGCCCTGCGCACCTTCAGGCCACGCGCCCGAACCACCAGATCGACAAGCCTGCGGCGCTGAGCGCCAGCAGCGCGCCCAGGCCGGCAAACAGCGCCGACAGCTCGGTCTCCTTGCGTTCGGTCACCATGCGTGAGCTGAGCGATTCGTAGACCTTCTTCAGGTCTTCGGCGGTGCCGGCGTAGAAGTACTCGCCCTGCGTGAGCACCGAGACGTTCTTCAGCGTCTCTTCGTCGAGCCGCACGCGCATGCTCCAGCCCTCGAAGCCGATGATCTCGCCGTTGGTGGTGCCCACGCCCACGGTGTAGACGCGCACACCGCGCTCGGCAGCCATCTTGGCGGCATCCAGAGGGTCGGGGCCGGTGGTGCGCTGGCCGTCGGTGAGCATGATCACCGCCGCCGAGTTGTACGAGCCCGGCGGCACCGGCTTGAACTCCTTCTTCGGCTTGTCGTCACCCAGCTGCTTGGGCATGCGACGCTCGCCGGTGATGTTGCTGATCTCGATGCCGTGGTCGGGGAACAGCGTGGCGAGCGACAGGATGATGCCGCTGCCCGTGGCCGTGCCGCGTTGCAGCTGGAAGCGGTCGATGGCGGCGATGATGTCGTCGCGGCTGGTGGTGGGCGCCTGCACCACGGCGGCCGTCCCGGCGAAAGAGATGATGCCCACCTTCACATCACGTGGCAGACCCTCGACGAAGGCCTTGGCCGCCACCTGCGAGGCCACCAGCCGGTTCGGCTTGACGTCTTCGGCGCGCATGCTGCCCGAGACATCCATCGCCAGGATGATCGTGCGCTGCGACAGCGGCAGCGTGATGGTGGCCGTCGGCCGCGCGGTGGCCAGCAGCAGCACGCCGACGGCCAACAGCAACAACGCAGGCGGCACATGGCGGCGCCAACCCGGGCCCTTGCCCAGCGCGGCCTTGGCGATCGCCACGCTCGCCAGGCGCACGGTGGTCTTGCGTCGCCGCTTGAGCAGCCACAGGTACAAGAGGACGAGCACTGGCAGCAGGGCCAGCGTCCACAGCATGGTGGGCCATTGGAAGGTCATGCGGCAACCTCTGCTTGCAGATGGGAACGCAGGTGGGCCGGGAATCGGCGGCCGGCGGAGACGCGGCTGCGCTGGCGCCGCAGGTCGGCGTAACGCAGCAAGGCGTCGAGAAGATCGTCGTCGGTGGCCAGTTCGAGCGTGTCGGCGCCCGAGCGGCCCAGGGCCTCGCGCAGCGCGGCTTCGTGCTGGTCGGCCAGTGCCGCGTAACGCTCGCGGAAGTCAGGGTCGGCGGCATCGATGAGCAACTGCTCGCCCGTCTCGGCATCTTCCACCGTCACCAGGCCGACATCGGGCAGCGCCATCTCCAGCGGGTCGAACAGGCGCACCGCCACCACCTCGTGGCGACGCGCGAGACGCGCCAGTGCCAGGTCCCAGCCCGGTTCGCTGATGAAGTCCGAGACCACGAAGACCAGCGAGCGGCGCTTGATCACGGTGTCGGCACCCCGCAGCAGTTCGGCCAGCCGCGTGGCATTGCCGGCCTTGGCCTGGCCGCGTGGCGCGCGCATGCGCTGCAGCAGGTCGAGAACGTGCGTTCGCGACGACCGCGGCGGCAGCAGCGCCTCGACCGCGCGGCCGTAGAGCATCGCGCCGACACGGTTGCCGTGGCGCGTCAGCACACGCGCCAGCGTGGCGACGAAGCCGGTGGACACTGCGAGCTTGGTCGTGTCCATCGAGCCGAAGTCGATGCTGCCCGACAGGTCGAGCAGGAACCAGGCGGTGAGGTCACGGTCCTCGAGGAACTGGCGCACATAGGGCTGCTGCAACCGCGCGGTGACGTTCCAGTCGATGTGGCGCACGTCGTCGTGCATCTGGTATTCGCGCAGGTCGGCCAGGTCGACGCCGCCGCCGCGCCATATGGTGCGGTAGTCGCCCTGAAGCAGGCCATCAAGACGGCGGATCACGGTCCATTCCAGCTTGCGCAGCAAGGCGTCGGGCGGCATCGCGCCCGGGGCGGGCGCCGCCAGCGGGGTGGAGGACTTGGCGTCAGGCATCGCTGGGGTGCGCCAGAGGTTTGTCGGGCACCGGAATCTTCTTCAGCACACGCTGCACCAGATCGTCGGAGCTCAGGCCCTCGGCCAGCGCTTCGTAGCTGAGCACGATGCGGTGGCGCAGCACGTCGGGCACCAGGTCGGTGATGTCCTCGGGCAGCACGTAGCGGCGCCCGCGCAGCATGGCCAGCGCCTTGGCGCCTTCGATCATGCCGATGGTTGCGCGCGGGCTGGCACCGAAGGTGATGTACTTGGCCTGGTCGGCCATGTCGTAGCGCTCGGGCCGGCGCGTCGCGCTGACCAGCTTCACCGCGTAATGCATCAGCGAAGGGTCACAGTAGACCGCGCGGCACTCGCGCTGCAGCGCAGCCAGCTGGAAGGTGTCGGCCACCGCCATCACTTCCACCGGCGTGCCGGTGACGCGCTCGGCGATGACGAACTCTTCTTCCTCGTTCGGGTAGTCGACCAGCACCTTCATCATGAATCGGTCCACCTGCGCCTCGGGCAGCGGGTAGGTGCCCTCGGTCTCGATCGGGTTCTGCGTGGCCATCACCACATAGGGCTCGGGCACCTTGTGCGTCTCGCCGGCGATCGTCACCTGGCGCTCCTGCATCACTTCGAGCAGCGCGCTCTGCACCTTGGCCGGCGCGCGGTTGATCTCGTCGGCCAGCAGCAGGTTGCAGAACACCGGGCCGAGCGAGGTGCCGAACTCGCCCGTCTTCTGGTTGTAGATGCGCGTGCCGATCAGGTCGGCAGGCACCAGGTCGGGTGTGAACTGGATGCGCTTGAAGCTGCCGCGCACGGTGCGCGCCAGCGTCTTCACGGTCAGCGTCTTGGCCAGCCCCGGCACGCCTTCCACCAGCACGTGGCCCTGCGCCAGCATGGCCACCAGCACCCGCTCGAGAAAGCGGTCCTGCCCGACGACCACGCGCTTGACCTCGTAGAGGATGCGCTCCATCAGGGTGGCGGTGTTGTCAGCGTTCTCGGTCATCACGGGGTCCTTGGCTGGAGCGGGAGGGCAGGGTGGCGGCAATGCTCAGAAGGGGGGCATGCCGACGGCAGAGGCGGCGCTCTCGATAGGCACCGCAAATCCGATGCCAATGAAGGTGCGCTGCTCCGAAGGGTTGAGGATGGCGGTCACGATGCCCACCACGTGGCCGTCCATCGTCACCAGCGGCCCGCCGCTGTTGCCGGGGTTGGCGGCGGCATCGAACTGGATCAGGTTGGACAGCGTCTTCTCGCCCTCGGGCGAGCGGAACTCGCGTTTGAGCCCCGACACCACGCCGTAGCTGACCGAGGGCCCGATGCCGAAGGGGTGGCCGACGGCGATCACGTGGTCGCCAGGGCGCAGGTCGCTGGTCGAGCGCATCGTGGCCACCTCCATGTCGTCGGGCAGGCTGGTGGCCTTGAGCACCGCGAGGTCGTTCTCGGGCTGCGCGCCGATCATCGTGGCGTCCGATTCATGCCCATTGGCGAAGCGCACGCGCACCTTCTTGGCGCCCCAGACCACGTGCAGGTTGGTCAGAATGGTGCCGTTCTGGACGATCACCACGCCGGTGCCCAGGCTGCGCTCCATCGCGCGCTGCTCGGGTTTGCCCTCGCCGGTGTCGTTCTCGTCCATCAACCCCATCACCCGCACCACCGAGGGCAGGATGGTCTCGTAGGCCTTGGCCGCCTGCGAGGGCAGCGGCTCTTTCTCCAGCGACTCGCGCACCGCGCGGTCGATGTCGTCGCTGGTGATGCGGATGACGCCCGGCTGCATCGTCAGCAGCGCGGCCATGAAGGCGGCGGAGAGCAGCGCGCCGGTGAAGGCCCAGAACGGGCCCGGGTGCCGCCCCGCCAACACGGCCAGTCGGCCGCGGGGCTTGGGCGGCGGCGCAGGCTCTGCGGCCTCTGCGGCAAGGGGCAGCATGGGCGTGCCCGGGCGGCCAGGGCGTCGTGAGCGGCTGTACAGCGGGGGCTTGTTCATCGTCGTCCTTGCCCCGCAAGCACGGCAGCGGGTCTGGGAACAGACACTATCACGACCACCGCGCTGCTGCAGCGTGGCGTGCCCGAAGCCTCAAGTCCCGAGACTCCGTAGCGCATCATCGCGGACATGTGGATCGACAGCCATTGCCACCTGGACGCGCCCGAGTTCGACACCGACCGCGACGCGGTGGCGGCAGCCGCGCGAGCGGCCGGCGTGGCACTGCTGGTCCTGCCGGCCGTGCACGCGGCCAACTTTGACGCGGTGCGTGCGCTGGCCCATCGCCACGGCGCCGCTTACGCGCTGGGCATCCACCCGCTGTGTGTCGGCGCTGCCGTCGAGACCGATCTGGATCTGCTGCGCGAAGCCCTGGCCCGCCATCGCGACGACCCCAGGCTGGTGGCGGTGGGCGAGATCGGGCTCGACCACTTCGTGCCCGGCCTGGACCGCGAGCGCCAGCAGGCCTTCTACCTGGCGCAGTTGCGTATCGCGCGCGATGCCGGCCTGCCCGTGATCCTGCACGTGCGGCGCTCGGCCGATTCTTTGCTCGCCGGCCTGCGCAGGGTGGAGGTGGCCGGCGGCATCGCCCATGCGTTCAACGGCAGCACCGAGCAGGCGCTGCGCCTGGCGGCTCTGGGCTTCAAGCTGGGCTTCGGTGGTGCGATGACGCACGAGCGCGCCTTGCGCATCCGTGCCCTGGCCGCCAGCCTGCCCGAGACCGTGCCCGTGCTGGAGACCGACGCCCCGGACATACCGCCGCAGTGGCTGTACCGCACCGCGGCCGAGCGCGCAGCGGGGGCCGTGATGCGCAACGTGCCGCAAGAGCTGCCGCGCATCGGTGCGGTGCTTGCGGCCCTGCGCGGCTGCACGCCAGCACAGGTGGCGGCGCGCACCGCCGCCAATGTGCTGGACGCGCTGCCGCGTTGCGCTGCGTTGCTGCCGGGGCGGTCTGCAAGCCTGGGTGCGCTGAGCCCGCTGAGGGCTGATGAAGCCTGACACGTCTTTGCCGCCAGTCACGCTGTCGGAGTTCGACGGCGTGCGCTGCCTGCACCTGGGCTCGATCTGGATCCAGGGGGCGATGCGCATCGCCGCGCCGCAGGTGGTGGAACTGGACTACGTGCAGCGCATGCTGGCCAGCCTGCTGTGGCATGACCCGGCCGATCTGGCGCGCGGGCACGCGGTGCAACTGGGCCTGGGCGCGGCGGCGATCACCAAGTTCACGCGCAAGCAGCTGCGCATGCGCAGCACCGCGGTGGAGCTCAATCCGCAGGTCATCCTGGCTTGCCGCCAATGGTTTCACCTGCCACCCGACGACGCCCGGCTGACGGTGGTGCACGCCGACGCCGCACGCTGGCTGGCGCGGGCGCCGCCGCACAGCGTGACGCTGCTGCACGTGGACCTGTACGACCACGAGGCGGCGGCCCCGGTGCTGGACGACGAAGAGTTCTACGCCAACTGTCACCGCGTGCTCGAAGTCGGCGGCACGATGAGCGTCAACCTGTTCGGCCGCCATGCCAGCTTTGCCGACAGCGCGGCGCGCATTGCGGCGGTGTTCGGCGCGCCGCATGTGCTCAGTCTGCGTCCGACGCGTGAAGGCAACACCGTCGTGGTCGCTGCCCGCGACGCGCTGCCGCCAGAGCGTGCGCTGTTGCTGGCGCGTGCAGCGGCGATCGAGCAGCGCCACGGCCTGCCGGCGCGCAATTGGCTCCGGATGCTGCGCACGATGCCGATAACCAACGACCAGCATCCGTCCGCCGAAGCCCCCGCATGAGCAAAACCGCACGCACCGCCCCCGCTGCCGAGCCCGCCGCCCTGGGCGCGGTCCTCGCCCCTGCCCCCCCGCACAAGGGGCGGCTGGACTGGCGCCGGCTGCTGCAGTGGCTGGCCGAGGACGGCCTGATCGGCCCCGAGGAGGGCGACCGTGTCGCCAGGCGTTTCGGCACCGATTCCAGCCTGCACGCCCTGGTGCGTCTGGGCGGCGCGGGGCTGCTGCGCAAGTCAGGGCCGGGCGCTGGCAAGCCGCTTGACACCGAGGCGCTGACCGAGTGGCTGGCCGGCCGTGTCGGCCTGCCCTACCTGCGCATCGACCCCCTGCGCGCCGAGGGTGGCCGCGTGGCCGACGTGATGAGCCTGCAGTACGCCGAGACGCGGCGCGCGCTGCCGGTGAGCTTCGGCACGACCGAGGTCACCATCGCCACCGCCGAGCCCTACGACGTGGCCTGGGTGCCCGAGATCGAGGCGCACACGCGTCGCCAGGTGCGGCTGGTGGTCGCCAACCCCGATGACGTGCGCCGCTACACCCTCGAGTTCTATGCGCTGGCCAAGAGCGTGCGCGCAGCACAGAAGAGCGGCGAGACCTCCACCAGCGCCAGCTTCGAGCAGTTGGTCGAGCTGGGCAAGACGAACAAGCAGCTAGACGCCAACGACCAGGGTGTGGTGCAGGTGGTCGACTGGCTGTGGCAATACGCCTTCGACCAGCGCGCCAGCGACATCCACCTGGAGCCGCGGCGCGACATCGGCGCCATCCGATTCCGCATCGACGGCGTGCTGCACACCGTCTACCAGGTGCCGCTGACGGTGATGAACGCGATGACCGCGCGCATCAAGCTGCTGGGCCGCATGGACGTGGTCGAGCGCCGCCGGCCGCTGGACGGCCGCATCAAGACGCGCCGCCCCGAGACCGCCGATGGCGGCGGCGGCGATGTGGAAATGCGCCTGTCCACGCTGCCGACTGCGTTCGGCGAAAAGATGGTGATGCGCATCTTCGACCCCGAGAACGCGGTCAAGGACCTGGCGGCGCTGGGCTTTGCGCAGCACGACGCCACGCGCTGGCAAGACCTGATCGGCCGCACGCATGGCATCGTATTGGTCACCGGCCCCACCGGCAGCGGCAAGACGACCACGCTGTACTCGACGCTGAAGAAGCTGGCTACCGAAGAGGTCAACGTCTGCACCATCGAAGACCCGATCGAGATGATCGAGCCGGCCTTCAACCAGACGCAGGTGCAGGCCGCGCTGGACATGAACTTCGCCGAGGGCCTGCGCGCCCTGATGCGGCAGGACCCGGACATCATCATGGTCGGCGAGATCCGCGATCTGGCCACCGCCGAGATGGCGATCCAGGCCGCGCTGACCGGGCACCTGGTCTTCAGCACGCTGCATACCAACGACGCCGCCGGCGCGATCACCCGGCTGGCCGAACTGGGCGTGCCGCCTTACCTGATCGCTGCCACCGTCATCGGCGTGCTCGCACAGCGGCTGACGCGCACGCTGTGCGCAGCCTGCAAGACGCGCGACGAGGACATCACGCGCGAGACGCTGGACGACCAGCTGGCGCGGCCCTGGCGGCTTTCCGGCGGCGTGCGGCCGTACAAGCCGGTCGGCTGCCTGGAGTGCCGCCACACCGGCTACCGCGGCCGTGCCGGCCTGTATGAGCTGCTGGTGATGACGGAGGCATCGCGGGCCCATGTGCATCCGGCCGTCGATGCCTCGGCTTTGCGCCGCCAGGCGGTGAAGGACGGCATGCGCCCGCTGCGCCTGTCGGGGGCGATGAAAGTGGCCGAGGGGCAGACCACGGTGGAAGAGGTGCTGCGCAGCACCCCCGCGTTCCTGAGCTGACGGCGCCGGCGGGCTGTTGTCTACTCCCGCGAACGCGGGTCCGGCTTACGTGGAAACCAGCCCCGAGGCCGGGGGGCGCCTGCCTAGAATCCTGTGTTGATGTACTGCGCGGGAGGCTGCCTTGAAGATCAAGAGCCAGAAGGACTTCTGGTCGGGTTTGATGTTCGTGCTCGTCGGCCTGGCGTTCGCCTGGGGTGCGTTGGACTACAGGTTCGGCAGCTCGGCACGGCCGGGCCCGGGCTATTTCCCGTTCGGCCTGGGCCTGCTGCAGGCGATCCTGGGCGCGGTGCTGCTGTTCAAGTCGCTCACCATCGCGACCAAAGACGGCGACCCGATCGGCGGCTTCGCGTGGAAGCCGCTTTCGATCATCGTCGGCTCGGTCGCCCTGTTCGGGGTGCTGCTGCCCTGGCTGGGCATGTTCATCGCGTTGCCCGTGCTGGTGATCCTGTCGTCCATGGCCGGCGATGAGTTCAATTGGATCGGGGCCCTGCTGACCGCCGCCCTGCTGACGGTGTTCTGCTGGATCATCTTCATCTGGGGTCTGAGCCTGACGATCCCGCTGGTGCCGAGCTTCCTGGGCCGTTGAGGACGAGACGATGGAACTTCTGAACAATCTCGCGCTCGGCTTCAGCGTCGCTTTCACGCTGCAGAACCTGCTCTACGCCTTCGGCGGTGCGTTGCTGGGTACGCTGATCGGTGTGCTGCCCGGGCTTGGCCCGGTGGCCACCATTGCCATGCTGCTGCCGAGCATCTATGCACTGGACGCCACGCCGGCGCTGATCATGCTGGCCGGCATCTACTACGGCGCGCAGTACGGTGGCTCCACCACCGCCATCCTGATCAACGTGCCGGGAGAGTCGTCCTCGGTCGTCACGGCCATCGACGGATATCAGATGGCCCGCAAAGGCCGGGCCGGCGCCGCGCTGGCCGCGGCCGGACTGGGTTCCTTCTTCGCCGGCTGCGTGGGCACCATCATCATTGCCGCCTTCGCGCCGCCGCTGACCGAACTGGCCTTCAAGTTCGGCCCCGCCGAGTACTTCAGCCTGATGGTGCTGGGCCTGATCGGCGCGGTCGTGCTGGCCTCGGGCTCGCTGATCAAGGCCCTCGCGATGATCCTGCTCGGCCTGCTGCTGGGGCAGATCAACACCGACGTCATCTCCGGCGTGCCGCGCTACAGCTTCGACATCCCCGAACTCACCGACGGCATCGGCTTCGTGGCCATCGCGATGGGCGTGTTCGGCTTCGGCGAGATCATCGCCAACCTCGGTCGGCCGGCCGAGAACCGCGAAGTCTTCACCAAGGACGTGAAGGGCCTGTGGCCGACGAAGCAGGATTTCCTGGACGCCTGGCCGGCGGTGTTGCGCGGCACGGCGCTGGGCTCGATCCTGGGCGTGCTGCCCGGCGGCGGCGCGCTGCTGGCTTCGTTTGCCGCCTACACGCTGGAGAAGAAGAGCCGCGGCCGCGTCGGCGAAGTGCCCTTCGGCCAGGGCAACATCCGCGGCGTCGCGGGCCCCGAGAGCGCCAACAACGCCGGCGCGCAGACGAGCTTCATCCCGATGTTGACGCTGGGCATCCCGCCCAATGCGGTGATGGCGCTGATGGTCGGCGCGATGACCATCAAGGGCATCCAGCCCGGCCCGCAGGTGATGACGAGCAACCCGGAACTGTTCTGGGGCCTGATCGCCAGCATGTGGGTCGGCAACGCCATGCTGATCATCCTGAACCTGCCGTTGATCGGCATCTGGATCAAGCTGCTGACGGTGCCCTACCGCTTTCTCTTCCCGGCCATCATCTGTTTTTGCGGTATCGGCCTGTACTCGCTGAACAACAACAACTTCGATATCTTCATGGCCGCCGGTTTCGGCATCGTCGGCTACCTCTTCTACAAGCTCGGCTGCGAGCCGGCGCCGCTGCTGCTGGGCTTCATCCTCGGGCCGATGATGGAAGAGAACCTGCGCCGCGCGCTGCTGTTGAGCCGCGGGGACTGGACCACCTTCATGACGCGCCCGCTGTCGGCAGGCTTGCTCATCGCGGCGCTGCTGATGGTGGTGGTGGTCTCGCTGCCATCGATCAAGAGGAAGCGCGAAGAGGCTTTCCAGGACGCCGACTGAACCAGAGGCGCCCGATCCGCGAAGCCGGGCGTCGACAATGCGGGGGTGATGAGCACCCCTGCCGCCGCTACTTCTGCACTGGCGCCGCTGCAAAACCCGGTCTTTCGCGGTCTCTGGCTCGCCTGGCTGGCGGCCAACATGACGATGTGGATGAACGATGTCGCGGCCGCCTGGCTGATGACCTCGCTGACCACCAACCCGGCCATGGTGGCGCTGGTGCAGACCGCCTCCACGCTGCCGATGTTCCTGATCGGCCTGCCCAGCGGAGCGCTGGCCGACATCCTGGACCGGCGGCGCTACTTCGCTGCCACCCAGCTGTGGGTCAGCGTGGTGGCGCTGGTGCTGGCGGCGTCCTCGCTGGGCGGCTGGCTGACCGCCGAGTGGCTGCTGGTGCTGACCTTCGCCAACGGCATCGGGCTGGCGATGCGCTGGCCGGTCTTCGCCGCCATCGTGCCGGCGGTGGTCGAGCGCGCGCAGTTGCCGGCGGCGCTGGCGCTCAACGGCATCGCGATGAACCTTTCGCGCGTCATCGGGCCGGTGCTTGCCGGTGGCCTGCTGGCGGCGGCCAGCCCGGCGGCGGTGTTCGTGCTCAACGCGATTCTGGCGGCCGGGGCCTTCGTGCTCATCCTGCGCTGGAAGAGCGTGCCCGCCCAGAGCCCCTTGCCTGGCGAGCGCTTCGTCGGTGCGATGCGCGCCGGGTTGAACTTCGCGCGTCAGTCGCCGCGGCTGCAGCGGGTGCTGGTGCGCATCTTCTCCTTCTTCATGCAGTCGACGGCGCTGGTCTCGATGCTGCCGCTGGTGGCGCGTGAACTGCACGGCGGCGGGCCCTTCGCCTTCACGGTGATGCTGGCCAGCCTGGGGGCAGGAGCCATCGTCGCGGCGCTGTACTTCCCACGCTGGCGCCACCGTGTCAGCCGCGAGAACCTCGTGCGTGTGGGCACACTGGTGCACGCGGCGCTGGCGGCGCTGATCGTGCTGGTGCCCGAGCTCTGGCTGGCGCTGCCGGCGATGTTCGTGATGGGCATGGCCTGGATCTCTGTGGCCAACTCGCTGACGATTGCCGCCCAGCTGGCGTTGCCAGACTGGGTGCGGGCGCGCGGCATGTCGATCTACCAGATGGCGTTGATGGGCGGTGCCGCTGCGGGTTCGCTGCTGTGGGGCCAGGTGGCTTCGCTGTTCAGCGTCCAGGCGGCCGTGCTGGCGGGCTCGGTGTTCGGTGTGCTCGCACTGCTGGCGGTGTTGCGCTGGCCGCTGGAGAGCAGCGACGAGCCGGATTACCGGCCTGCCTCGACCGGCTTGCCGGTCGAGGCGCCGGTGGGCGTCGGCGCCAGCGACGGCCCGGTGATGGTGACGGTGGAGTACCGCGTCGATCCGGCTGACGCCGCGGCCTTTGCCGACGTCATGCGGCGCACGCGGCGCGCGCGGCTGCGCCAGGGCGCGCTGTCCTGGGGCCTGTTCCGCGATGCCGCGCACCCCGAGCGCTACATCGAGTACTTCGTCGACGAGGACTGGACCGAGCACCAGCGCCGCCTCGAGCGCTTCACCGCCTTCGATGCCGGGCTGCGCGAAGAGCGCCTGGCGCTGCACCGTGGCGACGAGACTCCGCGCGTGACGCGCTGGATCGGCGAGCCGCTGGCGGGGCTGCCGCCGGTCGTCACGTGAACGTCGAGCGTGGAGCAGCCGGTCGCCGCCGTGGTCGGTCTGATGTGGTCAGTCTGGTGTGGTCAGTCTGGTGTGGTCGGTAAGGTGTGGTCGGTAAGGTGTGGTCGGCCTGACGGAAGCGCGCGCGCTGGCCTGCCCGCAGGGCTCGTCGAAGGCGATCAGTCGACGATGGCCTCGGCCTCGATTTCCACGCGGTAGCCCTCGCCCAGCAGACGGCTGACTTCGAGCATGGTGTTGGCCGGCCGCGTGGCGCCGAAGACGCGGCCATGTTCCCGCGACACGGCTTGCCAGTCATCGGCATGCGCGAGGTACACGCGGGTGCGCACCACGTCCTCGATGCGGCCGCCCAGGCTTTCCAGCGCGGCAGCGATCTTGTCCAGGATGTAGGTGGTCTGCGCGCCAGCGTCGTCGGGTGCCACCACCGTGCCCTGGCCGTGGGTGGCGGTGGTGCCGGCCACTTCGATATGGCTGCCGGCACGTACCGCGCGCGCATAACCGGCGATCGGCTCCCACACGCTGCCGCTGCCGACGCGCCAGCGGTCTGCGTGCCCGGGCACAGGCTCTCTGGCGAACACCGGCGGCAGTGCAGAGAGGTGGTGGCTGAGGTCGCCCGAGGCGGTGAGGAAGGGCGCTCGGCGGTATTCGTCGCCGCAGTCGCCGGGCAGCGGCGTGGTCGCGGCGAAAGCCTCTTCGAGCACCGCGTGGTCAGCGGCATCCAGCCTGAAGTCGAACACGCGAAGGTTGTCGGTGCGGTGCTCTGATTCACCCAGCCGCGCGCCGACGATCACGGCCGCCACCGCCGGCTGATCCAGCACCCAGCGCGTGGCGACGTTGGCCATCGACACGCCATGCCGCTGCGCCACCTGTTGCGCCGCCCGCAGCACGCCTTGCAGCGCCGCCCAGCCGCCGACCGCGTCGATGAAGCGGCGGTACTTCATCTTGCTCCAGTCGTCCACGGTGGCCGGTTCAGGGGCACCCAGCCAGCGTTCGCTGAAAAAGCCGCCACCCAACGTGCCGTAGGCCAGCAACTGCACGCCGTGGCGCGCGCAGACCTCGGCCATGCGGCCGCGCGCACGCCGGTCCAGCAGGCTCATGCAGACCTGATTGGTGGCGACAGGCAGGCCGTGGGCGCACAGCATCTGCAGATGCGCGGCGTCGAAGTTGGTCAGCCCGATGGCGCCGATCAGGCCCTCTTCGCGCAGCCGCGCCAGGCCCGCCAACGCGTCCAGGTAGCCCGGGTGCTCGTAGCGCCACCAGTGCAGCTGCATCAGGTCGATGCGCTGCACCTGCAGCCGGTCGAGCGCACGCTGAACGCCTTCGCGCACGGTCTGCCCGCCCATCGCGCCGGGCTCGGGGCACCACTTGGTAAGGACCTTGGCGGTGGCGCCGGCCGGGCGCCGCAAGAGTTGCCCGGCGATCAGCTCGGCCGAACCGTAGTGGTCGGCCATGTCGAAGGCGTCCAGGCCCGTCTGCGCATAGGCGGCCAGCGCCTCTGCCCCCTGCTCGGGGTCGAGCGTGCGGCCGTCGCGTTCCATGTCGGCCACCTGCCACAGGCCGGTGACCAGGCGCGGGATCTCGAGCCCCGGCGCCAGTGCGATGCGTTCGATCATCGGTGTGCCGGCGTGCTGGAATTAGCGCGGCAGCCGGGCCTGCACCGCCTGCACGTCTTCCAGGCTCATCTGGCCGGTGGTGGTGACCTCGCCGTTCTGGATGCGCCACAGGCGGAAGGGGCCGACGATGTCGCCGTTGCGGTCGAACTCCACCGGGCCGATCACGCCCACATAGCGCAGCGGCTTGCGTTCGCGGATCAGCGTCATCGCGCGGGCAAAGCCCTCAGGCCCGGCATGCACCACCTCGCCGCCCGGCTTGGTGATCTCGCGGATGGCGTCGCGGATGGCGGTGGCCTCGAAGCGGCCGGCGCGTGCGATGGCCAGGCCCAGGATGGCGCCGGCGTCGAAGGCGCGGTCGGCGGCAGGCGCGTTGGCGTCGAAGCCGCCGCTCATGGCCGGGTAGACGCGGCCGAAGTACTCGGTGCTGGGCGTGCGGTTGGTGCCCGAGCTGGTGCCGAAGGCGTTGTTCAGGAACTGCGGCCCGACGCCCTTGATCAGGTCGGCCGAGTTCATGCCGTCGTTGAACAAGAAGCGCTGCGGCCCGCCCTGCTGGATCCAGGTGCGCAGGATGGTGGTGCCGTCGCCCGGGTAGCCGATCAGGTACAGCGCAGGCGGGTCGCTGGCCAGCGCCTTGGTCACTTCGGGCGCGTAGCTGGCCTGCTGCTGGTTGTAGGGCGTGATGCTGATGATCTGCCCGCCCAGCGCCTCGTAGGCACGGCGGAACTCGGCCAGCATGTTGACGCCGAAGTCGTTGTTGACCTGGATGATGGCCAGCCGGCGCAGGCCCTGGTCGATGGCGTACTTGGCCGCCGCCGTGCCCTGCAGTGCGTCGCTGGTGATGGTGCGGAAGAACCAGCCCTTGGACTGGCCCTCGGTGCCCAGGCGGGTCAGCGTGGGCGAGGTCGAGGCGGGCGAGATCTGCACGACGCCGGCCGGCGCGGTGACCGAGGTGACGATGGGAATCGAGACCGAAGAAATGATGCCGCCGATGATCGCCGGCACCTTGCGCAGGTCCACCAGCTGGCGCGCCTGGTCCACCGCCACGGTGCCCTGGCTCTGCGCGTCGCGCAGGTCGAAGGCGAGCGTGCAGCCAGCCACGCCTTGCGCGCCGGCGGCCTTGTTCAGCTCGCCGAAAGCGAGTTCGACCGACTTGGCCGCGGCCTGGCCGAAGCGGCCGGCAGCGCCGGTCAGCGAGACCACCATGCCCACCGTGTGCGTGCACGAGGGCGCTTGCGCAGCTGCCGGCAGGGCGGCGGCCAGCGACAGGGTGGCCAGGGTCGATAGCGCGAACACTTTTCTCTTCATGGCGGGTTCTCCGGTTTCAAGCCTGGTTGAGGTTGTATTTCATGATCCGTCCGTGGCGGCCTTCGCGGTCGCGCTCGAGGGTGTAGGTGTCGCCCGCCGGGCCAGGGTGCTGGGCCAGCAACGCATCGATGGCGGCCAGGTCGTCGGCATCCAGGCGCAGGCCGGACACCGACAGCAGGGCCGGCAGATGGTCGGCATAGCGCGCGCCGACGATTGCCGCGGCCACCTGCGGCTGCTCGAGCACCCAGCGTGTGGCCACCGCCGACAGCGGCACGCCGTGCCGCCCGCCGATGCGCGCCAGCAGCACCAGCAGCGTCTGGAACGCAGCCCAGCCGCCGAAGTCGTCGATCACCAGCTTGTACTTGATGAGTGAACGGTTGGTGAGTGTGGTCGGTTCGGGTTCGGCCGCGCCCAGCCAGCGCTCGCCGAAGAAGCCGCCAGCCAGCGTGCCGTAGCACAGCAGCTTCATGCCGCTTCGCGCGCACAGCGCCGCCAGCCCATTCGCCGGCCGCCGGTCGAGCAGCGAGTACTGCACCTGCATGGTGGCCAGAGGCACCCCGGCGTCGATCATCTGCGCGCTGTGCAGACTGTCGAAGTTGGTGCCGCCCAGATGCGCGATCAGCCCTTCGCGCTGCAGTGCGGTCAGGTGCTGCGCCACCTCCACCAGCCCGGGCACGGCGTAGTCCCACCAGTGGAACTGCACCAGGTCCAGCCGCTCGGCGTTCAGCCGCTGCAGCGAGCGGGTGACGGTGCGCCGCACGTAAGCCGCATCGACGCGCGCCAGCGCGTCCAGATCGGGCACGAACTTGGTGTGCACACGCAGCGCGCGGCCGGCCGGGGTGGCGCGGAAGTCGCCGATCATCTGCTCGACGCCGGTGTAGATGTCGGCGCAGTCGAAGACATCGATGCCCGCGGCGACGAAGGCTGTCATGTCGGCCAGCGCGCGTTCGCGCTCGACCGCGCCATGCCCGCCGGCCAATTGCCAGCCGCCGCGGATCAAACGCGGGATGCGCCAGCCCGGCGCGAGCTCGAAGGTTTCCACTGCCCTCCGCGAGTCCATCAGGATCAGGCCCTGCCGGGCAAAGGCACGGCCGTCGTCTCGCCGTGGCGAAAGCGGCGCAGCGCGGTGCGCGTGATGCGAAAGCGTGTCGGGCAGTGCGGGTCGGGGCAGGCGACCTCGGCGTCGGTGCTCATCCAGTCGTTCGGATGCGTCGGCCGCTGTTTGGCCGGCAGCAGCGGCAGCAGGGCGGCCAGCGAGTAGATCGAGAAGCCCTGGCCGGGCGGCAGGTGCAGCACCTCGCCGCGCAATTCGAACCAGTCGCCGGGCCTCGCGTTGCACTGGATCCTGGCACCCGCCGGGGCCACCACCTCGACACGCAGGTCGAACAGCTCGAAGCCGTCGTCGGCCAACGCAGCCGCGCTGGACGGGGTGGGCAAGGCGCCAGAACTCAACTCGTCGGCCATGCCGCCACACCCTTCCCGGTTATTCTCCGCCCCCGTCGAATCCAGGAGCGGCCGTCTTGCTCGAAGCGCGCGAGGTTACCAAAGTCTTCGACGGCCACCGGGCCGTGAACGGCGTCTCTTTCACCGTCGGGCGCGGCAGCATCACGGGCTTGATCGGCCCCAACGGCGCCGGCAAGACCACGCTGTTCAACTGCCTGGCCGGTGCGCTGCGGCCCAGCGGCGGGCAGGTGCTGCTGGATGGCACGCGCATCGACGGCGCACGGCCTGACCGCGTGTTCGCAGCCGGCATGGCGCGCACCTTCCAGATCCCGCGGCCGTTCGCGCAGATGTCGGTGCTCGAGAACGTGATGCTGGCGCCGCGCGGCCAGCAGGGGGAGCGTTTCTGGGCCAACTGGCTGCCTGGCGGCGCGGTGGCGCGCGAAGAGCGCGGCCTGCGTGAGGTGGCGATGCAATGGCTCGATTTCGTCGGCCTCGCCGCACTGGCGGCGCAGCCAGCGGCCGTGCTGTCTGGCGGCCAGCGCAAGCTGCTGGAGTTGGCGCGGGTGATGGCCGACGGACCGAAGATCGTGCTGCTCGACGAGCCCGGCGCAGGTGTCGCGCCGGTGCTGCTGGAGAAGATCGTCGGCCTGATCGCGCAGCTCAACCGCAGCGGCACCACCTTCCTGATCATCGAGCACAACATGGACCTCATCGCCACGCTGTGCCAGCCGGTGATGGTGATGGCCGAAGGGCGGCTGCTGGCGCAGGGCCGGGCCGACGACGTGCTGCGCGACCCGCGCGTCGTCGAGGCGTATCTGGGCGCGGCGGCGTGATTGCCTCGTGAATGCCTCGTGATTGCCCTCGTGATTGCCTCGTGATGGCGGCGTGATGGCAGCCGCACTGGTCATCGAGACCCTGCAGGCGGGCTACGAGCCGGGCCTGCCGATCGTGCGTGGCGCGAGCCTGCAGGTCGAGGCCGGTGAGATCCTGGCGCTGCTGGGCCCCAACGGCGCCGGCAAGTCCACGCTGGTCAAGGCGGTTGCCGGGCTGGTGGCGGTGAGCGCCGGCCGCGTGCTGCTGCAGGGTGCTGACATCACGCAGGTGCCGGCGCACCGCCGGCTGGCGCTGGGCCTGGCCTTCGTGCCGCAGACCGAGAACGTGTTCGCCAACCTGACGGTGGCCGAGAACCTCGAGCTCGCCGCGGCGCTGCAGGGCGTCAAGCCGCGCCAGCGGCTGCCCGAGCTCTACCGCCGCTTCCCCGACCTGGACCGCCAGCGCAGCCTGCGCGCGGGGCGGCTCTCGGGCGGCCAGCGGCAGATGCTGGCGATCGCCCGCGCGCTGATCCTCCCGCCCGCGGTGCTGATGCTGGACGAGCCTTCGGCGGGGCTGTCGCCACGCCTGGTGGGTGAGGTGTTCCTGTCGCTGCGCGTAATCCGCGACGAGGGCGTGGCCATCGTGCTGGTGGAGCAGAACGTCAAGTCAGCCCTCGCGGTGGCCGACCGCGCCGCGGTGCTCGTCGAGGGGATCGAGCGCGTCGTGGGCCCGGCCGCGCAGCTGCAGGGCGATCCGCGGCTGGCCGAGCTGTACCTCGGGCGGCGGTCGGTGACCGCTCCCGCCGGAGCCATCTGATGCTGCAAGTCGTTGCCGACGGGCTGATCGTGGGTTCGGTGATCGCGCTCGGCGCGATCGGCCTCACGCTGACCTTCTCGATCCTGCGCTTCGCCAACTTCGCGCATGGCGAGTTTCTCGCCTGGGGCGCCTACCTGGCGCTGAGCGCGCTGGCGGCCTTCGTCGCCATCGGCGGCGCCTCGGCGGCTGACGCCACGGGTTGGGCCGCGCCGTTCGCGCCGCTGTCTTTTGGCTGGCCGCTGGTGGCTGCGCTGGCCGTGGCGATGTTGGTCACCGCGCTGATGGCCTGGGCGCTGGACTGGACGCTGTTTCGCCGCCTGCGCGTGCAAGGCGCGATCACGCTCGTCATCGCCAGTTTCGGCGCTGCGCTGGCGCTGCGCAACGCGCTGTTCTTTCTCTACGGCGGCATCCCGCAGTACTACGCGCAGGCGCTGCAGATCGGCATCCCGTTTCTGCCGCGCAGCGTGTACGGCGGCTTGCGCTTCACGCCCGACCAGCTGTTCGTGCTGCTGCTGGCGCTGCTGATCGTCGTCGCGGTGCACCTGTTCCTGAGCCGCAGCACGCTGGGCCGCGCGATGCGCGCCACCGCCCACAACCCGGCGCTGGCGCGCATCAGCGGCATCGACCCCGAGCGGGTGCTGCGCGCCACCTGGCTGATCGGCGGCGCGCTGGCGGCGGTGGCCGGTGTGTTCGTCGGCCTGACGGTGCAGATCCGTCCGACCATCGGGCTGGACCTGCTGCTGCCGCTGTTTGCCGCCGCCATCCTGGGCGGCATCGGCTCGGTCTGGGGTGCGGTGCTGGGCGGGCTGATCGTCGGCCTGGCCGAGAGCGCTGCGGTCACGCTGGTCGGCGCCGAGTGGCGCGCCGCCGCGGCCTTCGTGGTGCTCATCGCCATCCTGCTGGTGCGTCCGACCGGCCTCTTCGGCGAGAAGAGCTGAGCATGGATCTGCAAGGCGTACTGTCCTATGCCGGCTTCTTCCTGGTCTTCGCGAGCTGCTTCGCGATCATCGTGCTCGGGCTCAATCTGCAGTGGGGCTTCACCGGCCTGTTCAACGTCGGCGTGGCCGGCTTCGTGGCCATCGGGGCCTATACCTCGGCCATCCTGACCACGCCGCCCACACCCGAAAGGCTGGGCGGCTTCGACTGGCCCGTCGCCGCCGGCTGGTTGGCGGCGATGCTCACCTCGGGTCTGGCCGGTCTGCTGGTCGGCCTGGCGGCGTTGCGTTTGCGCCACGACTACCTCGCCATCACCACCTTCGGCATCGCGGTCGTGGTGCAGCTCGCAGCGCTGAACCTGACGGTGCTGACCGGCGGCCCGTTCGGTGTGCACTTCATCCCCAAGCCGCTGCAGGGCTGGCTGGGCACCGGGCAGGAGTGGACGCTGGCCTATCTGGCGCTGGTGGCCACGCTGCTGCTGCTGGCCTACGTGGCGCTGGAGCGGCTGGTCGCCAGCCCCTGGGGCCGCGCACTGCGCGCCGTGCGCGAAGACGAAGAAGCGGCGGCGGCGCTGGGCAAACGCGCTTTCGTGCTGCGCCTGCAGAGCTTCGTCATCGGCTCGGCGCTGATGGGCCTGGGCGGCGCCGCCTACGCGCACTTCGTCGGCTTCATTGCGCCCGAGGACTTCTTGCCGATCCTCACCTTCCAGCTGTGGGCGATGCTGATCGTCGGCGGCTCGGGCAACAACCGCGGCGCCATCCTCGGCGCCTACCTGGTGTGGGGCTTCTGGGCGGTGGCCGGCGGTGCCCTGCGCGGCGTGGTGCCGCAGGCCGAGCAGGCACGCGCCGCGGCGCTGCAGGTGGTGCTCATCGGCGTGCTGATCGCGCTGATGCTGGTCTGGCGTCCGCGCGGGCTGCTGGGCGAGCAGGTCGCGGTGTCGCGACACGTCGAGCCGCGCTGAACTCGCGCTGAACTCCCGCTGAACTCCCGCTGAAACCGTGGCCCGGGCACACCATGCGCATCGCTGACCTGCGCCCGGGCTGGGATACCGACTTCATCCTGCATCGCTTCGGTGCCGAGATCGTGCACCGGCAGCCGGCCTCGCGCCACGTCGCGATCGGCGTCGCCGCGGCCTGGGACGGGCGGGCGCTGAAAGAGTGGACGGCCGACGGTGTCAAGCTCGTGCAGACGCGCATGCTGCAACTCGTGCCGGGCAGCCTGCGCGCGCCGGTGCGTGCGGCGCGCGGGCCGACCGCGGTGCGCAGGCTTGACCTGGCCGCCGAGGCCGAAGCGCTGTACGACCTCGAGGGCACCGATGCCGACGCCTTCGAGCCCGAGAGCTACCGCGCCTACCTGCGCCTGCAGGGAGCGCGCTACCGGTCGATGGAGGCGGCGGGGCTGCTGCACTGGTTCGGCCTCTTCTGCGACGGCCACCTTGCCGCCACCTGCGGGCTGATGCGCAGCGCCGCGGCACCCGGCGCGTCGGCGCGATTCCAGCGCGTCGTCACGCATCCGGCCTATCGCCGCCGCGGGCTGTGCTCCGCGCTGGTCAACGCAGTCGGCCGCTTCGCGCTCGGGCAATGGGGTGCCGGCGCGGTCTACATGGCGGCCGAGCCGGAGGACGTGGCGATCGGCATCTACCGCACGATCGGCTGGCACGACCTGTCCTCGGCTTACGGGCTGCAGCGCAATGCGCCTGAGGATCGCGGCACGTGAACCAGGTGGCGGCCGACAGGCGCAGCAGCGGCCTGCTGCTGGCGGCCGCAGGCGCGGTGGCCTTCTCGGCCAAGGCGATCATCGTCAAGCTGGCCTACCGCCATGGCGTGGACGCGGTGACGCTGATCATGTACCGCATGCTCTTTGCGCTGCCGCTGTTCCTGCTGCTGGCCTGGTGGGCCGGGCGCGGCCGCGCGCCGCTGTCCGGCCGTGACCGGCTGGCCGTGCTGGGCCTGGGCTTTTGCGGCTACTACCTGGCGAGCTTTCTCGATTTTCTCGGCCTGCAGTACATCAGCGCCGGCCTGGAGCGGCTGATCCAGTACCTCAACCCGACGCTGGTGCTGCTCTTGGGTTGGCTGCTGTTCGGCCGCCGGGTCGACTGGCGCCATGGCGCGGCGCTGGCCGTCAGTTATGTCGGCGTGGCGCTGGTGTTCGGGCAGGAGCTGTCGCTGCAGGGGCGCGATACCGTGCTCGGCTCGGTACTGGTGTTCGGCAGCGCGGTGGCCTATGCGATCTACCTGGCCTACAGCGGCGAGGTGGTGCAGCGCCTGGGCGCGCTGCGCCTGACCGGATGGGCCACCAGCGTGGCTTGCGTGCTGTGCATCGCGCAGTTCCTGTTGCTGCGCCCGCTGGAGGCCGCGCTGGTGGCGCCCGAGGTGTTGTGGCTGTCGCTGCTCAACGCGACGCTGTGCACCTTCGCGCCGGTGCTGATGGTGATGATGGCCATCGAGCGCATCGGCGCGGTACTGACTGCGCAGACCGGCATGATCGGCCCGCTGTCGACGCTGACGCTGGGCGTGCTGCTGCTGGGCGAGCCTTTCACGCCGTGGATCGTGGTCGGCACGGCGCTGGTGCTGGCCGGTGTCGCGCTGCTGGCTCGAGTGCCGCGCAGCGGTTGACAATGGGTTTGGCGGCGCTGTGCCGCAGCCGAAGAAAGCCATGTCGAAGGTCGGACGCAACGATCCCTGCCCCTGCGGCAGTGGCAAGAAGTACAAGCAGTGCCATCTGCCGCTGGAGGGCCCGACCGCGGCACGCATGCCGCAGGCGGTCGCGGGGCCCGACGTCGGCGCACTGCTGATGAGCGCCTTTGGCGAGTACCAGCAGAACCGGCTCGATGCCGCTGAAGCGCTGGTGCGGCGGGTGCAGGGGCTCTCGCCGGGCAACCCCGATGCACCGCACCTGCTGGGTCTGCTGGCACAGGCGCGCGGCCGGCTGGATGAGGCGCTGGCCCTGATGGACGAGGCGCTGCGGCGCGGAGGCGCCGGCAACCACTCGGTGCACGGCAACCGCGGGCTGGTGCTGCGTTCGATGGGTCGCCTGGCGGACGCGGTGGCGGCCATGCGCACCTCGCTCAGCCTGAATCCCCGGGACGCCGCGGTCTGGTGCAACCTCGGCTCGGTGCTGCAGGCCACCGGCCCCGAGACCGAGGCCGAAGCGGCCTTTCGCAGCGCCATCGCCGCCGACCCGCGCTTCGCGCCGGGGCACGCCGGCCTGGGCATGAGCCTGTCGGCGATGGGCCGATCCGACGAGGCCGAAGAAGCGCTCGGCCGTGCGCTCGAACTCGACCCGAGCTCGGCCGAGGCGCACATGGCGCTCGGCCAGCGCCGACAGTCGCAGCACCGGGTGGGAGATGCGCTGCAGCACTACCGCCGCGCGCGCGAACTGGCCGGGCGCAAGGTGTTCCTGCTCGACGCCGTCGGTGGGTTGTTGGTGGGCATGAACGAGTTGGACGAGGCGCGCCTGTGCTTCGCCGCGGCGCTGGCGGTGGAGCCGACCACCGAGCGCCGCATCCAGCTCGGCCTCATGCTGCCGGCGATTGCCGATTCGGCCGAGGCGCTGGTGCAGGCACGGCGTGACTTCGAAGCGGCCATCGACGACATCGACGCGCATGCGCTGCCGGTCTCGGTGGTGGGTCCGGGTCTTTTCGCCGGCCCGATGTTCTATCTCGCGTACCACGGTGTGGACGTGCGGCCGCTGATGGAAAAGGTGGCGCGCATGTACGAGCGGCTGCACCCGGGGCTGCTGTTCGAGGCAGCGCATGTGGCAAGCCGGCGCGACGGGTCGACGCCGATCCGCATCGGCTTCGTGACCCGCTTCATCAACAACCATCCCGTGACGCATTGTTTTCAGGGGCTGATCGAGTCGATGTCGCTCGACGCCCGCTTCGACGTCGCGCTGATCTCGCTGCAGGACTTTGCCGTCACAGAGACGGCCGGCACCTACCGTGCCTACCGTGGGCGCAAGGTGCCGCTGCCGCGCTACCACGCCGATGCGCGTTCGACCATCGCCGCGCTCGAGCTCGACCTGCTGGTGTATCTGGACATCGGCATGGACGACCTGACTTATTTCCTTGCCTTCGCGCGGCTGGCACGGGTGCAGTGCGTGCTGGGTGGTCATCCAGTGACCACCGGCATTCGGCACTTGGACTACTTCGTCAGCTCGGCGCTGGCCGAGCCGGTGGACGGGCCTGACCACTACAGCGAGCGCTTGGCGCTGCTGCCCTTCGCGGCAGTTTCCTACCAGCCGCCGACCGTGCCGGAGCCGTTCAGGACGCGCGAGCAACTCGGCCTGCCGGCCGAGGGACGTCTGTACCTCTGCCCGATGATGCTGCAGAAGATCCACCCGGATTTCGATGCCGCGATCGCCGCGATCCTCGAGCGCGACCCCGAAGGTCACGTGGTGTTCTTCGCCCATCAATGGCAGCCGTGGCGCGAGGCGCTGGATCAGCGTTTCGCGCACACGGTGCCGGCGGCGGTACGCGGGCGCGTGCACTTCATGCCCTTCCTCGTCGACAAGGCGGACTTCCTGAGCGCCAACGCGCACGCCGCGGTGGTGCTCGACCCCTTCCACTTCGGCATCGGTTCCACGGCGACCTTCGTGTTTGCGGTGGGCACGCCGCTGGTCACCTTGCCGGCGCCCTACATGCGTGGGCGCGCGGGGCTGTTCTACGCGCGGCTGCTCGAGACCCCCGAGTGCGTGGCCACGGACGTCGCCGACTACATCGACCGCGCCGTGCGCATTGCGACCGACGAGACGCTGCGTGAAAGTGTGAAGGAGCGCATCTTGGTCAACCGCCACCGCTTGTTCGTGCACCCCGGCATCGTCGAAGACCTGGCGGCGCTGTTCATCGATATGCTCCGCGCCGGCCCCCCGCACCTGCGCTCGCAGCGCTGACACCCATGAACCACAAGATCCCCGTCACGCGCCCGCAGTTGCCGCCGCTGGAAGACTTCATTCCGATGCTGCGCCAGATGTGGGACACCCGCATCCTGACCAATGGCGGGCCTTTCCACGAGCAGCTCGAGCGGGCGCTGGCGGAACACCTGGGCGTGCGACACATCGCACTGTTCACCAACGCGACCATTGCGCTGGTCACGGCGTTGCAGGCGCTGCGCATCTCCGGTGAAGTGATCACCACGCCGTTTTCCTTCGTCGCCACCTCGCACTCGCTGATGTGGAACGGCATCAAGCCGGTGTTCGTCGACATCGACCCGGTGACGCTGAACCTCGACCCGACGCGCATCGAGGCCGCGATCACGCCGCAGACCACGGCGATCATGCCGGTGCACGTCTACGGCACACCTTGTGACGTCGACGCCATCGCGCGCATCGCTGACACCTACAACCTGCGCGTCATCTACGACGCGGCGCATGCTTTCGGCGTGCAGTGCCACTGCGGCAGCGTGCTGCAGCACGGTGACCTCTCGGTGCTGAGTTTCCACGCGACCAAGGTCTTCAACACCTTCGAGGGCGGGGCGATCATCTGCCCCGATGCGAAGACCAAGCAGCGCATCGACCACCTGAAGAACTTCGGCTTCGTCGACGAGGTCACGGTGGTCGCGCCAGGCATCAACGGCAAGATGAACGAGTTCTCCGCGGCGCTCGGCCTGCTGCAGCTGCAGGGCGTCGACGCGGCGATCGCCGAGCGTGCCGCCATCGACCGCCGCTACCGCGCTGCGCTGGCCCCGTTGCGCGGTATCCACTGCCTGCCCGAGCCCACGCATGCGCGCCACAACCACGCCTACTTTCCGATCCGGGTGGGCGCTGGGTCGCGCATCGACCGCGATGCCCTGTACGGCCACCTGCGCGAGCGCGGCATCCTCGTGCGGCGCTACTTCTACCCGCTGATCAGCCACTTTCCGATGTACCGAGGGCTGCCCTCGGCCGCGCCGGGCAACCTGCCTCGTGCCACTGCGGCGGCGCGCGAAGTGTTGTGCCTGCCGATCTACCCGGGGCTGACCATCGAGCAGCAGGCCGGCATCGTCGAGGCGATCGTCGCCGTCGCGGGGTGAGCCGGCCCGGCCGCAACGATCGCTGCCCGTGCGGCAGCGGGCGCAAGTTCAAGCATTGTCATGGCGCTGCGGCAGCGGTGACGGGAGCGCCTGTGGTCGATGCCGCGCAGCTCGGCGCCTGGCTGCTCGAGGCGTTCGCGGACAGCGAGCGTGGTGACACGGCCAGCGCGGCTGCGCTGGTCGAGCGGGTGCTGACGATCCAGCCCGACCATCCCGACGCGCTGCACCTGCGGGCGCTGCTGCTCTGGCGGGCCGGGCGGTTGCTGCAGGCCCTCGATGGGCTCGACGCGGCGCTGCGGCATGCGCCGGACAACCCGTCGATGCATGGCAACCGCGGCCTCGTGCTGCGTGATCTCGGCCGGCTCGACGACGCCGTGGCCAGCATCCGCCGCTCGCTCGAACGGCAGCCTGGCGACGCGACGGTGCGCTTCAACCTCGGCCTGGTGTTGGCGCACCTGAACCGTCTCGACGAAGCGCAGGCCGAGTTCGCGCGCGTGCTGGCCCACGCGCCGAGCACCGAGCGCGCGCTGCAGGCGGCCCTGGCCCTGCCGGCGGTCGAGCGCTCGGCCGCCGCGATGCAGGCCACGCGCGAGCGATTCGAGGCCGGGCTCGATGCGCTGATGCACAGTGCCGTGCCGGTGTTGCAAGTCACGCCCCAGCTCTTTGCCGGCTCGGTGTTCTATCTTGCCTACCACGGCAGCGATGTGCGCCCGCTGCTGGAGAAGCTGGCCTGTCTGTACGAGCGGCTGCATCCGCCGTTGCGCTACAACGCGCCGCACCTGCAGGTGCCACGCGACCCAGCCGCTCCGGTGCGGCTGGGCTTCCTGACCCGCTTCATCGACGACCATCCGGTGACGCACTGCTTTGCGGCGCTGATCGAGGCCCTGTCTGCCGACCCGCGCTTCGACGTCGTGCTGATCTCGCCGCAGGACTTTGCCCGCGCCACGGCCGCCGGTACCTACGCGGCTTACCGCGGCCGCACGTCGCTGCTGCCCGGCCCTTTGGCGGCTGCGCGAGCCTCGGTGGCTGCGCAGCAGCTTGACCTGCTGGTGTACCTGGACATCGGCATGGACGAGACCAGCTATTTCCTCGCCTTCGCGCGGCTGGCCCGGGTGCAGATCGTGCTCGGTGGACATCCGGTGACGACCGGGCTGCCCGCGATCGACGCGTTCTTCTCTTCTGCGCTGGCCGAGCCCGAGGGCGCTGACCTGCATTACAGCGAGCGTCTGGTGCGGCTGCCCGTGGCGGCGGTGGCCTACGCCCGCCCGGCCGTGCCCGCCGTGTTCGCGTCGCGTGCCGCCCTGGGGCTGCCGCAGGACGCGCGGCTGTATGTCTGTCCGATGATGTTGCAGAAGATCCACCCGGATTTCGACGCTGCCGTGGCCGGCATCCTGCACGCCGACGCGCAGGCCGTGGTGGTGTTCTTCGAACGCGCGCAGCAACCCTGGCGCGCGACGCTCGAGCAGCGCTTCGACCTCACCGTGCCGGCCGCGCTGCGCTCGCGCATCGTGTTCCTGCCCTTCATCGCCGACCGCGCCGCCTTCCTCTCGCTGCTCGCACATGCGGCCGTGGTGCTCGACCCGTTCCACTTCGGCATCGGCTCCACGGCGACCTCGGTCTTCGCCGTCGGCACGCCTGTGATCACCTGGCCCGGGCGCTTCATGCGCGGTCGTTCGGGCTTGATGTACGCGCGCTTGCTCGACACGCCGGAGTGCGTGGCGCAGGACGCGGACGACTATGTGCGTCGTGCGGTCGCCGTGGCCGGTGACGACGCGCTGCGCGCTTCGCTGCGCCAGCGCATCCTGGCCCACGCGCAGCCGCTGTTCGATCGCGAGCGCGCCGCTTGCGACGTGGCCGAGGCGTTGCTGGCGCAGCTTGCCCTTGGCCCGCGGACGTCCTGAGCTAGCCCCGCCGCGACACGCTGAGGCAGCCTGACACCCGCAGGCCGTAGTAGTCGTCGTCCAGGTGTCCGGTGGCGATGAGCTCGAATTCGGGCGCCAGCAGCGCCGGCAGCGCCGACGGTTCGGCGGCGGCCATGAAGCGCGTGCCGTTGCGGATGCCGAAAGGGTCGCCGGTGATCAGCAGGCTGCCGTCGCCCTGGCGCACCGCGTTGCGCAGCACGTCGTTGCGCTCGTCGGGGAAGTTGGCGACCAGCAGTGCGCCGGGTTTGAGCACGCGCGCCAGTTCCGCGCGCACGGCGGGCCAGGTCATGGCGCCTTCCAGGTAGTAGCAGCTCGAGCTGCAGAGCATCAGGTCGAACCGGGCGTCGGGATAGGGCAATGCATCGCTGCGGCCCACCGCCAGCTGCACCGGGCGCGGCCAGGCGCCGGTGCGCTCGCGCAGCGCCTCCACCATCGCCGGCGCGATCTCGCAGGCATGCACCTCGAAGCCCAGGTCCAGCAGCAGGCCGAGGTTGCGCCCGTCGCCGCAGCCCATGTCCAGTGCATATGCGCCGGCATAGCGGCTGCGGTCGAGCTGGAGCTGCGGGTAGCGGCCGCCGGCGAGCGTGCGCACCACCCATTCGGTCGGGTACAGCGGGCGCTGCCCGCCAGCCGACGTGGATGTGGCGTAGTGCGCGCTCCAGCGCTCGGCGGCGGTCATGGCAGATCCACCTCTGCCACGCCGAAGCCGTCGCGGCCCATCTGGTTGCCGCAATAGAACATCAGCAGCTGCTGGCCGCTGCCCCGGGCGGCGGGCAATTGCAGCAGCGACGGGTAGGACACCATCTCCGAGTCCCAGCCGGTGACCGACCGCCCGAGGCCGGCGAGTGCGTCGTCGCGCTGCCAGTGCTGCAGGTCGCTGCTGTGCGCGTAGCCGATGCCGTAGCCCCGCTGCGGGTTGCGGAAGTCCACGCCGTGGCGCCAGCTGAACCACAGGTGCGCCGTGCCGGCGTGCCACAGCACGGCGGGCCGCGCCTGGCACTCATCGGCCGACCGTGGCGGCACGATCTCGCGCCCGTCGCGCTGCCAGTGCACGCCGTCGGTCGACCGCGCGTGCATGAGCCGGTAGATGCTCTCGACGCGACCGTCCACGTCGGACTCGACCCAGGCGGTGCCGCTGAGGTACCACAGGTGCAGGCCACGACCATCGCCGCTTGCGTTGTCGAGCACGCACGGGCTGCCGTGCACGAACGGCTCGTCGGGCGTGCGGGTGAGGATCGGCCCGCGGTGCCGACGCTCGAAGCTCAGGCCGTCGTCATGGCTGACCGCCAGCCCCACCGCGCTGTGCCAGGGCACGCCGCGTGCGCGCGCCCAGCCGACGTAGTACAGCCAGAGCTCGTCGCCGACGCGGCGCAGCGAACAGGGCATCGCGCCGAACTGGTCGAAGGCGCCGACTGCGCCGGGGCCGAGCACCGGCCGATCGTGCAGTCGCAGGATGCGCGTCGGGTCGTCCCGTGCGACGTCGAGGAAGGTTGTCACGCTGACGAAGCTGCCATCGGGCTCCGGGTCCGGGCGCGTGGTGAAGAAGATGCGTATGCGGTCGGGCAGCAGCAACGGCGTGGGCACCTGCGCGAAATGGCGCATCCACGGGTGCTCGCCGGCCGGGGCGAAGATGCGGCCGAGCTTGCGCCAGGCGAAGGGCGGCGTCGCCACGGTTCAGCGGGTCAGCTGCGGCCGAGCGTGCGCTTGGCGGCTTCGCGCACGGCCTCGTCGAGCCAGTCGTGCATCGACTTGCCGGCCGCGTGGCGCGCTTCGTGCGCCAGCGCCTTGGCCTCGTCGCTGACGCCTTCGAGGTTGCCGTGAAAGCGGGTCCAGTGGCTGCCGCCGCGCGCGCTCGGAATCATCATGTGGAAGTCGGGCTCGGGCGCTGATTCGGCCACAGTGAACTCGAGCGTCCAGAACGCGCCCATCATGATGTACTCGAGACGCACGTCGGTGGCCAGCGCCGGCAGCTGGGCCATCGGCGGATCGCACTTCAGCAGCGGGTTGCTGTTTTGCATGATGCGTCCGACTTCGGTCTCGCGCAGCCAGGGCCCGAGGCCTTCGTCGCCCACCACCACCTTGCCGCCGGGCTTCACCACCCGCGCCATTTCGGCCAGGCAGCGCGCGATCTCGGCGAAGGTGTTGATGCCGCCGAAGTGGTGCGCCGCGTCGACGCTGCGGTCGGCCAGCGGCAGCCAGCTCGCGTTGGCCACCGCCAGCTCGGCGACGATGCCCTGCGCCGCCAGCTTGCCGGCCGTCTTGGCCAGCAGCCGAGGCGACAGCTCCTGCAGGATCAATCTGCCGCCCGGACCCACCCGGGCGGCCAGGTGTGGCGCGCCACGGCCTGTGCCGCACCCGACTTCGAGCACGCTGTCGCCCGCCTTCAGCGCCAGCAGGTCGACCATGCGCTCGCGCACCGCGTGTTCGTCGGACCGCCAGGCGATGAAGGGCAGCAGCGCATAGCGGTCGTAGTCCTCCGCCATGTCCTCATACGACTGGCGCGTCGCTTCGTCCGAGGCGAGCAGCGTACGCGGCCAGGTGAAATCGGGAATGCCGGCGCTGATGACATGCCGCGTGCCGTCGGGCGCGACGAGCGCGCCTTCAAGCACCTCGTCGCCCTCGGCGCGGATGATCTCCAGCGTCAACGGCTGGCCGCCGGCAGGGCAGCGGTAGAACGCGGCCTGGTGGTGTTTCATGGGGTCGGGCGGTCCTCGAATTCGGAGGCCAGCAACTCGTACTGGCGCAGGTCATGCCAGCGGCCCTGCTTGCGGAAGGCCTCGCGCTCGGTGCCGACAAGGCGGAAGCCGAGTTTTTCGACGACACGGCCCGAAGGTGGATTGTCCACTGCGTGGTAGACGACGATCTTGTGCAGGCCGAGCGCGCCGAAGCCGCAGCGCATGACGGCCCGCGCGGCCTCGGAGGCGATGCCGCGGCCCTGGGCATCGGGCGCAGTCCAGTAAGCGAGTTCTGCGCGCTGCCAGGTCAGGGCGCGGTGCGTGCGCCGAACATCGATCAGCGACACGAGACCCTGCACGGCCGCGTCGTCGTGCGAACGCACCAGCCAGTGGAAGCCGCGCCCCTCGCGCTGCGCCTGCATCAGCGCGTCGATCATTGCGGTGGTCTCGTCCGGGGTGCCATGTGCTTCCCAGGCGAGGAAGGGGGTCAGTCGGTGATCCGAGACCAGCGGCCACAGCACGGGCATGTCGCCCGGCGACGGCGCGCGCAGCGCCAGCCGTGCCGTGTCGAGTGCGTAGCCATCAGGGAAGGCCGGCAAATCCATCGACGAACGCTCAGACCTCGTCGAAGCGCGACATGCGCAGGAACTGTCGGCTGTCGAGCCGGAAGGGCTTGCTGCTCTCGGCCAGATAGACCTGGTCGTCCGCCGCGTCCCGGGTGACCAGCGCGTTGGCGCCGACGAAGACGCGTGCGCCCAGGGTCACGCTCTGTGTGACGGTGGCGTTGACGGCGAAGAAGCCCTGCTCCCCCACGGTCACGCTGCCCGCCAGGTTGGCACACGAGGTCAGCCAGCAGTGGCTGCCGACCTGGCTGTGGTGGCCGACCATCGCGCCGCTCCAGACGAACACGTCGTCGCCGAAGCGCACGCAGGGGTGCACCAGCACCCGGTCCATGAAGAAGCAGTTGTCGCCGTGCACGGTGTCCGAGGGCAGGCCGGCATCCGGGTGCACGACGCTGGGCAGCCGGTAGCCCATCGCCTTCAGTGCGGCGCAGCGCGCGGCGCGCAGGCCGTTCATGTCCTGGTAGCCGAGCGCGACGAAGGCATCGTGCGTGGCCGGCGGGTGGCGTTCGGCGACTTCGTCGAAGGCCACGGTCGGCAGGCCCTTCCAGGTCGGGCCGGGCAGAAAGTCCCGGTCCACGCTGCACGCCACCACCTCGCGATCGCCGCGGTGGCGCAGCACGTGCAGCACCACCTCGGCGATCTTGCCGCAGCCGAACAGCACCAGCGGACGTGCGCGTTCTTCGCTCATCGGGTTTCCTTCGCGGCGCTCGGTGCGTCCAGCCGCGCGAGCAGCGCCACGCGGTCGATCTTGCCGTTGGCATTCTTCGGCAGCGTGTCGAGTCGCTCGATACGGCGCGGCCGCATGTACTCGGGCAGCCGCGCGGCCAGGCCCTGCTGCAGTGCGGCCGGCGACATGTCGTCGTCGCTGGCGGCGAAAGCGACGATCTGCCCCAGCCCATCGCCCAGACGCTGATAGACGACGCCGCACTCGTGCACGCCAGATAGGGCGGAGAGCGCGGCCTCGATCTCCTCGAGCTCGATGCGGTAGCCCAGGTGCTTGATCTGGAAGTCGACCCGGCCCTTGAAGTGCAGCCGGCCCAGCGTGTCACGCTGCACCAGATCGCCGGTGCGGTAGCCGATATCGGTATACCGGGCGTGGCGCGGGTTCTGCACGAAGGCCCGGGACGTGCGCTCCGCGTCGTTCAGGTAGCCGAGGCCGACCTGCGGCCCACGCAGGAACAGCTCGCCGGTGTCGGCGGGAGTGGCGGCGTCGCCGTCGAGCGGCAGCAGCTCGTGGTCGAAGGTCTCGGCCAGCGTGCCCAGCGGGGCCAGTGCCCTCATGTCCTCGAAGTCCGCATCGGTGACCGTGTACGCAGAGCAGATGCAGGTGCACTCGGTCGGCCCGTAGACGTTGAGCAGCGTCGCGCGCTGGCCGAAGATCTCGAACAGCTCGCGCAGGCGGCGCTTCGGGAAGCCTTCGCCGCCGAAGCCCACGGTGTGCATCGCCGGCCAGTGCCCGGCCGCCAGCGCCCTTGTGGTCAGCAGGTACACGAGCAGCGAGGGCACGCTGAACCACAGCGTGCAGCCGACCTCGCCCACGGCGCGCACGAGGCGGCGCGGGTCACGCACGAGGGCGGCGTCGAAGGGGACCAGCGTCGCGCCACTGAACAGTGCAACGAAGGTGTCGAAGACTGCGTTGTCGAAGTAGGCGGGGTTGACGCCCGTCATCACCGTGCCCGGGGAAACCGCGAAGCGCGCGCGCGCCCAGCCGATGAACCAGGTCAGGTTGGCGTGCGACATGACCGCACCCTTGGGCTGGCCGGTGGAGCCCGAGGTGAACATCACGTAGGCCGGGTTCGCGGCGCTGAATAGCCCGGGCGCGGGGGCTTTGGCCGCATCGGGCTCTGCGCCGGCCAGCGCGTCGTCGAGCATCAGCACTTCATGTGCGACGGCCAGTGCCTCGGCACAGGGGAGCGGCCGCACGCCGCTGACCACCAGGCGCGGGCGGCAGGTGTCGAGGATGCGGCGCAGGCGCGCCCACGGGCTTGCCGGGTCGAGGCTGGCAAAGACGGCCCCCAGACGCAGGCAGGCCAGCACGGTGGCGTAGGCGGCGGGCGACTTGTCGTGAAACAACGCGACCACATCGCCGGCGCGCACGCCGCGTGCGTGCAGCAAGGCGCTCAGGCGCAGCACCAGCGTGTGCAGTTCGGCGTAGCGGAACGATGGCCCCCCCTCGGGGTAGCGCAGCGCCACCTGCTCGCCGTGCCCGCTGCACACGGCGTCGAACGCGGCGCCGAGATTGGGATGCGGCGTCATCGCGGCCCCGCTTCGGGGCGTCGTGCGCGCCCTCGGGGCCCCGCTGCCGCGCCTGCGGGCCACCGGGCAGCGTTCACAGCACCAGTCCGCCGTCGATCTCGAGCACGGTGCCGGTCATGTAGTCGTTCTCGATCGCCTGGCGCAGCGCCAGATACACCGCCTCGGGCGTGCCGAGCCGGCGCAGCGGCACGGCCTGCTGCAGCCGCTGCAGCGCGGCTGGGCTGAGCGCGGCGCGGGTCGACGCGGTGTCGATGAAGCCGGGCGCCAGTGCGACGAAACGCAGCCCCATCGGCCCGAGCTCCTTCGCCCAGCTGCGGGTCAGCGCCTCGACGCCTGCCTTGGCCGCGGCGTAGGCCGACTGCCCGGCGTTGCCGCGCGCGGCGATCGAACTGACCGAGACGACCACGCCCTTGGTGCGCGTGGCCAACCAGCCGTCGACGATACGGCCGGTGAGATAGAACACCGAGTCGAGGTCGATGGCCATCACACGGCGCCACTGCTCGCGTGAGTGCACCCGGTCGGCGCCACGGGCCAACAGGTTGACCAGCGGTTCGCTGTGGATGACCCCGGCGTTGTTGACGAGCACCCCGGGCGCGAAGCCGCTGGCCTGCACCTGCTGCACCACCGCGTCCACCTGGGCAGCCTCGGACAGGTCGGCGACGAAGGTCTGAACGCTGTCGCCGAGCGCCGCGCGCAAAGCCGCGCAAGCCTCGGCATCGCGGTCGATCACCGCCAGCTCCGCACCGTCTTCGGCCAGCCGCTGCGCCATGTGGCGCCCGAGCCCGCTGCCGCCGCCGGTCAGCAGAACGCGCGTGCCGGCCAGCGTCAAGCGGCGATTCCCCGCACGGTGAGTGCTTTTCGTGCGTCGGCAACCGACCGCATGTCGGCGATCTCGTCGCCGCTGAACTGCACGCCGAAGTCGTCCTCCAGACGCGTGATCAGCAGCATGTGCGCCATCGAGTCCCAGGTCGGAATCTGGTCGAACTGAAGGACGTCAACGACCGTGTCGACGGGAATGTGGAAGACCTCGGCGAAGGCGGTCTGCAGCGTCATGGCAGTCGGGCTGAGCATGCCCGCGATGTTAGTCGCGGTGCGCAGGCATGCCCCTCAGACCCAGTCGCACGCAAAGAGCAGCCGCTGTACCTCCGCCGGCGTGTTCCACATCAGCACGTCGAGCATCGACAGCCCGCGCACGTGGGACGCGGCGCCGCCTTGTGCATAGTCGGTCGTATGCTGGCTGAGGAAGCGCAGCCCCAGTCCCTGGCCGGCGAAGTGCGCCGGCTCATACAGCGCCATGCCGCCGGGCAGGTTGAGATACTCGGTCGCGCCCTCGCGGCGACAGATGTCCAGGATCCTCGCCTCTCCCCCGAGCGCGCCATTGCCGTAGACCGACGAAGACTCGACGACGCGGCAGCGCAAGCCCAGGTGCGCGCTGAGCTGAACCAGCGAGTGCCTCAGGAACGCGGCGAGGCCCGGCCCGCGGTGATCGACAACGCGTTCGATCAGCGGCATCAAGGCATCGAACTGCGGTGCGCCGCGGTAGGCCTGGTGCACCGTGCGCAGCAGCTTCGGCCGCCCTGCGGCGTTGTCGTGCAAGCTGATCTCGCTGATGAGCCGGTTCTGGCTGGCCCCGCTCAGCGGCACGGTGAACATGTGCGCCTGGCCCCCCAGCAGAAGCCGGTTGCGATTGATCCAGCCGCGGTTGACGAAGTGCACGTCGTCGTAGATCACGAAGACGTCGGCTGCCGCCATCAGCTGGAAGTAGCCGAGGTAGGGCAGGAAGTAGGGCTGCATCACGGCGATGCGCCGGGTCTGGAAGGAGGGCTCGGTCATCGACTGGGTGGCCTGCACGGCACTGTAGCCGGCCCCGTCCCTACATTGCTGCCGGCGGGCTACGATCTCGCGAAGTCGTCCGCTCCCGCGGACCGCGGAGCACTCAACGATGGACCTGGGCATCAGCGGCAAGTGGGCACTGGTCTGCGCCGCCAGCAAGGGCCTCGGCCGCGGCTGCGCGCAGGCGCTGGCGGCCGAGGGCGTGAACGTGGTCATCACCGCCCGCGGGGCCGAGGCGCTGCAGGCCACTGCCGTCGCGTTGCGCGCTGCTTATCCCGGCGTGCAGGTGGTGGCGGCGGCCGGTGACATCACGACGCCCGAGGGCCGCGCCGCCGCGCTGGCTGCGGCGCCGCAGGTGGACATCCTCATCAACAACGCCGGCGGTCCGCCGCCAGGCGACTTCCGCGACTGGTCGCGTGAGGATTGGCTGAAGGCGGTCGACGCCAACATGCTGACGCCCATCGAGCTGATCAAGGCCACGGTCGACGCGATGGCCGAACGCGGCTTCGGCCGCGTGGTCAACATCACCTCGGGGGCGGTGAAGGCGCCGATCGACATCCTGGGCCTGTCCAACGGCGCGCGCAGCGGGCTCACCGGCTTCATCGCCGGGCTGGCGCGCCAGCCGCGGCTGGCCAGCCGCAACGTGACCATCAACAACCTGCTGCCCGGGCCTTTCGACACCGATCGGCTGCGCAGCACGATGGTGGGCGCGGCGGCCAAGAGCGCAAAGACGGTGGACGAGGTGATGGCCGCGCGGCGCCTGCTCAACCCGACGCAGCGCTTCGGCAGCGCCGAGGAGTTCGGCGCGCTGTGTGCGTTCATGTGCAGCGCGCAGGCCGGCTACCTGGTCGGGCAGAACCTGCTGCTCGACGGGGGCGCCTATCCCGGCGCGTACTGAGCCAGGTCTGCCGCGCCGCGATGCATCCGACCGCCTCCAGCCGACGTAGAAGCTCTGTTGCGATGCCCCGCGCGTTCGAACGACCGATGCGACGTCCCATGTCTCCTGAGTTGATCGGCCCCTCGCGGCGCTGCGTGCTCGCGGCGGCCCTGCTCACGCTGGCCTGCGCCGGGCCGGCGACGGCCGCCGGCGGCAAGCTGCGCCTGACCGGCGGCGTGAGCAGCGTGGACGGCGCGGCCGGCGGCGGCCTCACGCCCTGGGCGTTGATCGGCAGCCAGGCCACCGAGGGCGAGACCGGCGCCACGGCCTTCGTCTCGCGGCTGCGCACGCAGGACTACGCGTTGACTGCCTACGGCGTGGCGCTGGGCTGGAACGACCGGCTGGAGCTGTCGCTGGCCCGGCAGTCGCTCGACACCGGCAACCAACTGGCGCCGCTGGGTCTGCCCGGGCTGCAACTCAGGCAGGACATCGTCGGCCTCAAGTGGCGCGTGGCCGGCGAGGCGCTGCTCGACAGCGATACGCCGTGGCCGCAGGTGGCCGTGGGGCTGCTGGCCAAGCGGTTGGACGCCGGCGCACTCACGCCCACGCTGACCGGCGCGCTGGGCGCACGCACGCGCGGCACCGAGCTCTACGTCAGCGCCAGCAAGCTGCTGCTGGCGCAGGGCGTGCTGCTCAACGCCACCCTGCGGGCGACCAGCGCCAACCAGGGCGGGCTGCTGGGCTTCGGCGCGGCCACGGGCGGCGGCCTGCGCGTGCAGCCCGAGCTGTCGCTGGCCTGGCTGCTCCGACGTGATCTGGCCGTCGGCGTCGAGTGGCGCAGCAAGGCCGACCGCCTGCGCGACTCCGCACTGGGCGCGGGCGCGCTGGCCGAGGACGACTGGCGCGATCTCTTCGTCGCCTGGGCGCCGTCGCCCGCGCTGTCTTTCACGTTGGCCTGGGTGGACCTCGGACGCATCGTGCCGGCGGTGCAGCCGCGGCGCCAGCGCGGCGCCTATCTTTCCGTGCAGGCCGCGTTCTGAAGCTCGTCATGCCCAAGGGCCTGCTTCTCGCTCTGACGCTGCTCTTGCTGATGCTGGCCGGCGCGCCGGCACGGGCCGACGACAGCTTGTACCGCGCGCTGGGCGGCGCTGCCGTGCTGCGTCCGATGATGGACGAGTTCGTCGGCCGGCTGGCGGCCGACCGGCGCATCGCGCGCTTCTTCGAGAAGACCAACCGCGAGGAGCTCGCTGCTCAGTTGACCGCGCAGGTCTGCCAGCTCTCGGGCGGCCCCTGCGCCTACGAGGGCCCGACCATGCGCCAGGCGCACGAAGGCATGGAGGTGCGCCGCGCCGACTTCAACGCGCTGGTCGAGTTGCTGCAGGTGACCATGGACGCACGCGGCGTGCCGGTGCGCGCGCAGAACCGGCTGTTGGCGCTGCTGGCGCCGATGCACCGCGACAT